>Ga0247843_1003426_pt1 | contig 26105 bp, 24 predicted proteins | sample LaCruzMarch2017__FD_192420 | JGI IMG/M metagenome (GOLD analysis project Ga0247843, IMG submission 192420) | Freshwater microbial communities from meromictic Lake La Cruz, Castile-La Mancha, Spain - LaCruzMarch2017_8m | ecosystem: Environmental > Aquatic > Freshwater > Lake | place: Spain...
AGGAAACATGCCCATGTTCAAACGGTGAATGTTGTCTGGTCGGTCGGGTTCATAGGGGTGGCCTTGCTCTTTAGCTATGTCTTGCATGCGTTCCAAGATCAGCGCCTTGGCATCAGGGTGCAAAGTAAGCGCAACTTCCATCGCGTTGGCAGCACATTGGCGGGTATGGTCATCCGGAGTAGCGCCAATTCCGCCAAACGAAAATAGTACGTCGCCGCTGGAAAAAGCCGTCTTCAATGTAGCCGTAATACGTTGCGGATCGTCACCCACATAGTTGGCGTAGGACACTTGTAGGCCCCGCGTATTCAAAATTGCGATGGCCTTTTCAAGGTGCTTGTCAGAACGTTTTCCAGACAATATCTCATCACCAATAATGATCAACCCAAACTGCATCAGTGTCCTAGCGAAACAAGAGGAACGTCGTCGCTTGGGGGTTCCGTCGGCGGACTCGCAGGCGAACTCCGCAATTCGTCGAGGACGGTCAACCCGTAGTGGGTAAACCACAGCGAAGAGAACGCAAAAATAAGGGTGTAAATCCAGATCGATAGCGGCACCAAAATAGGCGCCATAGCAATCGCCATGAACCCGACAGACCACACCATGCTGGGCGCTGCGCCAAGCATTCCGCAGGCCACGCCCATGGACAACAAAGGCAAGCGGTGCTCCATAAAAATCGTATGCCGTTCTTGGGCACTGGCGTGACTGGCTAAAGCATCAAAGGCCATGACCCGGTACGTTAGCCAGCCCCATATCAAGGGCGGCAACACCAAAACCAAAGGCGGCACTAGCCACATTGGCGCAGACACGAGCATCGCTAAAAGTGCCAAAGCCAGCGATACCAGCGACCAACCCACACAGAGATAAAACGACGCGCCTTCAAGCCGCTTTAAATCTGCAAATCGTCGCCGTGCGACCAAATCAACCAGGGCGGGCGCCATGAGCCAAGACACCAGCAAAAGCGTACCCATCACAACCACGGGGGTCACAAAGAGTAAAAGTAAAAGCGGAGCAAGAACGGCCTTCAAGCCTGACAAGCCAATGTTCTCCAGCAAGGCCCACAGCGTATTGACAAAGCTTGACGTTTGCAGGAAAGCGTCGATGGCGTCGGTCGAGGGTTGCCAATAGAAATACCCAAGCGCTCCCGTCACGCCCATCAAAACGGCCAAGGGCATCAACGAAAGCAGGATCACTTTCGGATGCAGGCAATAGGCGCTAGCACGCCACAAGGAGTCAAGCAAAAGCTTCATAGCCCCAAGGATACTCCTGCATCGATAGTGGGATCAAGTGGCGATGGAGGCCAAATCTTGCGCACTCAACCACCGCCACTGGCCAGGCATGAGATCCTCCGGAAGCCGTAACCCCCCAATTTGTGAGCGATGCAAGGCCACCACCCGGTTGCTTACGGCCGCAACCATGCGTTTTACCTGGTGGTACTTCCCTTCGGTGAGGGTTAATCGCAGATGAAAGGGGGAAACCGCCTCGCAGGCGGCGGCTTTGACCGGTTTGGGGTCGTCGTCTAAAACCACGCCGCTTAAGAGCTTTTGAACTTGAATGTCGTCCAAAGGGTGTTTCACAGTGACTTCATACACCTTGGGCACATGGTGGCGCGGAGAACTCATGTGATGAATGAATTTGCCGTCATCGGTGAGTATCAACATCCCCGTGGTGTCTTGGTCTAAGCGCCCGACTGCTTGGACACCCTGCACAGCCGCTTTTTGGGGTCTTAAGCGCAAAGGCGAGGGCAGCAAGGTGTAAATGCTGGGATACGTTGATGGCTTTTGAGAACACTCCGTACCCGCTGGCTTATTCAGCAACACATAGGCTTTTTCAAAATACGGCCAATCGCTACCCTGAACCTTAAAACGCAAGCCAGTCGCTTCAAATTCTGCCGCGGCTTCTTTGCAAACGGTGGGATTGTCCAAGGTGTCATTTGCATAAACCTGAACCAAGCCTTGCTGAATGAGGCCGGCACAGACACGGCGGGTTCCAAAGCCTTGGGAGTAAAGAATCTCTTGAAGTTGCATAGCCCAAGTATCGCAGGGCAGCCCCCGCTTACATGAAGTTAGCAACTAACAGCAAACAACCGCTTAAGGCGTTTTGATTTTTCCGCGAGGGATCACGGTCGTCATGATGGTAGGGCGAACCGGCTCGCCGCCAGACATTGGTTTGGGTGGTGAAGTATCCTTCTTAGGCTTCTTCGACTCTTTATTCGATTTTTGTTGACCTTTTGCCATGCTGAGCTCCTGTGCAAAGTTGATACGATAAGACTGCAGTTTAACTGCCAACTCCACCGCCCGATGACGAAAATAATTGCCATTGATGAATCAGAAATTGAAGTCACCGCCATTCGGGCGCAAGGGGCTGGGGGGCAGAACGTCAACAAGGTCAGCAGCGCGATTCATTTGCGCTTTGATATTGTTGCCTCCAGCCTGGCCCAAGAGGTTAAAGACCGCTTGCTCGCGTTGCCAGACAAACGCATTACGCTGGAAGGCGTGGTCGTTATCAAAGCCCAAAGCCACCGCACCCAAGACCAAAACAAACTCGACGCCTACGCCCGGCTCCACGAACTCGTCAACAGCGTTGCCATCCCACCGAAACCGCGTCGGGCGACAAAACCTAGCTTTGCCTCCAAACAGCGGCGGCTTGAAAGCAAAAGCCAGAGATCGGTCACCAAAAACCTTCGAGGCAAGGTGAACGACTGAGTTAATTGGTTTTTTGCGACGTATACCGCAGCTCTTTTAAATCAAAGCCCTGGGCTTGGGCAGCGGCCAAAGCAGCGTCTAGCAAAGGCGCAGGCAGTTGGGGCGTTCGGGAAAGAATCCAAAGGTATTTGCGGTTGGGGCTGCCCACTACGGCAAAGCGGTATTCGGGGTCTAAGCCCAAAATCCAATAGTCCCCGGAAAACGGCCAAAAGAAAGACACTTTGAGTCGGCTATTGCCAAAACCGGGCACCACCGTGGCAACGCCTACTGCTTCGTCAACGCCCTTTTCTGTGGCGCAACGATTTACAACCCGAATCCCGCCGCGGTCATTGGCTTGGTATTCGGCAGTCGTATTGGCGACACATTTGCGCTGAAAAAACATGGGGAAGCTAGCGATTTCAAACCATGTGCCGCTGTAGCGCGCTAAATCTACAGCAGCAACACTCGCAACCGGGTTGGCAGTCTGCGCCTGACCCAAAGCCAATAGAAACCCCAAAAGAGACAGCCCAATCACCCCAAAACGCAGTATTTTTCTCATGACATTTGACTCTCAAATAACACCCAAAATCCCTAACCAAGGACCAAAACGAAGCTAATGCTAACCCAGGCTCGGTTTTTTTAGCTTCAGGGTTATTAAATCGAGGCTAGCGCAAAAGCCTTATAAAAAAAAGTAAAATGCAGTTATGAGCGATGAATCAAACACCATCAGTAAAGACGGCCTGCGTTACAAGGCACGCATCGCGGGTTCCCCTTTTGCCCAAACGGGGGGGAACGCCACGATGAGTTGCGCCAAATGCGGTATGCACAAGCCACGTTCGCTTGGCTCTTACCGTAAATTGGCTGGCAAGAGCATGTTTGTGTGCGGAGAATGCTCCGTACCCAAGACCCCGCCTGCCGCTTAAGCTGCCTTCACTGCAAAGCCCGGTTAATCACAGCGGCTAGTCGATAGCCTGCTGTAGAAAGCCGCTGTTGCAGCACGGGCATAAAGCGCTGGACATATTCCGGCGTAACTTTATCTTCTGGATAAAACCCTGGGCTTGCCACCAGCCGGCATGACTCCTCAGCCATTCCAACCACACTGATTTCGCGAGCCTCTTTCGATACAACATTGCGCTGCACAATGCGCGTCAATGCTTGGTTGTCTATATCTAGCTGAGAAATCAAGCCGGAATCCCAAACCGAATGGAGATTGCTTTGCCGCATAAAAGCGCGTATGGAGTAAGTGTTTCCGCCCCTGTCGTCTTTGTAGCCCGCGTGTAACGGCTGGTGCACATCACCAACCAAATGCACCAGGTATTTCAGCGCATTGAGACGCACTACATCATCCGCATTGGAAGCCAACACCGCAGTATTTTTCTCAATCGCCCCCACCACGCAATGCCCACCTTCGCAATCGCGCTCGGGCTCATATTTGCAAGTGGTTCTTGGAAAATTAACGTAGTGCCACGCGCTGGTGGCGGGGCTGCGATGCTGATCCGCCCATGTCGAAATGGACTCCAAGGTCTGACCAGGTTCTAAAGCTAAAAGCCGAGAAACTTCATCACGCGATTTGGGGGTGAGCGCTTGCCAAGCCACATTGGCAATCACCTGATGGCCCTGCGAGCCCCACGCAAAAGCCGGGGAACCCAAAGCACACAACACAAGCAACAAAACACCGCGCACCCATGCGCGGCCGCAACACCAGCAGCAAGACATAAAGCCCGTTCCAACGAAATATAGTTATCGTTGGATTGTGCGCTGGAAATTCAACACAATCAAAAAATTCGCTTCAATTAACAAAATAACGTTTGAATCGGTAGGACGAACCACGCGACCTACTTCTTGTCCGTTCACCAAAAACACCAAGGTAGGCCAAAGCTTGACCTTGAACGAACGCCCCAGCGGGCGCCCTGCCCCGTCCTCAATGCGAAGTACCTCCATGTCAGGGAAGTTCGCAAACGCCTCAGAAATAAAAGGCGCCGCGGATTGGCAATGACCGCACCAATTCACTCCAAATTGCAAAACAGTGGCGCCGGTTAAAGCGTCAAGCGATTCGCGTGTCGGAGCATTCGGCGTGTAAAGCGGGTTCAAAGTCATGGGTGGTTGCGCAGGCCAGCTTACTGGCTTTGTAACTCAGTCACCAGCATCTTTCCGTCCTCACGCACCACCTTGAATTTAACTTTGTCGCCGACTTTAAAGTTTTCAAGAACTGCAGGGTCTTTCAATGTAAAAACCATAGTCATCGGCGGCATTTCGAGCTCCTTTATTTCGCCGTGTTTGATCGTGATCTTACGGGCCTCTTTGTCTATCCTACGAACCTCGCCGAGGGCCATGTCTGCCGCAGATTGCGCAAAGACAGGAATACAGGCCATGGCTGACATACCAAAAGTAATCGCAATAAAAATGGATTTAAGGTGAGTCATGGTTGAATTCTTTAACGGTAACTTTGGTAAACGCTGGTCGATTGATCTTGCAAGACCAATAAGACATCATAAGGATCTTTGCGACCTTTGTAGATGGCTCCATCCATTCCTGGAGACCCGACTGGCATACCAGGGACAGCCAGCCCGACTGCCTTAGGCCTTTCGCGCAGGATACGCTTCATTTCTTTGGCAGGGACGTGTCCCTCAAAGGCGTAGCCGTCGACTTTGGCGGTATGACAAGAACCCAAATTTGCGGGAATACCCAAAGCGGAGCGTGCCGCATTGTTTCCGGTCTCGTTGACCTTGACGTCAAACCCGGATTTCACCAAATGCGCAACCCAGTCTTTACAGCATCCGCATTCTGGGTCTTTCCACACTTCAACCAGAGGTCGGACTTTGGCAAATACGCTGCCACTAAGAACGAGCGGTGTACCAGCTACAAATACCGGAAGAATTTTGAGAAACAATCGTTTTTGCATAGAAGCCTTTATTAGAACGGAGCTGTTACTTAGAAGCCAATACAGTGACTTTTCCTACCATTCCGGCCTGGTAGTGGCCAGCGATTAGGCAGGCATAGTCAAAAGTTCCTGGCTTGTTAAAGGTCCAGATGATCTCGCCTGTCTTGCCCGGGCCAACATGGGCCATGTAGGGTTCCTCGTGCTCCATGCCGGGAAACTTCACCATCATTGCGGCGTGTTCGTCCAAGTCCTTCTTGGTACCGAGCACCATTTCGTGCATGACCTTCCCGCCGTTCTTGATCACGAACTTGATCGTTTCACCTTGCTTGACTTCCAGCTTCTCTGGGTTGAACCGCATTTTGTCAGTCATGGTGAAAGTCACCGTCCGGTTGACGGCTTTAGCGTCGCCAGCGATGCCCCATTCTTTTTGCTCCTTGTTGATCGGCCCAGCTTTTTTTGCATGGGTTGCCTCGTTATGGGCCAAGGCGAAAGTACTCGCGCTGATGATGAGAGCGGCGAGTACCGCAGTGTTGATTTTTTTCATAAATTTCCTTCAATAGTATTGGTGCAGAGTTAATGTTTCATATGGCCCGTGGGCTTGCGCACCTGGACTTCAATGTCTTTGGCTGGCATGTTCTGCGAGGGCATGGTATTGCCACCCTCAGCCGCAAACCGAGAAGGATTAGGCAGAGCCCCGGTCCATTCATAAGCCAACGTGCCGGCGGGGTGCTTGTACCAACCTGGATCTTTGTAATCGCCAGCTTTTTGGTCCTTACGTACCTTGACCATGGAAAACATCCCGCCCATCTCGACCGAGCCGAATGGGCCGGCGCCCGTCATCATTGGGGCGGTGTTGTCGGGAATGGGCATCTCCATCTCAGCCATGTCTGCCATCCCGCGCTCCCCCATCACCATGTAATCGGGGATCAGATTGGAAATCTTTTTCGCAATCCCGCGATGATCGACACCGATGAGTGTCGGAACGTCATGCCCCATGGCATTCATGGTGTGGTGGCTCTTATGACAATGGAATGCCCAGTCGCCCTCTTCGTCAGCCAGAAACTCGATTTGCCGCATCTGGCCTACGGCGACATCGGTGGTGACTTCGTAGCAGCGTGCGCTCTTTGGCGTCGGTCCACCGTCGGTACCGGTAACGTGGAACTCATGCCCATGCAAATGGATGGGGTGGTTGGTCATCGTCAAGTTACCCACTCGAATCCGAACTTTGTCGTTCTTGCGAACTACCAGCGGATCAATGCCGGGGAAGATACGGCTGTTCCAGCTCCAGAGGTTGAAATCCAGCATGGTCATGATCTTGGGCGTATAAGCACCTGGATCGATATCGTAGGCGTTAAGCAAAAACACGAAGTCCCGGTCTACCTCATCAATCAGTGGGTGCTTTACCTTGGGATGGGTGATCCAGAATCCCATCATTCCCATGGCCATTTGCGTCATTTCGTCCGCATGCGGGTGGTACATGAAAGTACCCGGCCGTCTGGCCACAAACTCATACACAAACGTTTTGCCCATGGGAATAGCCGGCTGGTTCAGCCCAGACACGCCATCCATGCCGTTGGGGAGGCGCTGTCCGTGCCAATGGATACTGGTGTGTTCTGGTAGATTGTTGGTCACGAAGATTCGGACACGGTCGCCTTCGACGACTTCAATCGTCGGGCCGGGCGATTGCCCGTTGTAGCCCCAAAGATGGGCTTTGAAACCGGGTGCCATCTCGCGAACCACCGGTTCGGCAAGAAGGTGAAACTCCTTGACTCCATTGTTCATGCGCCAAGGCAGCGTCCAGCCATTGAGCGTGACGACTGGGTTGTAGGGGCGTCCGGTATTGGGAACCAAGGGCGCCATGGTATCGGGGCTTTTTTGGAAAACCGGTTCAGGCAAAGCAGCCATGGCGACGCGGCTGACGGCGGCAGCGGCAACAGCGCCACCCGCAATACCTGCGAATTTGAAAAATTGACGGCGAGAATTCATATTTTTAATGTCCTGCATCACTGGCACCTCCAACGGTTGCACCTGTTGACCCCACTGTGGTGAGCGTGGGTTTGCCCATCTGGGACGCCTTCAATGCGGCATCAGCCAGCCAGAACTGCTGCTCTGCCGAAATAGCCGCCATGACGCTCGAAATTTGGTCCTTGCTATCTGCCAGCAGTTCGAAAACACCAATGATCATGCCGTTGTATCGAAGGACGTTTTCTTCAGAAATCGTCTTGCGCAAAGGAACGACCTCATCGCGGTAATGTCGGGCGATGTCGTGTGCAGTTCGGTAAGCGGAATAGCTTTCTCGCAGGTTGGAGCCTGCAGACCGAACTGTTGCCTCTAAGCGATTCGCAAGCGCTAGCGTTTGGGCGTTCATCGCATCGCGTCGCAAACCACCAAAGTCAAAGATAGGCAACTTCATGCTGATCTCGTAACCCTGTCGAGGGTTTTCAGTGCGATGGGTATTGTCAATAACAGTGTCACTCCGAATGCCGAGCTCGATATCGGTCACACTGGTCAACAGGGTGAGACCTTGCGCTTTGGCAGCAGACTCCAGCGCAGACTGTGCGAGCTTGATATCGAGACGACCAGCGTTGGCAGCCTTACTCACATCTTCTGGACTACTTGGCGTTTTCGGAAGGTCGGGCAAACGATCTGGCAATCTGAGCTGTTTGGATTGCGCCTCAGTGAGACCCAAAGCCCGGTTGAGTGCCTCACGGCTTGCCGTAGTGTCGTGCTGCGCTAAAGCCAGTTGGGTCGCGGCATCTGCATAAAACGCCTGCTGCCTTGCCCGTTGCAACTTGGTAAAGTTACCTACGGCTTGCATTCGCCTTGCCAAGTCAGCACTGACTTCAGCGGCGGCATTGACCTGCTGCGCGTACACCAGATTTTGTTTCGCCGCCACTGCTTTAACCCAAGCCTGGCGAACTTGTGTGACCTGCTCAACCACATTCGCAGTCAGTTGGATCTGTGCGCGTGCCATGCCCCGCTCTGCAATTCCTAGTCTTTGAGGCAGAGTCAACAAATCCAACAGGCCAAACGTCAATCGCCGACCTAGCTCTACTTCGTCTTTGAGTGTTAAACGCTCAAAAGTGAATGTGGGGTTAAGAATACGGCCTGTTTGCGCCGCGGTGGCCGCTTCAGTCCAGCTTTGGGCAAGCATGGCTTGTAGGGCTGGACTGTTAACTAACGCCAATTGAACCGCATCGCTTTGGCTTAAGGGTTGCGCAAGGAACTGTGCGGCCTTTTTTTCCTGTGCACTGCGTTGCTCTTGGCTTTGCACAAGCTCCAACTTGCCATTGGTAAAGTCGGCCGTGTCTTGATTGGCCTTGGAAAGTGATTGGTCGAAATTGAGGCTCGCACAGCCGGACAGCGCGAGCACAGCCATGATGCCAAAAAGTATTTTCATTTTTTGTCCCCAACCATTGGCTTCGCTTGAGGTACATCAGATTGCGGCTGCTGCACCTCTTTGGCGTAATTGCGCCAACCGCCAATCTTCCCCACCGTATCGTTGGCATGACGCCAAGAGATGATGGGTTGATCTGCATAACTCTGGTAGGTTGAAAATGCAGATTGGTATTCAAGAACAACAGACTCCTCAGATTTAGCTTTGGATGGCAAGGGATCTGAAGGGTTGATGGCTTGCGAGAAAGCGTTTGGCATGGCAAAAGCACACAAAGCCAAAAAGCTAGGCAATCGGAAAAGATAAAACATAAAGTCCTCACGTTAGTTCGTTAAAAATTTCCGAGGCAAGCCCGGATGCAACGAAGCGCTAACGGCGCGGGATAACGATCCGCGCCCTAAGCGCGGATAACCCTAGGCGGACGTTCTAAGCCAGTGACTGGCGGTGATGTAAGAAAGAAAACCGGCTGCGCAAAGTCTGCAGAAGCCCAAACAAATTTAAAAAGCGAGACCTCCGAAGAACCTAATGCTAAGCCGACGCAACACGGCCCACAACTGCTGCACTTAGATTGTGAAACGTCGCTTGCTTTGACTAAATCGCCTTGGTCAGGGAGAGATTCATTTTGAAATTCATGGTCATGAACATGCATCTGAACTTGGTCACTGGATTGGGCTGGAGCTTGACCTGAGTGACAAAAACCCAAGACTGTACCTGCGAATCCTTGCGCTGGGATCGCAAACACCATGATGCAGAGAACAATATATTTGTAGATGAAAATCTTCACAAATGGATTACACCACGGTTGCGTTGCCCTCATTGAGGACTTCAAATATCCCTATGTAAAGTTTGGGTAATTGAGACCAGTACGCTGACGTCGGACATTACGGGCCTAAAAATCTCAGGGATTAACAGGCTCCAGCCTCAGCAAAGCGCCTTCGGAATCGTCGGTCAACAGGTAAACCAAACCGTCCGGCCCCATGCGCACATCGCGGATACGACCCACGATTCCTTGCAGCAATCGCTCTTCGCGCACCACTTTTTCACCATCGAGCTCTAGGCGCACCAGCATCTGGTCGCGCAAGGCGCCTACCAGCAAGTCACCCGTCCATTTGGGAAATTTTGAGCCGCTCACAAAAGCCATGCCCGAAGGGGCGATCGAAGGCACCCACAGGTGCAAGGGCTGCACCATGCCTGGCTTGGTCTGACCCTCACCAATGCGGGTGCCAAAACCGTAATTAACGCCATAGGTAATCACGGGCCAGCCGTAATTGAGCCCCGAGCGCATCACATTGACCTCATCACCGCCCTGCGGCCCATGCTCATGCGTCCACAGCTCACCCGTTTTGGGATGAAGGCTGGCGCCCTGCATATTGCGGTTACCCAGGGTAAATTTTTCGGATAAGGCATCGACCCGTTTGGCGAAGGGATTGTCGACCGGTACGCGGCCGTCGTCATGCAAGCGAATGATCGACCCCGCGTGGTCATCCAGTTTTTGGGCGCGCTCCTTATCGCCCCGGTCACCCAAAGTCAGATACAGCATGCCGGTTTTGTCGAACACGATACGTCCGCCAAAATGCTGGCTCGAACGTGTTTTGGGCTTCATGCTGAACAAGACCTGGACCTCGGTCATACGCGATCCTTGCAGTTTGCCTCGGGCCAAAGCTGTGCCCCAACCTCCCGCCCCCGGCGCGTTGTAAGCCCAGTAAATCCAGCCGTTTTGCGCATGCTCCGGGTGCAAGACCACATCGAACAAACCGCCCTGTCCCGTCGCTACCACATCGGGCAAGCCTGCAATTGGTTTCGGATCCAGCCGCAAATCCTGGCCCACCAGGCGCAAGCGCCCAGCCCGTTCGGTCACCAGCATCCGCCCGTCGGGCAAAAAAGCCACCGACCAGGGGTATTCCAGTCCTTTCAACAAGGTGACTACGCGGAACGTGTGCTTTTCGGAATTGATCACCGCCGAGCGGTCTTGCGCCAAGGCAGACGTTAAGAGCGCAATGCTCAGCATCACAATCCGAGGGGCTAGGGAGATCGGAATTTTCATGATTCAAATCAATGCAACTGCATCGTCTCTGTCGTAACGCCTCAGTTGGATGGAGTGTGTCAGCTTGGCACTATGACCGCTGCGCCTGTACCTGCGTCGGTGCAAGATTACTGGGCTTCCAACCGGGTGGTCCACACACATAGCAAACCACTTCGCCCAAGGATCGCGCCGTCTTCAGGTCTTGCCAAATATTGGCCCACTCCATGGTGGTCAAGGTTAGAGGATTGTTCGTATTCGCCTGGGTGATGAGCCCGTAGGTGACTGGCTCCACTTCAGGTTCGTAAGTGCCCAACAAGCGGTCAATAAAAATGAACATGTTGGCATAGTTTTTATCAACATACTGCCGATTGATGCCATGGTGCACCCGGTGGGCAGACGGTGTATTCAGGAACCACTCGGCAATCCCAAGCTTTGGAACAATTTTGGTATGCCCAACAACACCCCAAAGGGTGGATATCGTGCCGACGACCACAATGATTGTTGGATCAAGGCCAAGGATGGGTAAGAAGGAAAAAAACGGAATCTTGAACAGTGGTGCAAGCACGGGCTGGCGGAATGCTACGGCGAAGTTCAACTCTTGGCTGGAGTGATGGCTCAAGTGAATAGCCCACAGGAAGCGCACGCGATGGCTCGCGCGGTGCCATATATAAAACATCAAATCGATGAGAAACAGCGCTACCAAGCACAGAAGCCACGGGGGCAAAGCCGCTTGCAGATCGAAGAGGCGGTATTGGTAGGTCCATACCATGCAGGCAAAGAAAAGCGATTTTGTCACCGCTCCCATGGCGAGATTCCCGGCTAGCATTCCCAAGGTCCCCAGCGTGTCGTCTCGCTTGTAGTAGCGAACGCGCTTAACCGCCATGACAAGCACTTCGATGGCAATCAATGCAAAGACCACGGGCAAGCCAACGAGATAAACCATTTCGTTGGTCACGCCAAGAAAACTGTGAATTTCCATCAATGCCTCCGTTGACGCCAAGCCATGTGAGTACTCGAAACTGATCTTCAATTCTATTTGACAGACCCGTAAGAGGGTAAAAACTTGAGCACAGGAACCCCCAGCTTTATAGGGCTAAAAAATTTATACGTTTTTTATCAAGCGCATTGCTAGCGTTTGAAATAAAAAAACATCTAGAGCTTCCTCTAAGCGCTTGATCTGTAACCAATAAATTGGTAGGCGATGCAACTTTCAAGCTCGCGATCGCTGCAGTAATTGAATTGTGGTCTATGCTTGCTCTGACCGAACCTTATTTACGGAGAGTTTGCATGTGCATAACCACCTACTTGTCTGACTTTTGCAAGCTATGCATTCTTGCTACGGCTCTCCTTCTTGGCATATCTACAAGCCATGCGCAGACGACATTAAATTGGCAATTGGATCCGCTGCTACCTGTCTTGGCCGAACAGGAAGCAGCGGCAGTGCTTGAGACGCTGCGGGACCTGACTTCGGTCGACAGCGGTACCGGCCAGGCTGCTGGTATCTCAGCGGTTGCGACGCAGATCGAAAACTTTGCAAAAGGACTTGGCGCACAGGTTGACCGTGTGACGCCGGCCAGTAACGTAGCAGGACCGAATCTGGTCATCACGTTTAAGGGCATGGGTAAGCGTAAGATTTTGCTAATTTCCCACATGGACACGGTTTACGTAGCGGGAACCGCAGCAGCCCGACCGTTCCGGCTCGAAGGCAATCGTGCTATTGCCCCCGGCATCGCAGACGACAAAGGTGGCATTGCAGTATTCCTACACACCATGAAGTTGCTTAAAGCTCGCGGCTTTCAAGATTTCGAACGCGTGACAATGGTGTTCAACAGCGATGAAGAGCGCGGGTCCGTGGGATCGCGCGACCTGATTCGCTCTCAGGCGCAGGCCCATGATGTGGTGCTCAGCGGTGAACCCACCGGCGCAAATGAGAGCATTGTTCTTGCTACCTCGGGCGTCGGACATACAAACGTCAGGCTCAAGGTGGGAGGCTCGTTTGTAGATGCTGAAGCGCGGCCTGTCGAAGAGCTTGCAGATCTGATTCTGCGCTCACGTGACGTGCAGCAGCAGGTAGTCGGAACTCGCATGAACTGGACCATCGCCCGCGCCGAAGACCCTCGCGGACTCGACAAGTTGGTGCCTTCCGGTCAGCGCTTTACCACCTTGGACTTTCGAATTACTGGCCGTGCCTCACACGCTGGGGTCAATCCTTCACTGGGCATCAACGCAGTAGTGGAGATGGCGGACCTAGTCCGGCGAACAACCGAAGCTGCTGCCCGCCAGTCCGGGGCAAGGCTTCACTGGCGCTCTGCCGGTGGCGGACTGGTGTCTAACATCATTGCTGACCGCGCCCAGGCTGTCGCCGAACTCTCCCTACCTGCGGGTACGGACCCGGCGCCTGTACTAGAAACCTTGACACAAAGCGCGAAGCGAGCGCATCTTGGAGGCGCACAAATCAGTGCCGACATCTCGGATGGACTCATCACACTTACTGGCGGTGCCGGCGAGGCCTTTGCATCCGCCGATATGCGCGTACCTGACCAGGCGGCCTTCACACAGTTATCGCAGGCCACGCGCCAACTGATAAACCGGCAAAAGTTCACTTCATCAAGCATTAGCATTCAGGATGGACTTGGTTTCCCAGCCTTCAACGCGACCGAAGAGGGTCGAAGACTGGCATCAATGGCCCGGGACATTTACGCGGCGCTGGGCGGCACGCTTGAATTGGTTCCTCGCACTTATGGCGGCACCGACGCCGCCTGGGCGTCTCAATCTGGCAAACCGGTTGTGGAAGGCTTTGGTTTGCCAGGTGGCAACTACCACTCCTCCGAGGCAGAGTTTGTGCTGATCGACCGCATTCCGCGGCGGCTTTTGTTGGCAGCAGAAATGATTCGTGCCCTGACCCGGCCTTGATACAGCGTGGGCAGCCACAGCGCATGGTGGAAGCGACCCAAGCACCCTACGCAAGCCCCTGACAGCTGGGGCTTAAGAAAAAGCACTTAGAGTCGCCTCTAAGTGCTTGATTTATAACCAATAAATTGGTGGGCGATGCAAGTTTCGAACTTGCGACCCCTGCAGTGTGAAAACGCCAACATTTCACCTTTTTCCCCTTTAAAAACAACAGCTTAGCTGGTTTGCAGAGGGTCAAAGTAGTATGGTTTTAGTATAGCCTTGTAATTATAAAGTGATATTTTAAAAGTTGCTTTATGACGCCAGCTGTAAACCAGTGTCATTTATTTTTACGCTGCAACTTTTTCTAGCTACAACTTTTGATTTGACCAGCTGCATAGCCATCGCTGAAGGTGTATGTGGTTTTGAAGTTGAGCCACGCCCGACCCTCCACTTTGCAAATAATCAAAGACGAACGACCCTTTTGTTTAAGCCGGCCAGAAACGCTTGAGTTCGGATTTTGGAATGACTGCAGTGCAGCGATAGCAGACATGTGAGCTGGTTCGCTGGAGAGCGTGTACCGGCCAGTAGAGTGACGGCAAAGTTTAGGATCAATCCATGCAACCAAGTCCGACCCTATTTAGTCACAGAAATGAAATATTCGCCTGATATCTTTAAAATTGAATTAATACGGTTAATTTGCGATAAAAACCAAAAAGGTAAATTCAATGAAGCAGGTCACAACTTTCATTCCGGCTGCACTGGCCATCGCTTTTGCGCAAGCCTTTTTGCCCGTTAATGCACAAGAGCAGGGCGAGAAGTTCAACCGGATTGCCACCTTTGAAGCATTTCGCAACGTACCCGCAGGCCGCACGGTCAGTAAAAAGTCGATTGCTGAAATCATCGCAGCCAGTGAAGACGGCCGCCTTTTGGCTTACACCGATGGCGAACAGCAGGGCATCGGACTGATTGACATCACCAACCCGGCCAGCCCGCTGCCGGCTGGTTTTATCCCGGTGGATGGTGAGCCTACATCAGTGGTTATCTTGCGCGGCAAAATCCTGGCGGCAGTCGATGCCTCTAAGCTTTTTTACCAGCCCGAGGGTCACCTGGTGACTATCGATATCGCCACCCGCAAAGTTATTGACAAATGTAACCTGCAGGGCCAGCCGGACTCGGTTGCGCTCGACAAAATGGGCCGCAACATCGTGGTGGTCTTGGAAAACCAACGCGACGAAGCACTCAACAAGGGCGCTATTCCCCAAATGCCTGCTGGCAATGTGACTATTCTCCCGATTAAAAACGGCGTTCCCGACTGCACAGGCGCGCACCCCATCAACCTGACGGGTCTGGCAGATATCGCCCCTACCGACCCGGAACCCGAGTTTGTCAAGGTCAATGCCAAAGGCATGGCCGTGGTTTCGCTGCAAGAAAACAACCACCTTTTGCTTATTGACGTGGCCAAGCGTCAGGTAGTGCGCCACTTCTCTGCGGGCTCGGTCAACTTAAAGCAAGTCGATCTCAAGCGCGACGGCGTCATCAACCCCTCGGAATCCATCACGGGCGTTCTGCGTGAGCCCGATGCGGTGGCATGGCTCGATGACAATCGCTTTGTAACGGCAAATGAGGGCGACTACAAAGGCGGCTCCCGCAGCTTTTCCATCTTCAATATCGATGGCAAAGTTGAATTTGACAGCGGCACTGTGCTGGACCATTTGGCCATCCGTTTGGGCCACTACCCCGAGCGTCGTTCTGCCGCCAAGGGCAATGAGCCCGAAAGCGCAGAAGTGGGCGTGTTTGGGAAAGACCGTCTGATCTTTATCGGCTCCGAGCGGTCTTCTCTGATCAGCGTGTGGTTGGACATGGGTCCCGGCAAGGAACCTAAGTTCTTGCAAGCGCTGCCCGCGGGCGCAGGCCCGGAGGGTCTGCTGGCCATTCCTCAGCGCAATCTCCTGGTGGTGGCCTCAGAGACAGACGGCGCGGCACGTGCCTCTGTGTCCATTTACCAGCGCAGCAACGCGCCTGCCAACTACCCCACAATAGTGTCCAAAGACACGCCTGCAGGCACGCCCATTACCTGGGGCGCCATCTCCGGAACTTCGGCAGATATTCAGCAGCAAGGCCACTTGTGGGCAGTGACGGACAGCGCCTACTCAACCACCCGCATTTTGAAAATTGATGCCAACGTCACCCCGGCGCTCATCACCAACGAGATCACCGTCACCAAAGGCGGCAAACCTGCCGGCTTTGATGCAGAAGGCATTGCCCAGCGTGCAGACGGCAGTTTCTGGATTGCGTCGGAAGGTGACCCTGCCAAAAAAGATGACACCTCGAAAAACTTGCTGTTACGTGTTTCAGCCATGGGCGAAGTAGAGGAAGAAATTGAATTGCCAGCCGCGCTGGCCAGCCAGGCGGTGCGCTTTGGATTTGAAGGCGTAACCCGCACTGGTGCCGGGGCAGACGAGGTGGTGTGGATTGCAGTGCAACGCGAATGGAAGAACGATCCTCAGGGCTTCGCCAAAATATTGCGTTACCAACCCGCTAACAAGACCTGGGGCGTGTTGCACTACCCCCTCGATAAAACCACGGCAGCGGACGGCTGGGTTGGTTTGTCTGAGATCACCGCAGTCGGCCCCAATGAATTTGTGGTGATCGAGCGCGACAACCAGTTCGGCGACAAATCACTCAAGACCCTGCGCGCGTTTTCTGTGGCAGGCCTGGTGCCTGCAGCTGTGGGTGCCAGTCAAGTGCCGGTGGTCAGCAAGCGCTTGGTGCGTGACCTGGTGCCTGAACTTCAAAAGCCCCGGGGTATCGTGCTCGACAAGGTGGAGAGTTTTGCTGTCGATGCTGCGGGCAACGCATTCGCTATCACCGACAACGACGGCGTCGATGGCACCAATGGAGAAACCCAGTTTATTCGTCTGGGTAAGCTGCCCAGTTTCCGCTAAGTTGGCATAAAACGTTAATCCGCGAAACTCGCCTTAGGCAGCCGACCCTTAAAGCACAAGGCGAACTTGAATGCGGGGCGCAGTGCCACTCCATGTCGGTGTGATGGTGCACAGTAAGTGCCTAAGTCACGGACTACAGTTAAGGCAGTGCTCTTTTGCGGCGGGCACCCCTACCTTCGCCAACACCAGAGCAGCAACCAGCTTAACGTTATTGGAAAAAACATGAGCATTTTTAACAAGGCCATGGAGCCACAAGAATTTCGTCAGTACGCACGCCAATGGCTGGTTGATAATGCGCCCCCACCGCCACCAGAACGTTTGCCCATTACACCCATCGAAGTGATGACGGTCAAACAACGTGACTACCTGCAAGCGTGGCAGCGTCAATGTTATGAAGCTGGATTGATCGGCACAGACTACCCGGTTGAGTACGGCGGTCATGGCCAAAGCGGCCTGCAGCGGATTGCCAACCAAGAGATGGAGCGCGCTGGGGTGCCTTACCTGATCAATATCGTCGGCCTGAACATGGTGGCACCTACCATCATGAAGCATGGCACCGATGCGCAAAAACGCCAGTTTCTGCCAGGCTGCCTCTCCGGAGATGAAATCTGGTGTCAAGGCTTTTCGGAACCAGGGGCTGGGTCTGACCTGTCCAATCAGCGCACCATGGCTGTTCGAGATGGTGATGACTGGATCGTCAACGGTCACAAAGTGTGGACCAGTCTCGGCCATTTTGCCAAATGGATGATTTTGATCACCCGCACCAGCAATGATCACCGATACGAAGGATTAACCTATTTTCTGTGCCCAATTGCTGGTCATCCAGGCGTCACGGTCAGGCCACTGATCAAAATCACAGGGGAGACTGGTTTCAACGAAGTGTTATTCGAAAATGCACGCATCCCAGACGCCAATCGACTTGATGACATTGGCAAGGGCTGGACCGTGGCCATGACAACTTTATCGGCAGAACGTGGCGCAGCCGAGGGGGCAGGCAGCGCTGGATCGGGGGTTGGAGATCCGGCCGTGACCATCCGCAAACTCATTGAGCTGGCTCGCACCACCCAGCGCGGCGGTGGTGTAGCCGCCAACGATCCGATCACGCGCGACGCCATCATGCAGCGCGCCATTTTGGCCGAAGGCCTAAGGCAAAGTGCCAAACGCGCACGCGTGCCAGCACTGTGTGATGACCCAATGCGCTTGCCATTGCAAACCAAATTGGTGATCACCGAATTTGACCAAGACAACGCTCGCCTCGGTGTCGAAATCGCTGGTGCGCATGCGACGCTTTACAAGCGCGATCCGCGTGCGCCAGCCGCAGGCCATTGGCCACTGGCGTATCTCAACTCGTTTGGAAACACGATTGCTGCGGGTACCAACGAAATCCAACGCAACATTCTGGGTGAGCGCGTGCTGGGTCTGCCGAAATCTAAATAGGGGTAACCATCATGTTAGATAACAAGACAGCTGCCAAAGATTTTGGCTTTGGTGAAGATGAAGCCATGATGCGCGACGCTGTGCGCCGGTACCTTAGCGATAATCTTTCCACTTACACATTGAGTCGTCTGGTAGCCCAAGCACCAGAGCCTATCTACGACCATGGTGACAAAGCCCCCTGGGACCCCCACATGTGGTCCGATATCGTTCAACTCGGTTGGACAGCTCTGGCTGTTGAAGAAAAAGCAGGTGGAACCAATATTTCTATGGCGGGTATTGCAGCCATTGTTGAGGAGGTAGGACGCGCTGCCTTGCCCTCTCCTTTGATCCCAACCGTTTCAGCCAGCCTAATGTTACGACGCGTCGGTGGTCAAGCCGCTGATCAACTTCTGTCGGAAATCGCTGGTCAAGGACTTGCAGCCAGTCTGGCCATCACCAACGCCTCTGGAAGCTGGGAACCGACTGACACGCCATTGGTGGCGCGGCAGGTGGGACCAGACCTCGTGCTTTCGGGACGTGCATACTTTGTGCAAGACGCATTCAAGGTCGGCGTGCTCCTTGCCAGTGCTCGACTCGGGGATGATTTGGTGCTGTGCGCCGTGCGCTTTGGTGCGACAGGATTATCTCTAGAACAGGACCACATCCACGACTTGACCCGTGATCAGGCAACTGTCCACTTCGACGATGTGCGAGTGGGCGAAAGTGCCATTCTTTCGCGCAATGCCGCTGACGCACTGTCTGCAACTTGGCCTGCTTTGTTGACTTTGGTTGCTGCAGACCTCTGCGGCGCCGCTGAATGGTTGTTGCAAACCACCGTTTCCTATGCCAAAGAACGGGTTCAGTTCGATCGCCCTATCGGCTTCTTTCAGGCAGTCAAACACCCACTGGTAGATGCCATGGTGGGTATTGACTCTGCCCGATCGCTGCTCTATCACGCTGCGGCAGAAATCGACTCGGAATCGCCGCAAGCGCTTACCGCCGCGCGCATGGCCAAAAGTGCAGCTTCTGATGCGGCGGCATTCATATCCAATAGAGCCATACAACTCCACGGCGGCATTGGCTTCACATGGGAACATGCCCTGCACATCTATTTCAAGCGCAACATGCACAACCAAGCGCTTTATGGGGACGGTGTTTACCAGCGCAGAAAGCTGGCGGACACGCTGATTGGCCCAATTGCTTATATCCTGCTCTGACGATGCCGCATACCGAATTTTTTCCTCGAATCGCTTGACGGTAAGTGTGGGGGAAATGAATCCTCTTGGAGCCATCCGACGATTCACTACAGCCCATCTATAGACTTGTCCCAGTGCACCGATGTCGCGGTTAACCGTGGAAGTCGCGTAGCCAGCTTCAACCAACGCCTCTGCTGCTTTTTGGAGTCGTTCACTGGAAATGGACCATGCAGCTTCATGGCCAAAACCATGGACTGGATCGCACCACTTTCTGAGCCGCAGCTCCAGTTCAAGACGGAGTTTTGCAAGCGAATGCGCTTGGACCAGTTCAGCTAACGTGACGTCAACAGGAACGAAAAATGAAGCCGCATCCGCTGCAGCTTTGAGATCGATGGGGTGTTTGAATTTGCGCATAGGGTTTCCTAGAACACTGCCTTAGAAAACCTAAGACAAGTGTGAAGAAAACCCTAACAGCCGTTGATTTGGAAGAGGAAATTCCAAAAGTGGTGGGCGATGCAAGTTTCGAACTTGCGACCCCTGCAGTGTGAAAACTCCTACATTTCACTATTTTCCCGTTTAAAAACAACGACTTAGCTGCTTTCAAATGGTTTCGAGTAGTATAGTTGTAGTATATACATATACATACAAAGTGATATTTTTTAATGCTCGCTTGAACTTATAGCGCATCAAGCGTAAAGACTTTTTACGCTTGTGCGTTTTGAACTCTCAACCAAGGCATCAACCGGTCTCAGCTTGCTCCAATGTGTATGAAGTTTTGGTTCGATCTGGCCAATGTATATAAAGTTTTGCCGCCCACCACTGCCCTGCCCCGGTCAGCAAATCATCACACTGTTGCAATCGAACATGCCAATTCAGCTCGTATGAGGTCGAGCTGTAAAGTCAAAATATGGACTTCCCACGCTGCGGCAGACAAACTCGAACCTCCAATTGAGGCGCGTTAAAACCCCTCGGGACTCTATCGCGACAGAACTGGAAACCGCCTTCCAGCAGCCTAAAAAGGCAGCAAATCCGCATAAAAAGAACTTGACAAAGATGCAAGAACGACTAGAACCCAACACTTTGTGAATAAAACCTGCGATTGGAAACACCATGAAAACTGAGTACAAGATTGACGATGTCAAGTGCACATTTGACTTTGTTTGTCCTAAAAAATGGGAGGATCTTGAGATTAACAGAGAGGGCGTCAGGTACTGCGATCACTGCTACAGCGATGTTTTTTTATGCACCAAACAAGAGGAAGTAGACGAAGCGAAAAAGCTCAACAGGTGCATCGCCGTTGCGCGTGTAAGCAGAATCATTTTCATGGGTGCGGCAATAGCACTGAAAGATCGAGCCTTTGAAGTAGACCATATGCTCAAAGAAGCCGATGAACTTTTTGCAGCTAGAACAAGCTCGTGTGTTGATGGAGTATTGGATAGCTCATCAAAGAAAAAGACCAAGCCAAAGTCGCGGTCTAAAGAATAGTCAAGTTGATGTCGTTGGTCGCGCGAAAGGTGGTATTTCCCCAATCTCGGCACGTGCGGTGCGGATGGTGAAGGAGCACCGAGGGGAGTAACCCTTCGCTTTGGATGGCTCTACCACGGTTGTATTTAAACGCACGTCTTGAAAGATGGCCTAGCCACAGAACAAGGAGAGAACTGTTCGTATTGGAGCACTCTGCACTAGGTGGCAAAGTCCGCAATAGACGTGCGTAATGCATCCAGGCCAGAAGACTCCAGCCGTCCTTTAAACAGAGTCGCCCTTGAACCAGTGACAGCGTAGGCAACCTTTCCGCCGATCAGGTGGGCTACTACCGACGGGGCCCTACCTTGTGGCACTTGGACAAGCAGAATATCTGCACGCATCCCGGGCGACAGAGACCCGCGGTCTTTGAGCCCAGCGGCATCAGCTGGGTTGGATGAGACCATCGCCCATGCCTCCGGCAAGGAGCACACGCCATCGTTGCTCAGGCGAAATGCTGCGGGAAGCATTGAGGGGTAGTAGTAGTCAGACGTGAGAATCGTACACAAGCCATCTTTGGCCATTGCTGCAGCGGAAACGGAGTTTGACTGGTGGCTGCCACCTCGGACAACGTTCGGTGCGCCAAAGACTACGTGGTTATCTAGTTTCCGCGCAAGTGCAGCTGTCTCACGCGTCTTTGGAAATTCCGAAATAACGCAACCCTTCGCCTGATACCACTGCCTTGTGTCTGGTGAGGGATCGTCGTGAGAGGCCTGGGGAACACCTGCAGCCACCGCCGCAGCGGCTAGCCGAGCGATAGAAGGACTCACCTCTGCACTACGCGCGCTCACGCGCTCCGCCAACTCGCTCAGTGCCCTGAGTTCTAACCCGCAGCGTTGTAACACGATCATCGCGTCCTTGGGTTGCGATAGCTTGCGCAAGATGTCCGATGTATGGTCATTGAACGCCAGAAGATCAATTTTTCCAGCGGCGAGCCAATCCAGTATTTCGGTCTCAGCATCTAGGTTGAAGGTTTCGTGACGCAGGTGTAGCCGTGTGTCGCAGGCTAGAAACTGGGCGGCTTCAGCCAAGGCGTTCATGATGCCTAACAAGGAACCCCTGCTACGGAGACCAGGCTCCCAAGAATAAGTAACGCCATGGTAGGCGGTTGAAATGCCATTGCTAACCAGTTGTCGATCTGTATCTGCTAACGCCAGCTGCAAATCGAAATGCACACCGGGGCGCGGCATGATCTGGCGCTCGAACGCATCTCCGTGAAGATCAATGATCCCCGGCAATACAAACAGTCCCGTCGCGTCTACGACATTGCCGTGGCTGTGGGCACTGCTTGAGTGTGAGATCACGCCATCTTCAATGTGGATATCTGTTTGGCAAAGGCCCTCGGGCAACAGAACATTGCCCCCACAAATTGAAAAGCTAGATGCCATAGATGATCAACCCCTTAATGAAAAAAGGATGAAATTTAGTCTCTCAATGTTACAAGTTTGCAGCACGCTCTCAACTATGCGGTCGGCAGTGGCAAATTCTCGGAATCCATCATTTCATCATTTCGTCATTTTGCGGTGCTATAAAAGGAATTTAAATCAATACTGCTTTTGCAGCATCAGCTATGAACCCAACCCGACGCCTAATCTCAATCGCCGCAGTGGCTTCTCTAACCACACTGTCTTCCATCTATGCACATGCACAGACGCAGCCACTGCGCTTAGCGGTGACTGACATCGTCGGACTGGAAAACCTTCAGCGCGAGTACGCAGGATTTCAAAAAATTCTGTCCGAGAAATCAGCTATGGCGGTGGAGCTGTTTCCAGTACCCAACCGCACCGCAGCAGTGGAAGCACTCAACGCAAGAAAGGTTGATCTCGTCTTAACAGGACCCGCTGAATACGTGGTATTTAAAAAACGCACAGACGCTAAGTTGGTTGTTGGCTTTAGCCGCCCTGAGTACTACGGCTCTGTAGTGACAATACTCGGCTCCGGTATAGACGGCGTCGATGACCTCAAGGGCAAGAAGGTTGGGCTGGGAGATGTAGGCTCCACTTCACGTCACCTTTCGCCAATCCAAGTTCTCGCAGACCTTGGGCTACAGCCTGGCAAGGACGTGCAGATCATGCACATCAACCGCAATGTCGCCGTTGAAGCCATGAAACGTGGGGACTTGGCCGCGATCGGCATCAATCGCACTGATTTACCAGGACTTTCCAAGCGGTATCCTGATGTTGTGTTCAAAGTGATTGCGCGGGGACGTGACCTGCCCAATGATGTTTTGCTGGCTGGAAAGCACGTGTCTGATGAAGTTACTGCCAAGATGAAAAAAGTTTTCAGTGATAACTCTCAAGAGCTAATCGCTGCTATTCTGCTTGGTCCTGATGAAAATCAAAAATTTCAGGGAATGAAATTCATCCCAAACATTGCCGACAAGGATTACGACTACATCCGTAAGATGTATGTGACCATCGGACAGCCGCAGTACGCAACATTCGTTGGTAATTAAGCACACGATCAGATCGCATCTTTCAGGGGTCGTAGTGTCAAATCAGTTCAGCCCGGCAGATCTCGTAGTGCGCGGGTTGACAAAAAGCTACAACGGACAAAGCACTGTGCTGCGCGGGGTTAACTTCGCAGTATCTGCAGGAGAGCGCGTAGCCCTGATTGGTGCCAACGGTGCTGGCAAGTCCACACTGCTGCGTTGCTGCATGCACCTCATAAAGCCGGACTCGGGCGAAATTGATCTGTGTGGAATCCAGCTTGGGGGACTGAGCGCGAAAAAGCTCCGCACAGTTCGCTCCCAGGTGAGTTTTGTATTTCAGAAGCACAACCTTGTGCCCAGATTGTCGGCTTTGACCAATGTGTTGCACGGCGCAATACCTCGCACCGGTTTCGGCCGCGCTTGGTTCCAGGGTTTGGCTTCGGAGGCGCTCAGAATTGAAGCCATGCTCTGTCTTGAGCGCGTGGGACTGACACATGTGGCGCTTCAGCGGGCGGACAAGCTCTCTGGCGGACAGTCACAGCGCATCGCGATAGCCCGGGCGCTCATGCAAAGGCCGCGGCTGATCTTTGCCGATGAGCCAGCAGCTAGTCTGGACCCAGTCGCAGGGGATGAAGTGATGGCGCTGTTTTCTCAGCTTGTTCGGGCCGAGGGACTGACTATGATTTTTACTTCGCATGACCTCACGCATGCCTTAAATTATGCTGACCGTATCGTAGCCCTTCGGGGTGGCGTGGTGGTGCTTGATGCGCAATGCAGTGAACTGGATGCTACGACATTAAGGGCGCTTTATGAGTAATGTCTTGGACGGTCCCGGCCGCAGCACATTGCCAGACCGGTTTGATCGCATAAGCGCAGGCGCATTCATCGCTTATGTGGTATTTGTGGTCTTCTTCATATGGTCGGTGAACAAAACGGGCGTATCACTTAAAGACCTGGTCGGCGGCTTACCACAGATGGGCAGACTGATAGGCGAAATGCTTCCCCCCTCCACTGCACGGCTGGAGGCAGTAGGTTGGGCATTGCTGGAGACATTCCAAATGGCCCTTGTTGGTACGGTGGTGGGCGTCCTACTGAGTGTGCCCATAGCAGTTTTGGCGACGCCACATTTGTCGCCGCACCCAGTGCTTTATCACATGGCGAGAAACCTGATTGCCTTTTTTCGTACCGTACCTGACCTTATATGGGCGCTGATCTTTGTAGTCTCAGTAGGTCTCGGTCCATTTGCCGGAACGCTAGCCATCGTCATCGACAAAATTGGCTTTTGTGGCCGCTTCTTTGCTGAAGCGATGGAAGAGACAGACCGCGGACCACAGGAAGCGCTGTCTGCCATGGGGGCGGGACGCTCTTCCCTGATCATGTGTTCGGTGTTTCCAGCAGCCATGCCGTCATTCATCAACACATCGCTTTTCAGCCTAGAAAAAGCCACACGCTCTTCTGTGATTCTCGGCTTGGTGGGTGCCGGAGGCATAGGCATCGAGCTGAAGGTCGCCATGGACTTGTTCAACTATGACGAAGCTGCAACTATCATTTTAGCTATTTTTGCGCTGGTAGTTTTGGTTGAACGAGTAAGTTCTTTGTTGCGCAAGAAAATGCTTTGAAGCTGCGTGACGCAAATTAGATGCATGGTCGCTTTTACGCTGCACCCTTGCAAAGCGAAATGAATGTGGGTTGTTGACGCCGACGCAGATTTGACCTAGGCGCCGACTTTTGACTGACCAGGGCATGTGGCCTTAAACCCGCGTAGACACTGATTTTTTCTGCTTCAAGGCTGGTCATTGAGATTCGGCACACCTGGTCAAATTGACGTCGGCGGCAACATGACCAATGTATATAAAGTTTTGCGGATCGGGTCCCTCATCAATGACCCTTAACTCCCTTTACACAAAAAATCGGACACCCTTTCGCAGCCTTAGCGAAAAACTAGTTCACAGTCTTGTCATTTACTTTCACTATCCTAGTCGCGTATGTTCAGTTGTCACACCAAGGAGAATCAAATGGATCGTCGTCGCCTTATTCAAAGTTCTGCCGCATTTGGTGCTGCAGCCGTTTTACCCTTACCTTTTAGCGCCTTTGCTCAAGCTGCTCGAGCACTTTGCTACAACTGTCCAACTGAATGGGCAGATTGGGGGGGCATGCTAAAGCTGGTTAACCAAAAACTCAACATTTCAGTTCCTCCTGACAACAAAAACTCTGGTCAATCAATGGCTGCACTGATTGCAGAAAAGAACAATCCGGTAGCCGACATTACCTACCTTGGCGGCCAATTTGGCCCACAAGCGCGTGAAGCTGGGGTACTCACACCTTACAAACCTCAGCGTTGGAATGAAATTCCTGAAGGCTTTAAAGACAAAGATGGTTTCTGGTTCACGATCCATTCAGGCACTTTGGGCTTGTTCGTCAACACAGCAGCATTGCGTGGCAAGCCAGTGCCGCGCTCATGGCAAGACCTCACCAACCCCACTTACAAGGGAATGATCGGTTACTTGAATCCAGCTAGCGCTGCAGTTGGCCAGGTCGGTGTCGTCGCGGTTAACTTAGCGCTGGGTGGCAACTACGAAAATTTCGATCCAGCCATTCGTTTCTTCAAGAACCTGCAGGCCAATGCACCCATCGTGCCAACGCAGACTTCTTATGCGCGTGTCATTTCTGGAGAGATTCCTATCTTGTTGGATTACGACTTCAACGCTTACCGAGGCCAGCACAC
>Ga0247843_1003428_pt1 | contig 26088 bp, 23 predicted proteins | sample LaCruzMarch2017__FD_192420 | JGI IMG/M metagenome (GOLD analysis project Ga0247843, IMG submission 192420) | Freshwater microbial communities from meromictic Lake La Cruz, Castile-La Mancha, Spain - LaCruzMarch2017_8m | ecosystem: Environmental > Aquatic > Freshwater > Lake | place: Spain...
TGTTCATCAAACTCCAGCCGATCCCCCGACCGCAGGTGGAGACGACGGCGCAAGCGGACTGGAATGGTGATCTGCCCCTTGCTCGTCAGCTTCGCAATCACTACTTAAAAGTAAGGAGACTAGTCCTTACTGTCAAGCCCAGGCTCGGAATGCGCCCTCCGTCTTCCGTCTCCCTTCCCCTGACTTCCGGCCACCGCCCCCTATCTCCCATCTCCCGACCCCCGATCCCTGACCTCCGATCCCTGACCTCCGTCCTCCGCCCCCCCTTCCCCCGCCCCCCGACTCCTGTCTCCCATCCCCCAATCACGACAGAATCCTTCCACTCCAGAGGCGTTCGAGAAAATCCTGCCAGGGGAGGACTTCGATTTTCCCCGCGATACGGCGCGGCTCCTTTTCCATAGAAACAAGGATCGCTCTTTTAACGGGGCCGTCTTCTTGGAGAGCGTGCAGACCCCAGAGATCCCCTTCATGGACCTTGCCTGACTTGATCTCAACCGCGACCTCCCTATCCCCCAAAAGAAAATCCACCTCCTGTCCGGAACTGGTCCGCCAATAGTGGATCGGCATCTCAGGATTCACATAAGCCTGATAGGCGCGTAGTTCCATGAGGATGAAATGTTCGAAAGCTTTGCCAAAGTCACGGCTCCCTGGAATCGGCCGCCGCCGACCCAGATATCCCGCGATGCCCACGTCAAAGAAATAGAACTTTTCCGTCAGGATCATCCGCCGGTTTTTGGATCGAGTCCAAGGTTTCACTCGAAATCCCAGAAAAGTGTCCTCGAGAATGTCAAAGTAGGAACGGACGGTCCTCTGCGAGACCCCAGTTTCACGCGCGATATTCGTATAATGGATCAGCTCGCTTGATGTCAGCGCCGCCACGCGTAGGAATTCAGAAAAAGAGGGAATATTTTGCGCGAGGGCCTCTGCCGCAATCTCCTCCTTTAAATAATCTGCTACGTAGGCCCGTAGCTCCTCCAAGGGGTGTTCCGCTAAAAAATGTGGCGGGAGCATGCCCGAGATAAGGGCCTCCTCCAGATTGAAACCCGATACCTCAGGATAAGAAAGAGGCAACATCACCCGCCGCCATGCTCTTCCCCCGAGAAGATTGGCGTGCCCCTTTCGCAATTTGCGGGCGCTGGACCCCGTCAAAAGAAATTGCGCGCCGCGCTCTGCGATCATCCAGTGTACTTCGTCCAGTAGCTGGGGCACTTTTTGAACTTCATCAATCACGATCAATCCTTTGCCCTCCGCAAATCTTTCCCGAAGAAGGGAGGGCCTGGAGGCGTACTCCGCAAACACATCCGTCTGGAGAAGGTCGATCACCTTGGCTGGCTTCAAGTGATGACGAATCCAGTAGCTTTTCCCTACTTTCCGGGGCCCCCACAAAAAACACGACTTACCCGATGGAAGACGGATATCGAGCTTTCGCCCAAGGATGCTTTTTCTCATTGCGTAAATTTATCCTGATAATTAAACAGATGTCAACCATCCATCCTTTGGAGTCTCAAGAAGCCCCCGTCCCCCTTGCCCTCCGTCCTCCGTCCTCCGTCCTCAGCCCTCAGCCTTCCGCCTTCCACTTTTCGAATTCCGAAATCCGAATTCCGAATTCCGAATTCCGTTGGTGGCGGATGCTCAATGCTTGGCATGCAAGATGGAAAAGAAATAGTACGCAAAGATCTTTAATCCAAGCTCTTGAACAGCCCTAACAAGACTTTTGCCAAATCAGGTTGTGTCCATCGGTGGATTCCTATCTCTTTGAATGCTCAGAAAGCTAAACAACTTTCTTACAGTTTGTAGCCATCTGCATTACTAAACGCTCATTTTAATCCAACAATCCCCGATCACCATCCTCTTTAGCCTTGCGTGAAGCAGGGCCGATACTCCCGCTTGTTCCTACATGGGCTTTGAAAATCAGGGCCGCACCTCATCGTCGATTACCGCTTCTGATAATCGCCTTGAGAAAAGAATTTTTACAACTGCTGTGGTCACATCGGTCAATGCACGAAAATCTGCACTTTCACCAGGCTCAAGGACAATGATATCTCCTTGACCAAATGTCGTTCCGTTTATCACAGTCTTTCCCGCCACAATCACGGTATATTCCGTAGCGATTTTATGGACGTGTTTTTCGGCATACTCGCCAGCGTGGAAGTGTTGCACGGCAACCTCGAAAGCTTTGATTCGAAATAAACTTGGATGAAAGTCTCCGATAAACCAACCTCCAGTCATGTCTTGCAGCCTTGCGATTCTCATAATTTTGCTACGATTAGTTTTTTCGATTGTACTGTTCAACATCGCTTGGCGTAGAAAGGGTATGATAATTGTTTTTGTGATTTTTATAAATGCCGATTCTTTTTTGCAGGAGAATAAGCTCATTATAAACAGGGCAGATATAAAATGAGCCGTTTACATGTGCATCTTTTTTGATCATATTGGTAGCGCCCAAAACGTAGTCACTCCCGCGCGCAAAGTAATAAAATCCTGCGGTGGCTAACCTGCTGATCGGTCTCTTCTCTGCTGCCTCGACCACAATGTCGTTTGAATCACACCTGACAAATGACCATCGCGGGTGGAGGTCTTCGAAAACAATAATTCCACCATCGAGCTTTCTTTCCCAGAAATGAAGAATTACTTCCGCCAGATCTACGTTAGATAAAAGTTGGTCTCCGTTCACTAGAATCAAGGGGGCCTCATTGTCAATATCCTGAATGGCCAACAAGGCACTGCAGGCTGCGCCCGATGTCTCTGCTGACACCTCGACGATAGCTGCAGAAGGCGCCGCCAACGTTATTACTGCACCTGTATGAAAGACCCTGTTCTCAGCGCGCTTCACCATACAGATAAACTTTGCATCTAAGGTCTTTAGCCCTTTTAAGTTTTCCAACGTCGCCTCGACAAGTGGCTTACCTTTTAAATCAGCGAGATTTTTTGGGTAATTAAAACCAGCCTCTTTGAATACTAAAAAGGGCCTGACCACTTTTGAATGTTAGCGGTGAAATGCTTTGTTTTATTTATTTGGCTTCAAATTATATTACTTTCAAAATATCTGGTTTATTAAAACCCGGAAGATCTTTTTTGCAGGGTTTGGTATATGTATTTTATTTTGTCTTGATAAGCGCACCGTTATTCCATGGAGGCAAAAGATTGTGTAGAATTAACACTAAGAGTAATATTAATCCAATTGATGCAAGAATTATTGAAATCTTAAATATCTTAGGAGAATACCTAAATTCAACGCTCTGGGAGCCTGGGAGCAGCTGCACGCCTAACTGATTCCCGTTGACTTTTAACAGATGACTCTTGGCGCCGTTCACATTAACCTTCCAGCTTTCTGAAAAGAATTCGTTTACAATTAACAAACTGGGCGTTTTGCATGACACGATATATTTTATCGTATTTCTTTTACGAGCAACCTCACTAATTATATAATCGTTTTCTTTTGATACTTTTTCGGGCAGCAGAATTGTTGCATTAGGCTCACAAAAAAGTAAGCCATGACTAAGGTCGCACTCTTTAGCTTTATTAATAAAGTCAGATATACTTTCGAAATAACCGCTCAATTCCTGAGCGATGTAAAAATATGGTAGCGCATATCGTGCGCGATAGATATCGTAACCACTTATACTTTCAAGCAAATCAAAGCCTTGGTATTTCACTTCACCAGAACTGGGACAAATGAGATATCGTGCACCTAAGATTTGAAGGTAGTTATCAGTTCTCGCACCATGATTGTAAAGTTCTTCGAATTGTCGAAATGGTACTGGATTTAAATAGCAATTCAGCGTCCTCACATTTTTGTAGGAAGCCAGCATGGCCGCCATTTGTTTATCGATGTTACCATCAAAAACAAGTCGGTAGTTATGTTCAGGGTCTAATTCAGCAACACGATTTATAGCTCTATCTAGCGGAGCGCAGTCCTTTGCAATATAAGCAGAGGCTGAAATTTGAGGGGGAGTCCACGACACATTAATTGCAATAACCGCGATAAGTGTCGCGACCCATACGAGTCCAATAATCTCACTTCTGAAAGTCCAAGAGGCCCGCGCAACGTAAAAACTTATTAATAACAACACAAAAAGAAATCCGAGAGGCATTAGCGTTATTATCTTTCCATCACCATAACGGAGCCATATTAACACAGATACAGTCCCGATGGCGGCCACAATTACCCCAAATCGTCGCCACAATAACAAGTTCTGCACACCTAAATACAATTTGCGTATTTTATCCAAACCAATCGCAACCAGTACGCCAAGTCCTAAATGAAATAAATACAGAAAGCGAGATGGCTCGCGAATTTTGTTGATCATTGGGAGAGCATAGTTAACACGGGCGAGACCCAAATTATTACCGGTCGAGGAAGCTAATGCGTAAAGAGCTATTAGGCCCATCGCTGTCACAACCCACGTTCGTGAACGCGAAAAAAGTGCAATAAATGCAAGAACCAGTACTACAGGACCAACAAAAACACCACCAACAGCTTTTCGAGAAATATTTATCAATACGCTTCCTAGTTCTGTAATTGATAATTGATCGGTCAAAAAAGCATTATAAGGGATTTTTTGCAGGCCATGAACTGGGGGAAAAGGCCCCACCCAGCGGATCATGTCCCTAAATTCGGTTGCTACGGGGAGAAGCACAGGGGCCGTAAGAAGAAAAGACACTAGGGATATCGCTGCGAGCCTGAAAAGAATTGAAATTGATGCGTTAGATAAAAGATCCCCCTTATTTCGCCAAAAGTAGACTATTGTAAAAACGACAGACACAAAAAAAGCATGAATTAGTGGTTGCGAAGGTGAAGCACATATAAGAAATACAATACCGCTTATGGCCATCACGGAATACTTTGCGGATTTTCGATTCTCGAGAACACCAATGAGGCCGGCCAGATATAAAGGCAGCCACGCATAAGGTGCAGTAATATTTACCCACACTGCGTAAGCCATACTATTAGTTCCGTATGAAACAACAGAAGCCCCTGCAATTGCTGCCAGACGCGAAGCCCCTATGACTCTAAGAAGTATAAACATATTAATAGAGCTAAGCAAAACATGCAGCAATGTAATCCAATGCATTGAAATCGCTGCCTCAAGTGGTGTTCTGAATATTTCAAAAGGATAAAAATAAAAAGGATAAAATGAAGAAAATTGGGCGAAGTTATATATAGGCACACCACCTAACGCAGTTGTCAATCGTAGTGGCCATTCACCACTTCTGAAGGCACTAGACATCGCTGATAGAACAGGTCCAATCAGAAATTCATTGTCCATAAATATGGCAAAAGAATGTGCGGGGTCAAATGCGCGCCAAAGAAGCACGAACCATATCCCCACAAGTGATGCCACAGCTATTATAGTCCGCCAAAAGGAAAAGCCTGGCATGAAAGTCTGGCTTAGTGTTGCGACTTTAAAATATTTTGTCACCGAGCTTAGAAAGTTATTTGTCATGATAAAAGAGCTGTGAGAGTCTACATTTTCGATCTAAGGCAAGCTGTGCCTAGAAAGCATATTTTTATAACATGAATTACATGCGAGTTTTGCGATCGCCCAAGGTGGTGGAATAAAATGTTCAAATTACCCGTCTATTGACATTTCATACAGATTTTATTTTTCGTAAGAAACAATTTCATTTATGATGTAGCGCGGGCGCCCTTTAACCTCCTCGAAAATACCACCGATGTATAGACCGATGATTCCTAAAACAATCAATTGTATTCCGCTAAATAATAATAGAAGCACGACCAGTGTCGTCCATCCGCTGGGTAAAGATTTATCGAGAAAGAACTCTATAACAGTCCATATTGCAATGCTAAACGCAAACAATGAAAAACCAACCCCAATAAAAATACCAAGTTTCAGTGGCTTGGTGCTGAATGAAATAATACCGGCCGTGGCCAGTTGAAACATTTTTGAGAGTGAATACTTGGAATGGCCGCCTTCTCTCTTACGTGCATTATACTCAACACCAATTTGATCGAAACCGATAAATGCAAATATTCCGCGGAGAAACATATTTCGCTCGTTGAACTCGGTTGAAAGAATATTAGCAACCCTGCCCGAGATCAACCGAAAATCAGCTGCGTTTGCGTTTATTGGAATGCGGGATAGCTTAGATAGAAAGCAGTAAAACAGGTTGCCTAACATCTTGCGAAAAGGGTTGATGTCCTCGGTGTCTTGGCGAATGGTATAGACGACTTCAAAGCCTCGTCGGAAGTTGTTGATCATCTCAGGGATTAATTCCGGAGGGTGCTGCAGATCGCTATCCATCATGATAATCACTTCAGAGTCAAGAGAGGCATCAATTCCTGCAACTAATGACATCTGGTGCCCAAAGCGTGAAGACAACGCGATAATTTTGGCACGAGGATCGCTCATTGCCACGGAGCGCAGAACCTCAAGTGTATTGTCAGTGCATCGGTCTACAACATATACGACTTTCGCTTCAACCCCGGTTAGTGAAGACAGTGTTTTAGTAAGGCGAGCATGAAAGTTTTTAATGACCTCCTCTTCATTAAACACGGGAGTAATAATAGTTAGCTTAATGGCGGGCATAGATTCTCTATTTTTAAAGTAGTGCAGTGGTTTTACCAATATCGGCGTAGATAGATGGCACATCATAGCCATATCGGTTCGACAGAGCTGCTGCCTCAACTACGATAGAATCGCGCAATCCATAGCGAGCAATTTCTCGTGCAAGCAGCTCGCGCATCGTAACTGGCGTTCCACTTGCAATATGATAAACTTCACCTGCATTACCACGCTCTGCAATAGCCATCAGTTGATTAACAGCATGTTCTAATGAAATATAGTCTCGAATAGCCGAAAGCGGGCCAACTTCGATTCTTTCCCTGTTTCCGCAGAGCAATTCGGAGATTTGCTTATGCAAGCGTCCCACGAACAAACGCTCTGATAGACCAGAACCAAGCAAATTGAATACACGCGCAATAACAACATCAGAACCTTGGCGCGCATACATACAGGCAAGCTCTGTCTGCCACGCCTTGGACATTCCATAAATCGATACTGGGCGCAAAACACGCTGTTCAGAAACTGGATTCTCATCGGGTGTAATTATACCGTATTCTGCGGCAGATCCGAGCAAAACAACGCGGGTCGAAAGACCCAATTCTTTTATTGCTGTCAGAATAAGCCGTGAGGCATTTACATTGATAGAATATGCTTCGTCGAATTCGTTAGCGAATGTCGCCGCCAGGCTAATAATCATATCAGGCCGAGTGCGCTCAATATAGCTGAAGATGTGATCTTTGTTGCGCAAATCTAACGGATCAGGATTATTCCGACTGGATACAAAGACAACAAAGTCTTTCGGATTAGTTACCAGATGTCTTGCAAGCTCTTGCCCCAATGCCGCAGAGCCCCCAATGATTAACAATCTCCTACTCATTCGATATTCCGAGACGCATTGCAAGCTCTTCAAAGTTGGCATCCGCGTATTCGTAATCATCTGGGCGACCAATGTCGAGCCAGTAACCACCAAATGGACGTATGTTTACTTTTCGTTCTTTGGCAAGCCTATCGACCATTAAATTGTCAAAGCCATATTTTTTACCACGAGTCAATGACTCTATCAAAGAACGGCTTATGCAGTAAATTCCCATACTTACATCAAAATCATATTCAGGCTTTTCTTGAAAGGATTCTAGCAAGCCAGTTTTGTCATAACGCAAAACACCAAAATCTATTTTTACATGCCTCCGAAAAGCTGAAACGGTAATTTCACCTCCATTAGAAACGTGGTCATCATAGAATTCTTTGTAGTTAAGGTCACAGAGAATATCGCCATTCATGACAAGGAACGTAGCCGGCAAGTCGTCAATTAGAGTCAATGGGCCAATTGTGCTGAGTTCGGCTTCTTCAAACGAATAATCGATGCGAACACCCAAACGTGATCCATCGCCAAAATAGGCCATAATCAGATTTGAGAGATGATTTACAGCCAGCGTGATGTGCGTAAAACCACACTTGCGGAGCTGCAAAATGATAATTTCTAAAATAGAATACCGACCACCTAACGGAACAAGTGGTTTCGGGATTAGTGTTGTGTAAGGGCGAAGACGAGCGCCTTTTCCACCAGCGAGAATAATAGCTCTCATTTTATATATTGTATAAAAATGCTTTATATTTATTAAGATTAGCTGGCTCTCGAAACCATTCGATTGTTTTCGATAAACCGGCATGCAGATCATGCGCCGGACGCCAATCTGTGAGCGAAGTAATCTTCCTATTGTCGCCAATTAGGCGGAAAACTTCAGAGGCCTCAGGACGAAGGCGCTCATCATCAGTAACGATTTTTGCGTTAGGATTGAGCTCGGAAATCAAAAAGTTTGCAACATCAGCGATCTTGTACTCAACGCCAGTCGCTATATTAACCTCTTCGCCGATTGCTGCGTCACACTCAGCGAGTGCAATAAAACCAGCTACCGTATCCAAGACGAAATTGAAGTCCCGCGTCGGACTCAAAGATCCAAGGTTGAGACTAGTTGCACCTGCAAGCAGTTGGGTAATTACTGCAGGAATTACAGCTCGCGCCGACTGCCGCGGTCCATATGTGTTAAAGGGGCGCGCGATTATAACCGGAGTTTCGAAAGAGCGAAAGAACGACTCGGCCAATCGGTCTGCGCCAATTTTTGTCGCACTATAAGGTGACTGCCCTTGAAAAGGATGCTTTTCGTCAATAGGAGCGTATTGAGCTGTGCCATAGACCTCTGAGGTAGAGGTTACTATAATACGCTGAGTGGAAAAACGACGAGCGGCCTGGAGAACATTCAGTGTTCCTTTAATGTTTGTATCGATGTATGAATCTGGGGAATGGTAAGAAAATGGAATTGCAATCAGCGCGGCAAGATGAAACACAACATCACAACCTTCCATTGCTTTTGCAACACCATTCGGATCTCGTATATCGCCAGGAAAAACATCTAACAAACGGCTTGAATTAGTTGGCAACTCATCAAGCCATCCCCAAGAATTAAAAGAGTTGTAGTATACAAAAGCACGAACATCACATCCGCGATCAAGCAGGACTTGGGTAAGGTGACTTCCAATAAAGCCATCAGCTCCAGTAATTAATATTTTTTTTCCAGAAAGTTTCATTTATATTTGATGTTTTGATTAGTTTTTAAACTATTTTATCTTTTTCTTTCCGCAACAACAATTTGTATATCATACAGGTTAAGGTATAATGGAATTTCAAAAAGAAATGGAAATAAAGATACTGTCTTACGACCTAGAAAGACTGATAAATAATCGGCTAACGGTCTATAATAACCAAAGCCCTGCAGTATCTTAACTGAAAATCCAATGCTTTCAAAAAAGGTTTTGAAACTTGTCCTAGTTGGATAATTCATATGCGTCGGCGGGTGAAATTGACGCCACCGCTTTCCTTTAATTCTCGGAACAAGAGCCCCGCTATCGACAGTTGACAGGGCGACAAGATTAATATCCGGATTGAGCCCCAAGATATCTTTAAAGATTACACATGGATTTTCAAGATGTTCCCAAACGTCCCAAGCGCAAAAAATTGTCGGATTGAAGTTTTTAATGCTTTGCATGTGGTCATCAGAAAGTGGATTCAACAGCTGAAAGCCATCCTGTTCTGCGACTTCACGACAGAAACTCGAGATCTCAGAACCGAGAAGATTAGTGAATTTTCGTTTATGTAAGATTTTCAAAAATTCACCCGTCGCAGATCCTAGTTCGAAAATGCGCTCATTCAGATAATCCTCCGGTGTTTTGTTATCGAAATAAGGGGAACATAAAACAGTTTGCAATTTACGATCCAGATTTAATCTGTAGATCTCAGCGGACTTCTCATATGCAACATACTCGTCCCCATTAAAATACTCTTGGGTGTATAATTCTGCAAAGCTTGAAACACTTCCCACCCATTGAAATGCTCTGCATTCAGAACATTTCAAGACTTTTTCATCATTATATATTGTAAATAAACTGCTAAATGTTCCGCAATTTCTACAAGTGTTTTTCATATTTTGAAATGAGTTCATTTTTGAGCTACAAATAAGAATTGCTCACCCCCTAAATATCCAAATATATCAGACCAATATGCGAGAGCATATGCTTTTTTAAAGCCTGCATTTTTGACTTGTTCAAGCATTTCCCATCCGAAGTGGGTGAAGCATAAACAGCCCTCGCTACTGATTGGATCCCCATGATATTCGGGTTGTTCATGATGAATAATTCTTCCCTTCGGATCTAAACTTGCTCTTTGAAGGTTGAATTCAAGATCTGTTCGAAATGGGACTGACCACATTAAGCGACCTCCAGGCTTCACAACACGTGAGACTTCTTTTATTCCACTAACAAAATCTGGCATATGCTCTAAGCAGTCGAATGAAAGCACAGCATCAAATGTGTCATTCTCGAAAGTCAGTTTTGTAAGGTCTTCGTTTCTAACTCCTTTTTTATCGAAAGATCCTCTAGGAATCGATGCGCCAAGAAATTCACTGCCAATAACTCTGGGATGCTTTACCACTAGAAATTTATACAGAGCAGTAACCTGCTCTGTGATGTACACTGATTCTTGCGGGATAACCCCGAGTTCAATATCCATGATGTGAACGGCCGCTCTTTGCCGATTGTTTAATCCAGTTTTCGGACAAACAACCCTCTCTCTCCAATTCACACTTTTTCCATCCGAATAAACAAAATCAGCCAGAAATTTGACCCTCTCACCTGCTGGATAGGAAAAGCCTGCAACTTGAAAAGCACCATTCATGCTCTCCTGCAAAGCTTTTTCTTTCTCTTGACGATACCGATATTCTGGAGCCATCAGGAGTCGATGCCTTTGATATTCCTTAAAAGAGTGCAATCGTTTTATTAACATTTTTATTTTCTAACTTGGAACTCTCCAATTAGAATCTTGCGACCAGTATCACCTTCGATAATCGCGACCTCGTATGAACCAGATTTTTTAATGAGTTCATCCCTAACATAGAAACTAAAAAAGTTGCTACCAAGAACTATATCACTGTTGTCTATTTTTTTTCCACCAAATAAGATATACGTTTTACTATTGTTTGATAAGCCTCGTGCTTTTACCCAAATGGCGGATGTTCCACAGGACTGGATATTGAAGCTCGTATTTTCAAGGGTTTCACGGGGACCCCATTCTTCAATATCCACTACATAATCATTTTTTTTTGCTGTGCAAGTTTTGATGGTTTCCTCATGTCCCGCTAGCAGTTCTTTCAGTGCAGAAGGATCTGGAACTGCGACTGGAGAATGCAAGATATCTGCTAACAATCTTAATGAAAAATTCCGCTGTCTGGAAGATTTTATTTTGAAATGGATGACTTTAGATGAATTTAACTTTATTTCTAGGGGTTCTATACAGCCGTTTTCATAATCCTCCCCAAGCCATTTTAATATGACATTAATTACCATTTCGGGTGACTTTACCATGTCTTCATATTGAATTCGGCAAACATGATCTTTACCCAGTGCCTTTTCTATAAGATGAGCACTTGAAACGTATCGCATCCAAGCTCTATATGAAGATTCGTAGGAGAAATTAGTGGCGGAACCTCCTACATTTGCAAAGTTCATTAAAGATAGGGACACATCATCCGGATGGCGAAGTAAGTGTATAAATCGTGCATTCGGAAAAAGCCTCATCAATGTGCAGGCATAGAAGGTGTTTTCCGGAGTTCCATCAACCCATCTTTTTTTAGGGTCATTGGGTGATCGGAGTATTTTTAATTTTGAATTCTCATCATTAAGAGAAAATGCAAATTCTTTACTTTTACTTCCGTATTCGGATTTTTGGTGATTATCTGTAGAACCACAAAATTCATTGTGTCGAAAAATAATTTGATCTACTAATGATTCTACGATTATTGCATTCACTTTTTGTCCGATTATTTGATAAAAGTTATCCTCACTCCATCCGCTGCTCCGATATCTACAGTTTTTGAATTATCTGTTAGGGGGAAGGGGATGCCTGGAACATCGAAAAAGCAGAGATGAATAAAATTGCTTAATGTACCATAAGGATACCAAAATGAATCCTCTCGCAGTGAATTCTTTTTCCTTTTTAAGTCAATCTCAAATTCCCTAGAAGCAATATAAAGATCGCTGAACGAATTCGGTTTTTTATTCTTCATAGATAATTGTCCTTCTGGTTTTCGATTCAACCAATTCCTTTAGGAATTTTTTTGAAGTCGATAGGCTTTCAGGCGTTCCAATATCAAGAAACCGACCCGACGAGATAAAAGAAGCAGCCCGAAAGCCTGGCTGCATGAGAATCTGCTTTTCAAAAGAGAGGGAGCCCGCCGGCCAAGAAGCGACAAAGCTTCGTTCGATCACATACGATCCCCCGTTAATCATTCCTGCACCTGATTGTCCTTTTTCAAGAAATTTTACTACATACCCTTCGACGATTTCTAGCCGTCCAAACTCCGCAGTATCGGCAACCTCGACTGCCGTCAAGGTGACTGGGCACCCCCCCGCTAGATGCCGTGCCAACAGTTTTCGGCAATCTACCTCTAAAAATGTGTCCCCGTTGAAGGCCAATAGCTGTTTTGTCTCAACATGTTGTGCGGCTAGGCGAAGCGCCCCCCCCGTCCCCAAGGGCTCCTGCTCTCGGCTTAAAAGATAGCGCCAAGGACGCCGGCCTTCTTGGAGCCATGCCTCCACGTGCGCATGACCGTACCCCGTGGCAAAAATAAAATTTTCCACACCTTGGCGGTATAAATAATCCGTAAAGACATCCAAGTAAGTGCTGTTTCCCATCGGGGCTAGGCACTTAGGTCGATCCCCCAGCAATCCGCGCAACCTGGTCCCCAAGCCACCACAAAGTATGACCGCTGGGACCTTCATATTTTAACCATCTTGAATCTTAATACAAAAGGCGCAATTGGCTCACTTAAGGGATCCCTGCCAGAAGTTTGTTTTGGGAGTGAGAAAATAAACCAGAAGGCTGCTCGAGCGATAGGAGTAGGATGGTTCTCCAAACCCGCATTGAAAGCCAACCAGAAAGAACGCATAAATTTCAGCAGCTCGTTATCCAACTGCTCACACCTTCGTGGGTGAAATTTACAGGATAAACCTGTCCTCCACTTTCTAGGAGTGCCTCAATTACTTTGGCCCGTTCCTCCGGCTGGACAAAGAACATGATAAATCCACCGCCCCCAGCGCCGCTGACTTTTGCGGCATGGGCTCCGGAGGCTTTTGCGCGGGAAAGCAAATTCTCAATATGCTGATTCGTAATCGAAGCAGAGGACTGCTTTTTTGCCAGCCAGCCTTCGTTCAAGGATTTATAAAATTCCTTAAGATCTCCTCGTAAAATATGGCGCTTCATCGCGATGGCTTCCTGCTTGATTCGATGTAATGCCTGAAGTGGTTGCCCGTGTGCTGATTTCACTGCAGAAATCTGATCCTCAATGATTCGCGCCGAATCACGTGAAACGCCGGAATAACAAAGAATCAGAGAGCTTTCGATTTCACTTAAGACAGCACTTTTAATCCTGAGTGGATTGACTAGGACTCCTCCATCCTCATGGAATTCCATAAAATTGATGCCGCCAAATGCAGCGGCGTATTGATCCTGCTGGCCACCCGCCATGCCTAGCTCCACCCGCTCAATTTCAAAGGCAATTTGCGCAAGATCATACTCTCCCATGGGTATGCCAAGGGCTTCCGCCAGGACGGAGCAAATTACAACGGCCAATGTGGAAGATGAGCCCAAACCGGAGCCGGGAGGTGCATCGGACCAGGCGGCAAGATTTAACGATGGCAGTCTTCCATAAGACCTTGCAAACCGCCGCAAAATACCATAGACTAAGGTAGTGGGTTCATTTGGCTGGAGATGGAGATTTTCCAGCTTGGTTGGATTGTATTCTGCCTGATGTTTTAGACTCCCTAACTGGATACCGATAAGACCATCCGTCCTTGGGCTGACGGAGGCGTATGCATACATACTGATCGTGGCATTCAGTACACAACCCCCGTGCTGTCTGGAGTACGTGGGAACATCCGATCCGCCACCTCCAAATCCCAACCGTAAAGGCGCGCGCCCTCGAATTATTTTGGAAATCATTATGAAATTTATACAGAATTTAGCGGTTTAATGGAAATTTTCCTTTGGCAATTTCGGCACGCCAATGGTTCAGCAGATCCTCAAACATCTTCCTTGCGGAAATCTCGGGTTTCCAGGCAATCGCGGAACGAATCTTGGTGTTGTCAAACATCTGATAATCAGCATCAATCGGACGAAGCCTGTCTTGGTCCACAACAACCTGAATGTCTTTCCTGGTGCTCATGCCCAGAAGAATGGTGACGACTTCTGTTAACTGGAACGCTTCTTCCCCAGCAATATTAAAGCAATCCCCGCAGGGGATCTTTCCCTTTTCGCTAGCCTCCAGCAACAGAAAGTAGGCACGAACCGCATCCCGAGCGTCCTGAAAGGTTCGGGTGCTTGAGAGGTTTCCCACCTGGACGACCGGCTCTTGATGCCCTGCCTCGATGAGAGCGATTTGTTTGGCGACTGTGCTTTCGAAAAAGACATCACTACGTCTGGGGCCAGAATGAGTACCCATACGGGTGACAAAAGTGCGCAAACCATAAGCCTCACCGTAAAAACGTCCTAGGTGATCCGTGCCGATTTTACTGATGCTGTAAGGGCTGGCGCCATGAAAGGGAGTATTCTCCGTCAAGGGTTGTCCCGGCTTCGCACGGCCGTAGACTTCGCTGGAAGAACAAATATGCAAAACAGGTTCGTACTGATCGACTTCCTTTAGCTGGCGAACGGCTTCGAGAAGATTCGCCGTTCCAAGAATATTGGTTTGTAGCGTCTCTAAAGGGATATTAAAGGAAGTCTTGGGAAATGACTGGGCTGCCAAATGCGATATATAATCCGGCCGAGTTTCCCTTATGGCTCTGATCATGGCTCCAAAATCATTGAGATCTGCATAGATCAGGCGAATTCGCTCTCTGCGGTTGATTAGACCCGTCAAATGATAAAGATTGTCGAGAGGTTCTTGCCACCGCATCAGTCCTACGATCTCTAACTTTGTGTTCTCCAAGATGTAATCAGCCAAGGCGGACCCTACCTGACCTGTAATACCAGTGATAAGAAACGTTTTTGATTTCATTGGAATTTAGAAAATCCAAATTCAGCTTGGCAAGCCTCCAAAAGACTACGAGGTGGCCTGTGGAGAAGTTTTTCCAAAACCGGCGACCTCATCGCAATGGCTTTTGGTCTATTTTGATAAAACTTCTCATCCGGGGTAATTAGTTTATGTCGGAGTTCCAATGACTTATAATCCGAGATGTGCAGGAACATAGTTTGCCTTGAGATGCTCTCAGGTCCCCCAAAATTTATGTATTTATGAGGCGTTTGGTTCCATTGCTTTGCCAATGCGAGCGTGCCAGCAAGAACATCCTTGATATGAATAACAGAACGGATCAACGGGTCAAAGACTTCCACTTCCTTTTCACAACAAAGCAGATATTTTGTGAATTTATCATTCTTGGAAAACACGTAGGAAAGCCGGATTGATTTGACAAGTTCGCTGTTTGCAAAGTGCGTTTCCACAATACTTTTCATTTTTGCATATCCACCAAAAGGATTGACTGGAAGGGATTCATCAAAAGGCTCTTTTTGCTCACCGTAGACTGTATCGCTTGAGAAAAAGATAACCCTAGCGCCAGCTTCTATTGCTTTTCCAATAAAAGCGATCGTGCCCACCACATTGGTTTGATATGCAGCACCGAATGGGTCTTCGCAAAGATCGGGCGAAGAAACCGCCGCAGAAAAAAAAACCACGTCCCCCTTTCCAAGAGACGGAACTTGGATAGAAGTCGAAGACAAATCACAAAAGTAATCTGCACCTGGATGTCTCGAAACACTGATTACATCCCCAAACTCTGAATGGCTTTTGAGACTTTTATAAATCTCTCCCCCCAGATAACCATTTGCCCCTACAACAACTACTTTTCGTTTTTTCATTCGATTAGGTCCTTAAGTGTATTCCACATATTTTTTTCCGAGAACCTTTTCTTCGCTAAATTGACACTTTTTATGGCAACATCTAACCACTCTTTATCATCAAGGAGGAGAGAGCATATTTTAGCAGCCATTTGATGAGGCTCGCTCAAAGCGGGAACTGCATAAGCTTCTTCTTCAAAGCCTTGCGCCCCAAAGCTGGTCGTAACAATCGGTAGGCCGTTTTTTAACGCCTCGGCTACTTTCCCCTTCATACCTGCACCGGATAACAAAGGGGCGATCGCTACTCTTTTACTTTTGTAATTTAACTTCAGTTGTTCATCCGAAATAAATCCAAGAATCTTAATATTTTTACTTTCAAGATTTATAATTTGTGGAGGCGGGTTTGACCCAGCAATTGTTAAGATACAGTGTGGCAACTTTTTTAGGATCAGCGGAAATACATTGTCTGTAAACCATAGAATGCCCTCGACATTTGGCGGATGGTTGAATCCCGCCACATAAAATAAGCCACTACGACTATTTGTGCTTAACTCTTCGGAATCTGGGAAACTCTCCCAATAAAAAACCGGCATGGTTCTGCATGTAATAACTCTTTCTTTTTCTCTTAAGTAACTCTTAATATACTCAGTTTCAGATTGAGCGGGGTAAAGCAAGACATCAACTTGCTCCCACAGCATTTTTTCAAGCGTCTCAATTTCTGTTTTATCTTTTCGAAGCTTTTGGTTGTGCGGATTGTTTTTTAGTTCGCTTTCAATGCGAAGATGGTGGACGTCCATTCCGTAAAAGAATATTTTGCTTTCAGAATTTGCTTTAATAAAATGCAGAACTTCTTGCAGCACGTGAGGCCTGGCAATTAAAAAGCCCTTTATAAATTTTTTATTTTCACGCAGCCAATCGCCCAGAAATTGTGTTTTTTCTGTATTATAGATTACGTACACACCAGCCTTTTGAAGCCTTTCCGCATATTCTTTTGTGTAATTAAGGTTCGCTGGCCAAAAAACTACATCCGTTTTATTTTTTATAAATAATTTTGCAATCTGGCTCATGGTTCTTGACCCAGCGTCCTTGTCATCTTCAGGAATATAATGATCAGCTATGAGCACAACCTTTCGGGATGTGGACCTGCCTCTTGCAAGGAAAATGTCGAAGCCGTTTTGCAGATGCTCTTTTTCAAGCACTTTTTTCCACCGCTCTAAAAGTTTCTTTTGATTAGTGACTTGGCATGCTTTTTCACCTTGGCTCGTGTCCCTACCGGATGTCGCCCCCTCCAGGTGAATGCCCTCCGAAAAAGGTTGATAGTATGTCTCCAGACTCAACTCCGCCCGCAGACGGAAGGATAAATCCGCATCCTCGCAATACGCGCGCTCGTAGATTTCATCAAATCCCCCCAGAGTGTCCCAATGCTTCTTCGGAAGACAAAGGGACGCACCGCTGCAGTAGTCGGTCCTGCGCACGTAATTGAACTCTGGCAAATTCGGATTTTGGTTCCGACCGTAGTTCCAGGCAGAGCCGTCTTTCCAGAAAATGCCCCCAGCCTCCTGCAAGGTTCCGTCTAAGTTTAAAAGCTTGGAGCCACACATCCCGCAATCCGGATGCCATGCAAAAGTCCCCAGCAACTCATCCAGCCACCTGGGAAGCACGACCATGTCGTTGTTCAAAAACACCAGGTATTCTCCTCGGGCCTCTTTCGCTGCGTTGTTGCAGTTGCGTAAAAATCCTAGATTTCCTGAAGTCCGGACCATCTTTATCCATGGACTAAACTCTTTAAAGATCTCTCTTGTGCCATCATTGGAACAATCGTCCGCGATAATGACTTCAAATGTCGTCGATGGATTACTCTCATAAAGGGAGGTCACACAAGCCAAGGTGTAGGCCACTTGATTGTACACTGGAATGATGATACTGACTTTAGGCTCCTCCGTTGGGGAAGCCCGGTTGCGCAGGGCCAAGGAAAGCCGATTCCTTAATAGGCTGATCTTACGTTCTCTTGCCCCGGATAGGTCTTCATGATCCTCCTGAGCCAAAAGCAAATCCAAAAGGCCGCTGATCCGCTCGCGAATTTCACGATCAGAGCTTTGCTCTACATACCGATCCAGCCAGTTTATCAAGCGCCCTTCCTTCCACCCTTCCATTAAAAAATGCAGAGGGGCAGGAATTCCGCTCGAGGCGACTTCCGGTGCAAGCGCCAGATAACATTCCTGGCTGAACCGGCGATTTGGCAAACGCCCCTCCCGGGCCCCATACTCTATAAAGTGCATGAAAGGCGACATAGAGGTGCCCTTCACATCGGGATACTTAACTTGGTACCAGATTGGGTCGAAGGGAAAGTTTTTTTCCAACAACCTGAAGCTTAATTTCAGTTGGGCTTTTACCCGCGGGTAAGACCAGAGAAGCCAAAGCTGTTTGCGAATATTTTTTCCTAGCTCACCCAGCAAAAGGTCTTCGAGAACCCTTTTTTTGTGTGGGTTAGGCCTATTTTGCTTGTCCGTTTCGGATTTCCACCTTCCTTCCTGAATTCCAAACTGTATATAGTGATCGAGCGGGTCGATTCCTGCACGCGCGACATCCGGATATTCTTTCAGGTACCAATCCCGATCAAAACCGACGCCGCCAATCCATCTCTTTCTTCTCTTACGAATACTGCGTTCCAGCCTTCGCCAAAATCCTGGGCGTTTAGGTGCTGCTCCCGATGTTTTATTTAGTAGACCAGGTTTTTTAATATGCAGCATTTTGTAGAGATAGCTGTACCAAACGAAAGGTGCAGGGACTAGATAGCTGCTAGGAGCTATCACGGAATCTTGGATTTGCTCTGCATATTTGGCTAAATCCATCAAATGATTCTCATTTTTTCCAAGACGATCCACTAGAGAGGTTCGTAGGGTGTCCATCTCAGCTAAATTCCTCTGCTGCAGCTGATCCTGACGTTCGTTTAGCCCACTCACCAACCCACGGAGTTCATGAATCAGCTCCTGTTTTAACCCCACAAGTGAATCCCCAAGCTCTTCTACTCCTTTGGACGTCGCCACTTTTTGAGCCTCCAGCTCCTGTTTTAACCCCACAAGTGAATCCCCAAGCTCTTTTACTCCTTTGGACGTTGCCACTTTTTGGGCCTCCAGCTCCTGTTTTAACCCCACAAGTGAATCCCCAAGCTCTTTTACTCCTTTGGACGTTGCCACTTTTTGGGCCTCCAGCTCCTGTTTTAACCCCACAAGGGAAATTCCCAACTCTTTAGCTACATTGGCATTTACCGCTTTTTGAGTAGACACCTCTTCTTTGATTTCGGCCAAATAATCGCCGATATAGTTCAGCCTTATTTGCTGATCCTCTGCCAGCTTGGCGCGTTTATCGGCCTCTTCTGCCTGAAAAAGAGCCATGGAGCTGGTCTCTTTGGAGAGGGCCAGTTCCTTATCAAGGGCCTTCCCCCATATTGTTCTTTCCTCAACTAATTTCTGCTCTTCTTGGAAAAGTTTTCGGGTTTTTTTGACCTCCTTGTCAAGGGCCTGCGCCCATGCCGTTCGCTCATCCAGCAGTTTTCGTATTTTCTCTAGTTCTTTTGCTTGTTCAGCAAATTGATGAAATAAGATCCGGTTGTTTTCCGATAGGGCGTTGCTGATTTTCCCTACTCTTTCGAAAACAGCTTGAACCGCGTCTTGGGCCTGCTTCTCTGCCTTGTTGTTTTTTTTCACACATAAGATTGATAAAGCATTGCTTATTTCCCGATAACAATTTTCCTGCTGCGGAATACTCTCTGCTGTTCGATGGTGCCATAAGGCAGGGTCTAAGTACTCTTTTTCATATTCTTTCACTGCCTCTCTGTCGGGATTCCAAGGGGTTTCTAGGAAATCAGCAATACGGGCTAGTTCTCGCCGGGGTTCTTCCAGCAACTGAGGGAATCCCACAGCTATCCAAGACTTCCCCTGAATATGGAATAAAGCATCTGCCGCGTACGCGGCCCACAGGTCCACTCCATACGAAAGACCAAACCCGTTGCGCTTCTGCAGGGAAGCCGCGATCTCCATGGGAGCCCGGTAAGCCAAGACATAACCCACCCGCAGGCGCGCCTCCGCAAAGAGAGGTTGCCAGAAGGGCAACGTCCGGCAGAGGCGCGGGTCCTTCAGCCCGACGGGATTGCCGTTGGCTACTTTCATGTTGAGCCAATTACCGGCGGACATCCGCTCTTCACTCAGTTCGGGTCCAGAGAGAAACTTAGGGTCGAGAAACTGAATGGATGACCAGTGGCTGCAACCTTTCGCGAGGATGCGGTCGTTGATTTGAACTAGTTCCGCATCTTCAAAGTAACCTTTGGGATTGTCTTCCTGTGGAGCCATTAAATTCTTCCCAAGATCGACCCCAAATAGCACTAACCCCTTCGTCAAGGCGCTCGTCCCACTCCGATGCATTCCTAAAACAACAACAACATCAAACCGCATCCTATTAGAATACTGTGTTTTATCCCTTTTGGGATATTTCTTTTTGCCCTCTATCCCGCCTTTATTCACCTCATCTTTTTTAATCTGCTTGTTCACTAAACTGGATGATTAGCGAAGTGTTATTATTATTCCAGAAAAAGAAATCTGATTCTTTAGCTCCCCTTCCCCAATCGATGCCCCAGAAATCTTCTAATTTGGGAATGCTATTTTTTTACCGTACTTGGAGGCAACATCGAGTCTATCCGGTTCTTCAGTTCCCTGATGTCTTTTTTAAGGCTTTCGATCTCTCCGTCCCGCTGGACCAAAGCCGAGGCGTTTTCCAACCTCTGCAAGGCCATCATCTGGTCTCGTTCCTTCAGCTCCTCCACTAATCCTTGAATGGCCGCGTACATCACCCCGTCTGTGTCCAAGGTGCTTATCGACTTATCGTCCTGCCCCAGACCAAAAGCTTGATGAAAATCCTGTGCCGTCGGGCCGATGTACGTCCGCCCTGGACTTCCCTTATATTCCCACATAGAGACTGGCATATCTGCGAGTTTGGCCAGAACCTCCCGTGGCTGGATAGGGTGGAAGTTGGTCTTCGAATTTCGATCGCTGAGCGAAGCCCAACTGCTCCCGCCAGCCGCAAGAATCACTCCATTAGTTACCCCTGGGAATCCGTTGGTGTAGGTTGATGTGATAAAGCGGGCACCGCCTAGACAACGCACGGTAAAAGAGAAGTCATTGGTAGAAGCGGTAATTTGCGTGCTTCCGTTCCAGACAAATGATCCGTCGTTCGTGGCATACGCCCGGTATCCAGCGGCAAAAGACAACTGTCCATAGGCCTGAGAAAAGTAACCGCCCGGTATCACCCCCCAGCGGCCCGCCACGCTGTTTCCCTCCCCACCCCCAATGGCACCAGACTCATGTCCGATTTGATTATTTAGCCCACCCGCGATAACGGAGTAGTTGTTGCTATCCCCCAAATAGAGGTTGTTACCGTAGCCACCCCCAATGACCCCGTAGGCATGAACATTGGTGTTTCGCGCCCCACCCGCCACCACTTGGCCTTGAGCCGTGGACCCACCTCCGATCACATTGCTCCATCCACCCCCAATCGTTCCGTAACTCCGAAAGCTTTGTATGGTATTGTCAAAACCACCCAAAATGGCGCTGTGATCGGAACGACCATCCACCAGATTCCCACGCCCCCCCCCAATGACGCTATTGGACCCACTAACAATATTCGACTCTCCTCCCCCGATGAACGAACGATTTTCGTCGATCCAGTTTTTCCGTCCACCGGCAATTGTGGAGAAGTTTACGTTTGAAATCACATTGTTGTAGCCGCCACCGATGAAGTTGTTGCTATTGGTGTAAACGGAATTGGGATTGTACACTTGGTTCAGCGAACCAGAAACGATCGCCGAGTTGATCACAGAAGCACTGATTGCGTTGCTGTAACCTGCCCCGATAAAGGAGCTGTCGCCGGAATATCCAAGTGGCCCTCCATTTTTTCCAATTCGGTTGTATTTTCCTGCCCCAATAAACGACAAAGGCGCGAATTCCGAAATTTGGTTGCTCCAACCAGCCCCAATGAGACTGTTAGAGGAGCCATTTGAAATCAGATTTTGCTCCCCTCCCCCAATAAAAGAATTAAACGAACTTATAGACTGATTAGAAGTTCCGGCAACGATTGCCGATCTTGGCGACTGCATCTTATTATACACGCCACTGCCAATAAAAGAGTTATTTACCGAATTGGTATTGAGAGCACCCGCACCAATAAAGTTATAAAAACTTCCTGCAGTGGTCGTATTATTGTTACCGCCTGAGATCGCGCTTCCAGTTCCAGAGTTGTTGTTTTGGGGCAAACAGCAAACGGGATAAGCCAAGCAGGTGACAAGAACCATGGGACAAGTTATTCCCCGTTTCATAAAGTTATTTTACTATGCCTTGAAATAGAAAGCAAGTCTTTTTGATTCACCTGCCATACGAATTAAGCTGTTTGCTGCAAAGGCAAGATTGGGCATACGGCAGAGTGCGGATGATCTGCTTAGTTATTTTTCATTTGTTTTTGTGAAAATTGATATATTCATGCAAGGATGAATTCCCATCAGCTCAATCTTGATATCGGCGGACAATTAAATCGGAACGACCAGTCAAAGAAATGGATAGTTTTAGATTTGCTTGAAGGCGCCGACCATAGGGTCAATCTTGAAATTGAATCTTTGCCCTTTCCCGATGCTGGAGTTGACAATATTTACACATCTCACTGTCTTGAGCATCTCGAGCCTTGTCGATTAAGGTTTGTATTTTCAGATTTTTTTCGCGTACTAAAAAAGGGCGGGAAGGCAAGAATTGTCGTCCCAAGTTTTAAAAAGGGAGTTTTTTACTATTTCTTTGCCCCATGGATGTTGAGGCAGCCACTGATGCCAAGGCTAAATTCGAACGTTCCAGACACCAATATGACAAGGCTTTCCTCCTGGTTTTATACGGAGACAAACAAAGCAAACGGCGTTCCAGGCCACAAAACAGCGTGGGACTTCAACGCTATGAGATCTTTCTTGAGAGAAGCCGGCTTCAAACGCGTTGATAAAAAAACTCTTGCACGATGTTCCGAAGTTTTCAGGGGCAAAGATCGCCCAGAATACTCGCCTTTTTCTTTATATGTCGAAGCCGTAAAATAAACCTCCTTCTAAACATTTTATATGAATACGGAAATCATTCCCGCTGAGGTGCTGAAACTATTAGAGCCCATTGATTACCTGTCTATGTATGACCTAGGGAACAAAAAGACAAACGGAATCCCATATCGCGATTTTTTTGCAAAGAAAAAGATTGTTTATGATTCCATTGACCTCAATGGTCTCGACGGAAGCATGCCGCTGGATCTGAGTTCCGAATTGAACCTGCCGCCACGGGAAATGGTGGCAAATATAGGCACTTCCGAACATGTGCTAAATCAAAAGGTCTGCTTTCAGAACATTCATAATTTATCTTCAGGACGCATGGCGCACTGGGTGCCGATGGAACGACGACATCCGACTCACGGATTCTTTGGATATTCTTTCGATTTCTTTATTAATTTAGCAAGTGCCAACAAATATGAGATTGAAAAGCTGTATGCCGAACTGTCTTTTAAGGGATGGTATTTGATTTGTTGCTCCTTAAAGAAAACTGTGCCAACAGCTTTTGTTTGGAGTGAGGATTGGCATTTGTCCTGTAATCCTTGCGGGGATTGGGGAGTTATGCATCGCTAATCTTTTTGGCCATCATCATAAACAGCCCAGTTTTGCTTGATGGCAGTTGTTCATGATATACTTTTTCCTCAACTAGAAAGCCGGTCTCCTCAAGTTCATTAACAAGATCTTGTATCGTCCCATGCAGTTTTTCATCCTCAACAAGAAGCCCCTGTGATCGATTCCAGAGTTTTTGGGAAAACGGAACAGTGTCTATTGATAGCAACAGAACCCCATGATTCTTTAGAATTTGGTGGGCATGCTTGATCCAAGTCTTTCGCAGATCAGCAGGAATATGTTCAATGACACTAATGCTGATGACCATGTCTGCCTTCTCTACTGTATTTATTTGTTCAAATGAAAGCCTTAAAGATTGAATAGCCTGATGAAAAAGCGAATAGTCCAGAAATCCCCATTCATCCCAGCAGTTTTTACTTTCCAGTGTTCTTGTCATCGGATGATTATCAATCGTCGTCACACTACAACCCAGCCGAGCAGAAAGAATGGGGACAATGCTTACCCCAGATCCTACATCTACCAAAGAACGGGGTTTCAGATTATCGATTTTTTCAATAAACCAAGGGTACTCAATACACCGCGAGGTTTGATCCGGAAAAAAACCTATAGTATTTTTTGCCGAGGTTATGACATTTATCAGCCTGAATGGGCAGGCAATGAATGGCGATGCTAGGTTTAATGTCTCGTCCTTAATATCACGTTTGTTATTCCTGTCGCTTCTGGGATGCAAATAAAACAGCGTGACATCTCTATACTTTCCCATGATTAGCATTGCCCTACCGAATTGATGAATGGTTTCAGCAAGCGATTCATGAAAATATGTCATCGGCCCAAATTCGGAAGGTGCTCCATTAAATCCACTTACCAAAACAGGGCCGACTAGTTCGCAGATATTCTTTACAGCAGCTTTATACTGAGCTTTTTGGCTTAAGTGGATTAATGAATCCAGGCAAATATTTAAATCACCTTCTTCCGATGGCTTATCCTCGGTGATGTCTAGCAAGGTCCACTCAGCATTAGGATTATTTTGCAAATATAGTTTTTTTGAACACTCACTTACATCAAAAGCAAGAAGCTTTATATTTGCAGAGATATCCCTCATCACCTCCCCGTCTCCCGAGCAGATATCTAGGACTTTTTTACAACCGTGTAATTTGATTATCTGCTGTATGACTTTTTGTTTATATTTCAGATAGTCACCTCTCGAGCCCAGACCCGAACCAAGCCCAGGATAGATTGTATATCGCGCGTTCCAGAATAGCTGATTATCAAATTTAGTTGATCGTGCTTTCAGTAGTTGTCTGTTGATCTCTTCAATTGTCGAGTTGACTTTATGTAGGCTCTCCAGTTTTTTGAGAAACATTTGTTCGTCTAAGGCGTTATGATAATGAATGATATTCGGAATACAGTCCCTTTCCGCTTTTTGCTCTACATGAGTTGGAAAATTATCCTCTTTTCTCAACTCGCAGAAAGGAAGTTTTTCTGAAGATACGGCCATTGCAAATGCTACCTGATCGACATGCATGCTGTATTTTCCGAACTTTTCTTTGTTATCTAAACACCAATGCGCCCACCTTTCCCAAGCGTTATGCAAACACCCAAAGATCGATGCCGGAATCACATAAACACCTCCGTTGCAATTACCAAAGGCAGTTTCGGATTTGTCGATATCCGACTCTGCTTTTTGGAGCCGAAGGCCTCCCAACGAATACATTTCTTCCAGATATTCTAATGGAGGGTTTGCAAAGTCGACTGGCTTTGCCTGAATAAAACCCCGGATTGAGGACGGCGCTTCCCTGACAATTATATCGCAGTCTAGTAATACAAATTCGTCTGCTTCATATGCTTCCAGAAGATTAAGGCCAATAATCTTTCTGCACCAAGGATGTGCATAAAGCCTGTTTTCCTCGATAGGTATTAGCTCAATCCCAAGCCTTTCAAGGGGCTTGAACACTTGACTGTAATTTGATCTAGGAAAATAACGGAATTTAATATTCTTGTTAGGTACTCCAGCCAATTCTCGAAGCGACCAGGCCAAATAAAACGCTTGCAAAGGATACATTCCTGAACTTTCAATTACTGCCGAATAAATTCTTTTCATTTTAATATTAGATATGCCCCTTCAATTAGAATTCAGAGCCACAATTCCCACCACTTGTATTCATCTTACTTTTTTCAGCTGGCCATTTTACCTCAGCCGCTTTGTTTGTAGGTAATCAGTAACTAATGTCCGCTTCATGGAGAAGCTTTTTATGATCCCATCGTATTCCGCTACGTTTCACTTCTTCCCTCCTCCAGAAGGGCTGAGAGATAAATTCCGTATTCGCTCTTGGCCAAGGGAGTCGCCAAGGATTGGAGATCGGCATCATCGATCCAGCCGTTCCGCCAAGCAATCTCCTCCGGACATGCCATCTTTAGCCCCTGCCGATGCT
>Ga0247843_1003429_pt1 | contig 26082 bp, 22 predicted proteins | sample LaCruzMarch2017__FD_192420 | JGI IMG/M metagenome (GOLD analysis project Ga0247843, IMG submission 192420) | Freshwater microbial communities from meromictic Lake La Cruz, Castile-La Mancha, Spain - LaCruzMarch2017_8m | ecosystem: Environmental > Aquatic > Freshwater > Lake | place: Spain...
CGACAAAGACTACAAAACCTTAAAGTTCGACGCCCTTGGCCGTCCAATCACTGCGCAGCCGCCTCAGCCTCGCATCGATGGCACCTTAGGCGTACCGCGCGAACTCGTTCCAATTGAGTGGGCGATTGAGGCCATTACGGCCGATGACTTTGAAACGGATCCCAACCGCATGAAGGTTGAGGGTGACGAGGATGATGACGAGAGCACGGTTAACGAAGGGTCAGAAACAGCAGACGCCAAACGTACAGCGCGAAATGCAAGAGAGCGCTCTGATCCCGCAGCAAACTCGGCGAGCACTTCAGACCCTGCGAGACGACCCGCTGCGCCACCGGTACCGCCTGGCATTACCGTGACGGTGATTTCGTGGCAGCAGTCACTCAAACAAGAGCTTGAGCAATGTAGCAAGGTGGGGTTTTTTCAGCGGCCCACCTGCTCACAAAATGCGCGCAATAAATACTGCGCGCCAAACGACGCCTGGGGCAAAACCGCTGACTGCCCAGCGCGTCAACACGAACAACTGACCGGCAACTAACGCGCGCCCGCCTGCGACTTGCGCAGTGGCGCGGTCGGAATACGCAATAGCTCTCGATATTTGGCCACCGTACGCCGCGCAATCGTGATGCCAGCTTGGTCGAGCAAACTCACGAGTTGACTATCCGACAGCGGTTTTTTGCGATCTTCGCCAGTGATCAGTATTTGAATACGGTTTTGTACCGAGGTTGCTGAAGTGGCCTCTTTGCCCTCAGTCGTGAGCCCCGTACTAAAAAATCGCTTGAGCTCAAACGTACCATGCGGCGTCAACATGAACTTTTGCGTGGTCGCTCGCGAAATCGTCGACTCATGCATGCCAATCTCAGCAGCAATGTCTTTCAGTGTTAGCGGCCGGACTGCCCCCCAACCACTTGAAAAAAACGCTTGCTGATGCGCAACAATCACCTGCGACACTTTCAATATTGTTTCAAACCGCTGGGCCACATTTCGAATCATCCAGCGCGCCTCTTGCAACTGCCCATGCAGCGCCGTATGGGCCCCGCTGCGTGGGCTGCCTAAGGCTTCGGCATACATCGCATTGACTCTCAGCTTAGGCATCACAGACTCGTTAAGCGAGACCACCCAGCCCTTGCGGGTTTTTCGCACCAACACATCGGGTACGGCAAAGTCTGCTGCGGGTATGTTCCAGGCGCTCGCGGGCCGAGGATTCAGTTTGACGATCAACGCATGCGCGCGGTTAAGCTGCTCGGCATCGCATTGCAGTAACTCGCGTAGCTTGAGCATATTGCCGGTTGCCAACACCGCCAGATGCTGCTGGCACACCGTACGCGTCAAGGCAACTAGCTCGCGGTCTTGCAAGGCTTCAAGTCGCTTGGGGTCGCCGAACTGAATCTGTAAGTCTAAGCATTCGCCAAGATCACGGGCACCCACGCCTGGCGGATCGAACGACTGCAGCATTTTTAAGGCGCAACGAAAATCGTCTTCGTCCAGACCGAGCTCTGGGTTCATCCAGCTGGCAATTTCGTCGAGTGGCGATGCTAAAAACCCATCATCATTGAGCTCATCGATCAGCAACTCGACAATCGCCGCATCGCGCTTGCTTAAACGTGTCAGGCCTAACTGTTCCAGTAAATACTCTCGCAGGTTGCTTTCGCGAGCTGGCTCGGGGCGGTCAGGAAAATCATCGTCGCGCGAGCCGCGCGATTCTGACGAAAACTCGCTTCGGTCGCGCTCGGGCTCACGCTCTGAGGCTGGGGAGTAATCGGTATTGGTTTCGGGTGTTGCGTCCTGACCACGCTCGGCACCACTTTGGGCCGCGTCAAATTCTGCGCTCTCTTGGCCGACGCGTAAACTCGCCGCAGCGCCGCCCGGCTCGTACAATGGCGTGCCCTCTTGCTCTAAGAGGGGGTTTTCAGCCAAGGCACGCGCAACTTCAGCCTCAAGATCCAACGTCGAAAGCTGCAGCAGCTTGATCGACTGTTGCAGTGCGGGGGTCAGAGTCAACTGTTGACCCTGACGAAGCTCGAGAAAATTGCGACTCATAGGTACAATATTTTGCATGATGAATCGACCTAGCACCACTTCGCAACACAAAGACACCCCTTTACTCGGCAGCATCCTGTTGCGGCTGGCGCTACCGCGCCTGTTGACGCGGATAGTCGTCATTCTAGCGGCTATCGTCTTAGTCATTTATTGCGCGCAGCGTATTCTGCAGTCGGGTAAAGCTTGGCTTGATTTTGCTCTTAAACTGACGGGTCTGTCTGAGATTCTTGGCAAGACCGTCATCGACTTTGTCATTCAGTATCAAAAGTATTTCTGGTGGTTTGTGATTCTGATTTTGATCTTGATCACGGTCAGCTGTCTGATCAGTTACTTGCGTAGCAGCCTAAAGCGTGGGCGTGCAGCGCTCGTGCCGCTGAGTGACGTACGCAAACTCTGCGCTGAACTCAGCCCTGAAGGCTTGGATATTTTGAATTGGGTCTGGAAAGATCAGTCTCAGCCTGTGACTGTTGGGATTTTACAAACCGTACTGACGCAACGCAGCAGCGGGAGAGCACGAAAGCTCGAGTTAGCGCGAGCGCAGCAGTTCGAGCTTCAATCAGCGTTGCAAAGCCGGCCCATCAACGCCACTGGCGCCCCCGCCCCAGCGCGGGTGTTGCCACCTGCAAACGACGCTGGACAGCGCGAACCCACCATGCTGGCCTAACCTGATTTGAGTACTGGTACGTGGCCGTTCAGTTGCCACTTAAACAACACGCACACAGCACTCAGTCAGCGCCCCTGTTGCACTCCAGTACCTCACAATTACCACGTAAGCGCCCGCCGCGCTTGCGTTTCGCGCCAATTTATGTTCGACTAGAGGTTATGAATACGCTTGCCACAGGCTACGCCTGCACTCAAACACACTGCTCGCCCCTTTTAGGCCGCGATTTAGTTGTGTCTGGCAACCGTGCTGGTGCTCTTGGGCTGCTATCGCTACTACTAGCGATCGGTTGCCGGGCCTAGTGCCCGTGGCAGTCCGGCAACCAACCGCCACCCCAGCTATAGCCTTCCTCAAAAATTTTTAGATTTGATCCAAACCCTGGCTTATTTACGCCATCGATGAACACGGGTCGCACGCACCCCGGCATCGCTTAAACAGATTTAAGGTTAATCATGCTTTCGAATCCCGCCACAAAATACATCCCGTTCAAGCCCTTCGAACGCGATTTTTCAGAGCGCACCTGGCCCACTAAAAAGATCACTCATCCACCGGTCTGGATGAGCACCGACCTGCGTGATGGCAATCAGTCGCTCATCGAACCGATGAGTGTTGAACGTAAACTGCGCTTTTTTGAATTGCTGGTCAAAATCGGCTTCAAAGAAATTGAGGTTGGGTTTCCATCGGCCTCCCAAACGGATTTTGATTTTGTGCGCAAGTTGGTCGACGACAAACTGATCCCAGACGATGTCACCATCATTGCACTCACTCAGGCTCGCCCCGAATTAATCGAGCGTACCGTTGAGTCTGCTGCTGGCGCAACACGCGCCATGATTCATCTTTACAACGCTTGCGCACCAGGCTTTCGCCGCATCGTTTTCAACATGAACCGCCAAGAGGTCAAACAGGTGGCGCTCGAAGGCACCCAATGCGTGATGGACTGCATGGCCAAGTACCCCCAAACACACTGGCTGTATGAGTATTCACCTGAAGTGTTCAGCACCACCGAGCCCGACTTCGCGCTTGAGGTGTGTAACGCTGTCACAGCGCTGTATCAGCCCACACCACAGAAAAAAATCATTTATAACTTGCCCGCCACGATTGAGGCGACAACGCCCAACATGTACGCCGATCAAATCGAATACATGCATAACAATCTGCTCAAGCGCGACTCAGTCATTGTCAGCTTGCATCCGCACAACGATCGCGGCACCGCGGTGGCTGCGGCCGAGTTAGGCTTGATGGCTGGTGCCGATCGCGTCGAAGGCTGCCTGTTTGGTAATGGCGAACGTACCGGCAACGTCGATTTAGTGACCTTAGCCTTAAACCTGTATACGCAAGGCATTCACCCTGGTCTTGATTTCTCAGACATCGACGAAGTGCGTCGCTGCGTTGAATTTTGTAATCAGTTACCTGTGCACCCACGCCATCCGTATGCCGGTGACTTAGTCTTCACGGCCTTCTCGGGTTCACACCAAGACGCAATCAAAAAAGGCTTTGCCGTACAAAAAGCCGATGCCATCTGGGAAGTCCCGTATTTGCCAATCGACCCAGCAGATTTGGGGCGTAGCTACGATGCTGTGATTCGGGTCAACAGCCAGTCCGGCAAGGGCGGCGTATCTTATTTACTTGAACAAGAACACGGCTTAGCCTTACCGCGCCGTTTGCAAATTGAGTTTAGCCGCGCGATTCAACGCGTCACCGACGAAACCGGCCGCGAGGTCACCGCTGAAGCCGTTTATACAATTTTTAACGCCGAGTATCTGACACAAACCGAACCCTGGAAGCTCATCAAACACAGCATCACGGGTGATCCAAGCGCGGCCGAAGGCAAGCACTTTACGATCGAGGCTGAGTTCGAAGTCGACGGTGTACGTCGTGTACTGAAAGGCACGGGCGACGGTGCGATTTCTGCGTTTGTGGATTGCTTGGGGATTCCCGTTCGCGTAATGGATTATCACGAGCATGCGATTGGTACTGGCACCGACACGCGCGCGGCTTGTTATGTCGAGGCACGCATCGAAGATGGCGCAACAGGGTTTGGAGTGGGCATTGATCGCGATATCGTGACGGCGTCTTTCAAGGCAGTGCTGAGTGGTTTGAATCGGCATATCAAAGTGAAGTAACGCGACGGTCGTATTCACATTACGCTCGACACCTCCACAGGAAGCACGTTTTGTTTTCAAACATTGAACGGCCAGCCGCGCCGCCAGCACGCCTACAAAAAGTCTTCGCTGATCTTTCTACAACCAATCTCGCCAACGGCCTGATTGGTTTTATTTTCGCAGCAACCGGGCCCTTCGCGGTGATTCTCTCAGTCGGTTCGCGAGGCGGGCTGACTTCGGCAGAACTTGCTTCATGGGTGTTTGGTGTTTTTCTTGTGAATGGTCTGCTAACGCTTGTCTTGAGCTGGCGCTACCAAATTCCACTGGCCTTCGGCTGGACAATTCCTGGCACTGTTTTAGTCGGCCCGGCCTTACAGCACTTACCTTTCTCTGCCGTGATTGGCGCGTTTTATGCCACCAGTCTACTGATCCTGTTGCTTGGGCTCAGCGGGTTCGTCAAACGCATTATGTCAGCGTTACCTATGCCAATTGTGATGGGTATGGTCGCGGGTGTGTTTCTTCACTTTGGCTTGGATGTCATCCACGCGCTTGATCGTGATGCTGCGATTGCTGGCCCCATGGTGCTTGTATTTTTCTTATGCTCCGCAATCCCGACGCTCGGGCGGCGGATGCCGCCGGTCATTGCCGCGTTGTTAGTGGGTGCAATCATGATCGCCATACTGGGTCGTCTAAATCTTGGCGACGTGGGTGCTCTTGGCTTTGCCCAGCCCGTTTTACAAACACCAAGTTGGTCTTGGACCGCAATGCTAGAACTCGTGATTCCACTGACCATCACGGTGTTAGTTGTACAAAATGGCCAGGGTGTCGCCGTGCTCAGGGCGGCGGGGCACGAGCCCCCCATCACCATGATTGCCGTTGCCTGCGGCATCGGTGCAGCCTTAAGCGCCAGTGTGGGTGCCGTGAGCTCTTGCCTAACCGGCCCGACAAATGCCCTGATCAGTTCCTCTGGCGAAAAAGCCCGTCACTACACCGGGGCGCTAGCCTTCGGTTGCCTAGCCTTGGTTTTTGGAGTGCTCGCACCAACGTTTACCAACCTCACGTTGGCAACCCCTAAATCGTTCATTATGGTTTTAGCGGGGCTCGCCATGTTGCGCGCGCTGCAAAGCGCCTTTGTCACCTCGTTTGGTTCGGGCAAATTTACCTTGGGCGCACTTGTGAGCCTGTTGGTGACAGTCGCGGATGTCAGCCTCTTCAATATCGGCTCAGCGTTTTGGGGTTTGGTAGCTGGCTTTGCCGTGTCGTGGCTGATGGAGCGTCAGGACTTTAAAGCGTGAGTGATGACGACGCTTAAAAGATAGAGTGTCATGCTGGTCAAAATCACACGTTTATCGCGGTAGTGTGCATTCGTTGATTTTATACAAATGACTCATTAATGAGTCAAAATGTCTTTAATGGATCATTAATGAGTCAAAATTATTGATTTTAGGCTATGCCTATGCGAAACTGACTCATCCAAATTTCAAATAGCAGCCTAACCTTTTGGCTGATGAGTCTGCCCTAAATCAACATGGTTAAACCAGTTTCACGCCCTATTTCGCAACACAGCAGCAATGCACTGCAACTGCTCGGGCAACTCGTGCGTGAAGCCCGTATCAAAAAATCCATGACCACGTCCGACTTGGCTGCGCGCGCTGGCATCTCACGTGCTCTTCTTCAGCGCCTTGAGCGAGGCGACCCAAGCTGTTCAATTGGGGCAGCCTTCGAAGTCGCCACGATTTGTGGCGTACCCCTATTTGAGCAAGACGCCAGGCAGCTTGCCTCCCACCTCGGCTTACACCAAGAAAAAATGGCATTACTCCCTAAAGCAGTTAGAACCATCGCCAAAGAAGTCAAAGATGACTTCTGAAATCGGCACTAAGTATTCAGAGGCCTACGTCTGGGTCTGGCTACCACAGGCCACCGAACCAGTCGTAGCGGGGCTGCTCTCACAACAAGGCCAACAGTTAGTGTTCAACTATGGTCGAAGCTATCTCGCCCGAGACAATGCGATCGCCTTATATGCGCCCGAACTACCGCTGCGCCCGGGGTCACAACCACTATTACCGCTGATGGGTATGCCCAGTTGTATCCGAGACGCCTCACCAGATGCCTGGGGACGGCGTGTGCTCATTAACCGCAAACTCGGCACAGCGGGGGTGGATCCTTCACAGATTGAACTCAGCGAATTGACCTATTTGCTTGAGTCAGGCTCTGACAGAATCGGTGCACTAGATTTTCAACACTCTGCGACGCAATATGTCGCAAGACACACACCGCAACCCACCCTTGAAAAACTGTTAACAGCGGCCGAAAAAGTCGATCGCGGCATGCCGCTCTCCTCCGAACTTGACCAGGCCTTATTGCACGGCACTTCGCTGGGCGGGGCCAGACCAAAAGTGATGCTTAACGATGGTGAGCACAAGTACATCGCTAAGTTTTCTGCAAGCAACGATCTGTACAGCGTCGTCAAAGCAGAATTTATCGCGATGCGCCTCGCCGAAAAAGTTGGGCTACAAGTAGCGCCCGTGCATTTACGGCGCGCTATGGGTAAAGACGTGTTGTTAATTGAACGCTTTGACAGAACATGGCGCGACGAAAGTTGGCACAGACGCGCGATGGTCTCTGCGCTAACGATACTCGAGCTCGACGAGATGATGGCGGCCTACGCCAGTTACGAAAACCTCGCAGAAATTATTCGGCACCGATTTTCAAATCCAAAGGCCACTCTGCGAGAGCTTTTCTCAAGAATTGTTTTCAATATTTTGTGCGGTAATACCGATGATCACGCGCGCAACCATGCCGCATTTTGGGATGGACAGCAACTAACACTGACCCCAGCTTATGACATTTGTCCTCAATCACGAACAGGTCAACAAGCCTCGCAAGCCATGCTGATTCGCGACAACGATCGCACGAGTCAAGTCGGCACATGCATTGCCGCAGCCTCACTATTTTTGCTCAATCAACACGAAGCTATCAGCATCGTCAATCAGCAAGTCAAAATCATTGAGCACGCCTGGCAAGGGGTTTGTGAAGAGGCCTCGCTAAGCGAAGTCGATCAAACGCTATTTTGGCGGCGACAGTTTCTAAACCCCTTTGTATTTCTGAATGCGCCTATCGGTGTGAACACCCCAATCTAAACCTATCTCACCATTGCCCAAAAAAAACACCCGCGCGCTTATGCGCGTTGGTGCCGCGCTCAACGGCCTCATCAGACATCGTGACGCGCCGCTTACGCCGCGCGAGCGCCTCAAGCAACTGCGTGCGTAAAGCTTCGCGCGTGCTGGCGTGCAGCGCTTCGCGGCCCAAATCATTGAGCTCGTTTGGATCACTCTCTAAGTCGAATAACTGTTCAGGTTCGTCAAGCCAATACACGTAGCGCCAACGCGTTGTACGAAGCGAATAGGCGCGCGATTGTTGCGGAGTTTTATTCAGTAACAGCCGCGCCTGCCTAAAACTGTAATCCAGCTCAGAAAATACCGCGTCACGCCATCGCGTGGGCTCGCCACGCGTAAGAGGCAACAAACTACAACCTTCAATACGTTCAGGCGAACCTGCCACACCAAGCGCTTCAAGAAACGTTGGCACCATATCGACCGCTTCAACAAACCGGTTATCAACTGTGCCGCGCGTGGTGTCTGCGCGCGCGTCGGGATCCATCACGATACACGGTACGCGCTGTACAGCATCGTAAAACAATTCTTTTTCGCCAAGCCAGTGATCACCTAATAAATCGCCATGATCTGAGGTGAACACAATCAGCGTGTTCTTCATCAAGCCCGCACCGTCCATGTATTCAAACAACCGCCCGAGATGATCATCTAATTGCTGAATCAAACCCTGATAGGCCGGGCGTACAGTTCGGATACATTCGTCGCGGCTAAAGTTTTGGCTTTCTTCGTGCTGCCGATACGCCGCCACAACTGGGTGTGCATCACGCCGTTCAGCCTCACTGCGCACAACGGGCAAGCACTGCTCTGCTGTGTACCGATTGTGATACGGTGCTGGCGCCATGTAAGGCCAATGCGGCTTGACGTAACTCAGGTGCAAAACCCAAGGCTTGTCACCTTGTACGCGCATAAATTCAAGCGCCTGATTGGTCATATAGGCCGTTTCAGAATGAGGCTCGGCCACCCGCGCGGGCAAATAAGTATTACGCATATTCCAGCCGCTGACGATCTGCCCATCGGGCAGTTGCCCCGCAATGACAAAATCGGTCCAGGGGTCATCTGAGAGATAGCCCTGGCGCTTTAAGTAGGCAGGGTAGCCACTCTCAAGCCCCGGTGGATGATGCCCGTCATAGCGATCCAGTTCACGAAAACCGCCACGCGCTAACAAATAGCCGAGCTCAGAATCACCTTCAATACCCAGGCGTTTCATCCCAGCAAGATCCGGTATCACATGCGTTTTACCTGCCAGCATCAAATCACGTCTTGCCCGCGCAAGATATTCGCCAAAGGTCAGTTCACCAATCGACAACGGCACTCGGTTCCAGGTCGTGCCGTGACTCGAAGGATAGCGTCCGGTGTAATAACTCATGCGTGAAGGCCCGCATACGCCCGAGTTCACAAAGGCTCGGCTAAAGCGCACACCGCGCTTAGCCAGCGCATCAAGATTGGCTGTTTTTAAGTAAGGGTGCCCATCACAACCAAGGTGATCCGCTCGAAACTGATCAGCCATGATGAATAGAATATTTTGTGTTGTGGTCATAACAATGCGATCTCAGCTGCGTCAAAGCCGGCCGCTAAGCGCGCCTCAATATTGAACGGCCCTTTTAATTTTGGCGCCCGATAGGTGGTGGCTAACTCGGTGTAGGTCTTGATAGGATCTAACCCGCGCTCAGTACAAAGCCAGCGGTACCAATAATTACCAATCGCCACATGACCGATTTCATCACGCAAAATAATATCGATGATTGCGGCGCCGGCGCGGTCGCCCCCGCTCGCTAGTTTGTGGCGGACCGCGGGTGACGCATCCAATCCTCTTGCCTCAAGTGTGCGAGGGACCAACGCCAGTCGTGCCAAGACATCGTCTTGTGTGCGCTCAGCCATTTCCCACAAGCCATCGTGACCTGAAAAATCACCGTACTGAAAACCTAAGGTTTGTAAATGCTGATTGAGCAAGCCAAAGTGCTCACACTCTTCTTGAGCGACCTGCAACCAGTCGTAATAAAACTTATCGGGCATATTCGCAAAGCGCCACATCACATCCAAAGCAAGATTGATGGCGTTGAACTCGATGTGGGCCAACGCGTGAATCAACACCGCGCGCCCTTCAAGCGTATGCACGCTTCGAAGGCCCAGCTGCGCAGGTGGCACGAGTTTGATCGGGGGCCGACCGGGGATACCGGATGGGGCTGTAAAGATACTCGCGGTAGCAAGTGTCGTATTCTGGCTCAATGCACCTAAGCAATCAGCCTTCTCCTGCCAGGTGTCGTGGCACAGCGCCTCAAGTGCACGCTCTCTGAGTTCCATCTCTTAGGCCAACTGCCACCAGGTAAAGCCCAAGGCGCTCAGCGCACCACCTGTCAACATCGTACGCAAACGAAAGACCCAGCCAAGCATTAATTCAGGCATCTTGCGCCTAAGCATGCTGTCAAGTAACCATTGAAACGCGAGCCCTGCCATCAAGATACGCAGACCTGTTTCTGGCGTAGTCAGTGTCGCGCCCCAACCAACCAACGCTGGCACCACGCTCCAGACAAACATCGTTGTACGCGGCGCGGTTGGCGGGGCATGTACCGCCATCCCCCACCATAAGGCCCCCACAAAACTTAAGATCACCGCGCCGTACATCATCAACCCCATCAGCGCGAGGAGTGGATCAACCCCCGTGTCAACGACCGTTGCCAAGGCAAAGCCCCAAAAAGGCAACACGCCGAGCAACCCTGGAATCAACGCGCCCAAGGGGGTTCGAGTAGGTTGATTCATGGTGTCGTTTAAGCCTTCTTAGTCGTTTTTTTGGCTTTTTTCTTGGCTGTCTTTTCGGGGATACCCAACATCGTTTTGCGACAGCTCGGCGCGCCGCAACGGCATTCGTATTGAGCTTTAAGCGACTTGGTTAATTTCTCGTCATCGATAACTAAGCCGTAATCGTAGTTAAGTTCTTCACCGCGCTTGATATCACGCTTGGCCATAATGTAAACACGTTTACCGCCTTTGCCTTCTGAGCTTTCACAATTTGGCTCGCAGGCGTGATTAATCCATCGCGCCTCATTGCCGTGATCATTGCCGTCAATCACCTTGCCCGAGCTTAACGAAAAGAAAAAGGTATGAAAGGGATCATCGGGATTTGTGGGATGGCGCCGGTCGGCCTCTTTGGCACTGATGGTTTTGCCACCGTACTCAATGATGCGAGTGCCTTCGGGGATTTTGCGTGCCGCAAAAACGCCGTTGCCATGTACTTTAGATTGGCGAACAATATGCCAAGGCTTTTCAGATGAAGGCTTTTCAGGTGAGGTCATTTAAGTGAAGTCTAGAATCAGGTGCGTTTAATACCAAAACAATGCTGTGGCTCGGGAAATTGATTAGCGCGAACCTCGTCAGCGTAACGCTGAACCGAGCTTCGCATGATTTCTTCAAGATTGGCATAGCGCTTAACGAATTTTGGCACACGCTCGCCACTTAAGCCAAGCATATCTTCTGTGACCAGTATTTGACCATCGCATTTTACCGAGGCACCAATCCCGATTGTCGGAATCGCGAGCGCTGTCGTAATCGTTTCGCCCAAGGCCTCGGCAACCCCTTCGAGCACAATCGCAAACGCACCCGCCGCCTCAAGCGCCTGCGCCTCGGCGAGTATTCGAGCGGCCGCTTCGGGGCTACGACCTTGCGCCAGATAACCGCCCATGGTGTTGACGTATTGCGGCATCAGTCCCACGTGTGCCATCACTGGGATGCCGCGGTCGACAAGGTAGCGAACCGTCTCAGCCATCACCACTCCGCCCTCAAGCTTGACCGCCGTAGCGCCTTTACCAAGCAAATACGCGGCATTGCGAAAGGCTCGCTCTGGGGATTCTTGATAACTACCAAACGGCATGTCAGCAACAACGCATGCGTGTTGTGTTGCCCGCACGACGGCGGCGGTGTGCTGCCCGATTTGCTCAACTGTGATGGTCAGAGTGTCGGGTAGACCATAGGCAACCATCGCCGTTGAGTCGCCAATCAATATAAAGTCAACGTACTCATCGATGATGCGTGCCGTCGAATAATTATGTGCGGTCAGCGCCACAATTTTTCGCTGACCCTTGCACGCCACAAGTTGGGGCACCGTGACGCGCTTAATTTCTACATGCAAACTCAAAACAGTACCTTAGCCCGTAACAAAAAATCAGCCCTCCTGCAAGCACTTATTTTGCGGCTTTTTTGGCTGCGGTCTTAGTTGCGGTCTTAGTTGCGGTTTTTGTCACAGCTTTTTTCACTGCTTTTTTGACCGCTTTCTTCACCGCTTTCTTCACCGCTTTTTTTACAGCTTTCGCCGCAGGTTTAGCCACCACAGCATCGACAGCGTCTGTCGCAACAGCAGCGGTTGACTTGGCAATAACTTTTTTAACTACCTTCTTAGTCGCTTTTTTAGCAGCCGTCTTAGTCGGCGTTTTTGCAGCGGTTTTAGTCGCGGTTTTGCTGGCAGTCTTACCCGCTGTTTTGCCCGCAGCTTTTGCAGTAAAACGACCGGTACCTGCTTTACCGCCTTCTTTGACGGGGCGCGCCTCAAACTCAAAGCTCACTTTGCCGTCTTCGCCACGCGACAAATACGCTTTAAATTTGCGATTGTTACGATTAGAAACAAAACCCTCAAGCAAATCCGTGCGCCCTGTCGCAAGCAACTTCGTCATCTGCTCGGCGCTAATTTCTTGCTGCAAAATCACCTTGCCCGACCTGAAGTCGCAATTACGCTCAGGCCCAACCGATTTTTCACAAATAAAACTCATGCCATGCTCAAACACCGGCGCCTGACATTTTGGGCAGGGGCCTAAAGCCATCTGACCCGAAAAATCAACCGGCTCGTTGGCCTCTTCGTCACGCTGACCAAAGTCAAACTCAAGCTTCGACTCAGCGTTAATAATCAAGATCGAAGCAAAAGGCCGCCCCATCTTGCTGATAAAACCTTGCATCGGCCCGATGCGTTTGTCAGTAATGAGCGTCTCAACTTCTTCCGGCTCAAAGGTGCGTCCGCCCGGGTGCTTACCAATCGAAAAATCGCAACTGGTGCAGGCATAACGTCGGTAATTTTCTTTCACAACATTACCGCACTTTGGGCAAGGCGATTTCAAGGTGACGTAATCACCCGGTACCGTATCGCGCTCATATTCTTTAGCTCGCTTCACGATGACTTGCGTCATTTGAGCGATCTCGAGCATGAAAGCTTTACGCTGCATTTCACCTTGCTCGATCTGCTTAAGCTTATGCTCCCACTCGCCAGTCAACTCGGGCGAGGTCAGCTCTTTGACATCTAAGCCGTTGAGCAAAGTCATCAACTGTCTGGCTTTTGCGGTTGGGACAAGATCGCGGCCGTCACGGCGCAAATAGGTTTCTGAAAGCAGGCCTTCAATAATGGTCGCACGTGTGGCTGGTGTGCCTAGACCACTTTGCGCCATCGCCTGAGCAAAATCATCGTCATCGACCAGTTTGCCCGCGTTTTCCATACCCGAGAGCAAGGTGGCTTCGTTGTAACGCGCAGGCGGTCGAGTCGCCAAGCTCACGGTTTCGATGTCTTCGGTGCGCACTTTTTCACCCTCTGCCACGGCGACTAAATTCGCGTCGTCGCCCTGCGCTTCGCGCCCCTCTACAGCGCGCCAACCCGGCGACACCATGACCTTACCTTCGGTTTTAAAATGATGGCCTTGTACGATGGTTGTACGTACCGTATCGCGCCACTCAACCGACGGAAAGAAAATCGCCAAGAAACGTTTCACGACGATGTCGTAGACCTTAGCCTCAGCGTCGCTCAGTTCGGTTGGTATTTGCATCGTCGGAATAATTGCAAAGTGATCCGACACTTTTTTGTTATCAAAAATACGGCGGTTGGGTTTGACCCAGCCATTTTTGGTGATCGTCGCGGCGTGGGGCGCGATACCTTTTGACATGCCTTTGCCTTCAGCTAAACCTGCAATGGTCTCGCGTACCGTATTGAGGTAATCCTCTGGCAAATACTTTGAATCCGTTCGTGGATACGTCAGCGCCTTATGACGCTCATACAAGCTTTGCGCAAGTGACAACGTCGTTTTCGCTGAAAAACCAAAACGCCCGTTAGCCTCGCGCTGTAACGAGGTCAGATCAAACAAGGGTTTGGCAGCTTCAAACCGGGGTTTTGATTCTTCGCTCACCACCCCTGGCTGATTGCGGCAAGCCGCCACCACACTCTTCGCAGCGGCTTCGGTCCAGACACGAGACTCTTTTTGCTCTGCATCGTCAGCGACTTTTTTGAAGGCTGGGTCAATCCAACGCCCTTCATAGATACCGGCAGCCGCGACAAAACTCGCTTTCACTTCCCAGTAATCACGCGGTACAAAGTGCCGAATTTTTTCTTCGCGAGCAAAGACTAAGGCCAGCGTAGGCGTTTGGACGCGCCCGACCGGGGTCTTGAAAAAACCACCGTCTTTACTATTAAAAGCGGTCATGGCACGGGTGCCATTGATTCCGACCAACCAATCTGCCTCGGCCCGTGAGCGGGCAGCCGCTTCTAGCGGCTTCATGGTGTCATCTGCACGCAAGGTTGCAAACGCCTCACGGATGGCGTCTTGGGTCATCGACTGCAGCCACAGGCGCTGCGTAGGCTTTTTCTGACCCGCATATTGCGCGATGTAGCGAAAAATCAGTTCGCCTTCACGCCCGGCGTCGCAGGCGTTAATCAACGCACTAACGTCTTTGCGCTTGATGAGTTTGACCAGCATTTTTAGCCGATCGACCGAGCGCTTATCTTTTGTGGGCGCCAGATCGAACTCAGGCGGCACAACTGGCAAATGCGCAAAGCTCCACTTACCTTTAACGGGGTCGTTCGGGGCAATCAAGGTCAGCAGATGGCCAACACTTGATGACAAGACGTATTTTTCGTTTTCAAAAAAGTCGCCTTCGCGGGTAAAACCACCCAGGGCACGCGAGATATCGAGTGCAACAGAGGGTTTTTCGGCAATGATTAAGGTTTTAGTCATTCTTGTCCAGATACAACTCTTAAAGCGGTTTACCAAGCATGGCGCGAGGCCTAAATCAGGCTAACGCGCATCATAAGAGTGGTGATGAATGCCGTGCAAGTTAGCACGTTCAGGGCCTTGACCCCAAATCTGGGTGGCCAAAGACCAAAATGTCTCTATATTAGAGGCCGCTAATTTTTCAAAACCCAACGCTTGCCAGGCCTGCTGCAACACCCCCAAAGGGTTAAACAACTCGATAGCCTGTGCCCCATTTTGCTTAGACAATTTCAAGCCTCTAGTGTCGTAAATAACCGGGACATGCAACACTCTGGTCAGGCTCAATCCTAATAGGCGAGCCAATAACTGCTGCCGTGCGGTGCTACCAAGTAAGTCTTGACCTCGTACAATGTCGGTCACCCCTTGCTCAGCATCATCGACCACGACCGCCAACTGATACGACCAAATCCCATCGGCACGCTTCAGTACAAAATCACCCACCACCCGAGCGACCTCTTGACGCTGTACGCCCAGCCAGCGATCTGTAAAAACGATTGTCTCTTCTGGTACACGCAGGCGCCACGAGTGCGCCTGGCGCCCAACTGGCGGGCCTAAACGGCAGGTACCAGGGTATGGACGCTCTGAGTGAGCACTCGCATCGTGCTGACTTAGCGCCGAATCAGCAATTTCACGTCTGGTGCAACCACAGGCATATACCTGCCTGGCCGCCAAAAGACTATCAAAAGCTTGTTGATACAGGCTTAACCGCTGCGACTGGTAGGTGACCTCGCGATCCCAATGCATGCCTAGCCCTGACAACTGCTGCAAAATATGCTCTGCAGCGCCTTGCACCGTTCTGGGTGTGTCTAAGTCTTCGATTCTGACCAGCCACTGCCCATGGTGGGCGCGCGCATCCAAAAAACTGGCCATGGCCGCCACCACTGAGCCCGCATGAAGCGGACCACTGGGGCTTGGTGCAAACCGACCAACGTAGGGCGATGCCGTGCGTAACAAGCTTAGTGCAAAAGCCGATCGCTGTCGTCGCGCAACAATTCTTCAAGAATCAGATGGTCAACCTCTGATTCTTGGCTCCAGAGCACCATCAGCGCGATGATTTTGATTTTTTGCAAAGACACAGAGCCCTCTGTGGTGGCTAAGGCTCGGTCGATCACGATTTCACGCAACGCGGGCGACAAGGCTTCGGTCGCTTCGAGAAAAGTGATAAAACCGATCGCTTCGGGGTCGAGGTGTTGCTGCTCAAAGTCAGCGAACACGCGCGAGCCGCTTCCAGGTGTCTGCGACAGTTCAACGCACTGTGCAGTGGTCTCAGCCAAGCCCACCAACCAGCCTAACGCGTCGTCAATATCAGTGTGCTCAAAGCCCGCCGCAGCAAGGCGCTTTGCCAACACATCCGCCGACGGACAGGCCTCGGGGGTGTAGTAGTTCTCGAACAGGTAAACCAGAATGTCAAACATAAAGACGGGCTCCTGTTGCTGGCCGGGTTAGGGGGCACCCGACCAAGTAGTTTGACTCTACGCCAAAAACTTTGCCGCGACAAGTCGAACCATAAATTTGTTTTTTTGCAACGCTGTCATGCCAAATTAACAATGATTAGTCACCACTCAATATACAAAACCCTGTTCAAGCAAGGGTAATCAGCGCCGCGCCCTCAGCCACTTGATCCCCAACACCGTAAAGCAATTCTTTGACAGTGCCCTCACCTGGTGCCGCAATGGTGTGCTCCATTTTCATGGCCTCCATCACCAACAACGCCTGCCCACGCTTGACCTTGTCACCCACCGCAACATGCACAGCAATCACCTTGCCAGGCATCGGCGCCGTTAAGCCACCCGCCGGCTCAGACTGCCCGTCAGCCGCGTGTTTCAGAGGGTCTTTCAGTACAAGCGAGGTCATCACGCCCGATGAAAAAACATCAAAGCGCTCGCCTCGCCGCACCACGGTGCCGGTAACCGCCAAGTGACCTAGCGTCAGCTCAATGTTCAAGGCTGGGGTGTTGTCATCCTTGGCCGAGCGCCAACCATACGCGTAGCGCTCACCTTCCATTTCAAGCACCTGCCCCGTGCCCTGGCGATGCAAAACACAACTACAGGCACCTTCTTGGTCCACCCAGATAAAGGCACGGCGATATAAACCATTCAAGCGCCAACCGTCTGTGCGCGCCCAGGGGTCGTCATCCGACACGGCCGCGGTTTCACAGAGCAACAACGCAGCGACCGCAAACGCCAGCGCCTCGTGGCGAGCAGGTGCGGGCGCCGGTAACAATGTCGCACGCTGCTGCTCGATCAACCCTGTATCCAAATCGCCTGCAGCGAAGGCCTGGTCCGTCATCAGTCGCGTCAAAAACGCAACGTTGGTATGTACACCGACTACCTGTGTCTGCGCCAGCGCCTGCACCATCCGCGCACGCGCCTGATCACGATCTGCGCCCCACACAATCAGCTTCGCAATCATCGGGTCGTAAAACGGCGAAATCGTATCGCCCATCCGCACACCACCATCCACACGAATATCGGCATTGCTAAACGCCGTATGGGGCGGCAAGGCCAGATACGCGAGCGTGCCCACAGAGGGCAAAAAGTTTTTGTCTGGGTTCTCAGCATAAATGCGAGCTTCGATCGAATGACCACAGCGCGTCAGTTGCTCTTGCGTCAAGGGCAGGGCCTCGCCACTCGCTACACGCAATTGCCACTCTACCAAGTCAAGCCCCGTGATCATCTCGGTGACCGGGTGTTCAACCTGCAAGCGCGTGTTCATCTCCATGAAATAAAAACGGCCGCTCGGCTCAACAATAAATTCAACCGTACCTGCGCCCACATAGTTCACGGCACGTGCCGCGGCAACCGCAGCTTCGCCCATCGCACGGCGGCGCTCTTCGGTCATGCCTGGCGCTGGGGCCTCTTCGATGACTTTTTGATGGCGCCGTTGCACTGAACAATCGCGTTCAAACAAATAGACCGCGTTACCGTGCGAGTCAGCAAACACTTGAATCTCAATGTGGCGAGGCTTTTGCACATAACGCTCAATCAAGACACGATCATCATTAAAGCTTGAGGCGGATTCACGCTTGCACGAGGCCAAGGCACTGGCAAAATCTTCAGCGCTCGTCACAACACGCATCCCCTTGCCACCACCACCCGCGCTCGCCTTAATCATGACGGGGTAGCCAATGACATCCGGTTGCTGCTTTAAAAAGTCAGGATCTTGGTTGTCGCCGTGGTACCCAGGCACCAACGGTACCCCAGCCTTCTCCATTAAGGTCTTTGAGGCTGACTTGCTTCCCATCGCCGCAATCGCAGACGCAGGCGGGCCAACAAAACTGATCCCGGCTTTTGCACACGCACTCGCAAAGTCAGCGTTCTCAGATAAAAATCCGTAGCCCGGATGAATCGCTTGCGCACCGTGCGCGAGTGCCGCCTGCAAAATCGTTTCGCTTTTTAAATAACTTTCACGCGCGGCCGACGCACCAATGTGCACCGCAGCGTCACAACTGACGACATGCTTGGCACCGGCATCGGCGTCCGAGTACACCGCGATGGTTCGGATCCCCAGGCGGCGTGCTGTGGCAGCAACACGGCACGCAATTTCGCCACGATTGGCAATCAATAACGTTGTAAACACAAATAGCTCCTTGATCCAACGTTCACATGCGAAACACGCCAAAGCGTGTGTCAGCAATCGGTGCGTTTAATGCAGCAGACAAGCCAAGCGCCAAGACACGGCGCGTATCCGAGGGCTGAATCACGCCGTCATCCCACAAGCGTGCGGTGGCATAGTACGGATGCCCTTCACGTTCGTATTGCTCGCGAATCGGCGTTTTAAATTCGTTCTCTTCATCAGCCGACCATTGCGCGCCTTTTGCTTCAACAGCTTCGCGCTTAAGCGTTGCCAACACACTGGCCGCCTGCTCGCCGCCCATGACTGAGATACGCGCGTTGGGCCACATCACCAACAATCGTGGCGAAAAAGCCCGGCCGCACATGCCATAGTTACCGGCACCAAACGACCCACCGATAATGACGGTGAACTTTGGTACGGCAACCGTCGACACGGCGGTGACTAATTTGGCACCGTGTCGGGCGATCCCTTCGTTTTCGTATTTACGGCCCACCATAAAGCCAGTGATATTTTGCAAAAAGACGAGCGGGATTTTTCGTTGACCACACAGTTCTATAAAGTGTGCGCCCTTTTGTGCCGACTCTGAAAACAAGATGCCGTTGTTCGCAACAATGCCAACTGGCATGCCTTCGATATGAGCAAAGCCCGTCACCAGCGTCGTGCCAAACCGCGCTTTAAATTCATCAAACTCAGAGCCATCGACAATACGGGCGATGATCTCACGCACGTCATAAGGCTTGCGCGTATCGGCCGGCACAATGCCATTCACTTCGCGCATGTCGTAAGCAGGCGGCACGCTTTTTTTCAGCGCGAGCTGCGCCGGCTTGATACGGTTTAAGCGACCCACTGCATCGCGCGCAAGCGCCAAGGCATGGTGATCGTTTGCGGCAAGATGATCTGCGACACCAGATAAGCGCGTGTGCACATCACCGCCACCAAGATCCTCGGTTGAAACGATTTCTCCGGTCGCCGCCTTGACCAGCGGTGGCCCACCTAAAAAGATGGTCCCTTGATTACGCACAATGATCGACTCATCGCTCATCGCTGGCACATAGGCCCCACCTGCCGTACACGACCCCATGACAACCGCGATTTGCGCGATGCCCTGTGCCGACATATTGGCTTGGTTGTAAAAGATTCGTCCAAAGTGATCGCGATCCGGAAACACATCTTCTTGGCGCGGTAAGTTTGCACCGCCCGAATCCACCAGATACACACACGGCAAATTATTTTGTTGCGCAATCTCTTGCGCACGCAAATGCTTTTTGACGGTTAGCGGGTAGTAGGTGCCTCCCTTCGCCGTCGCGACGTTGCATACGATCACACACTCAACACCCGAGATGCGTCCGATGCCTGTGATCAAGCCCGCACCCGGGGACTCATCGTCGTACAGACCCTGAGCAGCCAGAGGCGAGAGCTCTAAAAAAGGTGTTCCAGGGTCAATCAGCTGCTCAACACGATCGCGTGGCAACAACTTGCCGCGACTCACGTGCTTTTGACGTGCTTGCTCAGAGCCGCCTAACGCGGTTTGCTCTAGGTGCTTTTGTAACTCATCAATCTGCGCCTGCATCGCCAGCGCATTTTGCGCAAACTCCGGCGATCGCGTGTTGATGAGTGATTCGATTTTTGGCATGTCTCTCGACCTTTGACCTTGTATGTGGTTCTTACATTGTTTCGTTAAAGAGTTCGCGCCCGATCAGCATGCGGCGAATCTCACTGGTGCCGGCGCCAATTTCATAAAGCTTTGCATCCCGCCAATAACGACCTAACGGATAATCATTGATGTAGCCATTTCCGCCGAAGATTTGGATGCCTTCACCCGCCATCCATGTTGCTTTTTCGGCGCAATACAAGATCACCGCCGCGCAGTCTTTGCGGATTTGACGCACGTGTTCGCTGCCTAGCTTGTCAAGATTTTTTCCAACCGCATAACAAAACGCGCGGCATGCCTGCAAGGTCGTATACATATCGGCAACTTTGCCTTGAATCAATTGAAACTCTCCAATTGACTGGCCAAACTGCTTGCGATCGTGGATGTATGGGATCACCTGATCCATCACGGCTTGCATGATGCCGATGGGCCCTGCGGCTAAGACGGCGCGCTCATAGTCCAGACCACTCATCAGAACGCGTACGCCGCCATTCACTTCGCCGAGTACGTGGTCACCGGGGATCAAACAGTTTTCAAACAATAACTCACCCGTGTGACTGCCACGCATCCCCAGCTTGTCAAGTTGCTGCGCGATGCTAAAGCCCGGCATACCTTTTTCGATCAGAAATGCCGTGACGCCACGCGCGTTTGCCTCAGGATCAGTCTTGGCATACACCACCAACGTGTCGGCGTCGGGCCCATTGGTGATCCACATCTTGGTGCCGTTCAACACGTAATCGGAGCCCTTGGGTGTGGCGCGCAATTTCATACTCACCACATCCGAGCCCGCGCCGGACTCGCTCATCGCAAGCGCACCAATATGCTCGCCCGTTAGTAACTGGGGCAGGTATTTTTTCTTTTGCGCAACGCTGCCATTGCGATGAATCTGGTTCACGCACAAATTAGAGTGGGCACCGTACGACAACCCAATCGACGCGCTTGCGCGCGAGATTTCTTCCATCACAATCATGTGTGCCAAGTAGCCCATATTAGTGCCACCGTACTCTTCACTGACGGTCATCCCCATCAATCCAAGCTCACCCATTTTTTGCCACAAATGCATCGGAAACTGATCGTCGCGATCGGTTTGCGCGGCCAAGGGTGCGATCTCATGCTTTGCAAAATCTTGCACCGCATGACGCAACATCTCAATGTCTTCACCTAATTCGAAATTCAAGCCTGGTAAATCCACTGTCGTCTCCCGTCAGAATCATCTAGTTTACGTTTACGTAAGCGTCATTGCACATTATGATGCTCTGATCATACCGTCAAGCCCGGAGACAAAGTACCAATGAATCACCTTGAACAACAACTGCAATATCCTTTAGGGGACACCCTGCCGGGCGCAGGGCTCACCCTTGAGGTCGCCCCTGGCGTACGCTGGATCAGAATGCCGCTTCCTTTTGTGCTTGATCACATCAACCTATGGCTCTTGCGCGACAACATCGATGGCAAAGAAGGTTGGACCATCGTGGATTGCAGTGTGAGCAACGACCAAGTTAAAGGACTCTGGGACGACATCTTTCGCACTCAGCTCGACGGCCTGCCTGTGCTTCGTCTCATCGTCACACACATGCACCCCGATCACATTGGCCTGGCCTATTGGTTATGTGAGCGCTGGAACATCCCGATTCACATCAGCATGACCGATTACATGACCGCTCAGGCTTGGTCCCAACGCACAGACGGTGGGGCAACGGGTGGTGAACGCACCGCGCAGCATCTGATGCGCCACGGCATGGTTGATCCAGATTCGATTCAACAAATTCGCGAACGCGCTTCTCACTACCCGGGGCTCGTGCCTCGGGTGCCGCCCGCGTTCGTACGCATCATGCACGGTTCAACCTTTCGCATCAACGGGCACCTCTGGAGCGCCATCGCCGGCTACGGCCACGCGCCAGAACATATGTCACTTTATTGCGACGACAAAAAGGTTTTAATTTCAGGTGACATGGTATTGCCCCGCATCTCAACCAATATCAGCGTGTTTGATTACGAGCCCATGGGCAACCCCTTGCCCCTCTATTTAAACTCGTTACATGCTTACGATCACCTGCCAGACGACACCTTGGTGTTGCCCTCGCACGGGCGCCCCTTCACTGGCCTGCACGTTCGCATCGCGCAACAGCACTCGCATCACGCTGACCGCTTGGCTGACGTCTACACCGCTTGCGCTGTCCCCCAATCGACCACCGATATCTTGCCACTGATGTTTAAGCGCAAACTCGATTTGCACCAAACAACCTTCGCGATGGGCGAAGCGGCTGCGCATTTACACGCCCTGTATTATGAAGAAAAACTTACCCGCGAGCTTTGCGCGGATGGCATCATTCGGTTTACTCAAAAACGTCAGTCTCTCGCTTGACCTTGATTAAGGATTTATTTTGACCACTCATCATCTGGATACCCGCCTGCTGCACATTGGCGCGGCAGAGTTTGATCCCAAGACCGACACTGCGCCCGTCAGCATTCCCGCGATTCGCACCAGTACCGTCCGCTTTAAAAGTCTCGAGGTGCTCGACCGCGCCATGGCCAAGCGCGCTGCGGGCGGACGTGTTGTCACCTACGGCATTGCCGGGCTTGACACGCACCGCGCCCTGGAAGAGGTCTTTATGCAGCTCGAAGGGGGTAGCTATTGCGTGCTGGCACCTTCCGGTCTGTCGGCAATCAGCATTGCATTTTTAGCCCTCTTGAGCAGCGGCGATCATATGTTGGTGTCTGACTCTGTTTATGGCCCCGTTCGTACGGTCGATCAAAGCTTGTTAAGCCGCTTGGGTATTTCGGTCACCTATTTTTCAAGCCAAGATCAAATCTCTGAACTGGTGCAGCCCAATACAAAAATGATTTATGTTGAGTCGCCCGGTTCGTTGCTCTTTGAGATGCTTGATATGCCCGCACTCTCTAAGATCGCGCAACAGCACGGCTTAATTTTGGCCACCGACAACACTTGGGGCTCCGGTTATATCTATAAGCCTCTTTTATTAGGTGCCGACGTCTCGGTCGTAGCCGGCACCAAATATATCGTCGGACATTCTGATGTCATGCTCGGTGCCATTATTGTTAAAGACGAAAAACTTGCAGCACGCATTCACGCAACGCAATACGCCTTAGGCAATTCGCTGAGCGCAGATGACGCTTGGTTGGCGTTGCGTGGAGTCAAAACAATGGCTGTGCGGATGGCCCAGCATGCACGCAACACTCGCGAGGTCAGCGAATTCTTAGATACACGTCCCGAAGTCGTACGCATTTTTGACCCCGCTTGGCATAAAGATCCTGGTCATGCGTTGTGGCAGCGCGACTGCACCGGTGCGAACGGCATGCTATCCATTGAGTTGAACTGCCCAGCGCTGGCCGCCAAACCCTTTGTCGATGCCTTAACCTTATTCGGTATTGGTTTTTCGTGGGGTGGCTTCGAAAGTCTTGTGCAGTGGGTCAACCCAGCGGTGCTCAGCAATCACGCCTACTGGAAGGGCAAGGATCACGCCCTAATTCGTCTGCACATTGGCCTTGAGTCACCGCGCGATCTGATCGAAGACCTGACTCAGGCATTTAGCAAAATTCAACGCAACTAAAAAAGGGATTTTTTATGAGTTCACCCAAAGGCTATGTATTTGTTGAACTGGTCGTACGCGATCCAGAAAACTTCAAAGATCAATATCAAGTCCGTTCAACAGCTGCTGTCGCTGAGTTTGGCGGTAAGTTTCTAGTGCGTGGCGGCGCCGTATCAATTAAGACCGGCCCCTCTGACGAGCGTCGTCGTGTCTTGATCGAATTCGAAAGCTACGAGAAAGCGCTAGCGTGGTACGACTCACCTCTGTCGCAAGAAGCAAAAACCTATCGTGATCAGTTCGCTCACGTGATCACGTTTTATGTGATTCAAGGCGCTTAACGCAATAAAAATGCAGCGCCACGGCGCTGCATTTTTCAAAGATATTTTCTACAAGTTTTTTTATTTTGCACGAAGCTGTCTGATTAAACTATCAGTTACGTCAATCGTTTCTTGATAACCGCCGGCCTCTGAGGGCGAAGTTAAAAAGCGACCACCCACAGCCATTGAGGGTGTGCCCTGAACCTTATAAGCGCCTACAAGTTGATCCGCACGACCACTTTTTGACATCACACCAAACGAGTCGTACACGCTTTCAAATTTTGCGCGATCAACCCCTTGGGCAGCGACCCAGGCAACAATGTCAGGCTTGGTAAACAACCGCTTTTTTTCGTCATGAATCGCATTAAATACTTTGCCGTGTAGATCTAAGCGATCAAGTGCCTCGAGTGAATAATACAGTTGCTGCAGAGGTTTCATGCTGGCGTTAAACGCCACGGGTACGCGTTTAACAATCACATCAGTCGGAACTTTTTTTGACCACTTTTCTAACAGCGGCTCAAGCACCGCACAATGAGAACACGCGTATGAAAAAAATTCGAGCACTTCTGTTTTGCCTGGCTCGGTGGGCTGCGCAGGACTCACCTCAAGGTACCTCGCCTTGGCTGCGGCCGGCGTGCCCTGCGTCAAACCGGGCGCTGAAAACAACAGCGCTGTTGCGGCCATTAGTACACCAAGTGTTCGCACCAACAAAGCTATTTGCATCTCTTGCTCATCCTAAAAAATAAAACCGGTAAAAGTACCTTACTGTCGCACAACCGCTGTCGGGATTTTTTCTTGCCCAAGTCGTGTTCGTGTCTGATTCATATCGTCGATTCGGGCAAACGGGCCAACCCTCACGCGGTTGACCTGTAAACCATTGACCTCTGCCCGCTGTATTTCAACTGACATACCCATCAATAAAATTTTTGCACGTAAGGCCTCGGCGTCTTCTAGCACTCTGAACGAGCCAACTTGCAGAAAATAAGGGCCGCTGGCTGGTGCTGTTGCGCTACTACTGGGTGCGGTCGACGTGACGGGTGCAGCCGGCGTTGGTTCAGGTCGTGCTTGCGGGCGTGGCTGAGTCTGTTGGGTCGAAGGGGCTGGCGTGAGCGTCGCGATCAACGCCCCTAGCGCGTCGGGTGCAGGTGTTGGACGCGACGATGACGTCGCAGGAGTTTCTCCGGTCGGTTGGTCAGGCGCGCTTGGTGCAGTCACAGGCCCCGTGCCTCGCCCACCTAAACCCGCGTTCGGGTCTGGTGCGTTTCGCGGATCAACCGTACTCGTGGCCTCTGGCGAACGACTGGCTTTATCGACAAACGGCATCGGCGACTTAATCACGTAAAAGGCCACAGCAACCGCAGCAATCAACCCAATCAATAGTCCAGCCAACACCCCGTAGAGCGTGCTGCCACCACCAGAAGATTTTTGTTTAGCCATGAAGTAATCTTACATCCGTTCGGGGGCAGATACACCCAACAATGCCAGACCATTTGCAATCACTTGTCGCGTTGCATCGGCCAACCGTAACCGCGCCTGCTTAACAGCGATATCATCCACCAAGACACGCTCAGCGTTATACCAAGCGTGAAAGTCTGCCGCGCAGTCACGCAACCAAAACGCCACCAGGTGCGGAGACAGATCGAGCGCGGCTTGAGACACCAGTGCCGCAAACTCTGCCAACCGTTGCATCAGCGCGATTTCTGTCGGTGCCACCAACAGGGTACTATCTGCCGCACTCAGTTCTTGGGCGCTTAGACCGGCCTGCAGGAGCATCGAACAAATTCGCGCGTGCGCATACTGAATGTAATACACCGGATTTTCTTCACTTTTTGAACGCGCTAAGTCGACGTCAAACACAAACTCAGTATCGGCGCGTCGCTGAATCAAAAAGAACCGTACCGCATCACGCCCGACCCATTCGATCAAATCTTGCAACGTGACATAACTACCAGCGCGTTTTGAGATCTTGACCTCAACACCCCCGCGCATCACCTTCACCATCTT
>Ga0247843_1003430_pt1 | contig 26073 bp, 26 predicted proteins | sample LaCruzMarch2017__FD_192420 | JGI IMG/M metagenome (GOLD analysis project Ga0247843, IMG submission 192420) | Freshwater microbial communities from meromictic Lake La Cruz, Castile-La Mancha, Spain - LaCruzMarch2017_8m | ecosystem: Environmental > Aquatic > Freshwater > Lake | place: Spain...
CGAGCGTTGGGAAGGCTAGCTGCACAAACTCTGGCCACAATGTCGGGTGCGAGTGTTCTGGCAAACTCGGTTTCACGTGATCAAAGTGGTGGCCCCGGTTTGCGCCACGTTGGGGTAGCCGTTGTGGCCGGTGCCGCGTCCTGGGCGTCGACCCAACCTTGGAAAGCACTGCCGGGCTCGGCGACCTACCCGCAGACTTCGGTGAGTACCGAGTTCAAGGGCAAATACTTCTTTGAGGATCAAGTCCGGGAAGTCACACATGTCAAAGCCGCTGTCATTGGAACCGGAGTTGCGGCGATTACTCTTGGACTTTCTTATGTTGAGTCATTATTGACAAACACAATGTCCAAAGGTGCAACCTACGTTCTTGGTGGCCAGCCACAGGATCATCGTTTCTTAGGACGAACAACAAGCCTTGCTATTTTCACCACCGTGGGCTGGCTTGCTATTGGCCAAGTCGACAGATTCTTAGGTAAAAGTGGTGGAGGAATAGACCCTGGTTTAGAGAGTGCGCCCGAAACACCAGAAGTCACGGGCTCAGCCGCATCAGGATTACCGTGGAATAAGCAAACACGTGAAGGTGCAAGGTGGTTGAGCATGTCGCTGCCACCGCAAACTATTAATAGCGTGATGCAAATTAAGAACGCGAAACAACCAATTCGAGTTTATGCTTCAACTGAAGTTGCAGCCTCGGATGAAGAACGTGCGCAGATTCTTTTGCGTGAGATTGACCGAACGAAAGCCCTCGAACGAAAAGCGTTTGCGATCTTCTCACCGACCGGTTCGGGTTATGTGAATTACGTGGCGAACGAAACATTCGAGTACTTGATGCAGGGAGACTGTGCATCTGCCGCAATTCAATACTCGGTGTTACCTTCAGCCCTTTCGCTCACTCGAGTCGATGAAGGAACCGCGCAAACCCGCATGGTGCTTCAAGGAGTACTGGAACGCCTTCTTGCGATTCCAGCAGAGAAGCGGCCTAAGTTCTTCCTGTTCGGTGAAAGTTTGGGATCGCAGGTCAGCGAAGAAATGTTCCGCAACCTGGGTTCCATGGGACTTCTCGGCACCGAACTCGACGCCGCACTATGGATTGGTACTCCCGCCGCCACTAAATGGAGGCAGCAGATTTGGGGGACTAGTTCAATAGCCGAAGCTCCGTCGGTGAACGAAGTGGGGATTTACCTACCCCGAAATTTGAAAGATTGGATCGAATTGGAGGATCAGGAGCGAGATCGCATCAAGTTCCTGTTACTGCAAAATGGCGATGACCCGATTCCCAAGTTTGGATCTCAAGTCTTGTGGCGCAAGCCGGATTGGTTGGGCCCGCAAGATATTCGTCAGATGGGCAGCCCCAAGGGGACGCAATGGGTGCCAATCACGACTTTCCTCATGACTTTCCTGGACATGATGAACGCGCTTGTGCCAACTCCCGGAACATTTGCAGAGGGTGGACACGATTACCGCGCAATATTGCCCAGAGCGATCAGAGAAACGTGGCGCTTGGATGTAACCGATGCCCAAATGGAGCGGGTCGAAAAAGCCTTACGCCAGCGTGAACTTGCTTGGGAGTTGTACAGAGATTGGGCGGCGGCAAATGCAAAGCCAGCCCAAGACGTTGACAAAGCTCGATCGAAAGTTTTAGAGACTGCGACGAAGTACACGGGTTTTGATGTTGATGAAGCCAAGTTGCAAGAAATTGTTGATGCTGGGCTAAACCCAATACTCAATTAAGAACATGCGCGCCAGCTTCGTTTCTACGGTTGCAGTAACGGCAGTTCTTGGCATTTTCTTGCTCGCCCCCGTAGCTTCGGCCGTGCCGGCTCTCCAGGGCTCGGGTAATGGGGTAGTTGATCTGGGTTCGGTAAGTAAATCAGTGATTATTCAATTCACATTTACTGGATTGGGCCCGGTGGTTATGACCCCAGTTTTTACCAAGGACAAAAGGCCAACTCCTTGGCTCGAAGGCAGTGCACCTCTGACGGGGAGTGTCTTTGCAGAGAAGCATTCGTCCCCACTCATTGGTGCCAAAATTGCGGCACCGGATCAGTGGACTTTAGAAGTACTGCCCTTAACGAGCGCCCCCAAGGAAACATCTGGAATTGTTCCCAAGGTAATTCAGCTTCCCAAAACTACAAAGAGTGATAGTTCGCGGACATTCACCTATCAAGGAAATGCGGATGTTGTGGTTTTCCCCATCTCGGCAAAAGGAATGAGTGGATTTCCTGTAGTGAATTCGAGTGGGAGCCTAAAAAAGAAGATCACTTTGCCCCGTGGAACGAAATACATTTCCATCTGGGCTATTGGGCCATGGAAGATTAACAAGTGAGCCCTTGATCACCCTAAGGCGGTTGAGGGCTCAACTATTGAGTACAGTTGGGCGGCATCACTTGGTGCACAATCATTTATCTCTTACAAGGAGAAATGCGTGAGCACTGCGCCTCCCTCACAGTTTGACAAGTCTGCTGACAATTCTGATCTCTCTGCGCCAGACCCCAACCGTTGGCGCGCACTGGTCGTGATCGCGATCGCCCAGTTGATGGTTGTCCTAGACGCTTCAATTGTGAACATCGCCCTTCCCAGCATGCAGGCCGATCTTGGGATCAGTGACGCAGACCGTCAATGGGTTGTCACCGCTTACACGCTGGCATTCGGTGGACTCCTTCTCCTCGGTGGGCGCATCGCCGATTACCAGGGACGCAAGCGAATGTTCATTGTCGGGTTGATCGGCTTTGCCGCGGCTTCAGCGCTTGGCGGGGTTTCAGTAAATGCAGAAATGCTTTTTGCCGCCCGCGGATTACAAGGCGTTTTTGCGGCGCTACTTGCGCCAGCAGCACTGAGTTTGATCTCGGTCACTTTCACCGATTCGAAGGAACGCGCAAAAGCGTTCGGTGTCTACGGTGCTCTTTCTGGCGCTGGTGCAGCACTCGGGCTGGTACTGGGTGGAGTACTCACCGAGTATGCCTCATGGCACTGGACTCTGCTGGTCAACGTTCCCATTGCACTTATCGCAGTGTTCCTCGGAATTGCGTATGTGAAAGAAAGCCGGGCAACCGGTGATACAAAGTACGACATCCCTGGCGCGATCACTGCAACACTCGGGCTCGTTTCACTGGTGTACGGAATTACCAGGGCTGAGTCAGAAGGTTGGACGGGGGGAAGCACTCTATTCTTTACCGGCATATCCATTGTCTTGTTGGTCGTATTTTTCATCATTGAGAGTCGGTCCAGCCACCCATTGCTACCGCTAGCAATAATCAAAAATCGAAATCGCGGTGGAGCTTATCTTGCGAGTTTCTTCGTCGGTATTGGGCTTTTCGCAATGTTCCTCTTCCTGACTTACTTCTTCCAAATTGTTTTGGGTTACACGCCTCTCAAGGCTGGATTGCTGTTTCTTCCGTTCTCAGCCGGTGTGATTATCAGTGCGGGTGTTGCGAGCCAGTTGCTTCCACGCTTTGGTCCGCGCTACGTGACTTTCGGTGGATTCGTGTTGGCGACTGGAGGAATGCTGTTGCTGACACAATTGGGTGCCGCAAGTTCATACTGGCCAAATATCTTGCCGGCACTCATCATCATTAGCCTAGGAATGGGCTTGATCTTCGTCCCACTATCGGCAACTGCACTGTATGCCGTTGGAAATCATGATGCGGGTGTTGCATCAGCTGTGTTGAACACCAGCCAGCAAATTGGTGGATCAATAGGTATTGCATTTTTGAACACGATAGCTACGAGCGCAACAGCCGCGTACGTGATTGCAAACAATGTGGATCCATTTGATCCAAATGCCCAAGTTGAAGGCTATGTCGATGCGTTCATGTGGGGTGCAGGAATCTTGGCAGTAGCTGGAATCATCTGGGTGGTTTTGGTCCGTGTTTCCAAAAAAGGCATGGCCGCGGGGGACTCGGCTGCAGCAGTTCATATTTAATTGAGTGGAAATTTTGACTGACCATGAAGGTAGGTCCGCGTGGTAGCGCTGCTTGCACTTCTCTCTAGCCTGTCGTGGGGTGTGGCAGATTTTTATGGTGGATTGGCGGCTAGGCGAGCGGGAACCGCTCAAGTTTTGGCTGTGACTTATCCCGCCGGCGCCATTGCGATCACTTTCCTAGCCATCTTTGTTGTTCCTGGAACATTGAGCACCGAACTGATCGGCATCTCAATTCTCGCGGGGTCGGCTGGTGTGACCGCAGTTTCCTTGCTCTATGTCGCAATGGTTCGTGGCCAGATGGGGGTTGTTGCGCCGATAACGGCGGTGATGAGTGGCGCAGTTCCTGTTCTGGTCGGGCTGTTTCGAGGAGATCAACCATCCGCGTATGCATTCGTCGGAATGGGATTTGCTGTAATCGCAGTTGTTCTGGTGAGTCGTGAGTCGGCCCACCACCACGGAAAGACACCAATTTCTGCAATTTGGTTTGCGATCGCATCTGGATTTGCCATCGGTGTATACCTCACAATCATTGGTTTAGCACCAGCTGATTCAGGTGTGTGGGTTGCAACCATGGGGCGCTGGTTTTCTTCCATCATCATGATCACGTTTGTGCTGGTGGTTGTGCGATCATTTGATAAGTCAACTTTTCCCTGGAAACTGGCAATTATTACGGGAGTCCTTGACTCGACCGCAAACGGCCTCTTTCAACTAGCGAGTCAACGGGGGCTTCTTTCCATTGTTGCTGTTCTAGGTTCGCTCTACCCTGCGGCGACGGTTGTGCTTGCTCGTGTTGTGATCAAGGAGCGCATGAATCGAGTGCAGAGCGTGGGCGTGGTGCTGGCTCTCGGCGCTGCGGTACTGCTTGCGTTTAACTCGTAGCTTGACTTAATTCTGCGAAAGTGACTTCATTGCTTTGCGAATAAAAATGAAGAAGACAATATTGGCGGTAGCTAGTGCGATAAAGACCGCGGACATAACTCCCCAGCCATGGGCTGATCCAATGATGAATGCAGCGCCAGCGAAAAAAATCGCAGCGAAAATTTGTAGTGTTGCGGAGAACCGAAGTTTGCGTAATTCGCGAACCTTGAAATCAGTTTGAGGTTTTTGATCTTCCGGATCCATGAAAATATCTTACTTGGTGGGAGAGGAAACGATTGGCATGAGTAAATGTTTAACGATGGTAGAGAGTTCGAGCAGCCTGTCCTTTTGAACCGCATTTTTACTCCAAGCTAAGCCAATCGTGCGAAATGGTTGCGGGTCGGCGATCTGTGCAGTCGCAATGCCAGTGCCAGTTCTTGCTTCCAGTTCAACCGCGCATTCCGGGAGAAGTGTTACTCCGTTTCCGGCGGCCACCATCTGACAAACCGTGGCAAGGCCGGCCGCGCCAACGTCGTAAGTGTTCGAGATTTTTGCGTTAGCGCAGATCTCTTCTGCTTGCCCGCGCAAGCAATGACCATCTTCAATTAAGAGGACAGGGAATTCATTAACGTCACCGAGATCGACCCCGGTTGCCCCGGCCCAAGGATGGTTTACAGGAACCGCGAGGTGAAATGTGTCGGTGAAGAGTTCCATGGTTTCAATGTCGGAGTGGGTAATCGGCAGCGCCAGCAGGGCTAAGTCAATTGAGTGATCACGCAATGAATTCACGAGAACATCCGTGCGCTGTTCTGAAAGTTGCAAGGAGATCTTGTTGCCCAATCCGGCAACTATTTTCGGTAACAAATACGGTGCCAGCGTAGGGATAGCGCCCAGCCGAAGAACCGAGTCAACTCCGTGCGGGGCTGCTGCAGTGGTGAAATCTGCGAGGGCCTCGAGTGCGCGGCGGGCAAACGGGATAAGCCCGGCACCCACCGAGGTCAGTTCAACACCGCGGGATCCCCGCTGCAATAGTGGGAAACCAAGTGCGGCTTCCAAATCTCGGATTTGGACACTGACCGCAGGCTGGCTAATTCCTAGGACGTTGGCGGCGGCGCCAAAACTTCCCTCCTGGGTCACGGCAACAAATGCTCGAAGCTGCGGGTAGGTGGGGTGCCATTTTCGTCGATCAAAGTCCATAACGTCAGATTATGCTACATAAAGTTTTATTCATTAGACTTATGGCAGTTTTTGAGCGAGAATGTAGGCATCCCACGGCAGAAGGAATAGTTCTTATGAGCACTGAAGCACAATGTCCAGTATTTCACGGAGTAGGCGTCGGCGGAACCCAGAATGATGACTGGTGGCCCAATCAACTGAACCTGCGCGTCCTTGATCAAAACCCGCCATCGGGTAATCCGATGGGTGAAGACTTTGACTACGCGAAGGCGTTCGCAACTCTGGATCTTGCTGAAGTTAAGGCAGACCTCACGAAGGTCATGACCGACTCCCAAGAATGGTGGCCAGCTGACTACGGCCATTACGGCCCATTCTTTATCCGCATGGCTTGGCATTCAGCCGGCACCTACCGCACCAGTGACGGACGCGGTGGCGGCGGAAACGGCATGCAGCGCTTCGCACCGTTGAACAGCTGGCCCGACAACGTCAACTTGGACAAAGCTCGTCGTCTCCTGTGGCCGGTCAAGCAAAAATACGGCAAGAATCTTTCCTGGGCGGATCTCTTCATCCTGACCGGAAACGTCGCCCTTGAGTCAATGGGCTTTGACACATTTGGATTCGCTGGCGGTCGCGCTGACGTGTTCCAGCCCGATGAAACCTATTGGGGCGCAGAGCATGAGTGGTTGGCTGACAACCGTTACACCGGTGATCGTGAATTGGAAAATCCCCTCGCCGCAGTACAGATGGGCCTGATTTACGTCAACCCCGAAGGCCCCAACGGTGTCGCTGACGCGATGGGATCCGCACGCGATATCCGTGAAACCTTTGCTCGCATGGCGATGAACGACTACGAAACAGTAGCCCTCGTCGCGGGTGGTCACACATTCGGCAAAGCCCACGGCGCCGCAGATCCCGGTAAGTATGTCGGAGTTGATCCTGAAGGCGCACCACTGCAAGAAGTCGGCCTGGGTTGGAACAGCACATTTGGAACGGGCAATGGGGAGTACACAATTTCAAGTGGTATCGAAGGCGCATGGACGCCAACGCCAACTGCGTGGGATAACAGCTACTTCGACACCCTGTTCGGTCATGAATGGGAACTCACCCACAGCCCGGCCGGTGCCCAGCAATGGACACCAAAGGGCGGTGCCGGTTCGGAAGATGTCCCCGACGCCCACAACCCAAATAAGCGCCATGCACCCATGATGACCACGGCCGATATGGCAATGCGGGTTGATCCAATCTACGAAAAAATCTCACGTCACTTCCACGAGAACCCAGCAGAATTGGCTGATGCTTTCGCAAAGGCGTGGTTCAAACTGACCCACCGCGACATGGGACCGATTAGCCGTTACGTTGGCTCGGAAGTTCCCAGCGAGATCTTCATCTGGCAGGACCCGGTTCCCGCAGTAGAAGGTGCACTCATCGACGAGGCTGACATAGCTGCGCTTAAAGGAAAGGTAGCGGCAAGCGGATTGAGTGTTTCGGAACTCGTGGCAACCGCATGGGCTTCGGCATCAACATTCCGTGGAACCGACAAGCGAGGTGGTGCAAATGGTGCCCGGATTCGCTTGGAACCACAGCGTGATTGGGCGGTTAACAACCCAGCCCAACTCTCCAAGGTGTTGGGAACGCTTGAAGGAATAGCAAGTGAATTCAACAAGGGCGCGAAGAAGGTCTCGATGGCTGACCTGATCGTTCTTGCTGGTTGTGTTGGAGTTGAAAAAGCTGCCAGCAACGCCGGTGAAACCGTTACGGTTCCGTTCACGCCAGGCCGCACCGATGCTACCCAGGAAATGACAGATATTGAGTCATTCTCAGTTCTCGAGCCGGTCGCTGACGGCTTCCGCAACTATCTGGGCAAGGCCTTGGAGCGTCCAGCTGAGAAGCTGCTCGTTGACAAAGCAAATTTGCTAACACTCAGTGCACCAGAAATGTCGGTGCTCGTCGCCGGCATGCGTGCCATGAACGCGAACTTTGACGGTTCACAGGTTGGCGTTTTCACGGGCAAGAAAGAAGCGTTGACCAACGACTTCTTCATCAACGTAACCAGCATGTCAACGAAGTGGAAGCCGGTCTCAGCAGACACTGATGGCGCCGAGCTTTTCGAAGGAACTGATCGGGCAACCGGTGAACTCACATGGATGGCCAGCCGCGTTGACCTCGTCTTTGGTTCAAACTCCCAGCTGCGTGCAATTGCTGAGGTTTACGCAGGAAATGATGCGCAGGGCAAGTTCGTGTGCGACTTCGTCTCCGCTTGGAACAAGGTCATGATGCTCGATCGCTTTGATCTAGCGTAAACAGTTCACGCCATTAAGTTGGTGAGCTTTATAAGTTGGGTGCTGTGGGTGAGTAACTCGCAGCACCCAACTTTTTTGCCTGTAGGGATTCGCTATTAGGCATCCAGTTCTGGTTCCTCATCAGTTTCGATTACTGTTTTTGCCCCTGCAAGAACGCCGACCGCTTTGAGGCCATAGGCAACAAAGGGACCTACGAGTACGGCGAAAAGAACTGTTCCAATTCCCACTGTTCCACCAAGGAACCAGCCAATAGTTAAGGCGCATACTTCAATTCCCAATCGCACCCGGGCAACCGGCCATCCGGTTCGAAAATGGATTCCGGTCATCATGCCATCACGAGGCCCCGGTCCCAGATTCGTAGTGAGATACAGCCCGCTGCCAATTCCCACACAAGCGATTCCAGCGATGACGACGAGGAATTTCATAAGTGTATTCGTGGGGTGCGGCAAGATCGTACTCATAACTTGAAGCGCCGTCGCAATCACGATCGCATTGGCAATCGTGCCAAGTCCAGGACGTTCCTTTAGCGGAATCCAGGCCAAAAGAACTACAACGCTAATGACAAATGTGGTTGCTCCAATACTTAGCCCGGTTCTGACACTAAGGCCTTGGGCGAAGACGGTCCAGGGACCAACTCCAAGATCTGCGATGATTAGAAGGGCCTCACCGGTGCCAAAAATCCACAAGCCAATTATGAGAATCGCCAGGGTGCTCGGCTTGGAACTCCAACGTGATTCTGAGCGCCAACGCGTGACCGGCACGCTCCGCGAGGGGGTGAGGAATCCTGGTAAAAATGCCATTTTTTGTTCGAGAACTCCTCGGTTGGGTTAGGTTGTTACCGTGTTGTTATCAAAATGTGGACCAACTGCACGGGGACTAATCGCATTGGCGCTAGTGGGAACTCTAGTGAGTGCATGTGGTGGAGGGGGTGACCCGGAAGCCGCTTCACCTGATGTGCCGACCAGCGTTGAAATTACGGGAACCCAGCAACTCCTGATCGATCAGGAGATCACGGTCCTTGACCAGAAATTGGTCTATCCCAAAAAAGGTGTTGCTCAGGTGTCCAGTGCGGTCACCACCCTTGAACCTGGTCAAGAAACTGGCTGGCAATTGCACCCCGTTCCTACATTTGTTTATGTCCTCAGCGGCACCTACACCGTTGAATACGAAGCCGGCGTCACCAAAGAATTCCCAGCAGGCAGCTCAATAATGCAGGCGGTGAAGACCAATTACAACGGGATCAATAAAGGTGAAGAAACGGTTCAATTACTCACCGTATCCATGGGGGCGCAGGGCAAGAGAAATACCGTGATGCGTTGATAATGAGATCACTATGACAGCGATCGTTTACTTGGCGGAAGTGACTGAGGCATTAATCGATGCCCAGGCAATCAAAGCGCTGGTGAGTGATTCCACAACCGGAGCGGTTGTCGTTTTTAGCGGAGACGTGAGGGACCACGATCACGGGCGATCCGTGGTCTCATTGACATACGAAGGTCATCCCTCTGCGCAGGAAGTTTTGGAAACTGTTGTCAACGCCTTTGCAGAGGACTCCAACGTCACGGCCATAGCCGCGGTACACAGGGTTGGGGAGATTCCGATTGGTCAGGCTGCACTTGTTGTTGCAGTGGGGAGTGCGCATCGGGGTGACGCTTTTACTGCGACCGCGACTCTCGTCGATCTCATCAAAGAAAAACTTCCTGTATGGAAGCACCAGTTTTTTGCGGACGGTACAGACGAATGGGTGAACTGCGCGTGATTGAATCTAATCAACTCGTTGACACCTATGGCCGAGTACATCGTGATTTGCGTGTTTCGCTTATCGACCGTTGTTCATTGCGTTGCACCTATTGCATGCCTGCCGACTTCTCAGACTGGATCGCCAACGACTCACTCCTGACAACGAATGAGATCGTGAAGGTAATTGGTCTGTGTGTTGACGCTGGCATCACTTCGGTACGACTTACCGGGGGTGAACCACTTTTGCGTCAAGACATTGTCGACGTGGTTCGCCGAATAAACGAATTACCTAAGCCCCCTCGAATTTCCTTGACCACAAATGCCTTACGGCTAGCCGAGGTGGCCCAAGATCTTGCCGATGCTGGACTCGTGCGAGTAAATGTCTCCCTTGACACTCTTGACCCGGTTCGATTTAAAAAGATGACGCACCGTGATCGTTTCCACGACGTGATTGCGGGAATTGAAGCTGCCCAAGCTGCGGGTCTCACCCCGCTAAAAGTGAATGCAGTTCTGCTCAAGGGAGTAAATGACGACGAGGCAATTCCGCTATTGCGCCATGCATTGGCCCAGCATTGGAACCTTCGATTCATTGAGCAGATGCCACTTGACGCAGGAGACTTGTGGGCGCGACCCGTCATGGTGACGGCCGATGAAATCCAGAAAGAACTTGAGCGAGAATTTGAATTGTCTCCGGTGCCTAATCGAGATTCGGCGCCAGCGGAAGAGTTCTACGTCAACGGAGGCCCAGCAACAGTTGGAATAATCGCAAGCGTTACCCGACCGTTCTGTGCAGCCTGTGATCGACTTCGGCTAACAGCCGACGGTCAATTTCGAAATTGCCTCTTCGCTCGTGATGAAACTGATGTGCGTGCTGTGTTGCGCTCAGGCTTACCTCAGATTGAAATTGATAAAGGTGTCCTAGCCATTATCGAATCGGTGACAAAAGCAAAATTACCCGGCCACGGAATCAACGACCCAGGCTTTGTTAAGCCGGATCGTCCCATGAGTGCAATCGGCGGATAGTTTTAACCTCCAGAAAATGGCGGCATCACGTCAATGCCTTGACCTGAAGTAAGTTCACAGTCACCAGATATGCCATATGAGTGCCCATCAACAATGAATGAGCACTGCGAGATCACTGAGGCCAATTTGGGAAATTCCCGAATCAACTCGATTTTGACTTCCGAGAGGCTAGCTGCTTCAGTAGTAAACGAACTCTGTTGGGCGGCTTGACGAGCCGCTGCATAGAGATTGACGGTGATGCTCAATGTGGGGCTCCTGGATATCGCGATATTGGGCACGATACACGTAGAGTTGGGCCATGCTGAGCGTTGCGGAATACCTTGACCTCGTGCTTGAGAGTGTCAGCGAACTACCCCCAATGGAATTGCCCATCGCAGATGCAAATGGGTGTGTTCTAGCTCAAGATATTTATGCACGCTGGCCACTACCTTCATTTGATAACTCGTCAATGGACGGGTACGCGGTTATCGCTTCGGATCTGGTGGGTGCCAGTCAGGATGCTCCACTGACGCTGCCGGTAATTGACGACATCCCTGCCGGGTTCAAATCTTTGGAAACTTTGCGAAGTGGTCAAGCAATTCGAATCATGACCGGCGCCCCAATGCCGGCAGGTGCGGACAGCGTTATCCCGGTTGAGAGCACTGACGGTGGCAGCGAGGTCGTCCAGATTCGTGCGTCCATTGAATTGGGAAGTTGTATTCGTCATGAAGGCGAAGACGTGCAGTTAGGGGACCTGGTGCTCACAAAAGGCACGTTCATCGGCCCTCGTCAGATTGCCTTGATCGCGGCGGTGGGACACGGCGTAATTTCAGTGATCCCGAAACCAAGAGTTGCGGTGATTGCCACAGGTAGTGAACTAGTTGAACCAGGAACTGAACTCAAATTCGGTTTGATTTCTGATTCAAATAGTTTCCTGATTACGGCAGTTGCTAATGACAGTGGAGCCGTTGCCTACCGTTTACCACCCGCGAAAGATGACGAAGACACATTGATTGAGATCTTGCAGGATCAAGTGCACCGAGCTGACCTCATCATCACAACCGGCGGAGTCAGCATGGGTGTCCATGATCCCGTCAAGTCTGCATTCGTGAAATTAGGAACTGCGCAGTTTCACAAAGTTGCCATGCAACCGGGAATGCCACAAGGCTTCGGCAGTGTTGGCGATCCCGCGATCCCGATCATCACGCTTCCAGGCAATCCAGTGAGCGCTTATGTGTCGTTCGAGGTGTTTATTCGCCCAGCAATTCGCAAGATGCGGGGATTGAAGGAGTTGCAGCGCCCACAGTTCCCTGCAGCCTTGATGGGTCAATTGCGATCACCTGTTAACAAAGTCCAGTTTGCTCGAGGTCGGTTTACGGCTGAAGATCAAGTTGAACTTGTGGGGGCGGGGCAGGGATCACATGTTCTTGGCGGGCTAGCCCAAGCTGATGCCCTCATTGTGATTCCAGTGGGTGTTGACAGTGTTGCCAGTAGAGAGCAAGTTCAGGTGATTGATGTGAGGGGTGATTTAACGTGAGCGCATTCCCACATCTCGATGATCAAGGCAATGCCCACATGGTGGACGTGACAGCGAAGAGTGTTACTGAAAGATCGGCCACGGCCCGCTCTCGGGTTTCTTTGTGTGATGAAGTGATCACTCGTCTACATGCAGGGGAAATGCCAAAAGGTGACGCACTCGCGGTTGCGCGCATTGCCGCGATCTCGGCAACCAAAAAGACGAGTGACCTAATTCCTTTGTGCCATCCGCTGGCGATCCACGGTGTCGACGTCAATTTGGTACTTGATACATCAGGTGCCGAGATCACCGTGACGGTCAAGACCGCTGATCGAACCGGAGTCGAAATGGAAGCGCTCACCGCTGCATCCGTTGGGGCCTTAACACTCATTGACATGGTTAAGGGTCTTGATCGACTTGCACGAATTGAATATATTGAGCTACTGGAGAAAAAGGGTGGGCGCTCAGGCCACTGGATTCGCAGTGAGCATGAGTAAACGGTGAGCATGAGTAAATTCACAGCGCAGGTGATAACCGTTTCGACCCGCGGTGCCCAGGGCATTCGCGCTGATACATCCGGCGAAATCTTGGTAGCTGCTTTAACGGAACTCGGTCTGGTGTGCTCACCAACGGTGATCATCGCTGATGGTCCCGAGGTATCCACCGAGATTGTGCGGGCCGTTGAATCTGGTCACGCACTCGTTGTGACAACCGGTGGGACGGGTATCTCGCCAGCAGATCAAACTCCGGAGTACACCAGGTCCGTGATTGACCGTGAAATACCGGGAATTGCCGAAGCTATCCGCGCCCATGGACGCGGAAATGGGGTGGCAACGGCCGCACTATCTCGTGGAATCGCAGGGCAGTTAGCTAACTCCCTCGTGGTCAATCTGCCCGGATCACCGGGTGGTGCACGTGATGGTGTTGTGGTTCTTGGGGAAATTGTGATCCATGCACTTGAACAAATTGCCGGTTCGGATCATTAGTTCACCTTTAGTTCACCTAATGAATTTCTAAGGTTCACTTATACGGGTCGACTTGGCCACTTTGAGGTGGAAAAGTGCACCTCGTGAGCATCGAAACCCCCATGCGAGATTTAGGCAAAGGCAAGAAAGCCAACGTGGGTGATCGAATTTTCAACCGAACAATCACGGGGGCGGCTTTTACTTCGCTCATAATTCTCGCGGGAATCACGGTTTTTCTAGGGGCAAAAGCGGTCCCGGTTCTGCAAGAGCAAGGACTGAGTTTCCTCACCGAAACAATGTGGGACCCGCTGGGCGTCCCACCAGAATTCGGGATAGCAGGAATGCTGTACGGATCGCTACTGCTTGCCGTCATTGCTCTCGTGATCTCAGTTCCCGTCAGTTTGTTTCTCGCCGTCTTTATGGTTTTCATGGCGCCTCCGAGAGTGTCAAAAATCCTGACCAACCTCGTAGACCTGATGGCTGCTATTCCATCGGTAATCATTGGCCTGTGGGCCTTTTACGTTTTAGTTCCACCTGCTCAGGAGTGGCAGCAACTCCTCAACCAGTATTTAGGCTGGATTCCACTTTTCCAAAACGAGTCCGGAAACTTCACGGGCACACCTTTCATTGGCGGTGTTGTCCTAGCAATCATGATGGTGCCCATCGTCACCTCAATAACGGCTGAGGTTTTGAAGCGAACTCCACCTGAATTGGTTAACGCTGCCGAGTCGCTGGGGTGCTCAATGTTTACCATGTTGCGTTATGTGGCCTTGCCATTTGGTCGCGGCGGGATAGTGGGTGGCGTAATGCTGGGATTGGGCCGAGCATTAGGTGAAACCATCGCGGTATTTTTCGTCCTCAAGCTCGTTTTTGATATCAACTTTTATCAAATTATTGAATCCGGCGGTGGCTCGGTCGCAACACTCATTGTGTCTAAATTTGGTGAGACCAATGGCGAATACGAGGTAAATGTGCTGCTTGCATCAGGGTTCTTCCTCTTCCTCATGACCCTGGTGGTCAACGCGATTGCAAACCTTATTGTCGCTCGCACAGATCGGTTGAAGTCATGACAATGCTGATGTCCGAGTCTCCACCCGTCCTCGAGAAAGATCTCGAGCCAACTCGCCCATGGAGTAAGCGACCAGCGTCATTTTGGTGGGCTGCATTTTTGGGGTCTGTTGTTCCCCTTGCAATCCTGGGTGCGCTGTATTTAACAACTGATCTAGCAGTGGCTCTGCTGTTGATTGCCTTCTATTTACCCATGCAACTCATTGGAGCCGGTTTAGCCGGCTACTTCGCAAAGGGAAAACATGGCATTGCTGACTCGGCGATCATCGTTTTTGCCATTGGAGCGACTGCCCTGAGCGCAATAATTCTGGGCTCAATGCTGCTCACGATCATCGTCCGCGGGATCGCTGCATTTAGGCCTTCGTTTATTATTCAAAATAGCACTTATATTAGCCCGAGCACTCCATTGGAATACGGTGGAATCGGGCACGCGATTTTAGGAACTTTTCTCATTGTTGGAATTGCAACAATCATCTCCGTCCCATTTGGTATCGCAACAGCCGTTTACGTCACCGAAGTACGTGGGCGAGCGGTTCCTTATGTTCGCTTCTTCGTTCAAGCGATGAGCGGTGTTCCTTCGGTGGTCGCCGGACTCTTCGTCTTAACAGTTTTCATTCTTACAGGGGTTCTCAATACGAGTGCGATGGCTGCGGCAATTGCCTACGCAATCCTCATGCTCCCAACAATTGCCCGAACAGCGGAAGAAGTTCTCAGGCTCGTCCCAGAAGAATTACGAACTGGCGCTTTAGCCTTGGGTTCAACGCGCGCTCGGGTTGTCCTCAACGTAGTTGTGCCAGCGGCGAGAACCGGAATCATCACGGCGATCCTGCTCGGCATCGCTCGCGTAGTCGGAGAAACTGCACCATTGCTCCTGACGGCACTTAAAAATGACCAAACGGTTCTCAACCCATTTACTGATCCAATTTCAGCGTTGCCGACTTTCATTTTCGACAATGTCGCCCAGCCTTATCCCGATGCGGTCACTCGGGCGTGGGGAGCGGCGCTCGCCCTGTTGATCATCGTTGGAGTTTTGTTCACAATCACACGATTCATTTCGGCTCGAAAGCCGAGAAGGTAAAAGTAAATGTCGAGAGGAACTGAGATGGAAGAGGACGTCATTGCTATGGAAGAAATGGACGTGGATGTTGTTGCGGTTGAGAGGGAGCCGCAGACAATCGAGATGTCGGCAAAGGGCGTCAGCGTTTGGTTCGGCAAACGTAAAATCTTGGAAAACGTCAATATGGATTTCCCAAAAAAGACCGTCACGGCCCTCATCGGCCCTTCAGGGTGCGGTAAGTCAACTTTCATTCGGACTTTAAACCGACTTCATGAATTAATCCCAGGTGCAGCTCTAGCGGGCGAAATTCTTTATGAAGGCCAGGATATCTACCGTCAAGATGTTGACCCGGTCCACATCCGCCTATCAATCGGGATGGTCTTTCAAAAACCAAATCCCTTTCCATCGATGACAATCCGAGGAAATGTTCTTTCGGGCCTCAAATTATCGGGTATGAAACGTCCGGATCATGACGCTTTGGTTGAGCAAACATTGACCGCCGCAGGTCTGTGGAAAGAGGTAAAGGACCGCTTGAACGCTCCTGCCGGAGACCTTTCAGGTGGACAGCAGCAACGCTTGGTAATTGCCCGAGCACTCGCGGTTAACCCACACGTTCTACTCATGGACGAGCCATGCTCGGCGCTTGACCCAGCTTCGACTCTTAAAATTGAAGAGACGATTCGCGAGTTGTCTAAAGACATCACGATCATCATCGTCACTCACAACATGCAACAGGCAGTTCGAGTCTCCGACTACACGGCGTTCTTTTTGGCTCAAGAGAACGAGCCAGGCTACGTTGTGGAGCAGGGATTGACTACCGAAATTTTTGGTAACCCGAGAGATCAGCGAACATTGGATTACGTAAACGGACGATTTGGTTAACAGTTGGGGCTGTTGGTGGCTGTGTACACGAACTGTTCACCTAAATGTAGGAATCTAGAAAAGTAAGTGATGACTTCAGGTCACTTTGAGACCTTAAGTTTTCAATCATCAGGTAAGCAAATCGATCATAAGGAGACACAGTGCGCAGAATTTTTGCACTTGCAACAAGTATCGCTGGGGCCACGGCTATTGCCGCTTCCAGCTTGGCAATCGCAGTTCCAGCAAACGCTGCACAAACAATTAGCGGTGGCGGAGCATCTTTCCCCTTCGTATTCCTGCAAGCATGCGCATCTGACTTCAATGCGTCGCAGAGTGACTTCACGATCCAGTACACCAGCACAGGATCCGGTACCGGCAAATCCAACTTCACCAAGGGCACATTTGCTTATGGACAGACCGACAGCGCCTACACGAGCGGTGCGCCAACTTTTGGCTGGGAATATCTTCCTAATCTTGGTGGAGCAGTCGCTTTTCCGATCAACTTGAAAAACGTGGCGACCGGGCGGACATTAGGTTCGTCAATTCAGTTGAGCCAGACCACTCTTGCGAAAATTCTCGGTGGAGCCATCACCGTGTGGAATGACAAAGAAATCCTGAAGACCAACACCCGAATTGCGAAGTCGATCCCAGCAACACCAATCACGGTTGCTTACCGCTCCGACAATTCAGGAACCTCGAACAACACGCTGCAGTACCTCAACGCGTGGGCTCCAACAATCTGGTCAAAGGTGCAGGACGATTTCTCAACCTCCTTCCCAGGCGGCAAGCCGCTGGCTAACAGCATCGCGGGCAAGGGCAACGCCGGTGTTATGGCAAACGTCATAGCTACTGACGGCGCAATCGGTTACGTAGACCTAGGCGACGCCAAGGGCTACCCTTCCGCTCGTGTTGCAAATGCGTTGGGCGAGTTCATCGCTCCTTCGTCAGCAAGTGCCGCGAAGAACCTAGCGAACCAGACCAATATCCAGCCAGATGGTCTCGTGAGCCTTAACTACAAGGTGCAGGTCAAGGGGGCTTACCCGGTTGCGATCTTCACCTACATGTTGGTTCGCACAGATGGCAAGGGCCCCAATGGTTTGGGTGTGCGTCAATTTGCCGACTACGTGCTTCAGAAGTGTGGACCACAGCGTGCATCCTCACTGGGCTACGTTCCAGTAGCGGGTAAGGTTCTTGCTAAGGCAAAGACCTTGGCTCTCGAAATTAAGTAATCTGAAAAGCTAATCGCAACCACACAAATACAACAGCACGTTAAATACAACGACAGGGTGAGGGCAATGAACCAGAATCGTAATCGAGGCTGGGGCATTGCCCTCACAGTCGTTTTAGTGGCCACCGCATCCGTCTCACTCGGTGCCTGCACGCCGCCAATGCCCCCGGACGTTTTAGCCGCACAACTTGAAAACCAAATTACCTGTCAAACGGGTAACCAAGACGTTCTTGTGCCCGAGGAATTCATGGGCAGCGTGGATTCGGTGAATGCCACCCTCAACGGAGTCTGCCCCGAACAATCGATGACTGAAGTAGGCGCTGATACCCCTGCTGGCGTCATGATTACTAGTTCTGCTCCCACAGCGGAGGAACTGGCAGCTTTTGGTGTCCAGTGCACGGGGGAAATAATCACCGTGCCCATTTTTTCTTATGGGGTCACACTTGCCTACAACGTTATTGGACTTGAAGGTTTGGTCCTGAATGCCAGTGTGCTTGGTGCAATGTTGTCCGGGACCATCACCACTTGGGATGATCCGGCAATAGCTGCACTCAACCCTGGCTATGACCTCGCTGGGTTACCGGAAATGAAGCTAATGAGTGTGGAAGGGGGATCTGGTTCTGTAGGAGCGATGACAACCTACCTCTCAAACACAGCACCGGAGTCGTGGTCATCGGGTGTGTCCCGAACGCTCGAACTCGGCCAAAAATTTCCGACACAACTCGACTTGATCAATGAAATGTTTGCAATAGAAGGCGCTATCGCGGTGCTTCCTATTGTTGTAGCAATTAACAATCAAATTCCTATGGCCGCAACACAGGTCCAAGACGAAATTATTGGCCCTGACGACACTCAATTGCAAAAGGTTGGTGCAGGCGCGATGACAGTGACGGTCGAACCCACTTCCTTAATTGCAACGCCAGCAACTGGCGGCGTCCCCGTTGAAGGAAACTTCGACCTCGCTGCATCGAAAATTGTTTTGGCAGAAGGACAACCCCTCCTTGGTTGGCCAATCCTGGGTACGGCACACGCTACCGTCTGCAACACCCCAGGGGAGCCGCTTCCTCTGTCAACGGTTCAATTTTTTGAGCGACTCTCAGGTCAAGGTTCATTTGAAACATATGGCCTAACTCCACTGCCCGAACCGATTCGAGTTCAGACTTTTCCACCACTGCAGGTTACCTTGAATGAGACGGTCGCACCCAGTGAGAGCGCGGCCGAGTAAGTCAGCAGCAGGCACTACAAAGAGCCCCTAGTGGGATTTAGCGCGCTCCCATGAAAGGTGAATTTCATCTTCGGCTTCTTTGCGGCCGGTCCAGGTTGCACCTTCAACTGATTTACCGGGTTCAAGATCTTTGTACACCTCAAAGAAATGTTGGATTTCTAGTCGGTCGAATTCAGCGACATGATGAATATCGCGAAGGTGCTCCATGCGGGGGTCTCCGGCGGGAACGCACAGGACCTTGTCATCGCCGCCCGCTTCATCGGTCATCCGGAACATTCCAACGGCGCGGCAAGAAATAACTACGCCAGGGAAGGTCGGCTCTTGCACGATCACGAGAGCGTCAAGGGGATCACCATCAAGACCGAGGGTGTTGTCGATAAACCCGTAGTCGTGTGGGTAGCGGGTTGATGTGAAGAGCATGCGATCTAGGCGAATTCGGCCACTTGTATGGTCAACTTCGTACTTATTGCGGCTTCCGCCGGGGATTTCAATGGTGACGTCAAATACGAGGGGATCCATAGGCCCAATATTAGCCGGGCAGTGTTATTTATGGGCGCTGTGGTGACTTACAGTAGGAGCGATGCGCATTTATTTGACAGATCCTTTGCGGCGCCTTGGTGTTGTTGCAGGGTCATGTGGTTTGTTTGTGGGACTTATCTCAGCGCCCACGGGGATTGTGGCGGCGCCACCGAGTGGCCCCGTCCCCAGCGTTTATCAACCACTGAGTAGTAGTGCTCCCGCTCCAAGCACAACGGGGTTGGATCGTTCAATTGGCAAGCTGACCCAAAGCCCGTCACTGGGGAAATTTTCCATGGTCGTTGTCGACCCGGTGAGTGAGAAAGTAATTTTTAGCGATCAAGTGGAGAAAGCGCGAATTCCCGCCTCGGTGAACAAGGTACTGACGGCTGCGGCAGCATTAAGTTCACTCGGCCCCAATACGCGTCTGGCTACGCAAACGAAACTCAATGGCACTGACCTGTACTTGGTTGGTGGAGGTGACCCGCTGTTGCCGAGAGCAAAGGGCGCGAACTCACTCAAATCCTTGGCCCAAAAAACAATCAGTGCCTTGACATCAAAAAATCAAAAGAATGTAAAGCTTTTTTATGATGACTCTCTGTTTTCTGGACCACTCCTGGAACCAAGTTGGCAAACGAATTTCCCCAAGGTTGGAGTTGCAGCACCTGTATCAGCGCTGAGTGTGGGCAGAGCTCGAGTGAGTCCGGGCTCAGTGGCGCGTGCCTCTAATCCGGCGAAGCAAACAGCTCAACTATTTGCTCAGCGATTAAGGCAAGCCGGGATTTCGGTTGGGATTGTCAAACGGGGTGAAACTCCTGCGGGTTCAGTCCAATTGGCGTCGGTGCTCTCTGAGCCGGTCAGCGCAATCGTTGAAGAAATGCTGCGGGAATCAGACAATGACATAGCCGAAGTTCTCGCGCACCTGGTGGGTCAGAAAACTGTTGGCGAAGGCAGTTTCGCAGGTGGTGCTCGCGCGACCATGTTGATCTTGGATCAAAATGGTATTTCAACTAAGAATCTGAGTTTGTTTGATGGTAGCGGGCTCTCTGAGAAGAACAAGATGACGAGCACGACTGTGGCGCAGGTACTAACGGAAATGGTACGTGGTGACAAATCTCAATGGGCTGCAATCGCCACTGGCCTTCCCGTTGCGGGTCGCACGGGGACACTCGAAACACGTTTTGACACGAAGAGAACGCAAGCAGGTGCGGGCGTTGTTCGGGCGAAAACAGGATCACTGACCGGAGTCTCTTCACTGGCTGGAACCGTTTTGGATAAAAGCGGACGGCTTCTTGTCTTTGTCATGATGGGTAACAAGGTTGGATCACTTACCAGCGCTCGAGATTCAATGGATCTAATTGCTGCCAAACTCGCAAAATGCGGATGCTTGTGACCGCGATCCCATACCCATATCCGGATCTCATCCGAAGGGCCTCGCGGCGCACCATGCCCACGGGTCCCAAGGTCAGCCCTGAACACGCGGCCCAGGTTGTTGCTTCACTGCGCGAACTTGCCCAAGTCGCAACGCGCGAAATCACTGCCGTCTCGCAACTCCAAGCTCCCGTGACCCATGAAACCGTTGTGGTGGATCGAGCGGGCTGGGTTGAATCAAACATGAACGCTCTGGGTGTGATTGCTGGCATCGCTGCAGAGGTTGGTGAGGACAGCAACCCCTTGGCTGACCGAGCAGGAGCCATCCAGACGGGACTCGCTTTGGGTTGGGCATCAGGGAAAGTGCTGGGTCAATACGAGGCGTTGGTCAGTCCCGGTCGTTTGCTCCTGGTTGCACCCAATATCACCCAGGTCGCGCGATCACTTGACGTTGACGAACGTGACTTTCAACTCTGGGTGTGCTTGCATGAAGAAACCCACAGACTTCAATTTGGTGCAGTCCCTTGGATGCAGGGTTATTTCATTGATTTGATCAAGGAAATGATTGGCGCGGAGAAACTACCGGGGCGGGCGTACCCGTGGCGTCTTATTCAAGTTGTCAATGCTCTTATTCGCAACGACGATTCGAGTGTGATTGAGCTAGTTCAAAGTGATGATCAGGTGTGGATTTATCGAAGAATTGTCGCCCTCTTAACCCTGTTGGAAGGCCACGCTGATTTCGTTATGGATCAGGGTGGACCCGATCTTGTCCCCACAGTCTCCGAGATTCGACGTAAGTTTGAACTCCGACGCGATTCAAATAAGAAACTGTTAACCAGACTTATCGGGATGGACGAAAAACTCATGCAGTACCGAAAAGGTGAAGCTTTTGTCCGCAATTGTGTGACCCAGATGGGAATCGCGGACTTCAACGTTGTGTGGGCGTCACCGAAGAATTTGCCGACCATGGCCGAAATTGAAAATCCAGCAACATGGCGAAAACGAATGCTCAGTCGTCATGAATAAGCCAGCATCACAAACCGTGGTTGCCCTGCGTAACAGTGTCAAGGCGTGTTTGGAGCCTGACACGGAGTCGGTGGTGGTTGGTCTTTCCGGTGGCGCGGACTCACTCGTTCTTACAGCCGTTGCGGTGTGGGTTGGGGAACGGTCCGGTTTCACCGTGCAGGCCGTTGTTGTTGACCATGGCCTGCAGATCGGCTCTGCCGAAATTGCAAGTAGTGCAGCGCTAGCCGCCACGAAGTTGGGCGCGACTTCAATTGAGATTCGCAAGGTCGACGTTGGCAATGATGGCGGCATGGAGATGGCGGCCCGGACGGCAAGGCGTGCCGCACTTTTAGAAGTGGCGAACGGGCGCCCGATCCTGCTGGGCCACACCGCAAATGACCAAGCTGAAACTGTGTTACTGCGACTGCTTCGTGGCTCGGGGGCACATAGTTTGTCAGCAATGTCTGCGTGTACGAATACTTGGCACCGGCCGTTTCTGTCGCATTCACGCGGCGAAATTGAGGCTGCGGTGGTGGAACTGCTCACTCCACTAGGGATCACGCCTTGGCAAGATCCGCACAATTTTGATGAAGTTTTTTCGCGGGTTAAAATGCGCAAACATCTTGACACATTAAGTGAGGATTTCGGTCCATCGATTATTTCTGGGCTTGTACGCACCGCGGATATGTTGCGAGCTGATAATCGGGCACTTGATCACACCGCTGATGAATCCTTTCGTTCCGCGCAAAAATCAGAGACCCAGGTCAGCATCAGTGTTCAAGAATTAGAAAATGTTCCTAGTGCGATCCGCACCCGACTCATCAAGTTGTGTTTTGATCAGTTAACTGCGGGAACCCGCGAAAACTCTCCACTCACCCACCAACATGTCATGAGCGTTGAAGCGCTCATTTCTGGGTGGTCGGGACAAGGTGGGATTGCACTGCCATTAGGTGTGACCGCGAATAGAGAGTATGGAAGGCTAGTGTTCAGCCAGGGAAACTAAAGGAGCAATGCGTGGACGCACGGCATATTGAAGGTCAGTTAGATCATGTACTCCTGACCGAAGAGCAAATACATGACCGGATTGCCGAGCTGGCCATTCAAATCGCCGCCGACTATCCCGTTGATGAAGACCTGCTGCTGGTCGGTGTTCTCAAAGGCGCCGTGATGGTGATGGCTGATTTAGCGCGGGCGCTTCCTCGCCAGGCTCACATGGACTGGATGGCGGTTTCTTCCTACGGCTCAGGAACTGCCTCCAGCGGTGTGGTTCGCATCCTGAAAGACCTCGATGCTGATATTGCTGGCTGCAATGTTTTGGTGGTCGAGGACATCCTTGACTCAGGGCTAACCCTGACCTGGTTGCTCAAAAACTTGGGTTCGCGAAAGCCTAAGTCCCTTGAGGTCTTCACGCTCCTTCGCAAGCCAGAGGGCATGAAAATGAAAGTTGACGCGAAATATGTCGGCTTTGACATCCCGAACGAATTCGTGGTCGGCTACGGATTGGACTATGACCAGAATTTTCGCAATCTGCGATCAATCGGCACACTGGCCCCGCACGTCTACGAATCCTGATTCCTTAACACTCCCTCTTGGAACCGGCAGGGAATCAGGTTGGAATAAGTCTGGAATCATGCTGGAATGGGTCTTTTCGCCTAACGCATAACCCTTGGTGCAGCGCGCTGGCAAGTCTTCTGGCGTAGTACCGTGGCGAAGTGGATTTCAAGAAGATTTTGCGGGGGCCAGTATTTTGGATCGCCATAGCGATCATTTTCGTTCTCGTTGGCTCGAGCTTGATTTCGGGGGTGGGTGCGCCCGAGGAAGTGGACACCAGCGCGGCAATTTCGGAAATTTCCGATGGCAATGTTGATACAGCGACCATCACCGATCGTGATCAAGTCCTGGAACTTGTTCTCAAAAATGGTGAAACCGTTCGCAGCACCTATGTCGCCGGTCAAGGGATAGTTCTTCAAGAGTTGCTACAGGCCGAAGCTGATTCGGGAGCCCTTCCCGGTGGCTATAACGTCGTGGTTCCATCAGAAAACATTTTATTTACCCTGATAATTTCACTCATCCCGTTCATTCTGTTGGTCCTCATCATGGTCTTCATTTTTTCCCAAATGCAGGGTGGGGGCTCCAAACTGATGCAGTTTGGTAAGTCAAAAGCCAAGTTGGTCACCAAAGACATGCCGCAAACTACATTTGCAGATGTTGCCGGAGCCGCGGAAGCGGTTGAGGAACTTGAGGAGATCAAAGATTTCCTCCAGGACCCCGAAAAATTCAAAGCGGTGGGTGCCAAGATCCCCAAGGGTGTTTTGCTCTACGGACCACCGGGAACAGGTAAAACACTTCTGGCTCGCGCAGTTGCGGGAGAAGCAGGTGTTCCTTTCTATTCGATTTCCGGTTCTGACTTCGTAGAGATGTTTGTCGGTGTCGGTGCAAGTCGTGTACGTGATCTTTTTGAGCAAGCAAAAGCCAATGCGCCCGCAATTATTTTCATGGATGAAATTGATGCAGTTGGTAGGCATCGTGGCGCGGGAATGGGTGGCGGCCACGACGAGCGCGAACAAACACTGAACCAGATGTTGGTTGAAATGGATGGCTTCGACGTTTCCGGCGGAGTAATCATGATCGCTGCGACCAACCGCCCCGACATCTTGGATCCAGCACTTCTGCGACCCGGTCGCTTCGATCGACAAATTGCCGTAGAACGCCCTGATCTCAATGGCCGATTTGAAATTCTCAAGGTGCATGCAAAGGGTAAACCCTTCTGCGATGACGTAGAAATGATGAACGTTGCGCGAAGAACTCCTGGGTTCACCGGCGCTGATTTGGCCAACGTACTCAATGAAGCCGCACTGTTAACCGCACGTGAAGGCGCATCTGAGATCACCAATGTGATCATGGATGAAGCAATTGATCGGGTCATGGCAGGTCCGCAAAAGCGCACTCGAGCAATGGACCATGAGGAGCGATTAATCACCGCCTACCATGAAGCAGGGCACGCACTTGTCGCTGCAGCACTTCCCGGTAATGACCCGGTACATAAAATCACGATCATGCCGCGGGGTCGCGCACTGGGCTACACCATGGTGTTGCCCGATCAAGAAAAATACTCCACGACCCGAAGCCAGATGCTCAACCAGTTGGCTTACATGCTGGGCGGCCGCGCGGCCGAGGAATTGATTTTTCATGATCCAACAACTGGAGCCTCGAATGACATTGAGAAAGCAACAGCTGTCGCGCGCGCAATGGTGATGCAGTACGGCATGACTGAGCGTTTGGGAGCAATCAAGTACGGTCAAGAGCAGGGTGAAGTGTTTATGGGCCGCGATATGGGCCACACTCGGGACTTCTCAGAGGAAGTAGCCGCGGCGATCGACGAAGAAGTTCGGGCTTTCATCGAAACTGCGCATCAGGAGGCCTATGACCTACTTGTCGCAAACCGAGAAGCACTTGACGCAATTGTCGTTGCTCTGATGGAGCGAGAGACGCTCCAAAAAGAGGAGATCGCAGAGATTTTCGCCGAATTGAATTTACGCGAACCTCGGGGTGCGTGGACAGGTTCGGCGCGTAGGTCGCCCGACATTAGTGGACCGGTAGAAGTCCCCGCACTTGATGCTGCCAAATCCGACGTATAGTTTGAATGCATCATGAATGACATTAACCCGATCAGTGTCACGAATCCAGGGCCCAAAGCACCCTACAACTACGAGGGTGTTGAGAAGGCTATTCGTGATCTGTTAATTGCAATCGGGGAGGACCCTGATCGAGCTGGACTGATTGATACTCCGGCTCGGGTTGCTCGCGGATATGCTGAAATATTTGGCGGACTGCACAAAACCGCAGAAGAAGTTCTCACCACAACATTTGATCTCGGCCATGATGAACTCGTGATTGTGAAAGACATTAGTTTCAACAGCATGTGTGAGCATCATTTGCTACCGTTTTATGGTCACGCCCACATCGGGTACATCCCAAATGAAGACGGTCGTATTACCGGGCTCTCCAAACTTGCTCGTGTCACAGATGTTTTTGCCCAGCGTCCGCAGGTACAAGAACGACTCACGGGCCAGATAGCCGATTCGGTAATGAGAATTTTGCAACCACGGGGTGCAATCGTAATTCTGGAAGCGGAGCATATGTGTATGTCACTGCGCGGAGTCCGTAAGCCGGGTGCGGTCACGACCACAAGCGTCGTGCGTGGGGTATTGCGTGATGCGGCAACCCGCTCCGAGGCCATGACGTTAATCACTGGAATCTAAC
>Ga0247843_1003431_pt1 | contig 26067 bp, 24 predicted proteins | sample LaCruzMarch2017__FD_192420 | JGI IMG/M metagenome (GOLD analysis project Ga0247843, IMG submission 192420) | Freshwater microbial communities from meromictic Lake La Cruz, Castile-La Mancha, Spain - LaCruzMarch2017_8m | ecosystem: Environmental > Aquatic > Freshwater > Lake | place: Spain...
GCCATCGCCTCTTCGAGCGTGCGCAGTTTGGTGTCCACCGCGAAGGCGGATTTGAACTGGTCCATGCCTTCCTTGCGGCCGAGATAGACGACGCCTTTGGAGTCGCACATGATCACGTTGTCATGCGGCACGCCGAGTAGCTTGATGAGTCCCGCGCACGAAAGTCCCGCCGCGCCTGCGCCGTTGATGACGACTTTGAGGTCCTTCAGCTTGCGGCCCGTGACTTCGCAGGCGTTGAGCAGGCCGGCGGCGGCGATGATCGCTGTGCCGTGCTGGTCGTCGTGGAAGACGGGAATGTCGAGCTCGTCGCGCAGGCGGCTCTCGATGACGAAGCACTCCGGCGCCTTGATGTCCTCGAGGTTGATGCCGCCGAAGGTGCGCCCGATGTTGCGCACGGTGCGGATGAGATCTTCGGGGTCTTCGGTGAAGACCTCGATGTCGATGGAGTCCACGTCGGCGAAGCGCTTGAAGAGGACGGCCTTGCCTTCCATCACCGGCTTCGACGCCAGCGCGCCCAGATTGCCGAGGCCGAGGATAGCGGTGCCGTTGGAGATGACCGCCACAAGATTGCCCTTGGCGGTGTAGTCGTAGGCCTTGTCGGGGTCTTCCGCGATCGCCTTCACCGGCACCGCGACGCCCGGCGAATAAGCGAGCGAGAGGTCCCGCTGCGTCGCCATCGGCTTGGTGGGCGTGATGGAAATCTTGCCGGGGGGATGCTGGCGGTGGAACGCCAGCGCCTCTTCATCGGTGAAGGTGCGCTTTTCGTCGGACATGAGGGGGCCTTTGGGGGCGTGAAATCAGTGGCGCGCACCGTAGCGGGCGAAGGGGGAGGGTCAATCGCGGCTGATGGTCCGCCGTCGCTTTGTCGCCCCGGCGGCGGTGAACGGCTAGTGTGCCGCGCATGGCTGATTCCGCCGATCCTCTCCCGCCGCAGAACGTGGCGCTCAAGCCCGAGCACGTGACGCCGTTCATGGCGCAGTTCTTCGCGGCCAAGGACGCGCATCCCGATGCGATCGTCTTCTTCCGCATGGGCGATTTCTACGAGCTGTTCTTCGACGACGCGGTGAAGGCGTCTGCGGTGCTCGGCATCACGCTGACCAAGCGCGGCCATCACAAGGGCGAGGACATTCCGATGGCCGGCGTGCCGATGCACGCGGCGGACGGTTATCTGCAGCGGTTGATCCGGCACGGCTTCCGCGTCGCGGTCTGCGAGCAGATGGAGGACCCCGCCGAGGCCAAGAAGCGCGGCTCGAAGTCCATCGTGCGCCGCGAAGTCACGCGCGTGGTGACGCCCGGCACGATCACCGAGGACAGCCTGCTGGAGTCGCGCGCGGCCAACATTCTCGCGGCGCTGGCGTTTGCGGGCGATAGCGCCGCATTGGCGTGGGCGGATGTGTCGACAGGCGCATTCGTCGTGCGCCCGATCCGCGCGGCGGCGGCGGACGAGGAGCTTGCGGCGCTCGCGCCGGCGGAGGTGCTTATCGCGGAGGCCGAAAGCGCGCGTGGCGGCGCCCTCGTGGACGCAAGTGGTGCGGCGCTGACGTTGCGGCCAGGCCCGAAAGCCGATGTGAAAGCCGGCGAACGACGGCTGAAAGCGCTCTACGAAGTGGCGACGCTGGAAGCCTTCGGCGATTTCGCGCCGGAGGAGCTTGCCGCGATGGGCATGCTGCTCGACTATGTCGAGCTGACGCAGGCCGGCGTCGCGCCGCGCCTGTCTGCGCCGCGTCGCATCGAAGGCGCGGCCTTCATGGCCATCGATCCCGCGACCCGCACCTCGCTCGAGATCGAGCGCACGCAGCGTGGCCAGCGCGAGGGCTCGCTGACGCACGCATTGGATCGCACGGTGACATCTGCCGGCGGGCGGATGCTGGCGGAACGTCTGGCGCGGCCGCTGACGGATGTGGGTGCGATAAATGCTCGGCTTGACGCGGTGCAGTGGTTTCTCGACCGCGACCGGCGCGAAGGCGTGCGCACGGCGTTGCGTGGCGGCGGCGATCTGGCGCGCGCGCTGCAGCGGCTCGCGCTCGGTCGTGGCGGTCCGCGCGATCTGGGCGCGTTGCGCGACGGGTTGCGCGCGGGCGAAACGGCGGCGCGCGCCGCGAGCGGGGAGGGCGCGCCGAAGGATGTGATGGCGTCGATCCGCGCGCTGACATTGGCGTCGCAGCCGGAACTTGCCGCGCTGGCGCACGATCTCGATGCCGCGCTCGGTCCCGAATTGCCCTTGCTTGCACGCGACGGCGGTTTCATCGCGGCCGGGTGTGACGCAGCGCTCGATGCAGCGCGCGGCCTGCGCGACGACAGTCGCCGCGTGGTGGCAGGCTTGCAGCAATCCTACGCCGACGAGACGGGCCTGCCGCTCAAGGTCCGCCACAACAGTGTGCTCGGCTATCATATCGACGCGACATCGAAGCAGGCCGAAACGCTCGCGCGCGAACCTCATGTCGGCCGCTTCATCCATCGCCAGACGACCGCGACCAGCACGCGCTTCACCACTACTGAACTCGCGGACCTCGATGCACGAATTGCGCGGGCCGGGGAGGAGGCGCTGGCGCGGGAGATGGATCTGTTCCGCGCCTTTGCGGCGCGGGCCGAAGCGCTTGCGGCGGCGGTCCGTGCGGCCGCGGATGCGGTGGCGGCGCTGGACGTGGCCTCGGCTGCGGCCGAATGGGCCATCGAGTGGGACGCCGTGCGGCCGGAGATCGACGAAACCTGCGCGCTGCTCGCTGAAGGCGCGCGTCATCCGGTCGTCGAGCAGGCGCTGCGCAATCAGGGCCAGGGCTTCACGCCAAACGATTGCCGCCTCGATGGCGATGCGCAGGCGGGTGCGCGGCTGCTGATCGTCACCGGCCCCAATATGGCGGGCAAGAGCACGTTCCTGCGCCAGATCGCGCTGCTCGCGATCCTAGCGCAGTCCGGTTTTTACGTGCCGGCGCGGCGCCTGCGTCTGGGCGTGGCGGACCGCGTGTTCTCGCGCGTCGGCGCCTCCGACGATCTCGCGCGGGGGCGTTCGACGTTCATGACCGAGATGGTGGAGACGGCGGCCATCCTGCATCAGTCGGGGCCGCGCGCGCTCGTGATCCTCGATGAGATCGGGCGCGGCACGGCGACGTATGACGGCCTCGCGATCGCCTGGGCCTGCGCAGAGCATCTGCACGACGCGAACCGCTCGCGCGCGGTCTTCGCCACGCACTATCACGAACTCACGGCGCTGGCCGACAAGCTCAGCGGCGGCGCAAACGCCAATCTCCGGGCCAAGGAATGGAAGGGCGATCTGGTCTTCTTGCACGAGGTCGCGCCGGGGCCGGCCGATCGCAGCTACGGCATCCAGGTCGCGAAGCTCGCGGGGCTGCCGAAGAGCGCCGTGGACCGCGCGCGCGCCGTGCTCGGTCGGCTGGAGGCCGGGAAGGGCGCGAAGGCGACCATCGACCTCAACGCTGCGCTGCCGCTGTTTGCCGGCGTGGCGGAGGCGCCTGAAGCTTCGGCGGTTGAAGCCGCGCTTGCCGACGTCCAGCCCGACGCGCTGACGCCGCGCGAGGCGCTGGAGCTGGTGTACCGGCTGAAGGGTTTGATGGCGTAGGCGTCCGGAGCGTGGGCGGCCCGGCCCACGCAACCCTCTCGATATCGCACGCGGACGAGGCCGTCCGCGCTCCGGTCAGCACCTCTATCCGCACGCGCTTTCACGCTGCGGAGACAGATGGAAGGGCCGGGGCGGACGGCAATCCGCGAATCTGGTTGGTAGAAGACGAGGCGAATACCGTCCGCGTCCCAGTGACCGTTTCGCACCAGCATGTCACGGGGCCTTTATCGGACCCTCGCACAGTCAGGCCAGCGCACGTGCAGGTCTCAGCTGTTCCCTGAAAGCCCCGGATGTTCCCTGAAAGCCCCGGAACTCCGCCGCGTTCCTTCGGGGTGCTCGTGCCGCCGGCGCAGCGGGAGCTCACGCTCGATCACCACACTTCCGCAACGACAGACCAGGGCGCCGACTCCCCGCTGCGGAAGCACTGTTGCAAGCTCGGAACGAAAGCCGAACCTTTCAACCCCTCTCCCGCTGACGGGAGAGGGGAAGGCCGCGAAGCGATCAGGGTGAGGGCGCAGTGTTGCAAGACGAGTCCTGCTGCATGAGACCGGGCTCTCGCCCTGCTTCTCGCCGTGCTCGAAGCGGTGCCTCTCCTGTGAACGGGGAGCGACTACGGCGCGGGCTGGACAGGCGGCGCGTCAACACTTTCGCGGCGGAGGTTGGCGATGATCTCGCCCTTGGAGATGGCCTCGCCAGCCATGTCGATGGTCGCGATCGAGGCATAGTACATACCGCCGCCGCCCAGGATCATGCCAGCTACGAGACCGAGAATCCCCCACTTCGTCGCGGCGAACCAGTAGGCCGACGACCGTTCCCGGCTCAGGAAGCGCTGCAGCTTGCGATCCTGGTCGAGCTCGTCTTGCACCTCCGCCTGCCGACGGATGTAGTCGGCGTCCACCGGTGTAATCTTGCCTTTGCGCCCGCCGTTGCCGACCATGACTGCTCCTGCTCGCGTACCGGTCTTGGAAGCTCTTTAAATAGGGCGACTTTGCGACCTGCCAATGACTGTCGCATCTAACGACACCGACTGCGACACGATGCATAGTCTTGAGGCGCCTTTCGCGCGTCAGTCAGCTATTTCGGTCACACCCGCATCATGCCCAAGCGTCTTCCACCGGCTCGCATCGAGGACGTCGTCGACGGCGCGAAGCTGCGCAGTCAACTAACGGCGGCGGCCCTCGATCACATCGGACACGAAAGCGCTGCACGGGCGCGCGCGCTCGATCTGCTTCACGGCGCACTGTTTCGCGGCCGCATGATCGCTAAAGAGCGGTTGAGCGACGGCGCCAACGGACACGAGACGGCGGCGCTGCTGTGCCAGGTGGCCGATGAAGTCATCACCGCGCTCTACGCCTATACGACCATACATGTGTTCCGCTCGCGCAACCCTACCGAAGGCGAGCGCTTCGCGCTTGTTGCGGTGGGCGGATACGGGCGCGGGCAAATGGCGCCGTCCTCGGACATCGATCTCCTTTTCCTGCGTTCCTACAAGGAGACGCCGTGGTCGGAAAGCGTGACGGAATTCATGCTCTACATGATGTGGGACATGAGCCTGAAAGTCGGGCACGCGTCGCGCACCGTGGACGAATGTCTGCGCCTCGCGAAGGAAGACCACACGGTGCAGACGGCGCTGCTCGAAGCGCGCTTCCTGGCCGGTGATCGTGAACTTTTCGAGATGTTTAGGACGCGCTTCCGCAAGGATGTTGTCGAGCCTGGCCACCGGGGCTTCATCGCCGCGAAGCTGAAGGAGCGCGACGAACGTCACGCCCGCGCCGGCGCGTCGCGTTATCTTGTCGAGCCGAACATCAAGGAGGGGAAGGGCGGCCTGCGCGATCTGCATACGCTCTTCTGGATCCAGAAGAACCTGCACGACTGGAATGATCCATTCGACTTGGCGCGCACAGGCGGCTTCACCCGTGAGGAGATCGCGCTCGGCATGCGGGCGTCGGAGTTTTTCTGGCGCGTTCGCTGCCATCTGCACTTCCTTACGGGCCGCCCGGAGGAGCGACTCACCTTCGACGTGCAGCCCGAGCTCGCGCGACGGCTGGGATTTGGCGAACGCGGCGGCACGCCGGCGGTGGAGCGCTTCATGAAGCGCTATTTCCTCGCGGCCAAGGATGTGGGGATACTCACGCGCGTAATGTCGGCGAAGCTTGAAGCCGACAACGCCAAGCGCGTTCCGACGGGCCTCTCCCGCTTCATCTCCGGCGGCAAACGCGTAAAAGTTGATGCGGAAGGCTTCAAGGTGGAGGCGGGGCGGCTCGCGGCGGAATCGCCCGCCGTGTTCGACGCGGACCCAGTCAATCTGCTGCGCATGTTTCGCATCGCCGATGCGCGCGATCTCGACATCCATCCCGATGCGCTGGCCGACATCACGCGACGCCTGAAGAAGATCACTCCGGCGGTGCGCGCCAATCCCGATGCGCAGGCGGTGTTCCTCCAGATCGCGGCGTCGCCGAACAATCCAGCGGCCGCGCTGCGATTGATGAACGAAGCCGGGGTGCTCGGCCGTTTCCTGCCGCAGTTCAACATGTACCACCACTATACGGTGGACGAGCATACGCTGCGCGCCATCGAGGTGATCAGCGATATCGAGAAGGGCAGGTGCGCCACGGAGCATCCGCTGGCGAGCGCGATCTTTCCGAAAATCGTCAACCGCCGCGCGCTCTACATGGCGATGATGCTGCACGACACCGGTAAGGGTGCAGGCGATCAGCAGATCGAGGGCGAAAAGACCGCAATGGCCGCCTGCGCTCACCTCGGCATGCCGCAGGAAGAGGTGGAGCTGGTCGGATGGCTCGTACGCCACCACCTCGACATGAGTGATACCGCGCAGAAGCGCGACATCGGCGATCCGCGCACGGTGGCGAAATTCGCCGAGACGGTGGGCACGCTGGAGCGGCTGCGCCTGCTTCTGGTGCTGACGGTAGCCGACATCCGCGCCGTAGGGCCGGGGGTGTGGAACGGCTGGAAGGGCCAGCTGCTGCGCGATCTCTATCGACTGACGGAGGCGGCGTTCCACGGCGGCCGAACCGATGAGATCGGTGTGCGTGAACGCCTCGCGGATCAGGCGCTGGAGATCAAGACCGAACTCATCGCCGCGGCGGATCCGGAGCCGCGCCTCGTGCAATGGCTCGACACGCTGGACGACGCATACTGGCTCTCCTTCGATCGAGAAGCGCTGCGCTGGCATGTGGATGCGGCGTCGGCGTTTCTTTCGGCAGGCGGCGATGCGCAGGGCGTGCATGTGGCTGCGCGCGCGATGCCGAAGAAGGGCGTCACCGAAATCCTCGTGCACGCAAAGGATCGTCCTGGCCTGTTTGCATCCCTGGCGGCCGCGCTCGCGGCGGGCGGGGCGGATGTATCGGACGCGCGCGTGCACACGACGCGCGACGGGCAGGCATTCGACGTGTTCTCCATTCTCGATGCCGAAGGCGCGCCGTTCGGCGCTGACGACGGCCATGTGCTGCAGAGACTTGTCACGCGGGTGCAGGCGGCGGCGGACGGCGAGCCGCAACCGGTTCCGGGCAAGCGGCCCGTGCAGCGTCGCGCGGCCGCGTTCGCCATCGAGCCGTGGGCGCGCATCGACAACGATCTCTCGCGCACTGCGACGGTGATCGAGGTTTCCGGCCGCGACCGCCCCGGCCTGCTCGCCTCGCTCGCGCAGGTGCTGGCCGATGCCGAGGCCTCCATTGTCTCTGCGCACATCGACGCCTATGGCGAGCGCGTTGCCGACGTCTTCTACGTCACCGAACCGGACGGCGCGCAGATCACCGTTCCAGACCGCATGGCGCTGCTGCAGCGCCGCCTGATCGAAGCGCTACGCGAGAGCGAGCCGGATGCGCCGGTGGACCCCGCCAGGCGGAGCCTCGCTGTGGCGAAGGCGAGCACGGGGCGGTGAAACCCTCCCCCGCGAGTGGGAGAGCGACAGCCTCGAGAACGGCGAGAAATAGGGTGAGGGCCCGGTCTCGCAGGATGAGTCACGTTAAGCGCCGCTGTGCCCTCACCATGACCCTACGGCGTTCGGTCAATCCCTCTCTCGCTCGGGCGCGGGAGGAGGGGCGGCGCCCTCCCACTCCCGCCAAAACCCCTCTACAGCGACGTCCATGAGTCTCGCGCGCAATACCTTCGTCCAGACGTTCATGACGCTCGGCAGCCGGGTGCTCGGCTTTGCGCGCGATCTCGTGCTGAACGCTCGGTTCGGGCAGGGGCCGATGATGGACATCTTCGCCACGGCGCTGATGTTTCCCAACCTCTTCCGGCGGTTGTTCGCCGAGGGGGCGTTCGCGCAGGCGTTCGTGCCGTCCTATGGCAAGGTGCGCGCAGAGAAGGGGGAGGAGGCCGCAGCCAGGATCGCGTCGCAGACGCTGTCGTTCCTGCTCGCGGTGGTCGCAGCGTTCTGCATCGCAGCCCAGCTGGCGATGGCTTGGATCATGCCGGTGCTGCTCTCGGCTTACGCTGCGGACCGAGAGATGATGCAGCTCGCTACGCTCGTGACGCAGCTTACGATGCCGTACCTCGCGTGCATGACTTTGGCCGCGCTGCTGTCGGGCGTGCTGAACACGTCGGGAAGATTCGCGCTGTCGGCGGGCGTGCCGATCCTGCTCAACGTCTGCACCATCGCGCCGGTGTACTTTCTGCAAGATCGGGAGGCGGCGCTGATCGGCGGGGCCATCGCGGTGACGGTGGCGGGGGTGCTGCAGGCGGGGCTTTTATGGTGGGGCGTGCGGCGACTCGGCGTGAAGCTTTCGCTGGGGTGGCCGGCGCTATCGGCGCCAGTGAAGAAGATCCTGACGCTGGCGCTTCCTGGCGCGCTCGCGGGAGGCGCCATGCAGATCAGTTCGCTCGTCAGCCAGATTCTCACGGGCTCCGACGAGGGCGCGCGTTCGGTGCTCTACAATGCCGACCGCTTGTATCAATTGCCGCTCGGGCTTGTTGGCGTGGCGGTGGGGCTGGCGCTTGTGCCGCGCCTGACGAAGGCGTTCGTGGCGGGTGACTCCGCCGGCGCGCAGTCCACGCTGGACGACGGCATCGGCCTCGCCATGGCGTTCACGATCCCGGCGGCGGCGGCGCTGACCGTGATGCCGTTCTTCATCATCGACGCAACGGTGACACGCGGCGTCTTCACCAGCGACGACGCGCGCCGCACGGCGGAGGTGCTGCGCCATTTCGGATGGGGCGTGCCGGCGTTCGTGCTGACCAAGGTGCTTACCCCGCCCTTCTTCGCACGACAGGATACGCAGCGGCCGATGCGCTACGCATTCGCGGCGGTGGCCGTAACGGTGGTGCTGGGCGCTGCGCTCTTCTTCGGGTTCAACCGCATGGGGCTCGACGGCGTCGTCGGGCTCGCGATCGCCACGAGCCTTGGCGCGTGGGTGAACGTGGCGCTTCTGGCGGGAACGCTGGCGCGGGAGGGCGCCTGGAAAGTGGGCGCGGCGCTCGGCAATCGCCTCGTGCGGCTCTCCATTGCGACGGCCGTGATGGCGGCGGTTCTGGGCGTGCTCGCGTACTTCTATCCAACTTTGGCGCAGGTCGTCTTCTGGAAAGAGGCGGCCATCGTGATCGCCTGCCTCGTCGGCGCGGCGGTGTACGGCGTGGCGGTGCTGGCGACGGGCGCAGTCACGATACGGGAGATGCGCGCAGCGCTGCGGCGCGAACCTGGTCCCGCTCCCGGCGGGGGAGGCGGGTTGCCCGGCGGTCTGGACGGCTGATAGAAGCCCGCTCCGGAGTCAGTACGATGGACGCGCACCGCGACGAACGATGGCGGATTTGACCGCAACGATCTGACCGAAACGATCTTAACGCCGCCCTTTTCGCGGCGGCCCTCTGCGCACGTCTTCTCTCGGGAGCACCCCATGTCCGCCGTACCCAAGCTTGCCTACGCAGGTCCTGCGCGCGTTTTCTCCGGCATGCAGCCTACCGGCGGCCTGCACCTCGGCAATTATCTCGGCGCGCTGGTGAAGTTCGTGCGCCTGCAGGACCTGCACGAGTGCATCTATTGCGTCGTTGACCTACACGCGATCACCATCGAGCACGATCCCAAACTCCTGCAGCAGCAATGTCGCGAAGTCGCGGCGGCCTACATCGCGGCGGGCGTCGATCCGAAGCGGGCGATCATCTTCGTACAGTCCGCCGTGTCCGCGCACGCGGAGCTTGCTTGGATCTTCAATTGCGTGGCGCGCATGGGCTGGCTCGAGCGCATGACGCAATTCAAGGACAAGGCTGGCAAGAACGCCGAGCGCATGTCGGTCGGTCTATTTGACTATCCGGTCCTGCAGGCGGCCGACATTCTCGCGTACAAGGCCACGCACGTTCCCGTCGGTGAGGATCAGAAGCAACACCTGGAATTATCGAGGGATATCGCTGCGCGTTTCAACAACGACTACAACGCGCCAAGCTTCTTTCCGTTGCCCGAGCCGCTCGTCCAGGGGCCGGGCGCGCGCATCATGTCGCTGCGAGACGGGGCGAAGAAAATGTCGAAGTCGGATCCCTCAGAAATGAGCCGCATCAACTTGACCGATGACGCGGCGACTATCGCCAACAAGCTCAAGAAAGCGACGACGGATTCACTGCCTTTGCCTTCGGCGGATGATCCGAAACGCTTCGAGAACCGGCCCGAAGTGGAGAATCTTGTCGGCATCTATGCCGCCCTCGCCGAGACGAGCGCTGACGAAATATTGCGTGAGTGGGAGGGTAAGGGGTTCGGCGCGTTCAAGCCGGCGCTCGCCGAAATCGCTTCGCAGAAGCTCTCGCCCATCGCGGACGAAATGCGGAAACTATTGAAAGATGCCAGTGGTATGGATGCAATTCTTGCCGACGGCGCGGCGCGCGCGCACGCCATTTCAGAGCCCGTTATGTCGGAAGTTCGACGCATCGTCGGCTTGTGGCCGCGCTGAAAGGAGCGCTGATATGTCCCGTAATTGCGGCATGGCGAGATGCGGCCACACGCGAGGGGTCTTTCAAAACCCCTCGCTTTCGGGAGTGTCTCATTTCCATTTCAAGGGAAGAGGTGGGCTCACAAACCCCCGCCGTGCGACTGGTCGAGTTTCTTAAGGAGGCGCTCAACGCGCCTTCGATGGAGACGCTCGATGCCTGGTTTGCCAACCTGATCGACGACTGGGGGTCCGATCGCTGGGCAGCGACCCCGATCTTGTCGGCCGCGCGGGGCAACGTGCGCCCGTTCGAAGTGTCTTTCGGCAAGCCGAGCCGCACGTGTGGCAGACACTACCGCTAGATCGGCTACTTTCGGCATGACGCGGTGCTGCGTCACCTTATGCGCTAGCAGGAGGCCGTCTGGCGGCGCCAGTTCTCGAACGAGGCGCGGCGTTCTCACGAAGAGCGCATGCTTTTTGAGGGGTCCCGCGCACTCGGCGTCGCCGAGCGTCTGTCAGCGCCCGTGCGTTTGCCGGACGGTTCCGTTTGGGTATGTGCGCTGACTGGCGAGCAGCCCAACCCGCGCCGGCACGTCGCCGATGCGGCGCGGTTTGCGGCCGAGCGCTACATCATGCCGGTGAGACGGCTGCGCCGGCCGGCGCATCGCGAGATCCGCGGAGCGCCCTTCACGGCGGGGCAAGTGCAGATCATCGAGCTGCTCTCTCCTGGGCGCACGCTTCGCCAGGCGGCGGACTCCCCGGGAACCCTCCCGTCTACGGTCTAAAGTTGGATCGCTGACTCCAAGCGCCGGTTGAAGACGACGACCGAGCTGGTGCACAGGTTCAGGGCGCGCGTCGATTCGGGCGACAAATGACGGTCCGCTTGGTGAATATCCGGAGCATGGACATTCTTCAAAAGAGACAGCACCTTGCGTAGCGATATGGCTCGTATCCGGTCATCTGACCCGCATGCCGAGCGGGGGCTACGCGGGGGTCGGGCCGGCTTTGGCTGGCGCGTCCGTTTCGCCCGCTTCGCGAAGGCCGCCATGGACAAGCTAAAGCCGCTTTGCCCATCGGGCGGCGCGCGTTAAGTCCGGGCGGGTGATTTTCATGCCTCTCCGCGCCCCGCGTTTCGCGCGCCCCGCCATTTGCGCCGGATAACCATGCTGCTCGACCAGTTCCTGCGTCGACTGCTCTGGCGCGCCCGCCGGACGGTCCGACCGGGCGTAGACAACGAACCCATCGTCAGCGTCGAGCGCGCGCGCCCTCCGCAGCCGCCGCGGCCTGCGCTCGTCAGGCCGCGGCGGAGAGCGCGCTGGGCGCGCACGCTCCTTGGGTTCATCGTGACCTTCGCGGTCCTGGCGACGGGCTATGCCTTTGTCGTCGTCGCCAACAGCCGGGCGCCGCTGGACGCCGGATTCATCGCGCCGCTCGAACCGGGGGGCGCGCGCGCCTCTTCGGCCGCTGCAGCGCTCCTCTTGCTGGGCGCGGCCGAGCCCTTGGCGGTCGCCGACGACCGGCTGGTCATCCCCAATGGCCGGCGCATGCGCGTGGAGCAGATCCAGGCTGGCGCAGGCGAGGCGGCGGCCGGCTACATCGATCTGATGATCGAGGCGGCGACCCCGCCGGATGCCGCCCTTGTCGACGCCCGTGACGCTGTGCGCGCCGAAGACCCCGCTGCCGCGAGAGACGCCCTTGTGCGTCACAACAGCAGGATCGCGCGGGGGCGCGCGGCGTCGGGGGCCGGACCCGATCGCGTGGCAGCGATCGCCGAAGCCGCCGCCGCCGCCTGCGAGCGGGAGGGCGCGGCCCTCCTGGATGTCGCCGATCGCGAGCCGGGATGGATGGCGTCGCGGGAGGCGCAGGCGCGGGTCTCGCACGCGCGGGGCGTCGCCTACGGCTGGCTGCTGCTGTTACGGGGCGCGCTCGCAGACGCGCCCGATGTGGCGGCATCGACGGTGGTGGAGGCCTCTATCCCGCTCGATGCGCTGGCCGCCGCCGCCGAGCGACAACCGCTGCTTCTCTTCAACGGGGGTCCGCAAGCGCCGTGGTCGCCGCCCCACGTGCGCGCGTACGCCGACGAATTCGTCCGCGCCGCCGCAGGCGCCCGCGCGCTTGCGTCGGCGGCCCGGAAGCCCCCCGGCTGAGGGCGGCTTGTGGGAATCGTCGTTTCGCGAGACCCTCCGCCTCCATGACAGTGCGCGGTTTCAAGTTCCTCGTGATCGCCGACGACAGCGCCGAGTTCGCCTCAGCCTTGGCGTACGCCGCGCATCGGGTCACGGCGACGGGCGCTTCGCTGCTCATCCTGCGCATCGTCGATACCGTCACCGATCACGCGCACTGGGTCAGCGTCGGCGAGGAAATGCGCGCCGAAGCGCTCGAAGCCGCCGAAACGCAGGCCGAGCGGCTCGCTGCGGAGACCTGGGCCGAAACCGGGGTGCAACCCGAAATTGTCATCCGGGAAGGGGAGTTGAAGGCCGAGCTGCGCCGTCTCCTCGACGAGGACCCGGACGTCCGCATCATCGTGCTCGGCGCCGGAGTGGGGCGTGACGGGCCGGGGCCGCTGGTGTCGTCGCTGGCCAAGCAGGGTCTCGGCGGGCGGCCGGTGCCGGTGCTGGTGGTCCCAGGATCGTTGTCGCGGGAAGAGGCCCAGGCGCTCGCGGTACCGGCGCCGATCGCGCCGGATGGATAAGCGGCGCTTGACGCTCCCGGACAGAAATCCCAAGTAAAGCGCTCAGGTACTGCCGGAGCGATGGCTTGTTTATCCAGACCGAATCCACGCCGAACCCGAACACACTGAAGTTCCTTCCGGGGCGCGATGTGTTGGGCAAAGGCGCGCGCGACTTCTCGGACAAAGACGCAGCCGAGAGGGCTTCGCCGCTCGCCGCCGCGATTTTCGAGACCGAGGGCGTGACGCGCGTGTTTCTCGGCGGTGAATTCGTCTCCGTCACCAAGATGGACGACGCCCACTGGGCGCACCTGAAGCCGTTCGTGCTCGGCGCAATCATGGAGCACTTCGTCGCCAATCGTCCGGTGCTGTTCGACGCGAACACGTCCGCCGAAGCCGCGCCGGAACAAGACGACCGCGTGTACGAAGGCGACGCCGCCGAAATCGTCGAGCAGATCAAGGAATTGATCGACACGCGCGTTCGTCCCGCTGTCGCACAGGACGGCGGCGACATCGTGTTTCACTCGTGGGAGCACGAAGAGGGCATCGTGAAACTGTACATGCGCGGCGCTTGCGCGGGTTGCCCCAGCTCCACGATGACGCTCAAGCAGGGCATCCAGAACATGCTGCGCCACTACGTGCCGGAAGTTCGCGCGGTGGAGCAGGTGGTTTGAGCTTTCGATGATCGTGCTCGCGATCGACTCCGCGCTGGCGGCGTGTGCAGCCGCGCTCTTGCGCGACGGACACGCGCTTGCGGCGATATCGGAGCCGATGGAGCGCGGCCACGCGGAACGCCTCGCCTCGCTAGTCGATGAACTAGCGCGCGGCGCGGGCGTCGCCTTTGCAGACGTGGATCGTATCGTCGTGACGGTGGGGCCAGGCTCATTCACGGGCGTGCGCGTGGGCTTGTCATTTGCGCGCGGGCTGGCGTTGGCGCTGGGCAAGCCGTGCGTGGGCGTATCGACGCTGGAAGCGCTGGCGGGCGAGGGGCCAGGCCTGCGCGCTGGCGCCATCGCCGGTGCTGGCGAAGTGTACTTCGCCGCGTATCGCGAGACCGAAGCGCTTGTGGAGCCGGGGAGATTTGCGATCGACGCCGCGCGCGCGCTGGCGCCTGCCGGCGTGACGGTGCGCGGTCCGGCGGCGGAGATTTTCCGCGATCAAGCGGCGGGCATTCAGGTTTCGGCGTCGCCCGATATCGCCACGCTCGCACGCCTCGGCGCCGCGCGCGATCCTGCTGCACATCCGCCGAAGCCGCAGTATCTGCGCGCCCCTGACGCCAAGCTGCCGGGCGGAAAGACGCTGCCGTGATCCGCGTAGCGACGGATCGCGATTGCGAACGATTTGCGGCGCTGCACGCGCGGTCGTTTGCGGAACCCTGGAATGTGGACGCGATTCGCGTGCTGACGGACTCACCGGGCGTCATTGCATTGACGAGCGCGGACGGCTTCATTCTCGTGCGCGTGGCGGCGGCTGAAGCCGAGATTCTCACCATCGCTGTTGCGCCCGACCAGCGTCGCAGAGGGCAGGGCGCGGCAATGCTGAGTGCTGCAACTGCAGCCGCTCAGGCTGCCGGAGCGCAGCGGCTTTTTCTGGAGGTTTCGTCGGAAAATGCAGCGGCGCGAGTGCTTTACGCACGCCACGGCTTCACGCAGGTCGGCCATCGCGCGCGCTACTACGGCGACGGATCGGACGCATTGGTGCTCGCGCTGACGCTTGCGTGAGTCGCCCCAGACTGGACTTGTGCGGCGCAACCCATCATATCTCGGCGGAGGTTTGGGTCATGGATCGCATCGAGAAACTCTGCGTCGACAAGGGTATGCGCATGACCGAGCAGCGCCGCGTGATCGCGCGCGTACTGTCGGCGGCCAAGGATCACCCGGACGTGGAGGAACTGCACCGCCGCGCGGTGGCGGTGGATTCCCATATCTCGATCGCGACGGTTTACCGTACAGTGCGCCTGTTCGAGGAAGCGGGCATCATCCAGCGCCATGACTTCCAGGACGGGCGCTCCCGCTACGAGGAAGCGCCCACGGAACATCACGACCACCTGATCGACATGAAGTCGGGCGTGGTCGTCGAGTTCATGGATGATGAAATCGAACGGCTGCAGGAGGCCATCGCCCGACGGCTCGGCTACAAGCTCGTGGGCCACAAGCTGGAACTTTACGGCGTGCCGCTCGACGAGACCAAGTAGGGCCGGAGTCGGCCGAGCGCCTTGCCCTCGTCTTGCCGGAAGGGCGTTTCAGCGGCATATAGGCCGCCTGCCCGCGCATCCTGCGGGCCGAGAGAAGGATTCATCGGCAGCCCATGACGAACGCGCAAGCCCCGTTGCTCAAGCGCCTGTTCATCGAGACTCACGGCTGCCAGATGAACGTCTATGATTCCGAGAGGATGCGAGACGTTCTGGCGCCGCTGGGCTATGCGCCGGTGAACGCGCCCGATGACGCCGACCTCGTCATTCTCAACACCTGTCACATCCGCGAGAAGGCGACTGATAAGGTCTATTCCGAACTCGGCCGGCTGCGCGCCCACAAGGAGCGCCGCGCGGAGGCGGGCGTAAAGACCACGGTGGTTGTGGCGGGTTGCGTGGCGCAGGCGGAAGGCGAGGAGATCATGCGGCGCGCGCCCGTGGTCGATCTCGTGGTTGGTCCGCAGGCCTATCACAAGTTGCCGGAGCTGATCGCCCGCACCGCCCGCGCGATGGGCGAACGGATCGCCGCCGATTTCACGCCCGACGAAAAGTTCGATGCGTTGCCGGCGCCGAAGGCCGAAGGCGTCACGGCGTTTCTTTCGGTGCAGGAAGGTTGCGACAAGTTCTGCACGTTCTGCGTGGTGCCCTACACGCGCGGCGCGGAATATTCGCGGCCGTTGGAAAAGGTGCTTGTAGAAGCGCGCGAGCTGGCGGCGCAGGGCGTGCGCGAACTCACGCTGATCGGCCAGAACGTCAACGCCTGGCACGGCGCGCGTGGGGACAGCGAGGCGACCTTCAGCGACCTCGTCCGCGAAGTCGCGCGCATCCAAGGCATTGCGCGCATCCGCTACACGACAAGCCATCCCGTCGAGATGACGGACGATCTCATAGCGCTGCATGGCGATGAGGAAAAGTTGATGCCGTTCCTGCACCTGCCGGTGCAGACGGGCTCCTCTCGCATTCTCAAGGCGATGAACCGCAACCACACGGCGCAAGACTATGTCGCGATAATCGAACGTCTGCGCGAGGCGAGGCCGGATATCGCGCTGTCGACGGATTTCATCGTCGGTTTTCCGGGTGAGACGGAGCAGGATTTCGAGGCGACGCTCGATCTTGCGCGCAGAGTAGGTTTTGCGTCGGCGTATTCGTTCAAGTATTCGCGCCGCCCCGGCACGCCCGCGGCGGGCATGCACGGGCAGGTGAGCGAAGAGGTTTCTGCGGATCGTCTCGCACGTCTGCACGCCCTGCTCGGCGACCAGCAGCGCGCTTTCAACGAAGCGCAAATTGGCAAGTCACTGCCGGTGCTCGTCGCGAGTGCAGGGCGACGACCCGGGCAGATGCACGGCCGCAGTCCGTATCTTCAGTCGGTGCACTTCGATGGTGCGATAGATCTGATAGGACGAATCGTCGAGGTATCGATCGTCGCCGCCACGCAGAACAGTATTTCCGGCTCGTTGTCCCTTCTCCCCCCCGTGGGGGAGAAGATGGCGCGTAGCGTCGGATGAGGGGGCGTCGGGCAGGATGAAATCGAGTTTGCGCGCCTCACTGGCCCTCATCCTGACGCCGCTGCGCAGAGTCTATACGTCTCCCGCGAGCGGGAGAGGGTTGATCTCCCGATGAACCGCACCATCACCATCGCCGACAGCGCCGCCGCGAAGGACATCTTCGGGCCGCTCCACCGTCACGTGGCGCTGATCCAGGACTCGTTCCGAAAGGGCGAAACACACAGCGTGGACATTCGCGTCTCGGGCAACGAGGTCGTCCTGACGTCGGACGACGCCAGCGAACTCGCACGCGCCGAAGGCATTTTCGCGACTCTCACACGCCACTTCGGGTTGCGCCGGAAGCTGCGCGAAGCGGAAGTGCGCGCCGCTATCTCCTTCGCCACGCCCAACGCCGACGGGCAGATCGAACTTCGCGACCTGCCGACGCTCGGCACATTCACGCTGCAGACGCCGCGTCAGCAGCGCTATGTCGAAGCCATGCGCAGCGAAGACAAGCCGCTCGTGTTCGGCGTGGGTCCGGCCGGCACCGGCAAGACGTTCCTCGCGGTCACGGCGGCGGTGGAAGCGCTGCGCAACGGTCTCGTCGACAAGATCATCGTCACGCGACCGGCAGTGGAGGCGGGCGAACGCCTCGGCTTCCTGCCCGGCGCATTGGAGGAGAAGGTCGATCCCTATCTGCAGCCGATCTGGGATGCGTTCCGCATCCAGATGCGCGATGAGGAGCTCAAGCAGCGCCGCGAGCAGAACAAGATCGAGGTGGCTCCCATCGCCTTCATGCGCGGCCGTACGCTGACGAATGCGTTCGTCATTGTCGATGAAGCGCAGAACGCCACGATCCAGCAGATGAAGATGGTGCTGACGCGACTGGGGCAGGGCTCCCAGATGGTCGTGACCGGCGATCCCTCGCAGATCGACCTGCCGAACGAGCGGACGTCGGGCCTCGATCACGCTCTGTCCATTCTCGGGCGTCTGCGCCGCATTGAAGTGGTGCGCTTCGCCGCGCAGGACGTGATGCGTCACGACCTCGTCGCCGAAATTGTCGAGGCCTATGACGGCGATGACCGAAGGCGCCGGCAGGCCACCTGATGACTGACGGGTTCGACATCGACGCCGTCGTCGAGGCGCAGGGGTGGCGGACGGCCCTGAGCGAGCCGCCGGAAGCGCTTGCGGCCCGCGTGCTGCGGGAAGCGGCCGTCGGTGAAGCGGCGCGGGGCGCCGTGGCGATCCTATTTGCCGATGACGGCGCGGTCCGCGACCTCAATCGCCAGTGGCGAAAGAAGGATTCGGCCACCAACGTGCTGTCTTTTCCGGCGCCGGAAGGCTTCGATACACTGGGCGATATCGCGCTTGCGCTGGAAACCGTGATCGCGGAAGCGCAGCAGCAGCAGAAGTCGCCGACTGACCACACCGCACATCTTCTCGCGCATGGATTTCTCCATCTTCTCGGCTACGATCACGAAGACGACGCGCAGGCCGACGCGATGGAAGATCGCGAGCGCGCCATCCTCGCCCGTCTCGGCATCGCCGACCCCTACGAACAAAGATCATGAGCGAACCCAACCCTACCCATGACTCCAAATCCTTGCTTCGATCGCTGATCGAGCGGCTGTCCGGTCGCGCGCGCGGCGCCGGCGTGCTCGCGGATGTGACCGAAGCGTTCGAGACCCGAGAAGAGCGCGGCGAAACCGTCGACGCGGCGCAGAAGTCGATGATATTCGCCGCCGCGAGGTTTACCGAGGAGTTGCGCGCGGGCGAGGTGATGACGCCGCGCGCAGACATCATCGCGCTTGATGTGTCAACGACGCTCGGTGATGCGGCGAAGCTCTTCGCGGAATCGCAGCATTCGCGGCTGCCGGTGTACCGGGACAATCTCGATGATCCCATCGGCTTTGTGCACGTGAAGGACGTGCTCGCCCTGCTGGCGCCAAACGGAGACGGGCAGGCGTCGGGCAAGTTTGCCGATCGCGTGCTGTCGCGGATCAAGCGTGAAATCCTCTTCGTGCCGCCGTCGATGCCGTTGCCGACGCTGCTTGTGACGATGAAGTCACGGCGGATTCACCTGGCGCTGGTGGTCGATGAATACGGCGGCACCGATGGCCTCGTCTCCATCGAGGACATCGTGGAGCAGATCGTCGGCGACATCGACGACGAGCACGACATCGAGGACTCCGACCAGATCATCGTTCGCCCCGGCGGCGTCTTCGAGGCCGATGGGCGCGCCAGTGTGGAAGCGCTCGAAAAGCGAACCGGCGCAAAGTTCGCGCTGGAGGAACATGAGGACGAGGTGGAGACCGTCGCCGGCCTCGCCGCCGCGATCGCCGGCCGCGTGCCGCAGCGCGGCGAGGTTTTGCGCCACCCGGTGGGGTTCGATTTTGAGGTCCTCGACGCTGATCCACGTCGCGTGAAGCGGCTGCGCGTGCGCGCGGCGCCCGTCGTGCGGGAAGAGTCCGCGGCGTGAGAGCAGGCGACGAACGGACCCCGGCATTGAGCGGAATCCAGCTTTGGCTGGATCAGCTGCCGCGCTGGCGGTTGTACGTGGTCGCGCTCGCGACGGGCGCCTTCTCCGCGCTCGCGTATGCGCCTTTCTATGTAACGCCCGCGCTGGCCGTCGGCTTGTGCCTCCTCGTGTGGCTGGTCGACGGCGCGGCGCGTCACTACCGTCCCATCCGCGCGGCGTTCGGGCGCGGGTGGACATTTGCGTTCGGGCACTTCTTTGCGGGCACGTACTGGGTGGGCGCGGCGTTCACGCAGGTGGACGGCGCGATGGCGTTGATGCCACTGGGCGTGCTGGGCTTGCCGGCGTTGCTCGCGCTCTTCTGGGGCGCAGCGATGATGGTGGCGGTGCGGTTGTGGACGGCGGACTCGCGGCGCATCGGGGCTTTTGCAGCGGCGCTGATCCTCGCGGAAGTCGCGCGCGGTCATTTGTTCGGCGGCCTGCCCTGGAATCTCGGCGGATATACCTGGGCGGCGGGGACCGCGCTGTCGCAGGTCGCGGCGTTCGTCGGCATCTACGGCGTCACCGCTCTGACGCTTCTCGTTCTGTCGACGCCGGCGACGCTGGCGGATTCACACCGCGGCTGGGCCGCGCGTGCGACGCCCGCGATGATCGCGGCGCTCGTGCTGGGTCTGCTGTGGGGCGCCGGCAATGCGCGGCTTGAAGCGGCAGGGCCGGTCGATCCGCTCAAGGGCGGTGTAATCGTGCGCGTGGTCGATCCTGGATACTCGCAGCGCGACAAGTGGGCCGAGATACCGGGTCGCGAGCAGGAAGTGCTCTCCCGCTATCTCGAACTCACCGGTCCCGCGACGGACGACAACGCCGATCAGGTGGTCGTGTGGCCGGAGGGCGCGATCCCGGCGCGCTATCCGCAAATGCCGGTGCTGATGGAAAACCCCGACATGCTCGACGCGCTGGGTCGTACGCTCGGCGACCGCGTGCTGATCATGGGTGCTACGCGCATCGAATATGACAACAATGGCGCGCCGGAGAATTATTACAACGCGGGCGTCGTGGTGGATGGCGTGTCAGGCAAGGCGGAGATCCGCCAGTGGCACGACAAGCACCGCCTGACGCCGTTTGGCGAATTCATTCCCGCGTTTGATCTGATTTCCTGGCTCGACATCCCGACGCTGCAGCAGATCGGCACGGGCTTCACACCGGGCGATCCGCCGTCGCGGGTGGTGATTCCGGGCACCGAGGATGCGCTGATCCTCATCTGCTACGAGTCGATCTTTCCGGGTCTTGTGCCGCGCGGCGCGGACCGTCCGGGCTGGATCGCCAACATCTCCATCGACGCCTGGTATGGCAAGGGCGCCGGTCCGTTTCAGAACGACAACCAGTCCCGCTATCGCGCCATCGAGGAGGGTCTGCCAATGGCGCGGGCCGCGTCCGGCGGGGTGTCGTCGATCACCGATCCTTACGGTCGCAAGGTCGTGGAGGTGGGTCGCGAAGGTGGAGCGGTGGAGGCCGCGCTGCCCGAACCGCTGCCTGAGACGATCAACGCGCGCTTCGGCTTGCTGTTGACGCCGCTGCTTATTCTGCTCATCGCCTTCCTGCGATTTGCGCCGCCCGGCGCGCCGGCGCGGGGTTTCAGGTCATGAGCGAAGAGCGCATCGCCAACAGCGTGGATAAGCGCATCGGGCAGCGCGTGAAGCAGCGCCGGCTTGAGATGGGCATGTCGCAGGAGCGGCTCGCCGAGCTGCTCGGCGTCACGTTCCAGCAGATCCAGAAATACGAGAAGGGCGTGAACCGCGTGGCCGCGAGCCGCCTGTTCGAGCTTGCCAGCGCGCTAGGCGTGGGGCTGGCCTACTTCTTCGAAGGGCTGACTGCGGGCGCCGGGCAGGGCAGGGTGGCTGAGGACGGGGAAGAGTTCGTCTACGACATGCTCGCGAGCCCCGAAGGCCAGCAGCTCTTGCAGATTTTCGGGCAGATCCGCAGCGCCAAGGTGCGCCGCCGGGTGGTGGAGCTCGTGCGCACGCTGGCCCAGGATGACGCAGACGACGCCGCAAACCCCGTCTTGCCGGGGGCGACTTAGAGATATAAGGATCTCTTTATATCCCTCCCCTTCCCGCATCTGATGGAGACGACCCAGTGCGCCGCCAATCCTACGTGTTCACGAGCGAAAGCGTCTCCGAAGGGCACCCCGACAAGGTCGCCGACCGCATCTCCGATACCGTCGTGGACGCCTTCATCGGGGAGGACCCGGTCGCGCGCGTGGCGTGCGAAACGCTGGTGACGACGCAGCGCATCGTGCTCGCCGGCGAAGTCCGCACGGGCGACGACAAGATCAAGCGCATCATCGACGGCCTCGAGGAAAAGGTCCGCGCGGCGGTCAAGGACATCGGCTACCACCAGCAGGGCTTCCACTGGGCGACGGCGCATTACGAGTGCCACCTTCACGCGCAGTCCGCCGACATCGCGATGGGCGTGGACTCCTCGTCGAACAAGGACGAAGGCGCCGGCGACCAGGGCATCATGTTCGGTTACGCCACGAACGAAACGCCGGAACTCATGCCGGCCACGCTGCAATACTCGCACAACATCCTGAAGGTGCTCGCCGAGGCCCGCCATTCCGGCAAGGAGCCGAAACTTGAGCCCGACGCGAAGAGCCAGGTCACGCTGCAGTACGAAAACGGCAAGCCCGTGCGCGCGCTCGAGATTGTGCTGTCGACGCAGCACGCCGAAGGCCTGACGCCGAACGACGTGGACGCGATCTGCCGCCCCTACATCGAAGGCGTATTTCCGGCGGGTCTCGTTGATTCCAAGACCGTCTTCCACGTGAACCCGACGGGCAATTTCGTCATCGGCGGTCCAGACGGCGACACCGGACTCACGGGCCGCAAGATCATCGTCGATACATACGGCGGTGCTGCCCCGCACGGCGGCGGCGCATTCTCCGGCAAGGATCCGACGAAGGTCGATCGTAGCGCGGCCTACGCGTGCCGCTATCTCGCGAAGAACGTCGTCGCTGCGGGCCTCGCGGACCAGTGCACGATCCAGATTTCCTACGCGATCGGCGTGGCTCGTCCGCTGTCGTTCTACGTCGATCTCCACGGCGCCGACCGGATCGATCCCGCGAAGCTCGAAAAGGCGCTGCCGGATCTCATGGGCGGCTGCACGCCGCGCGCGATCCGCGAGCACCTCAAACTCAACAAGGCGATCTACGCGCGCACGGCGGCTTACGGTCACTTCGGCCGCACGCCGGACGCCGATGGCGGGTTCTCCTGGGAAAAGACCGATCTCGTGGACGCGCTGCGCGGTCTGGCGTAGCGCGGCGCGCGGCTCAAACGAGCCGCGGCGCCCACATGATCATGGCGGCGCCGGCGATGCCGGCGTCCCTCGCCACAACAAGCATCGCGAGGCCCGCCGTCATTGCGTGCTTTGAGGATTTGCTTTGGGCGTCCTGCGCGCGGAAATTCAGCTCCAGCACGACAAGCGCGACGAGGTAACAGCCATACGCCCAGAAGCGCACGAACGGGCCGTCGAAGTCCTCGCCCACGCCGACCGGTCCTTGGTTCGCCAGCACCCAGAACATGAAGCCGATGCGGAAAAGCCAGACGCCCCTGACAAGGATGAAAGTGCGCAGCGCCCAGCGGCGATGGGAATCGAAACGTCGCGCGAGCGCCGCGCGCCAGGTCAGCATCGCGCACGCGACAATCAGCACGCCGTTGGGGCTGATGCCCACGCGCATGGCGTCGCCACCCGCCGTGCCGCGCGTCCACACCATGTAGATCCCGCCTGCGCTCATAATGAGCGCCGTGAGGAGGTCGAAGCGCCCGTTCCAACCGTGAAAGCTGCGGAAGCGGTTGTGCAGCGCAGGGATGAGCTGCAGCGGCCCGCCGAGGGTAATCGTCACCGCCAACCTGAGATGCGCGGCGAACATGATGTTGCCGATCAGCCCGCCGCGCACATAGCCGCCGACGAGGATGTCGTTCCACTTCTCGAAATCGCCGCCGATTGTCGCGTCGCCATAGGAGGCCGCCACATAGGCCGCAAACAGCGCCTGCCCCGCGAATGCTACGACGAGCCATTGCGCGCCGACCGCGCGCAACGCCTTGTCCGCCATTGGCCAGGAGGCGGGTTGTTCGGCATGGGCTGTCATTCGGCTTCCCCGAGACGCGTGCGGCGTCGCCAATGGGCGCATGGCGCCGCATTTGCCGGTCAGCGTAGGATTGGCGCGCGGATGAGCCCATGACCGAAAAGCTCAACAAGCATGGCCTTCGGGATCAGCGGCGCAGCGGCGCGACCGTTTCTGCCGCCTATGCCGGAAATCTGCTGCACAACGCCGCCGTGCGCGGTATCAACCGGGCGGCGCTCATCGCGCAATCAGGCATCGACGCTGCGGCCTTCGACGATCCCGACAATCGCATTCCGCTTTAAGCCTACAAGGCGCTCCTGCGCGCGGCGAAGGCGATGACGGGCGATAATGCGCTCGCGCTGCATCTCGACGCCACGCAGGACTTCAAAGAGATCTCCGTCGTCGGCCTCATCTGCTATGCGGCGCCGACCATGGGCGAGGCGTTGATGGAGCTGAACCGCTACGCGCGCCTCGCCGCCGAAGTGGACTTTCCGGCCGAAGGCGGGCGTTTCCAGCTGCAGCCGCGCTATGGCGCTCGTTGGCTCGTCGATACCCGAAACGACCCGCAGGACTTTCCGGAAACGCTAATGCGCCATCGCCTCGATAGGCTTTGCTTCGTGCGCTCGCGCCGGCGCATCGACCGGATTTGAAAATTCCATGGCATCGTCGTCCACGGCGCCGAGCTTCAGGTCCAGGAGGTCGCGCACATAATTCTGGTGCACGCGCCACGGGGAGGCCTTGCCCTGGCGCGGGAATTTTTCGATCGATCGCTGCACATAGCCGGATGAGAAGTCGAGCCACGGATCGGTCTCGATCGGCCCGCCGCGCAGACGCGGCGTCGCCTGCTTCATGCCGACGCGGTCCATGTGGTTGAGCAGCCGGCACACATAGGCGCAGGTGAGATCGGACTTAAGCGTCCACGACGCATTGGTGTAGCCGAAGGACGAGGCCATGTTCGGCACGTCGGAATACATCATCCCCTTGTAGTTGACGGTCTTCGACATCTCGACGGGGACGCCATCCACGCGCACGTCGAGGCCGCCGAGTAGTTCGAGATTGAGGCCTGTGGCGGTGACGATGATGTCGGCGTCGAGTTTCGCGCCGGATTTCAGCTGCACGCCGGTTTCCGTAAAGCGATCGATCTGGTCGGTGACGACGGAGGATTTGCCCTGCTTGATCGAGGCGAAGAGATCATTGTCGGGCACCAGGCACAGGCGCTGGTCCCACGGATTGTAGCGCGGCGTGAAGTGCGTCTGCACGTCGTAGTCGGGGCCGAGCTGTTCGGTGACGAGGCCGATGAGGCGTTCCTTCACCTTCGCGGGATTTTTCCGCGCCATGTTGTAGAACACCATCTGCAGCAGAACGTTCTTCCAGCGCGTAAGGCCGTAGGCGACCTTTAGCGGCAGATACTTGCGCAGCCAGTTGGCGATGCCGTCCTGGGCGGGACGCGAGGCCATGTAGGTTGGCGAGCGCTGCAGCATCGTCACATGCGCGGCATCCCTGGCCATTTCCGGCACGATCGTCACCGCGGTGGCGCCGGAGCCGATGACGACGACGGTCTTGTCCTTGTAGTCGAGATTTTCCGGCCACTTCTGCGGATGCACGAGAGCGCCCTTGAAGCTTTCGACGCCCGCAAACTCCGGGGTGTAGCCTTCTGCGTATTTGTAATAGCCCGCGCACATAAAGAGGAAGCCGCAGGTGAGGCGCACCGTCTCGCCGTTGTGCTCGGCTTCCACCGTCCATTGTGCATCGGGCGAGGACCATGACGCACGCTTGACCATGTGGTTGTAGCGGATGTGCGGGTCGACGCCGTGCTCGGCGGCGGTCTCGCGCACATAGCTGAGGATCGACGGGCCGTCAGCGATCGCCTTGGCTTGCTCCCAAGGCTTGAAGCCGTAGCCGAGGGTGTACATATCGCTGTCGGAGCGGATGCCCGGATAGCGGAAGAGGTCCCAGGTGCCGCCGCTCGCGCCGCGTCCTTCGAGGATCGCATAGGTCTTGCCGGAGCGATCCTTCTGCAGGTGCACCGCCGCGCCGATGCCTGACAGGCCTGCGCCGACGATGACGACATCGAAATGTTCGACAGCCACGTGTGCTTGCTCCGGAAATTCTTGACGGCGGCGTCACTTATTTATGCGCCAGCGCCGTCCTCCGGGCAAGGAAGCGCGCGTCAGAACTTCACCGCGACCCCTGCTTGCACCAGTCGCGGCGCGCCGGGCAGGATGCCGCGTGAGCGATCGACGATGTAGATTTCGTCGAACACGTTCTTCACGGTGGCGAAGAACGCCGTCCGGTCACCGAAGGGGCGGAGGTTGGCGGCAAGATTGACGATGGCGGCGTCGGGGATGAGTCCGCGCTGTCCGTTGGCGATGGGGGCGACGGTGTTGAGATCGTCGGTGAACATCTCGCCGGTGTACTGGATCTCTGCCTGCGCATCGAACCACGCGCCGCGCGCATAGCCGATCGCTACGGAGGCGATCCATTCGGGCGCGTAGGGGAGGCGGTTGCCGCTCACGGATGTCGTTGCGAAGCCGGCGACGTTCGAGAAGCGCGCGCCTTTGAAGTCTGCATCCGCAACCCAGGTGAGCGCCGTGCGGAAAAAGACGTCGTCGACGCGCATGACGCCCATGTCGCGCAGCGAGCCGTGGACGGACGCTTCAAAACCCGCATGCCGCGTCT
>Ga0247843_1003434_pt1 | contig 26053 bp, 22 predicted proteins | sample LaCruzMarch2017__FD_192420 | JGI IMG/M metagenome (GOLD analysis project Ga0247843, IMG submission 192420) | Freshwater microbial communities from meromictic Lake La Cruz, Castile-La Mancha, Spain - LaCruzMarch2017_8m | ecosystem: Environmental > Aquatic > Freshwater > Lake | place: Spain...
GCGGTGCTCCGGTCCTCGGGCAGGTAGTTGCGCTCGCGGGCGAAGGAGAAGAACACCTTGATGCAGCGCAGCATCGAGTTGCGCGTCCCGGCCGCCACGTCCAGCGAGCGCAGCCAGGCGTCGATCTCCTGGGAGGTGGCTTCGAGGATCTCGCCGGGGAACTTCATGGCGAAGCGGTTCAGGGTGGTCCGCAGCTGGCCCAGATAGACCTTGCTTGCCCCATCCTGTTCGCGCTGTAGCAGCATCTCCGCGACGACCACTGGAATCGTGACCTGCCGCTGCACCTTCTTGAAGTGCCGGCCATGCTCGGCGGCCATGGCAGCGAGTGATTCCGTTCCGGCAAGCTCGCGGGCGCGGAGGTAGTCCTACACCGCAGCAACCAGCGGGATGCCGGATTTCTCGAGCATGGTCTTCGCCGCCTTGTAGCTGTCGCGTTCGTGCGGCTTGAGGTCGGTCACGTGCTGCATGCCGGACTGGATCCGCTGCGCCACGAACAGGGCCTCGCGCTTGGCATCCTCAAGATCGGTGAACACCTTTCGTTCCCGGCGGCCTTCCCGGTAGAAGCTCAGCGTGTAGCGGACCCGGCCATGGGTTTCGGTCCGGTAGACGGGCACCGCGGCGGACCCCGATTTCACCTTGAGGAACGGCCCTTGCTTTTTGGACCCGCCGGAACGCCTTGCTTTCGAGCGCTTTGCAACTCCCGGAGCCGCGTTTGTCACCATTTTGTCACCACCCCTGCTCATGAGGGTGTGGAGGTTGTCAACGGGGCCGGGGATGGAACCCGTAACCCGTTGATAGAGAAAACATACGCGCGAGAGGACTCGAACCTCCACGGGGTTGCCCCCACTAGAACCTGAATCTAGCGCGTCTACCAATTCCGCCACGCGCGCATTTTGTTTCCCACCGGAACGGCGGGGCGGAAAACCACCATGCGGGCCAGACATTTGCAACACTGATTCTTGAGAAAATTCATCGCTCCCTGGGCCGCTTTCGCCGTTGCCAAGCGAGGCCCCGTCAAGCGAGCCTCGCGTCATGCGAAATCCGGCGCCGATCATCCTCAGCCTGCTCCTCACGGCCATCGCGGCCTTCTTCCTGATCCGCAGTCCCGATGCGCCACCAGCACCAACTCCCGCTGCGCCGCCCGCACCGGCAGAAGCTCCAGCGGTCGCGGTGGAAGAGACAGAAGAACCCAAGCCGCCTACCCCGACGCCGACCGTCAAGACCGACGTCGAGGTCGCCGAAGCCCCCGCCAAGGACTGGCCGCACGAGGCCAGTGATATCCCTGCCGACCCGAAGGCGGTCTTCGGCAAGCTGCCGAACGGGATGCGCTACCTCATCTATCCGAATGCCGAACCACCCGGCCGCGCCTCTCTGCGCCTGCACATCGCCGCGGGCTCGCTGATGGAAGCCGACGACCAGCGCGGGCTCGCCCACTTTCTGGAGCACATGGTCTTCAACGGCTCCAAGAACTTCACGCCCGAAGAACTCATCCCCCGGATGCAGCGCCTCGGCATCGCCTTCGGAGCCCACGTGAATGCCTACACCTCCTTCGACGAGACCGTTTACATGCTCGACCTTCCCGACCTGTCGGAGGAGATGATGAAGCTCGGCTTCACCGTGATGCGAGACTTCGGCGACGGCGCGAAGCTCGACCTTGCCGAGATCGACAAAGAGCGCGGCGTCATCCTCTCCGAAAAGACCAGCCGTGACTCGGTCGGCTACCGATTGATGCAGCAGCAGTTCGAGGAACTCCTGCCGGACTCGCTCATCGCGAAGCGCTTCCCGATCGGTGAGGAGGAAGTCATCAAGACCGCGCCGCGCGAGCGCTTCGTGGATTTCTACACCCGCTACTACACGCCGGAGCGCATGACCTTTATCGTCGTCGGCGATGTCGATCCCGCGGCGATCGAAGCCCGAATTCGCGAGAGTTTCAGCTCGATGGCAAATCCCGCCGATCCCGGCAAGAGCCCGGAGATCGGCGCGATCAAGGCGCCGGAGGGCGTCGAGACCGCCGTGTATTCCGACAAGGAAGTGACGTCCACCGACCTCTCTATCGTCTCGATACGGCCCTACAGCCCGGTCGCCGACACCCGCACCCGCCGCCTTTCCATGCTGCCGCTGGGCCTCGCCCACGCCGCGGTCAGCCGCCGCTTCGAGCGGCTTGCGAAGCAGGACGGATCCCCGGTCGCCGGCGGCAGCGCCAGTCGTCAGGAGCTTTTCAATCACGCCGAACTGGGCTCCTTCGACGTCACGGTCACCGATGACCGCTGGCAGGAAGCGCTGCCGGTGCTCGAACAGGAATTCCGCCGTGCGCTGGAGTTCGGCTTCACCGACGCGGAGATCACGGAAGCCAAGGCGAACCTGCTCAACGCCTATCAGCAGGCGGTCAAGACCTCCGCAACCCGCAAGTCCGACGGCATCGCCACCGTGGTCGCCCGCACGATCAACGACGGCAGCGTGTTCTCAACGCCGGAGACCGATCTCGAAGTGATCGCCAAGGGCCTCGACACCGCCACACCGGAAACCTGCCACGCGGCCTTCCGCGACTTCTGGGCCGACCAGGGCGTGCACCTGATCCTCACCACCAAGGAAGAGCCCGACAATGCCCGCGGCACGCTGCTTTCGATCTACGAGGGATCTCGTAGCCAGGAAGTGACACCGCCCGAGCAAACCGCATCGATCCCCTTCGCCTATGGGGACTTCGGTCCGGCCGGCACCGTGAAGACGCGCAAGGAGATCGAGGATCTCGAAATGACCCAGTGCATCCTTTCGAACGGCATCCGGCTCAACTTGAAAAAGACCGACTTCGAGAAAGGCTCGATCCGCCTGCTTGCCCGCTTCGGCTCCGGCAAGCTCACCCAGCCGAAAGATAGCGCCGGCTTGGATTTCTTCGCGACCAGCGTTTTCGACGCCGGTGGACTCGGCAAGCACTCGGTGGATGATCTCCAGCAGATCCTCGCCGGCCGAAATGTCGGCACCAGTTTCTCGGTCGGCGACGACAGCTTCTCGCTCGGCGGCCGGACCACGCCGGAAGACCTCGAATTGCAACTCCAGCTGATGTGCGCCCAACTGGTTGACCCGGGTTACCGCGAAGAAGCGCTGACCCAGTTCTCCAAGGCCATCCCGATGATTCTCCAACAGCTCCGCCACTCCCCCGCCGGAGCGCAGGCGGAGATGGAAGCGTGGCTCCACGGCGGCGACTCGCGATGGGGAGTGCCGGACGAGAAGAAGCTCGCCGCCTTCACCCTCGATGAAGCGCGCCAGTGGCTCGCACCAGCACTGGCCAAGGACTATCTGGAGCTCAGCATCGTCGGTGACTTCGACGAAAGCGTGATGCTTCCCCTGGTCCTCAAGACCTTCGGTGCCCTGCCCGCCCGCGCCGACGCAAAGCCCGCGCTGCCCGCCGCCCGCAAGATCAACGTCCCGAAATCGCCAACTGAAGTCACCTTCACCTACGATTCCAAGATCGCCCAAGGCACCGCGATGGTCGTGTGGAAGACCGACGGCCTGCGCGGCAACACCAAGACCTTCCGCCGCCTCAACCTGATCGCCGACATTCTCAGCGACCGCCTGCGCAAGGAGATCCGCGAGAAGCTGGGCGCCTCCTACAGCCCGAATGCCGGGGCCGGCGGCTCCGAAGGTTTAGAGGGCTTCGGCTACCTCCTCGCCGAGTGCAGCGGCAAGGCCGAGGACACCAAGCGACTCGCCGACCTAGCCGCCAAGCTCGCCGCCACCCTGGCCGCCGAAGGCACGAATGACGACGAACTCGAGCGCTCCCGCAAGCCGCTCCAGTCCCAACTCGAAAAGTCGAAGCGCGACAACAGCTACTGGCTGAGCACCGTGCTCGCCCAGTCGCAGGAAGACCCCGCCCGCCTCGACTTGATCCGCGGCCGCGATGCCGACTACGCCGCGATCACGACCAAGGAACTCGACGCCGTCGCCAAGAAATTCCTCGGTGAGAAGAACGCCCTCAAAGTATTGATCCGCCCGAAGAACTGAAACCGCGATTCTTCACCAATTGATCAGAAGGGCCGGGCGACATCCCATCGTCCGGCCCTGCTTGTTTTCGGATCCACGGATTCCGAATCAATCGATCTTCACCTCGACCTGCCGCGGCTTGGCGGCTTCCCGCTTCGTGAAATCTTGTCGCACGGATCGGGGACACGATGTCCTGCAACAAAACAAGGAGTGGCGGACTCCGATCCTCCAGAAAACATCCGAAGCGCGGGCCTCAGTAGCCCGTCTTCCGCACCAGCTCCGCGAGCTGCTTCTGGAAGTCGACGATATCTTCCGGCGACGGCCGGTAGCCCGGCGTGTCGGCATCCAGACCCGGGCGGCCATACTGGTCGAGCATCCAGATTGCCGTCTCGCCATCGGAGAAGCTGACCTTGCCGGAGACCAGCGAGCCGGGCAGGGCGAGGCTGTCCATGGTCACGGTGACCACGCCTGTCGGCACCGGTTTGTTAGGCTCGTCGGCGGCGGGCTTTGCCTCCTCCTTCGGCGTATCTTGCAGCTCGATCCCCAGGTCCAGCACCATGAACCGGGCGTCCATGTAGGTGATGGCGATATCGAATTCCTCCTTCAGCCGCTTCTGGAGATCCGCGATCGACGCGCCCTCGGCCGCCCAGGCATGGAGCGCTGTCTTTTGGTCGTCGGATAGCTTGCTGGCGCTGAACATGCCGGGATTCAGCCCGCCACCCGGCCATTTCCAAGCCTCAAATCCGCCAATCTGGCGCACGCACTCCTTTGTGGACGTTGTCACCTTGCCCCGCCCCCCGCCGGCCGGCAATCTCGCCGCATGCCGGAGACGCTGCACGCAGACCCGCCGCCTCACGACGTCCACCCCTTCTTCAAGGTCGGCCCGCTGATGCTCGTCCTCGGTTCTTTGTCGGCATCGGCCATCATGATGACCCTGGCGCAGGCCCTGCAATGGTCGGATCCCGGGCGTGGTTTCGCGGTCTCGCTGTTCTTCACCTTCACCTTCGGATTGCCCGTATTGATGGTGCTTTTCGTGATTCAAACCATCCTCGCGCTGATCTTCATGACCCGCCGCCGCCGGGCATGGTGGCGCAGCGGTATCGTGCTGCTGCCCGCGGCGCTGCTGATCTTTGCAGCGCTGGCCTCGATCACATCCCTCTATCCTCCCGAACGTCGCGCCCGCAACCAACTCCAGGAGTTCCTCGGCGGGCCCCTGCCTGCCTCAGCCCGCAACTTCACCCTTCATTACGAAGGGGGCATCGATCCGACCCGGCGTTTCGAATTCTCGCTCTCCTCCACTGACTACATGACCATCCGAAGCTTCCGGGACTACCAGACGTCCGCGGGATCTACCACCACCTGGGCCACGCCCACCATGGTTCAGGCCGATGAGCCGGGAAGGTTCTTCTATCTCGACTACAACACCGCGCGGGACCGCTGCACCTTGCATGTGCTCGACTACTGACCTGGGCCCGCGAAACGATGAAGGGCCGCGCGGAAGAAGTTCCGCGCGGCCCTTTCAGATTCAAAGTGCGGAGATCAATTCCCGCGACCACCCGGACCGCCGCGACCGCCCCAGCCGCGGTCACCGCCCTCCATCAGACGCTGCTTGGCTTCATCGCTGAGCGCTGTGGACTGCTGAATATACGCAGTGGCAGCCTCCTTGTCCTCCTGCATCCAGCGCATCGCGGCCATGCCGACCGTGCGGTTGCGGGAGCCCTCGTCGGAGATCGTCTCGGCGAGCTTGATCGTTTCCTGCGGATCGGCACCGCGGTTCGACCAGATGTAGGTGGAGGTGGCGTCGTCGCGCATTTCCCCGGCGGGCTGCTGCTGGATGAAGGCAAGCGTCGCGGCGCTGTCCTGGCCGGCCCAGGTGGAGATCACGCTGCGGATCGCATCTTCGGGATCTTCCTGCTGCTGCTGGATCACCCAGGCAGCGGCGGACGCGGGGTCTTTGCGAGCCCAGGAGCCCGCGATGTCCTCGATCGCGCGATCACGGTCGCGGCCGACGGGAATGCCTGCCACTTTCGCGGCGGCGCCTTGGGGGTCGGTCGCGGCCAGGCTTTGCAACGCCTGCGACATGGCGCGATCGCGCGCCTCGGCCGGCAGGCTCTGGATCCACGACTCGGCTGCGGCGAAATCCGTGCTGGCCCACTTGCCGGCGATCTCACCGTAGGCCCGGGCCTGGTCGTCTCCTTCCAATGTCGCGGCGACCTGGGCCGCCTTGGTGGGATCTTTGGAAGCCATCTCGCTGATCACGGAGCCAAGTGCGCCGCTCTTGTCGCGACCCTCGAGGCCGTTCGCCCAAGCGAGCGCCGCCTCGGGATCGAGCTTGGCCCATTCGGCGGCGATCACCGATGCGCCGCTCTCCCCGCCGCCCGGACCGCGACCACCGCCGAAGCCGCCCATCATGGCGAATTCACGCGGGTTCTCGGTGAAATACTTGGCGGCATTTGCCGGGTCCACGCTGGCCCAGCTTTGGAGGATGGTCGGACGCACGAACATGCCGCCCATACCCATCGTGTTCGAGTAGGCGAGCGCGCCGGTCGGGTCGACCTCCGCCCAGCGGCCGAAAAGAAGAAACGAAGCCATGATCCGCTGCGCCATCGGCAGGCTGTCGAGCTTGGCGGCTTCGGCTTCAAGCTGCGCGGCATCCATGCCGGCGTAGAGGTCCAGCAGCGATTGCATACGGGCCATCTGGCCGGGCTCGCGGAGGATGTCGTTGACCTTTTTCTCGCGTCCTTTGCCGGACTCCGCTGAGCCAGACGAACTGGCCCGGCGCTGGCTCTTGGCCTCGGCCATCGACTCCACCTTGGCCGTGTCTTTCTCGGCCACCTTGCCGGCATTGCCGATGACGTAACCTCCTGCGGCTCCCGCAAGAAGGGCTGCAATTCCAATGGTGGCGGTGTTTTTCATGATCTTGAAAAGTAGGCCCGGGAAACCCGGGCGGCGAGTGAAGGTTGCGTCCCCGGGGTCATTTAAGCGGCTTGGCCCGAAATTCCACCTTGGGCGCCTTCCGCTCGCCTTTCCGCTCCAGCGAGACAAAAAACGCCCCCAGGATCCGGTCGTTGAGCAGTTGACCGTCGAACCAGATCTCAAGATCGACCGGCCCCGCGTCGAGGTCCAACGGCATGCGGAACGACGTCGCGCCGGCCTTGATCTCGATCCTGACCTCCTCCTGCCCCGCCCGGATATGGGCCACCCCCGGTCGGAGCTGGCCGATCGCCGTGCGCTCTTCCGCCGCGGCTTCCGGCGGGAGCAGGGAAAATCCGACCTCGTAGTTCCCCTCGCGCTCGACCTGGAGCTTCCAGTGGCCGGAAGTGGAGGGCAGCTCATTGCGCGTCCCGGCGACCTGGGCCTTTTTCAGGAAATCCCGGATCTGCGAGTGAGCAAAGGTTCTCTCCGCTCCCACCGCCTCGGTTTCCTTCGAGGGCCACCAATCGTGGCAAGTCAGCCGGACCAGCGGGCAGGCCTCGGCACCGATGACATAGCGCACCGGCTCGCGGACCGCCGGAAGCACGCTTTCCCACCACTTGCCATACCCGGTCATGAGCCGCTGGGCCTCCGCCGGCTGCTCGGCGAAAAGGTCCTTGGTCTGCCCCGGGTCGGCGATCATGTCGAAGAGCTCCAGGCCGACCAATCGCCAACGCGCATCCCGCACCGAGAAATCCCGCCCGCGAAAGCGCCCCGCCGCTTCATCGCCCCGCCAACGGCCGATCTGGGTAAAAACCAGCCGCTCTTTCGGAAAGTCCGCCTTGCCCAGCAGCGGCGGCGCGAGATCCAGCCCGTCGCCGGCCCAGCCGTCCGGCCGTTTGACGCCGCACAGCGAGGTCAGCGTCGGCAGCAGGTCGTAGTGCGCGGCGATCTCCGGCACCACCTTGCCCGCCGCGATCTTCCCCGGCCAGCGGACGAAGCACGGCACCCGCACCCCGCCCTCGTCGGGACTTCCTTTCAGCCCCTTCATCCCGGCGTTCGCAGCGCCGACCGCCGAACCATTGTCTGTCGTGAAAACCACCACGGTGTCCTTCGCCGCCCCGCTCTTCTCCAGCGCCTCCATCAGCTTCGCGAAGTTCGCATCGATGTTCCCGATCATCGCGTGGAAGGCGTCCGCTCCGGTCAGCTTCGAATCCCGCTCCGGCGGGATGTAGGGCCCGTGCGGGGCATTCGTCGCGAGATGCATGAAGAACGGCTTCTTCTCCTCCACCCGCTCGTCCATCCAGCGGATCGCCTCGTTGAAGAAGACCTCCGTGCAGTAGCCGCGGGTCTTTTCCCAGCCGCCATTGCGACGGATCATCGGGTCGAAATAGCCGTTCCCCCAGTAGTCCGCCGTCTGGCCGATCCCGCCGCAACCGTGCACGAAAACCTCGTCGAAGCCCCGGTCCTCCGGCCGGCACGGATAGGCATCGCCGAGGTGCCACTTGCCGAAGATCCCCGTCTTGTAACCCGCCTCGCGGAACATCTCCGGCATCGTCGGAATCCCCGGCCGCAAGAGACTGCGCCCCATGATCGTGTGGCTGATCCCGCAGCGGAACTCGTGCAGCCCGGTCATCAGCGCCGCACGCGTCGGCGAGCAGGTCGGGCTGACGAAGAAGCGGTCGAGCGAGGTCGACTCGCTGCGGAACTTGTCGAGCGCAGGCGTCTTCACCTTCGGGCTGCCGTGCGCCGAGAGGTCGCCGTAGCCCTGATCGTCCGTAATGACCACGATCACGTTCGGACCCGCCGCGAGGACGGATCCAAGCAACACCTTTGCGATTGCCGCCAGCACGGGAAAACGGAGCATGCGGAAGCTTCTCCACCCGATGCCCGCCGACCGCAAGCCCTTCCGCGTCCTCTTCATCTGCATGGGGAACATCTGCCGCTCCCCCGCCGCCGAGATTGTGTTCCGCCATCAGGTCGATGAAGCCGGCCTGAACGATGCCATCCACATCGACTCCGCCGGCACCATCGGCTACCACACCGGCAAAGGCCCCGACCCGCGGATGGCCGACACGCTGCGCCGCCGCGGCTACCCGATCGCCGGACGATCCCGCCAGGTCACCGCGCGCGATCTGGCGGATTTCGACCTCGTGCTCGCCGCCGACGGGGACAACCTCGCCGACCTCCACCGGCTCGACCGCGCCGGTCATCACCGCGACAAGATCCGCCTGCTGGTCGACTACTGCGTCGGGAAGGAAGCCTCCCACGTCCCGGATCCCTACTACGGCGGCCAGCAGGGCTTCGAGGAAGTCGCGGACCTGGTGGAAGATGCTTGTGCCGGGTTGTTAGAGGAGATCCGGAATGGCCTCCCTTGAACCGGCTGCTATCCGCGCCTGGCCGCTTCGATCCGCCGCATGAGTTCGGCCCGCCGGCTCTGATGATAGGCTTCGGCGCTATCGTGGGCGCTTGCTTTGGAAAAGCCCCTCACCGCGTTGAAGATCGCGAACCCGACGAACACCACTCCGATCAAGACGAAGGGAAGAGGAGCTCCCATCGAACCGGCGGCACCCATCCAGATGATCCCGAAAACCACCGCGACCACCCCTCCAATCGTACTCCCCGCCGTACTCGGCAGCGAGCGATGCCCGTGCTTGCCCGTCACCATGAAACTCTCCCGCCGCTGCTCCCACTCCCGGTCCATCCGCGCCAAATCGTTCTGCAACTCGATCACCCGCAGATTCTCCGCCATCCGCTCGGTATTCTTCTCCAGCTTCTCCATCAGCCGGGTATGGGTCACCGAGGGATCGTGGACCACTTCCAGCCGCGCGTGGCAGTAGTTGCAGGTCACATAGCGAACGGTCTCGTCCACCTGCAAATCCGCCCCGCAGCCCTGGCAGCACACTTTCGTGATCTTCATCGCCGCGCAGGATGGCAAAACCGTCCGGCATCCCGCACCTAGAAAATCCCGTCGGATCTGGAACACCGCTCCTTGGACTGCGGCAGCCCGCTGCCGCTCTCGGACCGCCAGCCTGCTGGCGAGTCACGGAAGAAGTGGATGCGCCTTCGACTCGACACTCCCTTTCTTCGCCAGCAGGCTGGCGAAGGAGAGCGGCAGCCGGCGGCACGCAGTCCACGCCCCCACCCTTTTGGATTGGCAGCCGGCCCGCGCCCCCCGATGGATGGCCGCGACGTGATCCTTCCCGACCCCGAGCGCCTGTTCTTTGTCTGTGGCCCCACCGCCGCGGGCAAGAGCTCACGTGCCCTGGAGATCGCACGGGAACTCGACGGTGAGATCGTCAATGCCGATGCCTTCCAGCTCTATCGCGGCCTCGAAGTCCTTACCGCCGCACCCTCTGCCGCCGAGCGCCGTGAAACCCCGCACCACCTGTATGGCGCGCTTTCCCCGTCGGATCCGGTCGATGCGATGGCTTATCTCCGCCTCGTCGTCCCGGTGATCGACGAACTCCTCGCCCGCGGCAAAACCCCGGTCATCACCGGCGGCTCCGGGCTCTACCTCAAGTTCCTCTCCCACGGACCCTCGCCGCTCCCGCCCGGCGATCCGACGCTCCGCGCGGAGTTCGATGCCCAGCCGCTCGAATCCATCGTCGCCCACCTCCGCGAACTCGACCCCGTTGAAGCCGCCCGCACCGATCTCCAAAACCGCCGCTACGTCTCCCGCGCCCTCGAGGTCTGCCTCCTCGCCGGCGTCCCCTGCTCCACCCTGCGCGACGATTGGGAGGCCGCCACCGCCACCCGCGCCGCGATGCTCCGCGGGATCGTCCTCCACCGCCCGCGCCCGGAACTTCACGAACGCATCGCGCGCCGCACCCGGCTGATGCTCGATGGCGGTGCGGTCGATGAAGTCGCTGCGCTCGGCAATATCGCACCCGGCCTCGAAAAGGCGATCGGTCTCCGCGAGATCCGCCAACTGCTCGCCGGCGAACTCGACCGTGCCACCTGCGAAGACCTCATCAACGCCGCCACCCGCCAATACGCCAAACGTCAGGACACCTGGTTCCGGCGGGAAGATTGGCTGAAGCCCCTTGTGCCTGAGGGTTAGCGTTCCTCGTCTCATGGCGACCCGGTAAGGAATCGCATTGGAGCACTGACGTTATTTGCCGAGCTCCGTCCCACCCCGTCCGATTCCATTTGCCGCCGTCCCGATGCCTGCTCTCGTTTCATCCTGATGGCGACTCTTCTCCTCGTAGGCGCAACCGGTCTGGTCGGACGCGAAGTCCTGCGACTCGCCCTCGCCGACCCGCGGGTCAGGCACCTCACCGCCCCCACCCGCCGCCCGCTCGCCCCGCATTCGCGTCTAACAAATCCTCAGGTCGACTTCGACGCTCTCGCGCCCGACGCCCTCTGGTGGAAAGCCGACGCCGTCATCTGCACTCTCGGCTCCACGATCAAGCAAGCCGGCTCGAAGGAAGTCTTCCACCGCATCGACCACGGTTACCCGCTCGCCGTCGCCCGCCTCGCCCGTAGCCACGGCACCCGCGGCTTCGCCCTCACCTCATCGACCGGCGCCGACCCCCACGCCAAAAGCTTCTACCTCCGCACCAAAGGCGAACTCGAACGCGACCTCGACACCTGCGGCTTCCCCTCCATCACCTTCGTCCGCCCCTCGCTCATCGGCGGCCAGCGCGACGAGTCCCGCCCGGCCGAGCGCCTCGCGAAGTTCCTCATGACCGCCGTCCGCCCGATCCTCCCCCGCCGCTACCGCATGGTCCCCGCCGAAAGCATCGCCCGCGCCCTCATCGAAGCAGCCCTCTCTGGGATCCCCGGCCGGCACGTGATCGAGTCGGAGGGGATCTAAAGAATACAACTTCAGCGCCGCGATGTGCCTTGTCTCCCGGTTTGATTTCAGATTGCCTCCACCACATGACTCATTCCCGATGGCTCTGCGGTTTCGGCATCTTCCTCATTCTCTGCGGCTTGGCGGGCTACCTCTCGAATCCAGCCGCCGCGAAAACGGCCCTGATTTCCGGTAGCCTCTTCGGCGGTCTGTCCATCCTATGGGGCGTGCTCCTCGGCAAGGGCCTCGGCTTTGCGAAATGGGTCGCGCTGGTGATGACCATCCTGCTCTGCGGCGTCTTCGGCTGGCGTTCCACTGCCAGCTGGCAAGCCGTTTCAGAAGGCCAGCCCAAAGCCTTCGCCGCCAGCCTCATCACCCTGATGCTCCTTGGCTCGATCGCGACGGTGGTGAAACTCCTCCGCCGCTAAAGCAGCCATTCCACCGCCTCCCCCACCATCGTGATCTTTCGCGATATCATGAAGCGCCGCCACTTCCTCTCCGCCGGAGCCCTCGCCGCCCTGCCCCTCCCCCTTTCCGCCGAGGAGAAGCCCGCGGCTCCGTCGCGGCCGAACCGCATCGGGGTCTCGTCCTACTCGTTCTGGGGCTTCCAGCGCGAGGCCCTGCGCGACATCCCGACCTGCCTCGACCAAGCCGCGCGGATGGGCTTCGATGGCTTCGAAATCCTCCAGCGTCAGATCGCGGCCGCCAACGAGATCCCGGACAACTCGACGCTCCAGAAGTACAAGCGCCATGCCTTTCTGTTAGGCCTCGACCTCATGGGCTACTCGACCCATCAGGGCTTCCTCAATCCCGACGCCGAAAAGCGCAACGCCCAGATCAAGCACACCGTCGACTGCATCGAGCAGGCCTATGCCCTCGGCATCCCGACGATGCGGGTCAACTCCGGCACCTGGGGCACCTCGAAGGATTTCAACGACCTGATGGCCAAGCGCGGTGTCGAGGAACCGATCCAAGGCTTCAACGAGGAAGACGCCTACGGGTGGGTCATCGAGTCCTATAAGAAAATCCTCCCCGTTGCCGAGAAGTGCGGCGTGATCCTCGGCCTCGAGAACCATTGGGGCCTCGGCGTCACTCCGGAAGGCGTGAAGCGGGTGATCGACGCGATCGCCTCGCCCTGGCTCAAGGTCACCCTCGACACCGGCAATTTCCTCGAGGACCCCTACGAACGCCTCGGCAAACTCGCCGCCGATACCGTGCTGCTCCAAGCGAAGACCTACTTCGGCGGCGGCGTCTGGTACACGCTCGACCTCGACTACCCGCGCATCGCAAAGATCCTCAAGAGCGCGGGCTTCACCGGCTACGTCTCGCTCGAGTTCGAAGGCAAGGAGGACCCGCTCACCGCCATCCCCAAGAGTCTCGACTTGCTCCGCAAGGCCTTTGCCTGATCGTCCAGGATGGAAAACATCGGACGCCTTCTCGTCATCGCCGGGCTTGCCCTCGCGGTGATCGGACTCCTGCTCTGGTTCGGCGGCGGCCGCGGTTGGTTCTCCTGGCTCGGCCGGCTGCCCGGTGACATCCGCATCGAAGGCGACAAGGGCGGCTTCTACTTTCCCATCGTCACCTGCCTCCTCATCAGCGCCCTGCTCAGCGGCCTGCTGGCTCTGGTTCGAAGGTTCTTCAGCGAATGAATTTCCATCGTATTTCGTCCCTTTCGTTGTTTCCCACGTTCTCTTCCGTATAAGCCTCACCCATGAACCGCAGCACCTTCCTCACGATCCTCGCCACGGCCTCGCTGGCTACTTTCAGCCCCTCCTCCGCCGCCGAACCCGCCGTCAAGGACCTCCCGAAAGTCCTCATCATCGGCGATTCCATCTCGATCGGCTACACTCCCTTCGTCACCAAACAGCTCAAGGACGAGGTGAGCCTCTCCCACAATCCCGGCAATGCGGCGCACACCGGCACCGGCTTGGCAAAGATCGATGCCTGGCTCGGTGACACCCGCTGGGACCTGATCCATTTCAACTGGGGCCTCCACGACCTCTGCTACCGCAACCCGAACGCCAAACAGCAGGGCAACCGCGACAAGGTGAACGGCACCATCACGACGACGCCGGAGCAGTATGAGAAGAACCTCGACCAGCTCGTCACTCGCCTCAAGAAAACCGGGGCCACCCTGGTCTGGGCCAACACCACCATCGTCCCGGAAGGCGAGGCCGGCCGGATCGCCGGCGACGACAAGAAATACAACGAGGTCGCCGCCCGGGTCATGAAGAAGCACAGCGTCGTCATCAACGACCTCCACGCCCTGAGCGCCACCTTTGGCCCCGAACTCTTCGCCAGAGCAGGCGATGTCCATTACAAGCCGGCGGGCTACCAGAAACTCGGCACCCAGGTCGCGGAGAGCATCCGCACGGCCTTGAAGGCCCGGAAGCCCAACTGAGCAAATCGTCACGAAAGCCCAATTTTCGTGCAATCCCCTGCCCTCCGTGGCGGTATTCCACTCATGCAACGCCGCCATTTTCTCGCGACCCTCGCCGCCGCCTCCGCCCCTCTTTCCCTCCGTGCCCAGGACGCCGCCGGTCCGCTGCCGATCAAGCTCTCGCTGAAGTGCGGCATGGCCAACTTCGGGGCGAACCTCGAGGAGAAATTCCGCATCCTCAAGGAGATCGGCTATGACGGCGTGGAGCTCGACTCCCCCGGCGGCCAGGACAAGGCCGAAGCCCTCGCTGCATCCAAGTCCACCGGCTTGCCGATCCACGGCGTGGTCGATTCCATCCACTGGCAAACCCGCCTCTCCGATCCCGACGCCGCCGTGCGGGAAAAGGCGCTGCAAGGTCTTCTAACAGCCATCCGCGAAAGCCACGCCGTCGGCGGCTCCGCCGTGCTGCTGGTCCCCGGCGTGGTCGATGCCAAGACCACCCACGACGAAGCCTGGGCCCGCTCGATCGAGGGCATCCGCAAGGCGCTGCCGCTCGCGTCCGAACTCGGCATCCACATCCTGATCGAGAACGTCTGGAACCGGATGTTCTACACCGAGGACGGCGGCAACGCGCAGTCCGCGGAGCTGTTGGTGAAGTATCTCGACGAGATCAATTCCCCTTGGGTCGGTTCTTACTTCGACATCGGCAACCACCAGCGCTTCTCGAAACCCGCCGAATGGATCCGCGCGCTCGGCAAGCGGATCGTGAAGCTGGATTGCAAGGATTGGGGCGTGAAGGGCGGCTTCGGCAAGATCGGCGAGGGCGATGTCGAGTGGCCGGATGTCCGCAAGGCACTGCGCGAGATCCGCTACACCGGCTGGGCCACCGCCGAAGTCAAAGGTGGCGACCGCGACGCCTGCGCCGAGATCCTGGGCCAGATGAAAAAGCATCTGTTAGGGGCCTGACAAATCCCGGATCGATGCCACCATGGAGAAGTGAAATTGGTTTCCACCGCACTCCTCCTGCTGTCCCTGATCGCCACGGCCACCGCCGGGACGATCCGCGTCACCGTGGGCAACAACGGCTGTCGGACCAAGCAGCTCACCGTGCAGCGCCTCTGGAAAGCCATGCCCGGCATGGAATCCGTGGTCATTGTCCCCCGCAAATCGGGCGACCCCGCCAACCAGCGAGTCTTCATCCTCACCGCCAAGAGCAAGCCGCCGGAACAGGCGGACTTGGAGCGCGCCCTCGGCCGCCGCGCCGAACGCTATCCGATCCTCGCCGTTGACGCGGCGCCCTGACCCGCGGCAATCCGCATTTGCACCGCGCCGGCACGCCGGTTAGGAAGCCGCCGTGTCCGACAGCGATCCCTACCTTGCCCGCTTCTCCGGCATCGGCCGCCTTTACGGCAGCGCCGCGCTTGAAAAGTTCCGCTATGCCCATGTCGCGGTCGTCGGCATTGGAGGGGTCGGCTGCTGGGCGGCGGAATGCCTGGCGCGTTCCGGGATCGGCAAGATCACGCTGATCGATGCCGACGACCTCTGCGTCACCAATACCAACCGCCAGATCCACGCGCTTGACGGCACCTACGGCAAACCCAAGGTCGGCGTGATGGCGGAGCGCCTTCGCGCCATCCAACCGGAGATCGTCGTCACCGAGCGCCAGGAATTCCTCTCCGACCGCAACGTCGACGACTTCCTCGACGCCGGCTTCGACGCGGTGATCGATGCCATCGACGCGGTCCGTGCGAAATGCGTCCTGCTCGCCCGTTGCCGCGAGCGTGCCGTCCCGGTCATCGCCTGCGGTGCGGCCGGCGGCCGGCGCGATGTCACCTGCATCCGCGTCGCCGACCTCGCCCGGACCAAGGACGACGCCCTGATGATGGCCGTCCGCAAGCGCCTGCGCGACGAACACGGCTTTCCCAAGGCACGGGCCGGCGAGAAGATCCGCAAGTTCCACATCGAGGCCGTCTTTTCCGACGAGCCGCCGCTCTTCCCCACCTGCGACGGCGGGGTCAGCCACGACAAGCCGGAGGAAGTCCCCGCCGGCATCCGCTGCGACGCCGGCTACGGCACTGCCACCCACGTCACCGCGGTGTTCGGCATGATCGCCGCGGGACGGGTGCTGGAGCGGCTGGCGGAAAGCCAGTCCGCCTAGTCGAGCTTCCGGACGAGGAAGTTGTCGTGGACGATCCGCAGTGTTGCCTGGGCGTTGCCTCCCATGTTCGCGTTCATCTCCGTCGGCAACAGCGACAGGTCGAAGGGCTGGCTGGCGATCTGCACGTCGTTGACGAACAACTTCACCAGTCCCGGGGCGGCGACCTCCAGGCGCGTCCGGTAGGTGACGTTCCGGTCGAGCACGACGCCCCCGTAGGTGTAGGTCGAGACCACGCCGTCGTAAGCGAAGATGTAGGCGCGGTTCTCATCCAGCTGGAGGCCGGCCGCAAGGTAGCCGTTGGCGGTCGATCCGTTGACCCAGGCAATCCCGCCCGAACTCCGCGGATCGGATGCCAGCGGGCTCTCGAAGCGGATGTCGCATTCGATCGCCGTGCCGAGGAAGGCGTGCTTTTGGGCGAGGTTCACCCCGACCACGCCAAAGCCGCCGAGATAATCGAAAGTCAGCTCGCCGCTGTTGACGGCGATGGTCATCGGGCTATGCGGACCCGGCGAGGGATTCTCGAGGAGGTATTTCGAAAGCGGAGACGGGCCCGAGAAGTCGTCCGCGAACAGGACGCTGGTTTCCACCGATCCGATGTCGACGTTGCCGCCGATCACCCGGGGCGCGCCGCGCTGGTCCACCGTGAGCGCGGTGGCGCCGCCCGCATTGATCGCCGGGGAACCGGGGAACGGCGGCATCGTCCGCGTCGGTCCGCCGTAGTCGCCGAGCGGCGCGAGCAAGGGGTCCGCCACGATGCCGGCGAAGGGCGTGGCGACGCCGTCAGTGCTGCCCAGCAAGTTGACTCCCACCTCGGCCTCGATCGGCCCGAAGATATCCGGACCGGCTTCCTCCTCGTAATCGTCATAGGCTCTATTGCCCGCCACGATGGAGTTTTCGAGCGTCAAGTGTCCGTCGGAGTAGTAGCCGTCAGAATCGACATAAATACCTCCTCCCACATAAGACGCTGAATTCCCGAAGACCGTGCAAGAAGCAACATGGGTCTCCGCACCACTATAAATTCCGCCGCCGACCGTCCAGGATCCATTGTCATGGATCGTACAGTTGGCCACCGTGAGCATTCCTTGCCCGTGGAAAATACCTCCCCCCTCGCCGAGACCAAAATTCCCGTTGATGGTGCATGCGGTGATGGAGCCGCCTTCGCCACTCACCAAGATTCCCCCCGCGCTGCCGTCATGAGCATTGTTTTGCTCGACGATACAGCGCAGCATCATCAGCGATCCTCCGAAGCTGCAGATCCCACCCGCCGCAATTGAATCATTTTCACGGAAGATCGAATCAATCAAAGAAAGGTCGCCGCCACTTAAAACCCCGCCTCCGATATTGCCATATTCCCCGTCACCAGTGGAGCTGTTCCGGTGGACCAAGGTGTTGGTCAATGTGGCAACTCCCTGACTGGAGATCCCGCCGCCGCGGTAGGCACTATTGCCGTGCAGTTCGCAGCCGGTCAAAGTGAGTGCCCCGGCAGGGCCGTTGAAGATGCCGCCCCCCTCGTCCGCCTCGCTGTCGTAAACCACGCAATCCACGAGCGTGAGTTCTCCTGAATTGTAGATCGCCCCACCCGACGCCCGGCGGCCGTCGCGGATCTCGAGACCGGCGATAGTCACCTTGACGCCCGCGTCCACCGTGAAAACGCCGGTTTCGTCGCCACCGGATATCGCGAGACCTTTCCGGTCGATCGCGTCAATGGTCAGATTCCTGCCAATTGCAATCGGGCTTTCGACCCCGATGGTGGCGTCAGCCAGCGAGGGATCGAACCTCACCGTGGAGTCCTCCGGCAGCCAGCGCACCGCATAGCGCAGCGACCCGGGCCCCGCGTCGGCGGTGGTGGAGACCACGGTGCTCAGTTGAACTTCCACCGAGCCGATGTCCAGGGGACCGCCGGAGACTCTGGGAAGACCGCGCTGGTCGACGGTCAAGCCGGTCGGGCCGCCCGCATCAATCGCCGGCGAGCCCCGGCGCGGGAGCATCGTCTGTGTTGGCCCGCCGAAATCCCCCAGTGATTCCAGATCCGGCGCGGCGACGATCCCGCCAAAACTGCCGCCGAGGCCGTTGGTGCTCGAGATCAGGTTCACGCCGAGTTGGGTGTTGATCGAGGACACCTTGAGATCCGGCCCCGAATTGGTGGCGCTGTTCGCGCCGACGATGCTGTTCTCCAGCACCAGGGTCCCGGTGGTCTCCTCGATGCCGCCGCCCTTGTCGCTGGCATGGTTGTTCGCCACCGTGCAGCAGTTCAGGCGGATCGTGCTGGTCCCGTCGCCGTCGATCGCCCCGCCGTACTTCGCGGAGTTGCCGGCCAAGGTGCTCGAAGTCAGGTCGAGGAGGCCCGCCACGTGCTCGATCGCCCCGCCGCCGACCGCCGCCGTGTTGCCGGAAAGCGTGCAGGCGAGGATGGTGAGGGTGCCGTCGTTCTCGATCGCCCCGCCGCCCGAAGCCGAGCGGTTGCCGGCGAGGGTGCTGCGGGTGATGCTCACCTCACCGCCGTCATTGTCGATGGCCCCGCCACCGGGCGAATTGTCCACTGTATTGCCGCCAAGTGTGCTGTCCTCGATCGTGATGACCGCCCCGTCGTTGTAAATTCCGCCGCCGTTGTCGGCATTGTTGGAGGAAATCACGCACGACCGGAGTGAAACGGGGCCTTGCGAGGCAATGCCACCGCCGCTGTCGGCGGCGACGTTGGAAGTAACGCGCGAATCCGTCATGAGAAGCGAGCCGGAGTTATAGATGCCGGCTCCGTCGTCTCCGGTCGAGCAGAGGGCGATTTCACAGTCGGCCAGAATCAGGTGGCCGCCGTTCCGTATCCCGCCACCGTCGGCCGGGACGCGACCATCAACGATGGAAAGATTGCGCATGGACACATTGCTCCCGGCAGCGATGTCGAAGACGCGGAATCGATCGTTTCCCGACACTCCAATCCCAGCCAGTAGCGACGAGGCATCGATCGTCAGATCCTTGTCGATCTCCAGCGTGCCGGCGGTCAGCAGGATGACCTGGGTGTTGACGGAGGGCGCGAAGTAGATGTTCGCGCCCGGGGACGCCGCGGCAATTGCCTCCCGCAGCGAGACATTCCCGACGCCGGCCCCGTTGTTCTCATCGACGGCCGTGTTGACCAACCAATCGGCGATCACCGGCTCGGTTTCCACCGAGCCGATGTCGACGCGGGTGCCGAGCACCCGCGGGAACCCGCGCTGGTCGACGGTCAGGTCGGTGCTGCCGCCCGAGTCGATCGCCGGAGAGCCGGGAAGAGGCAGCATCGTCAGCGTCGGTCCGCCATTGTCGGCGAGCGGGGCAAGCAGTGGATCGGCGACAATGCCGGAAAAGGTTCCATCGACCCCGTAAAGGCTGCTCAGCAGGTTGACCCCCTCCTCGCTCAGGATGCTTCCGAAGAGATCCGGCCCGTCGGACTCTGCCATGTTCCCGGCGAGGATCGAGTTTCGCAGGGTCAAACGCCCCGTCAGACCATTGTAGATTCCCCCACCCTCATGCTCGGCCAGGTTTCCACTGATAGTGCAGGAAATCACCTCCAAGGTTCCCGAGTTGCGAATCGCTCCGCCATCTTCATCCGCTCGGTTTCCGGAGAACGTGGATGATACCGCAGAAAGGGTTCCTGAATTCCCGATGCCAGCGCCCGATCCTCCATAGGACCAGTTTCCGGATACCGTGCTATTGGTCAGCGTCAGGAGACCTTCATTCTCGATGCCTCCGCCATAACCTCCTTCTGATGTGTTCTTCTCGAAGGTGCTCCGATCGATCGTCGCGACAGCACCAGCTTTGTTGATCAATCCGCCACCAAAAGTGTTGGCAGATCCCCGCGACACGACGCACTCGCTCATCGACAGGGTTCCCGCATTGAGAATGGCCGCGGCAGTCGACCAACTCCCGTTCCGAACAAAACTACAGCGGATCAACCGGGCCTCGCCGCTGTTAAACATTCCTCCTCCGTCATTGCCGGATTCGTTGCGGAAAATCGTGCAATCCACCATCGACAGTTTGCCTCCATTGAAAACCGCTCCGCCGTTGGACCAGACGTAGTTTTCTGACAACACACAGCGGTCGAGCTCGAGGTCGCCGGCAACATTCCGGATGGCCGCCCCATTGCGACCGACAGGATTGTCATACTCATCCCAGATGATGCCGGTGATGGTCAGGCCTTTGATCGAAACCTTCCGCCCAGCCCCGATGTCGAATCCCGGACCGACCGGACCGGTGACCGTCAGGCCACCCGCCAAGGATGTGGCATCAATGGTGAAATCCTTGTCCACAACCAGCCCGCCCATAGTCAACGTGATGGTCTGGCCGTCCAATGCCGCAGCGAAACCCACGACAGAACCCGGCAGCCCGTCGGCAATCGCGTCCCGTAGCGAAATATTCCCGACTCCGATCCCGTCGTTTTCGTCCACGATGGTGTTCACGATCACCATCGGGAGCGCGTTTCCGGTTTCAACGGCTCCGATATCCACCTTCGGACCGACCACCCGGGCAAGGCCCCGCTGGTCGACCGTCAGCACGGTCGCGCCGCCGGCGTCGATCGCCGGCGAACCCGCCTGGGGTAGCATCGTCCGGGTGGGCCCGCCATAGGCTCCCAAGGCGGAGAGATTCGGCGACGCGACAATCCCCGCGAAGCCGCCGCCGAGCCCGTTGGTGCTGGAGAGCAGGTTCACCCCGAGCTGGCTGTTGATCGAACTGGCCTTGAGGTCCGGCCCGGAGTTGGTCGCGGTGTTCCCCGCGACGATGCTGTTCTCTAACACGAGAGTCCCGGTCGTTTCCTCGATCCCGCCGCCCTTGTCGCTGGCGTGGTTGCCGGCGAGCGTACAGGAATAGAGCCGGATGGTGCTGCTGCCGTCGCCGTCGATGGCACCGCCCCATTGTGCCGAGTTGCCGGTCATGGTGCAGTTGGTGAGGGTCAACAGGCCCGACGCGTGCTCGATCGCACCGCCCCCCCACACCTGCGGTGTTGCCGTCCACGGTGCAGGCATTCAAGGCAAGCGTGCCGCTGTTCCGGATCGCCCCGCCGCCGTCGTCCGCCCGGTTGGAGGAAAGTTCGCAGTCCGACAAGGTCAGGCTGCCCGCGTTGCGGATCCCTCCGCCGACGGTCGCGATCGCGCCGTCGATGATCTTCAAGCGGTTCATCGTCACCGTCCTGCCGGAGGAAATGTCGAAGACCCGCGAGCTGTCGTTGCCTGATACCCTGATCCCGGAAGGCAGCGCCGACGCGTTGATCGCGAGGTTCTTCGCGATCACGATCTGGCCGAGGCCGAGGGTCACCGTCTGGCCGTCCAGCACCGCCGCGAAGCCGATGGTGCTTCCCGCCCCTGCATGGAGCACGGCCTCGCGCAGCGAGGTCCCGCTGCCGAGCCCGGGATCCAGGCTGCCGTTGTCCTCGTCCGCCTGGGTGGTGACGATGACGTCGGCACCCGCAGCGGCCAGCCCGGTGCCGATGAGAAGCGCGAGCGGGATCCACTGCGACCGGCGCGATCCCATGGCGGAGGACGGGCGGTGGATTACGGTGCCGGGGACCGGCTCGCCGCGGCGGATGCGAAGAGCCGCCCGGGACAACCGCAGGAGGAGTCCACGGAAATGCGGGAGGGGTTCGACGACAAGCGGAGGACGGGAGCTTGCGCGGGAGGTTGATTGCTGTGTCATGGCGACGAGGGGTTCGATGGAATTGCTCCTCCATCCTAAGACGCCTCCGGCCTTTGCCTATTGAGAGGCCGCGCAGGCCGCCATGCGTGGACCCGCAGCCGAGGCGTACGGGATTTCACTATGGGCCGGCGGAACCTCGACAAGCAGGGCAACTTCCCACCATCTCCAAGATCGCAAGTCTTCCCTGCGATGAATCCTCGGCGTCGCCATGGACTTGCCTCCGCACCCAGGCGCAAACCGAGGACAGGCGGCGTGCAAGACCCACCCGATCCACCACGGCACCGCCACCCACGTCACCGCGGTCTTCGGCATGATCGCCGCGGGACGGGTCTTGGAAAAGCTGGCGGAGTAGTGTGCCCCTTGGACTGCGGCAGCCCGCTGCCGCTTTCCCTCGTCAGCCTGCTGACGAATCAACGCGAGACTCCACAGCAGGCTGTGGCAACAAAGCGGCAACCGGCTGCCGCAGTCCACGGGTGCCTCATCCCCAAAGCGGGATTCAGCAGGGTTCGAGCCCCGTCCGCTCCGCAGATGTTCCGGAAACGCACTCACAAAAAAGCCGCCCCGAATGGCGGCACTGCCACCCCAGCCTGTGGGATGACTGTGAATTCAACTTCCGCGATCCGACTCTCGCAAGCGCCGTTACGGATTGGTGATCTCCACCCGGTAGAACTTCTTCGGTTCGGTGGCGGCGGTGTCGGTGACGCTGCGCTCGGTGCCATTGTCACTGACGATCCCGCCCGTGAGAGCGGACCAACTCGCCGCTTCCAAAGTGGTGCTGGTGACGACGTGATAGGTGCGGTGGTTGTAGCGCGGGCTGAAGACGAGGCGCTTCCGGGCGGGCTCGCCGGCGACGGGTTCGATGCGCAGCAGGAAGCGCGAGAGCGGATTGGTGGGCACGAGGCCGGCGGTGAACTCGAAGGAGTTGTTCTGCCCGTCGCCGTCCGGGTCGATCAGGGGGGCTGCGTTTGGATTGTTCAGGCCGAAGTATTGATTCTGCCATGCGTCATCCAGGCCGTCGCCAGCGTAGCTGCCGAAGTTGTCGGGCAGCGTGTTCACGACCGTCAGACCGGCCGCGCCGGTGTGGCCGAGGTAAACGCCTTGGGCGGTGGCGGCGGTGTTTTGATAGACCGTGCCTGCGGTGGCCACTCCACTGGTGTTGACGCCGGTGAGCGGGCCGCTTTGCACGCTCCACGCCACGCTCGCGGCGGACACGGCGAGGAACGTCGCATCATCAAGCGACTGCGATGCGTTGAGTTGCACGGTGGCGGTCTCATTCACCGTGGGTGAGGCACTGGTCACCGTCAGGCCGGTCACCTCGTAAAGCTGGCCGACGTAGCCGGATTTCGCGGTCTCGACCGGGCTGGCGACGGTGGAAATGCCGGCAATGCTTCCCGCACTGGCGTCATTGGTATAGCTCGCGCTGGCGGCGCGTTTGCCGCCGCCATCGGCAGTGTCGGTAGCGATGGTGTAATTCGCCGAGCTGCGCGGACCGGCTTGAACGGACACCGCACAGGCGATGGCGAAAAGGATCAGGGATTGGGTTTTCATGGCGATTGATTGGTTGGTTGGATTCGTGGCCCAAGGTAAGGCAACGATTGATGATTCGCGCGCTTTCTTGGAAAGGTAATCACGCTCCGGCCAATGCCGGCTCCGCCTCGGCACTGGCTCGGCACTGGCTCGTCGCACCGCTGTTGGCTGTTTCATGGGACCGAACTGCGGGCCACCCGGAACCCGAAGTAGACCCCGCTGAGCGGCGCGATGTGGTTCTCGCGAAGCGCGACGCGGCTTTTGTCGGCAGAGTCGCCATAACTGCCGCCCCGGCTCAACCGGTACAAGCCCGATGATGGTCCCTTCGGGTCACTGCCACCCGCAAGTGCGCCATACCAATCCCAGCACCATTCCCAGACATTTCCGGCCATGTCAAAAAGGCCATAGCCATTCGGTGCGAAGGTGCCGAGCTTTGTAGTGAAGGGATGAACCCCAACATATCCAAGTGGGTGCCAACCGTTCGGCCCCAGATCGTAGGAGTAGCTGGTATTACCGAAATAATTGGCCAGGTTCTGGCTGATCGTATCCCCCCATGGGAAGCGCTGGGCGTGCAACCCTCCGCGCGCCGCTTTCTCCCACTCCGCCTCCGTCGGCAGCCGGTAGCCGTTTGCCGTCCATTTCACCTGTGCGTTGGTCACGTTCACACTCCCTGTCTTGTAAATCGTCGTCTGCGCATCATTGGTGTAATACACGGGCGTCTTCCCCGCCTGCTCGCTGCGTGCATTGCACCACTTCAGACAGTCATACCAGCTCACCATGGTCACTGGATGATTCGGCCCCTTGCCGCTGCCCTCCGGAAGGTCCGTGTATCCATGGTCCATGGCCCAGTAATAAACCGCCTGCCATTGGCTGAGCGTCACCTCGTTCACATCCATGTAGAACGCCGATAGCGTCGTGCTCACTGGCGTGGCGTCGGTAATATCCGTATCCGCAGCAACGCTGTTCCCCATGGTAAACGTGCCCGCAGGAATGAGCACCATGCCGGGCGGGGGCGGGAGCACGGCACTGGACGGGATGTTGGTCAGGCCCGAGCCGTCGCCGGAGAATGCGGTGGCCTTGACGGTGCCCGCGACGTCGAGTTTCTGAGTGGGTGACGCTACTCCAATTCCGACATTGCCACTGCCATACAGGCTGTCGAATACAAAAGTCGTGGCAGTCAGCTCCATCTGGTCGTCGTTGGTGTCCTCACCGATCGAGACATAGTCCGAGTCCCCGAACTTGATGAGCTTGGGTGCCCCGCCCGCATCCATGCTGCCGACATGAATCCCGGAGGTCGCGTCCAGAGTCAGGACGGAGAGGTCCGTTCCGGGTTGCAGGCGGGCGGCCATCAGCGCGTAGCCGACGGCGGCGATCCGCTGGTCGGGTGAGAGCAACTGTGAGCCGTTGGTTCCGTCATTGAACCACACCCGCAGGCGGACATCGGCGTTGGCGAAAACGGAGTTGGGGATCGCCGTCATATTGGCAAGCGAGGTATCCCCAAGCAGCACCGAGTAAAGGCCCTTGGTCACCGTGAGCGACACGGCGGCCGTGGGCTGCGAGCCGGCGACGCTGCTGCCGTTGTTGCTCCAGTAGCTGGTGGTTCCCGCCGCATTCACGAGCGCGAACTTGAACTGGCCCGTGCCGTTGAAGTTCGTGGTGCCGACGGCGACACGGCCCTGGTAATTGATGAGCTGCGGCACCTGGGCGGGCGCGGAAGTCGCGAAAAACATCACCAGCAAAGCGATGATCCAACAGCGCCACGGAGCATGTCCGCGGGAAGAACGGCGCCGGGACCCTGTCACGGCCCCATGGGTCGATAATTCACCGGCCGGGGAGGGATGGATTGTTTTCATGAGAACGGGCAGAAGGAGGGATTTCAGAATTCGGGTTGTGCCGGCAACATCCACCAACGTGGTCCATTCCACTCCCCCGAATTTGACCATGACTGTGCAAATCATGCTTTCCCGCGAGTCGATTCGAACGGATTTTTGTGTCTACAAACCGACTTCAGGGTCCCTGTGAAGTTGTTCCAGATCCGAACCGCGGTCTTCGACATGATCGCCGCGGGCAGGGTGCTGGATTAAGCTGGCGGAGATCCGGCTCACGGAGGAATGACATTGCCGGTTTCCACCGAGCCGATGTCGACCTTTGCTCCGACCACCCGGTTGAAGCCACGCTGGTCGAGGGTCAGTGTCGTCGCCCCGCCGGCATCGATCGCCGGGGACCCGGGCAGCGGCAGCATGGTCATGGTCGGACCGCCGTAGTTGCCGAGTGGCGAAAGCAGCGGGTCCGCCACGATCCCGGCGAAGGGGGTGGTGACGCCATCCGTGCTGCCAAGAAGGTTGACGCCGAGTTCAATATCGACGGGGCCGAAAACATCCTGACCGAACTCCTCGGCATAATTTGTATTTCCCGCCACGATGGAGTTCTCAAGCGTCAAGTAACCATTGTAGTAGCCTCCGGTATTATCGATATGGATGCCGCCCCCACCAATGCTTCCATTCCCGGAGAGGGGGGAATTTTTCTTTCCGTTAGAATGTTAGAATTCCGTCGGTCTGGCTGACAGACATTTGATAGGCGAATCCGATCTCCTTGGCAAGGACGGGCTGTTCTCCCGCGCTGGGAAGGTCCGGCGGAG
>Ga0247843_1003435_pt1 | contig 26051 bp, 8 predicted proteins | sample LaCruzMarch2017__FD_192420 | JGI IMG/M metagenome (GOLD analysis project Ga0247843, IMG submission 192420) | Freshwater microbial communities from meromictic Lake La Cruz, Castile-La Mancha, Spain - LaCruzMarch2017_8m | ecosystem: Environmental > Aquatic > Freshwater > Lake | place: Spain...
AAACTGTTATCATCGGCAATCGGTTTAACTTGCACTCTTTAAATTCATAACAAATCAAATCGATTGTATATTAATTTTTCAAAATTTTCTGGATTTTTGACGTCTGGAACTTGTGGGTAATTGAAAGACCGGACGGTGGAATACATGACCGCCATGCTCTACTTCGTCGCCGGGAAACTCACCCTCCCGTGCTACTGACCCACTGAAAGTAGCGAGGAACCAAAATTTATTTTGACAAAACTCATAAATCTATTTTCAGATAGGTAACAGTTTAATCGATGATCTCCTCCACCACTCTCAAGCTTCTCCGCAGACAGGGCTGTCCCGCGCAGCTTCCATCGTGGGCGCTGGGATTGTGGATGGCCTTGGTCGTCGGTGGGGGCGGGTTCGGTGTTGGGGGGCTTTTCGCGGCAGATCCTACTCCGCCTTCGGTCCCGGCAAGTCCGTTGCTCGGCCCGGTGTCGTATCAGGGTCGCTTGGGCGATGGCGGGGCACCGGCCAATGGGTCCTACGATTTTCAGTTCTTGTTGAAGGATGCCGCCACCGCAGGGAATACAGTCGGCGGAGTCATCCGGCAGACGCTGACCGTCCAGGGCGGCGTGTTTTCGACCTCGCTGCTACTAGATCCAGCGTCGTTCCCCGGAGCTGACCGCTGGATTGAGGTGCGCGTCCGTCCCACGCCCGCGGAGGGTTCGGCGGTGCCCGAAGAGACGGCTCCCTTTGCGGTTTTGGAGCGCCAGCGCATCCAGGCAACACCCTATGCCTTCCGGGCTCTGTCGGCGGCCACCGTCGAGTCGGTGTCCCTTCAGAGCCTGCCGCCGTCCGTTCCGGTCCTGGACGCCGGGGGTCGCTTGTCCGTCAGCCTGATTCCAGATGCCATCGCCCGCACCAACGCCGTTTTCGATCTGGGAGGGGCTTTCCAAGCCGCTCTCCAGGCGACCAACGCCGCGAGTCTGGCCGCCATCTCGACGCTCGACCAGCGGCAGACCCAACTCTCGAATGCGGTCACGGCGTTGCAGGATGCCCAATCGAGCCAAGCCTCCCGCCTGACGGCCTTGGAAACCCGCCAGGCCTCCCTTTCCAATGTGGTGGTCTTGCTCACCAACGCCGTGGCGGTGCTGGGCGGTCAGGTGGATGCGCTCACCCAGACCAACGCGGTGCTCCGCCAGTCGCTCGAAGTCGCCTCGGCCCCGACCCGCTCTGGCTGGATGGCCGCCTCGACCCTGCCGGCCGACCCGAGCCTCGTGACCAACGGTTTTGCGGTGGTCACCTCTGTCCCGGCGCCCGGATGGATGCCTATCCCGACCAGCCTCGCGCCCACAGCTCGCTCGGCGGCCGCATCGGTTTGGACCGGGCAGGAATGGATCATCTGGGGTGGCCTGATCGTCGGGCAGCTGCCGACATCCAGCGGCGCCCGACTGCGGCCCGACCTCGATTCCTGGACTGAAATCACCCAACTTGAGGCACCAACCGCACGCAGCGCCCACTCCGCTGTCTGGACCGGGACCCAGATGATCGTCTGGGGCGGGTTCGGAACGGACGGAGCCTTGAACACCGGCGGGCGTTACACGCCTCAACCTCAAGGCTGGGCCTCGGTTTCGACCACCGGGGCGCCCTCGGCCCGCAGTGGACACGCCGCTGTTTGGACCGGCAGCCGGATGATCGTGTTTGGCGGGCGCAATTCGGGTGGCTTGCTGGGCGATGGTGCTGCTTACGATCCGGTCACTGACCAATGGTCGGCTCTTCCGGCCAACGAAGCCCCGAGCCCGAGATCCGGTGCCACGGCTCTCTGGACGGGTTCGGCCCTTCTGGTGTGGGGAGGCGATGGTGAAACCACGGCTTCAAGCACCGGCGCGTTGCTGGCCTTCGCTCCGGATGGCACGGCGAACCCCACCGGTTGGCAGCCCATGACCGCCGCCTCCGCCCCGTCTGCCCGCCGGGCGGCCTCGACGGCCTGGGACGGTCGACGCCTCTACGTCTGGGGCGGCCAAAGCACGTTGGGAGCGGCCCTTTCGGATGGGGCTGTCTGGGATTCCCAATCCAACAGCTGGTCCGCCTTGGGAACTTCCGGTGCACCCACCGCTCGCTTCGACGCCGCTGCCGTGTGGACCGGCGAAGAGTTCGCCGTCTTCGGCGGTTCGGGCCAAATCGGTTCGGGCCGAACCGGTCCGTTGGCCACCGGGGCCGCCTGGAACCCCACCACCGGCACCTGGCGCGCCTTGCCGTCGCAGGCCCCTGAATCCGCCCGTTCGGCCCCGCTTTCCGCTTGGACAGGCTCGCAGTGGTTGGTCCATGGCGGCTCGACCGCCTTGGGGACCCCATTGGCCGATCCCCAGCGCCTGGAGGTCCGCCCGCCTTGGTTCCTCTACCGCCGCAGCGCACTGCCTCCGTCAACCCCGCCGCCCACCTCGCCATGATCCGACTCCTGTCCCTCCTCCGGCATCTTGCTTCCCCGCTGCGGGTGGCCTTGGTCCTTGGCCTTGGCGCGCTGCCGGGCTCCGCCCAATGGATCACCCAGACCAACCAGCTCAAGGCCGGATGGAATGCGGTTTCCCTCTTCGTGGATGCCAGCCATGCTCCGATTTCCGACGTGATGCCCTCCGACGGCTCCGTGGAAGAGGTGTGGCTCTGGAAGCCCTCCTCCACCCAGCAGTTCATCGACAGCCCGCAGGTGCCCACCGGCACGGGTTCGCAGTGGTCCAAGTGGACCTTCAACCTCGGGCCCTCCTCCGAGCTCCAGCGCCTGATCCCGAATGCTTCGTACTACGTCAAGGTGAAGGATTCGGCCACGACCTACAATTGGCTGCTCAAGGGCAAGCCCGTGGCGCCGCAGTATGCGTGGACCAGCTCGGGCCTGAACTTCATCGGGTTCCCGGTGCCGGACGGCAACATGGGCTACGAGCGTTTCTTCCAGCCGGTTCCTTCACTGCTGGAGACGGCCGAAATTTACCGCTCCCCGGGTGGGGCTTTTGGTGCGGGCAACCCGGCGCGTGTCTTCGACACTGCCCGCACGGTGTTTACCCGGGGCGAGGCCGTCTGGATGCGCGTGGCCGCTGGCTACAACCGCTACTTTGGGCCCTTCGAGGTCAGCCTGTCGGGCAACCGGTCCATTCAGTTCGGCAAGTCCGGCACCCAGGCCAGCTTCCGCATCCGTAACCAATCGAAGTCCACCAACGTCATCACCCTGACGATGCTGCCTTCTGAGGCCGCCCCCAGCGGGCAGACGGCGGTCGTGGGCTTACCGCCGTTGATCCTGCGGGGTGAGTTGGACCAGTCGACGCTCAAGTACACCGGAATCCCGCTGTCCGCCACCGTAGGCACTAACGAAGGCTTCGGTTTCACTTGGACCCTGCCGCCTCAAGGACGACCGGGTTCCGATGTGCAGGTCGTGCTGGGCTTGGCCCGCGACTCCATGCCGGGGCAGGCCGGCGACTTGAGCGCCTGCGTGCTCCGCCTCACCGATGCGGCAGGCTTGCTGCAAGTGGACCTGGGCGTCGGGGCAGTCAAGGCGGCCAACACCGGCCTGTGGGTGGGCGAGGCCCGTGTCACTCAGGTGGTTCAATACCTCAAGAACTACGAGCGCGACCCCGTGGGCAACCCGGTGGTCCGCCTGACAGAAGACGAGGGCGCCTACTCCGTAATGGTTACCAACGAGGTGGTCGGGGGCGTGAGTCGGCCGTTCCCGATGCGCCTCATTTTGCACAACGACGGCACCAACACCGTGTTACTGCAGCGGGTGTTTCTGGGCATGAATCCCCAGACCAACGCCATTGTCACCACGCAGCAGGGCTTCCTCGACCCGGCCCAACTCGCCTCGGCTCGGCGCATTTCGGCCGCCCACCTGCCGTGGTCGGCCCAGAACACGCCGTGGCCCATCACCATCACCAGCAATGTCTACCGGGTGGAAATCGCAACCCCGTATGACAGCCCTTCGGTGAACCCCTTCATCCACCAATACCACCCCGACCACGACAACCTGAACGCTTCCTTCACCCAGGTGCTGCCCAAGGGGCGGGAATCGTACTCCATCCAGCGGACCGTCTGGCTCAGTCCCCAAGCGGCCGGATTCGATTACCAGAGCCGTACCACCGGCTCGCTCGACCTCAACGGCGTGTACGATGAAAAAATTGAGGTCGGTGGTTCAGGCGCCAACACCCGGACCTTTCGCGTCCTGGGCACCTTCACCCTGAACCGCATCAGTGATCTCCCGACCTTGACCCGTTGAACGGCCCCAACCTCCCCACTCCTTTCTACAGTCACCCCCAACCCAAGAAGTTATGACCCAGTCCTCCCAGAGCCAGCCCTTCCTGCGGATTCCCGCCCTGCCCAATGGTCGTGGCAGCATGGCGGCCTTCCTTGCGCTGTTGCTTGGCCTCTTCGCCGGCCACTCCCCAGCCCTGCAAGCCCAGAACGGCTTCCCTCCGAGCCTGATGTCCTATCAGGGCTTCCTGGTGGACGCCAACGGCACCGGGCTGGCCCCGAACAACCCGCAGAATTTTTCGGTCGTCTTCCGTATCTATGGCGTGTCGTCGGGAGGCACTGCCCTGTGGACCGAGGCCCAGACCGTGACCATCGACAAGGGCAACTTCTCGGTGGTGCTGGGCGAGGGAGGGTCTGAGGGCAGTGAGGTCCGGCCCGACTTGGCCACTGTTTTCAATTCCAACAGGGCGTCCGACCTCTACCTTGGCATCACCGTCAAGGGCGTGAGCAATTCGGAGATTCTGCCACGCCTGAGGTTGCTGACATCGCCCTATGCGTTTTTGGCGCGCACCGCCAACGGCCTCGCCGGTAGCGACGGGGCTGCCCTCATCAGGTCGGATGCGGGTCGCCTGCGGATTTCACAAGCGCTGCAAAGCGACTTTCCTCCCAATGGAAACAATCGCGGAGCCAACGCGGTAGACCTTCAGGTGGCCCGGGTGAGCACCTCTCCTAGCCAGGTGGCCAGCGGCGCGACCAGCGTGATCTCGGGCGGCCAGAACAACACGGCTTCGGGCGAGTTGTCGGTGATCGCCGGCGGCAGCGGTTCCACCGCCTCGGGTCGGGGTTCGGCGGTCGGGGGTGGCGAGAACAACACGGCCTCGGGCCTATTCGCCACCGTTCCGGGCGGCCGGAATAACGTCGCCAGCGGCGAGAATTCGTTTGCTGTGGGTCGGCGGGCCCGCGCGACCCATCCGGGAAGCGTCGTCTTCGGTGACAATAGCGATACCGATAAGAACTCCAGCGGCGACAACCAGTTCCTCATCCAGGCGGCAGGCGGCGTGGGTATCAACGGGGCGCCGGCTCCAGGTGCGGCCCTCAACGTCAATGGCCAGGTCAAAGCCACCAGCGCTGATTTTAACACAATGATCGTCGAGAATTTGAGGGCCACGGCAGTCTCGGGTTTCGGCACCGTGCCTCTAGGAGGCATCATCATCTGGTCGGGAGCCGAAAATGCGGTTCCCGCAGGTTGGGCCTTGTGCAACGGGCTTCGCAACACCCCTGACTTGCGCGGACGGTTTGTGATTGGTGCCGGACAGGGTAGTGGTGGTCTGGCCAATCGCAGTGTCGGCTCCGCCGGCGGAACCGAGACGGTCACCCTGTCCGTCGGGCAATTGCCGGCTCACAATCATAGGGTTTCCGGGTCGACGTCTTGGAATGGCGATCATAGCCACATGCTTCCTCGAAACTATTCTGACGATGGTAACGGTGTTGGAGCGAATACTGTCGAACAATTGGGTATTTGGGGCGATTCCCGAAACTGGTCTATCACTGACACGCGTGGAACTGCGTTTGCGGGAAACCATTCGCATTCTTTCGATGTGACCTCCTGGTCCACCGGCAGCGGCGAAGCGATCAGCAACATGCCCCCATTCTACGCGCTGGCCTACATCATGCGCGTCCAGTAATCGCGGTCTCACCCTCGGTGAACTTCCAAGAGACTGTTGCCATGAAACTCTTCCCGCTATTCCGGTTTATCGGATTGGTCCCGGTGCTGTCGGCGAACCTGCTAGGGCAGGCCTTTCCCAAGGAGCCCTTGGAAATCCGACAACTCTCAGCGTCGGTCAATCTGAGTTCCTTCCGCGGAGTTCCACTTTCCAACGTCCGGAACAATCCTGCGGGTTCGGATGGCCGGGCTCCGGCGATCGGCAGCCAATTGCCGCCATATCCCTCTGGGGCTCCGACGGTTCGCCAGTTCCAGTCGGTCATGGGCTTCGGCGGCGGAGTCCGGATCGGTGGGCCTCCCACCAGTCCGCCGAACCTCAATGCGAACCAGAGCCTCGTTGCCAATGCGGTCAGCCTGAACTTGCCACGATTGGGTGGCACCAGACCCACGCACGTGCTCTTGCGGGCACGCATTGGTAGCCCGGTGGTGGCTCGGGGAGTGGATTTCCTGTTCGGTTCCATCATCCCGGTGCCGGACACCGACGAATTCGGCAACTTGCTGATGTTGCGGAACCTCCGTCCCGAGGATTACTGGGCCGCCGAGCCCCACAGTACCAACGACCATGCCGGAGCTCCCTACTACTGGAGCCCCAATGCCCGGGTGGTCTTCGCCACCAAGCCGGGCGCGGTGGAGATCGCTTGGAGGAAGGTGCAGGGTACCGGCACAGCTCCGGGAACGACCGCCAGTCCGACGAATTCCGTCTTGGAGGTCGGGCAATACTACACCCTCTTTACCAAGAAGGTTTTGGTCTCCGGTTCTCTGATCAAGCCCTCCCGCACCATTTATTGGACGCAAGGGGATTTCACCAAGGTGGGCAAGCCTGTGTCGGTCCCGGGCAACCGGGTCTCGGACATCGAGGTGGCCTACAACGACCAGGTGCCAGCCCGCGTGGCCAAGGAGTACGAGGGAAGCATCCCCGTGGTGCCCAACAACGGAACCAACGTTCTCCAGGAGACCCGCACCCTCTGGTTCGACCGGTCCACTTCCCAGATCCTCGCGTACAACGCCGAGGGACGGGTCTTCGTTGAATTGCTCGGCGATGCCAATCCCGACAAGCGGAGCCGCAAGCACCTGGGTTTCGAAATCGTCGACATCCTCCAGCAACCCACGCCGCAGAACCTGGTGGTGGAACTCGGTGAGCGACTTTGGCCCTACGGTCTTCCGAGGACTGTGAGAACCAATTCCTTCGACTTCGCCGACGCTTCGGCAGGTGGCTCAAATTTGATCCCCGACGTGCTGCCCAAGCTGGGAGACCGTTTCATCGAGGTGAACTCGCCTAGCTCAGGTCAGGCCAAGGAGTTGTACGCCATCCGCGAGACCAAGAATCAGAACGACGCGCTGGTGTTTTGGTTGGAGGAAGGGGTCGAGGGCCTGCTTTGGCCCCGGGTGTTCGCCCGCTACACGATGATTTGGCCCACGGACGTCACCGACTACAGCCACTACTTGCGGCCCACGGTGACTTCGGCGGCCGAAGCCAAGACCACTGGTGTGATCATGGACGCGGCCAACGCTCCGCTCCTGCTTTACCAGGATGCTCCTGAGCAACCGCGTGCTTTCCTGGAGCCGGATCTGACCTTCTACACCCACCTCACTGCCACCTACCCGGCTCACCGATCCCTGCTGCGGTACACCAGTGGCAGCAAGATGCTCTTCGAGCGGGTCTTTTCTTGGTTGGATGCCAATCTCGTGGCCACCAACTGGACCGGCACCGTGGTCACCAACTTGGTGGCTTGGAATGCCGCCACCAGCAGCCTCGCATTGCCTGCCACGATGGAATCCCCCCGCATCGACGTTCGCACCGTGGACGTCGGCCAGCGGGTATTACCTCCCCCAGGGGAAATCGGAGACGGCGGCGGCACGAATTATCTCGCGGGCTTCATCCGTTCCGGCCGCTCCTACCATTCTGGAGCTTACAAGAACCCCTTCGCCGCTGGATTTGAAGCGGCTAATCGAGGGGCGATTATCCCCGTCAATGCTATCCCCGGGGCCAATACGTTGGAGGTCTGGTGGTTCCGTCGCAACATCACCTTGGCTCGTGCCGGCTTGAATACCGTGGCATGGCCCTCGGTCTTCGGTCGGTACACGATCCAGTACCCCACCAATCCCAAGGAGATCGTGCTCGCCAGCAACGCTGGCACGGGAGGCCTCGACAGCCTCGTGGCCAAGGGATCCATTTACTACGAGAACGACCCAGTCGCCATCGGTTACAATCCCAACGAAGAGCACGCCCTGATGATTGGCGGCCAGGGATGGGCATTGCGTGACGACCTCAACATCACATCAGGCGGCAACTTTTCCTCACTGCCCTTCGTGCTCATCGACCATACCGGATCCGATGGCCGGCCCAGCATGGCCGTCTTCAGGGTCCTCCGCGAAAAGCCCGCGGCGGGGTTGCTGTTTGACTACGTGGTGGAGGCCGGTCGAATCCTTCAGGCCCCCATGCCGTTGCCGCTCTTGCCCCCGCCCGCCGAGGGCGAGGGCGTGGGTCGCGTGAACTACAACCTGGAAATCCTCCCGCTGGCGGGTCAGGGCAACCTGCCGGTCAACTGGTCGGAATCGCGCGATATCAACGGACCCTTCCGCCACTACAAGTCCTTCAGCATTCGAGACCGCAAGGATTCGTTCTGGGTGTACCGCGGACTGCATCTGGAGCCCACCCTGCAATCCGGTAAATACAACACCACCAGCAAGACCTTCACCGCGTTGCCGCAGGCCACCGCCATTGTCGGCCGTCCGTTCAAGTACTACATCCATGCCTCCCGCCGCGCCGAAGGTCTGGTAGTGAAGGCCTCTGCCACCAACTCGTTGCCCGATTGGATGGATGCCGATGCGGATGCCGGTGGGGTGTTCCTGGCCGGAACCCCACCCAGCGGATCGGCCACTTCACGTCGATCCTACGCTGTGGAGGTCATTGATGTGGGCCTCAGCCAGACCAACCGCCACACCGATTTGGGGGGCTTTTCTCTGGAGGTAGTGGCCAACGGCACCGAGCAGACACAGGCCGCCCTGACGATTGGCAGCCAGGCAGTGGATGGTCAGTCGGTCGTCTTCACCGGCCGTCCGCCCTTCCTGGCCGATCGGTCTTCCGATGCCAACAGCTTCCGCATGCGCTTCTACTACAAGACCGAGGAGGGCTTCGCTTGGCCGAACCGCCCCGGGGTGCCAGTCGGCACCATCGTGCCCTACCTTCGTCCCCGCGGGGCGGCAGCGGGAACGTTTACCGGAGACCCGGACGCCAAAGCGACCGCCTCTTTGGACATCGTCTATCGCCCGGCTTGGCCGACCTTGCCTCCGATCCTTCAGCCGGGACAGACCCTCACCGGGCCAATGAATGGCCTTCCCGCGATCCGCGGTCAGACCAGCGCCGAGGTGCTTTACCAGCAGTCCATTGCCACCAACATCACCTTGGCCAAGCCCAGCGTGGTGCTCATCGATCCCACCCAGGCGAAGACCGCTTCCCTGGCTTCGGTCGAGTTGACTCAGCTGCCCTCCGGCATCCTCACCGAGGCCAATCAAGGCCTCACCTACTTCCCCAACCTGCCGCCGCACTTGGCTTCCCGCGTGTACTACAATCCCAACGTCGGCAAGGGGGGCTCCCTGGTGCTGAAGGGTGAGTTCAAGGACGAGCCGGTGGGCGAGAAGTACTTTCAGCTCAATGTCTTGAGGGGCACGGCGGCCAAGCAAGACCTGCAGTCGGTGCTCGACCTCTGCCCTGCATCGCCTGTGGATGAGAAAACCAAGTGGAACAGACTGGTGAACGGATTGACCGCTGTGGTGGAGACCTTCCAGGAGAACCGGAACGTCCCTGGTCAATTTGTGCCGGACCCCAGCCTGAAGGCCGATGTCACCGTGGGCAACATGGTGGAGATTTCCAGCAGCGAGACGGCGGTCGACTCATATGCCCTGAGCGCCTCGGGCCCCGGTTATGGCATGGTTTCGGTCATCGTCGGCAACGGGCGTGCCTTCACGCCGCCGGGCGAGCCGGTGTCGGTGCACGTGCTGCGCGTGTCCGGTGGCCTGTGGCCGGGTGAGTTGAAGGTCATGCCCTCGGCCAATCCGCTCAATGAGCTGCTGACCTTGCAACACACACCCGACCTCGCCGGTCGCTTCGACGAGTTTGAGTACGAATGGCGCATCGGCGCCCCGGTCGACGGCGCACCGCCGCCGATGAACGCCGGGATGACCCAATGGAAGGCCCTGCAATCCGGTGCCGGCCTGCCCCGATACACCTTGGGTGGAGCGGGTATTCAAGTGCTCTCCGACAACTACTTGACGATGCGGTATCGCTCGGTCAACACGAACGACCCTGTCATTGGCCAATGGTCGCGCTGGACCGAGCCGCAACTGGCCGAGGGTTGGATCAAGCGGGTACTGGCGGGTATCAACCCCTTCCAGCAGCGCGTGAAGGACCTCTACAACAACGCGGTCAACACCGACGTCAGTGTCATCAGCCAGGCCGGTCGCCGCTGGGAGGGTGCCATCGCCCTCAACCTAAACAACATCAACAACTCCGGTCTGGTAGAAATCTACGAAACGGTGCTTCGGCGCGGTCGCGAATTGAGCATCGACGCCGGGATCAACTATGGCCCCGCCAACGACGCCCTGTTGCTGGTAGCCGGCTACCTCAACGACCTGTACTCGCTCCTGGGTGACGAGGCCAAGGCCGACGCGGCCAATCCCACCATCGCCACCGGCACTGGTGATGGCACCGAAGGCAGCGTGGCCACCGCCAAGTTCAGCTTCGCCGGTCAGTTGCCCTCGCTCTTGGAAGAGGAGTTGGGCCTTTTGCGCGGTCGTGACGACTTCATGCAGCCTGGGGTGCAGACGGCGCCGGCCTACAACCGCCTGTATTGGAACTTCACCCGGGGCATCAACTCGGGCGAGGTCATCTACACCGAAAACTACAACATCAAGGACCTCAACACCGACGGTGTGATCGACGCGGCCGATGCCGCCAAGGCCTTCCCTCAAGGCCACGGCGACGCCTACGGCCACTACCTCACAGGCCTCAAGGGCTACTACGGCCTGCTCATCAACAACAAGTTCGATTGGGTGCCCCGCAGCGAGGCGGTGACCATTCTGGGCAAGGCCATTCAGGTGGACTACGTGGACGAACGGAAGTTCGCCGCGGCGGCCGGGTCGGTGAGCCAAACCGGCTTGGAGGTTCTGAAGCTGGTCTTCCGTCAGTCCTACCGCTCCGGCGATGCGGGGGGGTGGGACCGGTTCGGCGAGACCCGCCAGAACACCAACCGGGCCGTGACCACGGTGCGGCATTGGGGCATGGATCATTGGGCCAGCCGGGTGGGCCAGGGGGCTTACCTGAACTGGGTGGTGGGCAACTCGATGCTGCCCGAGGTGGATCCGGACCCGACGCACGAGGGCATCCAGAAGATCGACCGCACCACGGTGCCTGAGCTGGGCCAGTTGCCCCTGATTTACCGCGAGGTGCAGCAGGTCCTCGACAACGCCGAGGCAGGACTGACTCCGCTCGGATTGGCGCGGGACAGTCTGGCACTGGATATCAACCCGAACGTGGTGACCGGAGCCAATCCCAAGGGCCACTTCGAGCAGTTGTACGACCGCACGGTGGGCACGCTGGAGAATGCAGCCATGGCCTTTGACGAAGCGCGGACGATGTCCACGGCCATCCGTTCCGAGGGCGACTCGCTCGAGGAAGTGAAGGCCAAGATCCAAGACAACGAGCGGGCCCTGACCACCAAGCTCATCGAGCTCTATGGCAGCCCGTACACCGATGACATCGGGCCGGGCAAGACCTACCCGCAGGACTACTCGGGTCCAGACCTGGTCCACTATTTGTATGTGGAAATGCCCGAATACACCTTCCCGGAATCCACCGGCGAGAACGGGCGGGAGTTCACCATCCCTATGCCCGGTGTCCCCAAGGCATGGGAGACCAACGTCACGGGCAACTTCTACGGCATCTGGGAGGCGGACAAGGGAGCCAACTCGGCCTTCTACAACGCCATCCAGTTCCCCCAGTTGACCAATTTGACCATTACCGTCACTTCCGAGGGATACACTCCCCGGCCCGAAGCATGGAGCGGTCGCCGGGCTTTCCCCGGCCGCATCCAACAGGCCATTTCCGGAGTGGTCGCTGCGGAACGGCGGTTAGCCCTTTCGCTGGATGACGTCCTGGGCGGGCGCGAGGACTTCCAGAAGGCCGTCGACCTGTTCAAGGCCAACTGGCAGACCTCCAAGGAAATCTACGACAAGGAGCGAGACTTGCTCATCGCTCAGCAGACGTTCCAGTCGGTGAATCTGGCCAACGACCTGTTCGAAGTCTTCACTGAGAAGACCAAAGCGACTGCGGAAAACCTTTCCCAGGTGGTCAAAGATGCTCTGCCGCAGTCGCTGGTGGCCGGTTTGGCGGCCGGCGGCGACTTGACCTCTGGAGGTCGAGCGGCAATCGAGGCGGCCGGTGGCGTGGTCGAAGAGGCCTTGGATGCGATCAAGGTGGCCCGGACCGTCGTGGTCAAGGCCCTCGAGTTCGCCACCACAACGGCCGACCAATGGTCGCAAATGGACTATATCAAGCCCCGGGAAAAGAAGATGGAACTGCGCCAGTCGCTCAACGACCTGGCGCTGCAGTTGCAGGATGTCCACGCCCTGCTCTGGACGGTCAACCAGCGCCGCCGCGAGTTGGACGATGCGCAAATGAATCTCCGAAGCCTTGTAGCTGAAGGTGAGCGCATTCAGGCCGACCGGCAGGCCTTCCGGTTCCGCGCGGCGGCATCCATCCAAGGCTACCGTACCCGCGATGTGGCCTTCCGCCTCTTCCGCAACGAGAAGTTGGACCGGTACGAGACCTTGCTGGATCTGGCGTCGAGCTACTCGCTCTTGACGGCCAATGCCTACGATTACGAGACGGGCTTGCTCAACAACCAAAGCGGCAAGGCGTTCGTCGACCGCATCATTCAGGCACGCGCCTTGGGCGTGGTGCGCAATGGTCATCCGCAGTTCACCGGCAGCGCCGTCGGCGATCCGGGTCTCTCAGGCGCTCTGGCCGAGATGAACGCCGACTGGCAGGTGCTCAAGGGACGTCTTGGGTTCAACAACCCCGATGCCTATGGCACCACCGCCTCGCTGCGAGCCGGCAACTTCCGTATCTTGCCCGGGACCGATGGCGACACGGCATGGAAGGACGTAATGAACCGCGCCCGTCGTGACGACGTCCTGCAGGACGTGGATGTCCGCCGCATGTGCATGCAGTTGGACCGTGGCGACGGTCTGGCGGTGCCGGGCCTCGTCATCGAGTTCTCCACCACCATCGCCGATGGCCTGAACCTCTTCGGCCAGCCGCTGGCGGCCGGCGACTCGGCCTTCCATCCCAGCGCCTTCGCCACGAAGATCTTCGGCATGGGCGTGGCCCTCGAGGGCTACAAGGGCATGGACAATCCGTTCCCCAACACCGGCGCAGTCAGCGGCTCCGGGGCCGTTTCGCCGGCCGACCCGAACCTGGCCTTCATGGATTTGACCGCGATGGCGGCAACCCCCTATGTGTACCTGATCCCCGTGGGTCTGGACTCCATGCGCAGCCCGCCGCTGGGCGACCAGAGCACCATCCGTACCTGGGCGGTGCAGGACGTCACGGTGCCCATGCCCTTCAACATCGGCACCTCAGACTTCTCCTCCAAACGGCTGTGGCAGAGTTCGGAGTCCCTGACCGAACCGTTGTTCTCGCTCCGCAAGCATCAGGCCTTCCGCCCGGTGCCGACGGCCGCGGTGTTCACGCCCAACATCTACGGCGGCAGTGGTGGGTTGGCCCGCTCTCAGTTTACCAACTCGCGCTTGATCGGCCGCTCGGTCTGGAACAGCCAGTGGAAGCTGGTGATCCCCGGCCAGACGCTGCTGAACAATCCGTCGGAAGGTCTCGACCGCTTCATCCAAAGCGTGAAGGACGTGAAGCTGCACATCGTGTCCTACTCGTACTCGGGCAACTGAACCACTGCTGACCATGCGATTCCTGCGCCATCTCTTCGTTGCCGCCGTCCTGGGCGTGTTGGGGCACCAAGCCCTGGCCTTCCCGCCGCTGCCTCATCACACCGTGTACGGTCTGGTCCGGGACGAGTTCGGCAATCCGCTGATCTCGCCGGGCACCGAGCTCACGCTCGAGACCCTGGCCGGTGCCGTGATCACCACCACCGTGGTTCCCGGCCTCGAAGCCGGCGTGAACTACCGCATTGAGGTGCCGGTGGATGCCGGTCTGACCTCCGACTTGTATCGCCCGACGGCGATGAGGCCCACCGCGCCGTTCCGCATCCGGGTCAAGATCGCTGGGCGGACCTATGTGCCGTTGGAGATGAAGGCCAACATGGCGCTTCTGGGCCAGCCGGCCCAGTCGTCCCGGGTGGACCTGACGCTCGGCGAAGACACCGATGGCGATGGACTGCCCGACGGGTGGGAGCGTTCGGTGATCGCTGCGGGCAACCTCGGCCTCACGCTGGAGGGTCTGAAGCCGGGCGATCGGCTCAATGGCAACTCGCTCTCAGTGCTCGAGGCTTACTTGGCGGGCACTTACGCATGGGACCCCAAGGACGGCTTTCGATTGGACATCGTGGAGTTCTCAGCCGCCGACCCGGTGCTGGAGTTTGTGGCGCTGCGCGGCCGCAGCTACACCATTTCGGCCTCCAACGACTTGCTGACCTGGAAGCCGATGAAGTTCCGGGTGCAGGGCGGGGCATCGGACTCTCCGGTGTCGTTCCACCAGACGACCCAGCTCCAGCGGGTGCGGGTGGTCGCGGCCGGCGAGGCCTCGGACCCCGCGCCGAAGTTCTACAAGCTGCAGGTGAAGTGACCCGTCTATGAACGGTGCCACACCGAGGGGAAGTATATCTGGATTGCGATCCTGGTATGGGTCGATGAACCGGTCGGTGGTCGTGGCCGGAATTGTATTGGCGGCCGTCGTGTCATTGGCCATCGGCCTTCGACGCTGGGGTTGGGCAAAGTCGGCTGCGGCCACTGAAGAAACGGTGAGCCGGGACCGGTTGGTGTTGCGGGAAGGGCGATGGATGAAGACCGACGAGACCAACATGTTCACCGGCCTGATGGTCGACTTCTATCTCGACGGCACGCTCCAGTCGCGCTCGGCCGTGTCGAACGGCCTGTTGCATGGGGTCTCCGAGGGATGGTGGACCAACGCGGTGCTGGCAGTACGCGAGACCTTTCGCGAGGGACGCTCTCACGGGTTGCGCACCAAGTGGGACATCGAGGCTCGACGGATTTCGGAGGTCGATATTCGGGAGGGCCAGATCGATGGATTTCACCGGGAATGGCACACCAACGGACAATTGGCGGTCGAGGTGGCGATGGCCTCGGGGCTGCCGAGCGGTCAGTCGCGGCGGTGGAGCCCCGATGGCGCGTTGGTCGGCCAGTGGTCGCTGAGCAACGGCGTGGTGGTGAAAAGTATGACCAACGCCGTGGAACTCCAGGCACTGGCCCAGAAGGGGGGCACGCCGTGAGGCGGAAGGTTCCAGCAATGGGTGCCGAGGACCGGTTTTGGGGCGGGCTCCGTTTCGTGCCCTTGCTCTCCCGATTTCTCATCGCCGCTCGGTCTCTGGGAATCGCGACAGGGATGCTTTTGGCAGGCACCTTGGCGCTTCGGCTCTCGGCGGCGGCGGGTGCGCCGATCGCCCGATGGGTGGCTGACGATTGGGCGGGTGGAACTGCAACCTGGGTCGATCGGGTCGGGGGCAAGGTAGCGACTTCCTACGGTGAGCCCGTCAAGACTGCCGGGCAATTCAACGTAGCCGCTTCGGACGCTGGCATCGTCTTCGACGGGGTGAATGACTATTTCGAGGTGGATGCGTTCAACAACCCGATCGCGGGTCGAACTAAGGTCACGATTGTCGCGCTCTTCAAGGCGAATCAAGGTGCGACGGGCGATGATAATGTTGGCCTCTTCTGGCAATATCCGGGGCCCATCAATGCGGAATCCCCAGGGTTCCCGAATGATTTCGGACTGACCATCGGTGCCGATGGCTTGGCTCACGCGTTCTTCAATGAATCGTTCCCGACGTTTACTCCGATCAGTGTCGTCGATGGATTGGTTCATACGATGATACTGACCTGGTCGGATCCCAACGATCAGGGGGATGGGGTCGCCAGTTTTTATGTCGATGGGGTATTGGCTGGACTCTACCCGGTGCCTGATGGCGGAAATGGAATCGTCAACGACTTCATTCGGTTTGGCCGAGAGAGAGAAACTGAGGATCGATGGTTCCGCGGGACGATTGGCGAACTGCGGTTCTACGAGACGATTGAGAATCCTGCCGAGGTCCATAGCTCCATGACCGGCACTTCCCAGCCTCCCACTCAAATCCCGGTCACGGTTATTGGAGCGCTGGTGAACAACAAGGTCTATGACGGATCGACCATCGCAACCCTGAATCCGGAGGCTGCGTTGCTGTCAGGGGTAGCCTTGGGCGATGTCGTCTCGCTCAACACCAATGCGGCGACGGCCTCCTTCGTGTCGTCCTCGGCAGGCTCTAACATAGTAGTCAATGTCAGCGGTCTGGCCCTTTCGGGACCTGATGCGTCGAAATACGTTTTGGTGGATCCGCCGGTCTTCGAGGCCGACATCACCCCGAAGCCATTGGACGTCACGGGTTTTTCGGTGTTGGGTCGCACGTTTGACGCCACCCGGACAGCGGCCTTGGTGGTTTCCAATCCCCAATTGATCGGCATTTTGGATGGGGATGTGGTGACGCTGAATTCCGAACAGGCGGCCGGCCTGTTCGACACCTCGGCCGTGGGCCTCAACAAGCCCGTCCTCGTGACGGGTCTCGCATTGGAAGGAGAGGATGCTGCCAACTACCAGTGGGTTTCCCCATCCATCACCGCGTCCATCAACTCGGATGGCCTGACCGCGGGGACATTGGTGGCGGTTTCGGCGGCATCGTTGGAGATCGGAGTCAACGGGGAGGTCGAACTCGTGCAGACCTCGCAACTGCCGACCGGTGCCTTGGTAGAGAGAGTGGTGCTTAGCCTGGAGTATTCCACCCACTGGAGTGCGGCCAATAACCCCGCCATCGGCGGGAATAGCGTTAAACTCAACAATGTGGATCTCATCTGGTGGGTCTCCCTTGGCACTGGCGGCAATTGGCTGCAGCTCCAGAGCGAGCAAATCGGGGCCTTGGCTGCATTCAATCGATCAGGACAGAATTTATGGAGGATTGGATCCGCGTGGAACCCCGTATCGCTGCGGAATTTCACAGTGACGATTCACTATTGGATTCCCAATCAAGCCAATCAAGCGCCGACGGACATTGCGCTGTCGGCCGCTACCATGGCGGAGAACAACGCAGCGAATGCGACGGTGGGGACGTTGACGGCGACCGACGTGGATGCCGGGTCGACGCACACCTTCACGCTGGTGAGCGGCACCGGAGACACGGACAACGCGGCGTTCAACCTGAGCGGGAACGCCCTGCGGTTGACGGGCAGCGCAGACTTCGAGGCCAAGAGCAGCTACAGCGTTCGGGTCCGTGCGACGGACGCTGGAGGTCTGTTTTTCGAGAAGGCTTTCGCCATTACGGTGAGCGACGTGAACGAGGCGCCGACGATCAGTTCGATTTCGGACCAGACTACACTGGAAGACACGGCGACGGGTGCCATTGCCTTCACGGTGGGCGACGTGGAGACGGCCGTGGGATCGCTGACGGTGACGGCGACGTCGTCGAATGTCGGAGTCGTGGCAGCTGGCGGAATCGCCCTAGGCGGCAGCGAAGCCAACCGGACGATCACGTTGACGCCGGTGGCCAACGCCAGCGGCACGAGCACGATCACGGTGACGGTGACCGACGCCGGCGGTTTGACGGCTACGCGCAGTTTTGCGCTGACGGTGACCGCGGTGAATGACGCCCCGACGATCAGCACGATTTCGGACCAGACCACGTTGGAAGACACGGCGACAGGAGCCATTGCCTTCACGGTGGGCGACGTGGAGACGGCCGCGGGATTGGTGACGGTGACGGCGACGTCGTCGAATGTCGGAGTCGTGGCAGCTGGCGGAATCGCCCTAGGCGGCAGCGAAGCCAACCGGACGATCACGCTGAGCCCGGTGGCCAATGCGACCGGGACGAGCACGATCACGGTGACGGTGACCGACGCTGGCGGTTTGACGGCGACGCGCAGCTTCGCGCTGACGGTGACGGCGGCGGTGGAATTGCTGGTAAACCCGCAGTTTGCACTGCTGGACCCGGTCAATCCGCTGAAGCCTCTGGCGTGGGACTCCACCGAAGGCTGGGTTGTGTTTTCCGGCAGCGGTGGCAACGACGCGCCTCCTTCGGTTCACCCCGCTGGATTACTCGCTTTTGGGCGCTCCTCGAGCGTCGTGGTCTCACAGACCGTTCCCGTGTTTCCGATGACCAGTTCGGGGGTGGCCTCGTTCACTTTGGAGTACGATGTCGCGAAGAATCAACAGGAGGGTATCTATTGGGTGCAAGCCGAGTTCCTGAGCGCCTCCGGAGCGGTTGTGACAACCTTGCGCAGACCGTCATCAGGCACCGAAGCAGCACCATCCGCGTTGACGACGAACCAGTTGGTGTTGAATCGGGACTCGTTGGCCAATTTCGACCAGATCACCCAAGTTCGAGTGTCCTTGTTTGGGCAGCAATCTCCTTACGTCTGGTCGGGTCACTATGGGCCATTCTTTAATTACGTCAGTTTGACTGCGGTGCTTCTGCCCAACACGGCTCCAACGATCACTGCGATTTCGGATCAGACCACGCTAGAGGACACGGCCACGAGCGCGATTGCCTTCACGGTGGGCGACGTGGAGACGGCGGTTGGATCGCTGACCGTGACGGCGACGTCGTCGAACCTCGGAGTCGTGGCGGTTGGCGGAATCGCCCTGGGCGGCAGCGGAGCCAGCCGAACGATCACGCTGAGCCCGGTGGCCAACGCCAGCGGCACGAGCACGATCATGGTGACGGTGACCGACGCCGGCGGGGCGAGTGCGACAAATTCCTTCGTGCTGATCGTGACCCCAGTGCCCGATGTGCCAACCCTCGAAGGGTTTTTGCTGGGTGCCGGACTGATGCCGGTGGTCGGGGGCGATGGGCGTTATCGGCTTGAGGCCAGCCTTGGTCAGGCAATCGCGGGCAGCCTGCCGAAGGTGGGGAGTTTGGATTTGGCTTCAGGATTTTGGTTTCTCGATCGCCTGGCGAATGCCCTGCCAGGTCAGTTGGGTGACATTCCGACCCCAGCCCAGGCGGCCAAGGGTCTGATGCTGCAACGTGCGACGGTTGCGGCAAGCCGCACCGACCGCCTTTCCTCGGGTACGGCGCCCCAGATGGCTTCGGGGGTTCGGTTGCTGGAGGCCCGGATTCGCGTCGCTGCGGTGGGTGACACTGCGAAGGTCCGGATCCTGGTGTCAGGACTGCCAAAGGCGCGATTGCGTGTGCAGTCCAGGGAAGGATTCGGCACCGGATCCTGGCGGGATGATGGAATTTTGCAGTTGGATGGTGAGGGGGAGGGCTTCCTCGAGACCAGTGGAGGCGACGCGTCTGCCATGCGCTTCTATCGACTCGTTCAGCCATGAGGGATTTCATGATGGAAGGACTGATCCGTCCGATGCTGGGAAGCATCGGGTTTTTTGTACGATGGATGCCCCGGCTTGCCGGCGTCCTGCTGGGGTTGGGCGCCTGGGCTGACAGTTTTCCCCACGGCTGGGGAGGCAACGGTCTCGGCCAGGTCGGCAATGGGACGACCTCCGATGCCACGCAGCCGGTCGCCATCACCTCCACCGCCATCCCCAGAACCACCCAAATCACCAACGTCTCTGCCGGTGCCGGTCACAGCGTGGCGCTGGGCAGCGACGGCAAGGTGTACGCGTGGGGTGGCAATGGGAGCGGTCAGCTGGGGGATGGGACGACGAGCGACCGAAGCCGGGCGGTGGTGGTGGAGGCCGGGCAAATTCCGACGGGAGTGGTGCTGCAGCAAGTGAGTGCTGGGGCGAGCCACAGCCTGGGGCTGGGGAAGGATGGCAAGGTGTACGCCTGGGGCGAGAACGAGTTTGGGCAGCTGGGCGATGGGACCACCGAGGATCGGACGAGCCCGGTGGCGGTGGCTGCCGGTGAGATACCGAGTGGGGTGACGATCACGGAGGTGCGAGCGGGCCGTGAGCACAGCGTGGCGTTGGGCAGCGACGGCACGGTGTACGCGTGGGGTCGCAATGGCTTTGGACAGTTGGGTGACGGGACGCTGGAGAACCGGACGCGCCCGGTGGCGGTGCGTGTGGGCACGGCGAGGTACCGGGGGATTGCGGCGGGTCGATTCCACAGCCTGGGAGTGGCGACGGACGGGAAGGTGTGGGGCTGGGGATCCAATGGCTTTGGCCAGTTGGGCGACGGGACGACGGAAGACCGGCTGGAGCCGGTGTGGTCGAGCGGCGTGAGTGTGGGAGCCAAGAGCGTGGGTGCGGGCTGGGAGCACAGTGTGGCTTTGGGAGTGGACGGGAAGGCGTACGGATGGGGCGGGAACGGTTCTGGCCAATTGGGCGACGGGACGGCGACGGAGCGGGTGTCGGCGGTTGGGGTGGTGGGATTGTTGGGGAACTTGAAGGCCGTGGAAGCCGGCGGTCAGTACACCCTTGGGTTGGGAGAAGACGGGGTGGTGTACGGATGGGGAGCCAACGAGTCGGGCCAGTTGGGCGACGGGACGAAGGTGGAGCGTCGGAGCCCTGTGGCGTCGGTGCGGGGTGAGATCCGTGCGGGTCTGGTGGTGGGGAGCCTGAGCGCAGGCGCGCAGCACGCGCTGATCCTGGCCAATGGCGAGCCCGTCCCCGGCGTTCCGGAAGTTTCGCTGGGCAGTCTCGCTGGCACCTATGGCACTCCGTTTGTGGGCCGCATCGAGGCCGCTGGCCGGCTCATTCTGGAGTACGGGGCCACCGGGCTTCCCGAAGGCCTGGTCGTGGATCCGGCGACTGGTGTGATCAGCGGTACACCGGTTCAATTGGGTACGTTTTCTGTGTTGGTCAGCGCTCGCAATTCCGCGGGGACCGGTGCAGGCACGCTCACGATCCAGCTAGACAAGAAACCGTTGGGCTTGTCGGGCATCTCCGCTAACTCGAAGGAATACGATGGCACGCCGGCCGCGCCGCTCACCGGCACGCCGGTGCTTGTGGGCGTGGCGGGCGACGATGCGGTTACCTTGGGCGGCCGCGCCGTGGGGCAGTTCGCCGATGCCTCGGCTGGCACGTCCAAGCGCGTGGTGGTTTCCGGCTATTTGCTGTCCGGGGCCCGTGCCGCCAACTACACGCTGGCCACTTCCGTGGAATTGTCGGCCGACATCTTGCCGCGGCCCGTTTCGCTTCCCAATGCGGCCGCGGTCTCGAAGGATTACGACGGTACGACCGCAGCCGGAATCACCGGTCTGGAACCGATTTCCAACCGGGTCACCGGGGACGACCTCGCGGCCCGTGTGGTCTTCGCCACATTCCCGAGGTCGACCGTCGGCACGGCCCTGGAGGTTGATGCCACCCTCGAATTGACCGGAGCCTCTGTGGCCAACTACCGGTTGGTCCCGCCGACAGGGCTCCGAGCCGACATCCGTCCAGCGCCGGTGCAGATCCAGTTGGCAGGAACAATTCAGACGTACAGCGGATCGCCCCTGCCGGTCTTCGCGGTGACGGTGCCTTCGGGAATTGCGGTGTCGCTGACCTACAATGGGGGAGCCAATCCGCCATCGGCTGCCGGCACCTACGCCGTCCAAGCCCGCGCGCTCGGTGAAAACTATGTGGGCGATCTGGCGGGCACTTTTCAAATCCAGCCCAAGGTCCTCACGGGCCGGGTGACGGTGTCGGACAAGCCCTTCGACGGATCCACGCTGGCCACGGTGACCAGTCGTCAGGTTGACGGGGTGGTGATCGGTGACTCGGTGGCTCTCGGGGTTGGTTCGGTGCGCTTCACCGATGCGCTGCTCGGGACCAACAAGGCCCTTGTCGCGGATGATCCTCTCCTCACAGGAGTCTCGGTAGCCAACTACCGGCTGGGCGAGGTGACGGTGGTTCCAGCGGCCATCCTCAACAATCCGCCCGTATTCGACGCTTTCCCGAAGCTGGTGGTGGTCGAGGGCAAGACCTTGCAAGAGTTGCTCACTGCCCGGGATGGCGACCTTCCGCAGCAGACGCTGGTATTCCGGCTGTTGCAGGCCCCGTCTGGGGTCACACTGACGGCCGGGGGGCTTTTGCAGTGGACGCTTCGGCGGACGGACATCCCGGGAGACTATCCCCTTCGGGTGGAGCTGAGCGACGGGGTGACGAACGTGCAGCGCAGCGGCGTGATCACCGTGGCCCCATCGGGGATTGATCCGGTGGTGATTCCCATCCCGGATGCCAGCGTGGTGGAGAACCGGGCCTCCGGCGCACCGCTCAGTTCGCCGGATCCCGACTTGAAGGGAGCGTTGACCTGGTCGCTGGTGTGGGGACCCGCGGGATTCTCGGTGGCGGCCGTCGGCCGGTGGACTTGGCAGCCCGGCGAGTCGCTCGGCGGCACCCGCTGGACGGTCGTGGCCGAGGCGACGGACGGTCAGATCCGCAGTCGGGTGTCCTTCCAGGTGGACGTGGTCGAGGACAACCAGTTGCCGGTGTGGCTCGACACCCCGCCGCCGGAGTGGACCGAGGGTCGGGAAGCGGTTTGGCAAGTGGCCGCGCGCGATGCCGATGAGCCGGTTCAGGCGCTGGCCTACCGGTTGGTCTCGGGACCGTCGGGCTTGACGCTGAGCCCCTCAGGCCAGGTTCGCTGGACCCCGTCCGAAGCCCAGGGACCCCAGGTCCATCCGCTCTTGGTGGCCGTTGGTGACGGTCAGGTCTCGGTCACCAACCTGTTCCAAATCCAGGTGCGTGAAGTCAATCAGGCGCCGGTGTGGACGGGCGAAGCGGCCTTTTCGGTGGACGAGGGGCAGTCGCTCGAGCGCCAGCTTGCCGCCACGGATGCGGACCTGCCGAACCAACCGCTGGCCTTCGCTCTCCTCAGCGGTCCGGTCGGTCTGACGGTTTCCCGCGAGGGCCAGTTGCGATGGCTGCCTTCGGAGACCCAGGGGCCTTCGACGAACTCCGTCCGGGTGTCGGTCAACGACGGAACCGAGACGGTCGAGCGCGAGTTTTCGGTGGTGGTGCGCGAGGTGAATGTCGCGCCGACGATCGCGGCGGTGGCCGATGCGGCGATCGAACCGCTGAAGCCGTGGACGATCCGGTTGTCGGCCGAGGATACGGACGTGCCGGTGCAGCGTCTGGTGTTCGCAAGGGTGCAGGGGCCGACGGGTCTCACGGTGGCTGAGAACGGCACGGTGTCTTGGACCCCGTCGACCGCACAGACCGCGACGACGAACCGGGTGGAGGTGTCGGTGAGCGACGGGGTGGTGCAGGTGACGAACTCCTTCCGGGTTGTGGTGGCTCGCGCGCCGAACACGCCTCCGGTGATCGCTGGCGTGTCCGCCCAACAGGTGGCCGAGACGGGCAGTCTGGCCCTCGCCCTGTCGGCGAGCGATGTCGATTTGCCGGTGCAGCGCCTGACCTTCGCCTTGGTGTCGGGTCCAGTGGGCCTGACGGTGAGCCCGTCAGGTGCGGTGGCCTTCCGACCGACCGAGGCGCAGGGCCCAAGCACCAACACGGTGGTGTTCCGGGTGACCGACGACGGGGCTCCTCCGCTCAGTGCGACCAACGCCTTCACCGTCCTCGTGACGGAGGTCAATGCGGCACCAGAGATCGTCGCGGTTTCGGACGTGGTGATCGACCCGCTGAAGCCGTGGTCGATCACCCTCGCTGCGCGTGATGCGGATCTGCCGGCGCAGCGTCTGGCGTTCGCGCTCGTGCGGGGCCCGGTGGGACTGACGGTGACCGATTCGGGAGCGCTCGAATGGACGCCGTCGATCACCCAAGGTGATACGACCAACCGCGTGGAGGTTTCAGTCTCCGACGGTTTGGCGCAGGTCACCGCGCCGTTCACGGTGGTGGTACGCTCGTCAAATCAACGGCCGCAGATCGTCGATGTACCGCTGCGTCGGGTGGCCGAGACGGGCAGTCTGGTGTTCAACATGTCGGCGAGCGATGTCGATTTGCCGGCGCAGCGCCTGACCTTCGCGCTGGTGTCGGGTCCGGTGGGCCTGACGGTGAGCCCGTCAGGTGCGGTGGCCTTCCGACCGACCGAGGCGCAGGGCCCAAGCACCAACACCGTGGTGGTCCGGGTGACCGACGACGGGGTGCCTCCGCTCAGTGCGACCAACGCCTTCACCGTCCTCGTGAGGGAGGTCAATGCGGCACCAGAGATTGTCGCGGTGCCGGACGTGGTGATCGACCCGCTGAAGGCGTGGACCATCCCCCTCGTGGCCCGAGATACGGACTTGCCGGTCCAGCGTCTGGCGTTCGCGCTCGTCCAAGGCCCAGTGGGTTTGACGGTGAGCGATTCGGGAGCGGTCGCGTGGACGCCGTCCATCACCCAAGGCGACACAACCAACCGCGTGGAGGTTTCAGTTTCCGACGGGTTGGCGCGGATCACCGCGGCGTTCACGGTGGTGGTGCGCCCGTCGAACTTGCGACCCCGGATCGCTGACGTACCGCTGCGTCGGGTGGCCGAGACGGGCAGCCTGGCATTCAGTTTGTCGGCGAGCGACGCAGATGTGCCGGCGCAGCGGCTGACCTTCGCGCTGGTGTCGGGTCCGGCGGGCCTGACGGTGAGCCCCTCGGGTGCGGTGGCGTTCCGACCGACCGAGGCGCAGGGCCCGAGCACCAACACCGTGGTGGTGCGGGTGACCGACGACGGGGTACCCGCTCTGAGCGGGACCAACTCCTTCACCGTCCTCGTGACCGAGATCAACGCCGCGCCGACGTTTGTGAGCCTCGTGAACCGCCGGATCCGGGAGTTGAGCCCGATGAGTTTTCGCCTGATCGGACGAGACACCGACCTGCCCGCCCAGCGGTTGACCTACACGCTGGTGGATGGCCCCGCCGGCCTGACCGTGGCGGAGGATGGTCTGGTGAACTGGACCCCGTCCGAGGAGCAGGGACCGTCCACCAACACGGTCACCGTACGTGTGAGCGACAACGGCAACCCGGCGCTGGGCTCGACCGGATCCTTCACGATCTTCGTCACTGAGGCCAACAGTGCCCCGACGGTGGTCAACGCGTTCAGCCGGACGATCTTGGAGAACGTCGGCTTGAACTTCACGCTGATCGGACGCGATTCGGACCTTCCGGCGCAGAGGTTGACCTTCTCCCTGGTCAGTGGGCCGCGGGGTATGACCGTGAGCGAGGCGGGTGCGCTGGTGTGGAACCCGACCGAGGACCAGGGCCCGAGCACCAACACAGTGGTGGTGCGGGTGAGCGACGACGGCGTGTCGTCACTGAGCGCGACCACGAATTTCGTGGTGACGGTGCGCGAATCCAACACGCTGCCGGTGCTGGTGGTGAGCAATCTGACGGTGGCAGCGACAGGCCGCCTCTCAGTGAGCTTGAAGGCCACCGACTCGGACATCCCGGTGCAGGCGTTGAGCTACCGGTTGGAACTGGGGCCCCAAGGGCTGAGTGTATCGACCAACGGGTTGCTGGAGTGGACGCCGCCGGCGTCGCTGGCCAACACCACCAACGCGGTGCGGGTGTCCGTGAGCGACGGCGTGGCACGGGTTCAGGCCAACTTCCGCATCCTCGTGGGACCGGTCGGCTCCGGCACGGGCTCGGAGGCCAAGGCGGCGGTGCCGACCCGGATCGCCATGGCGCTGAGTGCCGACGGCGAACCCCTGCTGCGGGTGAGCGGGCCGGAGGGTGCGGTCTTCCAGGTGGAGGCCTCTGATCTGTCGGGGTCGCCGTGGGAGCCTGTCGGATCGGTTCCGGCAGTCGAAACCCTGGGCGAAGGCTTCCCTCCGGTGGAGGTTCCCATCCCAGTGGACGAGTCCCGTCCGTTCCGCCGGTTCCGCCTGCGCAAATTCTAAGAGCCTGTCTGAAAATGGGGAGGGGTTCTGCGGCTGGGGAATTCTGGTTTGGGCAAGGCGGTGAGCGGCGAGGCAGACCTCCTGCGGTCTGTTCCGCCCGAACCAACGCAGTCCAAGCCGGAAAGACCCGCCGCCCGGAGGGTTTGGGAGGGAAGGGCCCGCTGGCGGCGTTGCTTGTCGGTCA
>Ga0247843_1003437_pt1 | contig 26046 bp, 21 predicted proteins | sample LaCruzMarch2017__FD_192420 | JGI IMG/M metagenome (GOLD analysis project Ga0247843, IMG submission 192420) | Freshwater microbial communities from meromictic Lake La Cruz, Castile-La Mancha, Spain - LaCruzMarch2017_8m | ecosystem: Environmental > Aquatic > Freshwater > Lake | place: Spain...
CGCGACCTCGCCGCACGACGCAATCCCTCCTTGCCAACCACGCCCTCAATCCATCAGAAAACACCCGTCCGGGGTGGTGCACTTTGAAGTGATCACAGGTGGTGCATTTTGAAGTGATCGGTGACACTTAGTCGCGCATCGAAAGAATCCCTGTTATCTCAAAGCCAACCCGTCGCACGTTCACGCCCGCCCGCTCCCCGCGTCTTTTACTCATCCTACCTTTCGTCCTGGCGCCGCATCTCCTGCACGGAGCGACGCTCGCAGTCGATCTGGGCGGTGCCTCCGGCTATGCCGTGCTCGCGGGGTCGGGCATCACGGTCGCAGGAGCGGTCGGCACCACGTCGATCACCGGCGACATCGGCACTTTTCCCACTCCTGCCATCACCGGGCTTGAAAACGTGATTCTCGACGGCACCAATCATGCGGATGATTCCGTCACCCTCGCGGCCAAGACCGATCTGGCAGCCGCTTACACGGACGCCGCCGGAAGGACCTACGACGTGCAATACACCGGCGGCTTCGACCTGCAGGGATTGTCCCTGACCTCCGGCGTTTATAACAGCGCTAGCTCGCTTTTCCTCAACGGCAGCCTCACTCTCGACGCGCAGGGCAACTCCGACGCGGTCTGGATCTTCCAAGCCGGCTCCACGCTCATCACCGGATCGAACAGCGTGGTGAACCTCGTCGGCGGCGCGCAGGCCTCCAACATTTTCTGGCAGGTCGGCAGTTCCGCCACCCTCGGGACTTACTCGAATTTCGCCGGCAGCATTCTCGCGCTGACCTCCATCACCGTCACCACCGGTGCGACGGTCGATGGCCGGGTGCTGGCGGGCAATGGCGCCGTGACCCTCGACAGCAATACGATCGCGGTATCCGAAGGGCTCACCCTGCCACCGGCGCAGGCGGTGGACGTCTATTGGAACGGCTCGGGATCAAGCTGGAACGAACTGGGGTCCTGGTCCACCACCACCGACACCGCCGGCCCCAATCCTGAGTTGATGGCCGGGAGCATGGAGCGGGCCACCTTCAACACCGCGGCTCTTGCCACCGCACAAACGATCGACTTGGATGCCGCGCAGAGCATCCGGGGGCTTGCGTTCACCTCCGCGGGCACTGTCTTGTTGCAAGCGGGCGGGGAGGATCGGATTCTCACTCTGGCAGAGGGCGGCATCGCCAAGACCGGCAGCGGGGCGGTCACCATCGGTTCGTCAACGGGCGGCCAGCAGGTGAACTTCCAGCTCAGCATTAACCAGTCGTGGACGAGTGACGACAACACCAGCGCCCTTACCATCCTCAACGGTGTGTCCGCCAGCACGGCCACCGACCGGACGCTCACGCTGGATGGCACCAGCACCGCGGCGAACACCGTCGCCGGGGTCATCGCCGACAACGGGACCGGGGTAATGACGCTCCAGAAGTCGGGCGCCGGAACATGGACACTTTCCGGAGAAAACAGTTATAGCGGAGACACCACCATCAGCGGGGGGAAACTCAAGGTGAACGGCTCCACAGCCAGCAGCTCGGACTTCCAAGTTTCGGGCGGCGGCACCTTGGCTGGCAGCGGCACCGTCGGGGGAAGCGCGACGATCGCCAGCGGCGGCTCGTTGACCCCCGGCAACAGCCCTGGCGTCCTCACGGTCTCCGGCACCACCACCTTCAACAGCGGATCGATGTTCGAGTGGGAAATCGACACCGCGCAAACCGATCCGGCAACCAACCGCGGCACCGCCTATGACGGCGTCAACACGACTGCCGTCTCCGGCAGCGGTGCGGTTTTCAAGATCATGCTCACCGGCACGCAGGATTTCGCCGACACCTTCTGGAACCAATCGCGCACTTTTACTGACATCTTCAAATCCGCCGACGGCAGCACGAACCTGTCGGATTGGGCCTCGGTCTTCAGCGGCGGGTTCGCGTATTCTTTCAACGGCCAAACTCTTGCCCCGACAAGTCAAGGCTACTTCACTTCGACCGGCAGTTCGCTGACCTGGTCCGCCGTGCCGGAACCCAGCAACATGGTGGCCGGGCTCCTCGCGGCAACCGCCCTGCTGCGCCGCCGCCTGCGGGATTGAAATGCTGGCGACAATAAAACTGCCTGTCCCGCTGAAAAAGGAAGGAGGTATTGCTCGCCGGAGCGAATTCCCGAACAGGAACAATCCTCGGGGGCATGCGCGAAACTTTGAGGAAGTTCCCGATCAGGATCTTTTCGATGATAAAACGCCAGGCATTTTGTCTTTTTGCTTTTCCAGCGTTGAGATTGCGGCTCTCACCGATGGCAACAGGCCGGTTTGCTTGGCCTGAAGAAGAATGCCGAGGGTGCCGGTGACTTGAAGACCGAGGGTTTGGGCAATGCGACGAGCTTTAAGGTCGTCGAGGATGACGGCATCGTGCGCCTCGTCCAGAGCGGTCTGAATCACGGCAGCCTCGACGATGACTTCCCCAATCAAACCTGGCAGCGAACCCAAGCCGCCGGGCAAGGTCGCGTGGAGGTGGATGGCCGGGCTAGTGTTGATGACGGTCATGCAGGGAGCGGGCGACGTTCAGGTCATTCTCCAGATCGTCCTCGCCCGTCTGCAAGGCGGCGACGCCCCAGCGGCCCAGTTCGTAGAGGAAATGAACGCGAGGCATGTCCGCGAGTTCCGCCGCTTGGCCGGAACTGAGCCTGCCGGTGTCGAAGAGCTTCACCGCCATCGCCATGCGGGCCTCGCGCTCGAATTCGCTCTCGGAAATGTGAAGGGTGCCGAGTAGCGATTCAGGGTAGGAGATGCTTAGCGTTTTCATGGGCAGAACCTATGACACCGAAGACGGAGAGGCAAGGTTCGGCTTGGCTCTGCCGGGTATGGGAAGCAGGCACCTCACGCCAGCACCTCCCTGACCACCCTCCCGTGGATGTCGGTGAGGCGGAAGTCGCGGCCTTGGGTGCGGTAGGTGAGGAGCTCGTGGTCGAAGCCGAGGCAGTGGAGGAGGGTGGCCTGGATGTCGTGGACGTGGACGGGGTCCTTGACGACGTTGTAGCCGAGGTCGTCGGTGACGCCGTGGACGAGGCCGGGTTTGATGCCGCCGCCGGCGAGCCACATGCTGTAGGCCTTCGGGTGGTGGTCGCGGCCGCGGGCGCGGCCGAGGGCGGCGTTGCTTTCGACCATCGGGGTGCGGCCGAATTCGCCGCCCCAGGCGACCAGGGTTTCATCGAGCAGGCCGCGGCGCTTGAGGTCGGTGACCAGCGCGGCGCTGGCCTGGTCGGTGGCCTTGCAGAGGTTGCGGTGGTTGCCGACGACGTCGCTGTGGGCGTCCCAGCCTTCGTGGAAGATGTTCACGAAGCGCACGCCGCGCTCGATCATCCGGCGGGCCAGGAGGCAGGCGCGGGCGAAGGAAGGCACGGCGGGATCGCAGCCATACATCTCAAGCGTTTCCTTCGACTCGCCGCGCAGGTCCATCAGTTCGGGCGCGGAGGTTTGCATGCGAAAGGCCATCTCGTAGTTGGCGAGGCGGGTGGCGATCTCGGGGTCGCCGGTGGCGTCGAGGCGCTTGCGGTTGAGGGTGCCGACGAGGTCCAGGGTGTCGCGCTGGAGGGCGGCATCGATGCCCGCGGGGTTGGAGACGTTCAGGATGGCATCGCCCTGGTTGCGGAAGCGGACGCCGGTGAAGGTGGTGGGCAGGAAGCCGCTCGACCACAGGCCGGAGCCGCCGCTGATGCCGCTGCCGGTGCTGAGCACGACGAAGGCGGGCAGCTCGCTGGTGACGCAGCCGAGGCCGTAGGTCGCCCAGGAGCCGATGCTCGGGCGGCCGGGCACGGCGAAGCCGGTTTGGAAAAAGGTCTGCGCGGGGGCGTGGTTGAACTGCTCGGTGTGGCAGGAGCGGATCAGGCAGATGTCATCGACGATCTTCGAGAGATAGGGCAACGCCTCCGAGATTTCCATGCCGGACTGGCCGTGGCGGGCGAATTTGAACTGCGGACCCATCACGGCGGCATCGGCGCGGATGAAGGCGAGGCGCTGGCCTTCGGTGACCGAGGGCGGCAGCGGCTTGCCGTCCATCTTGGTGAGCTCCGGCTTGGGATCGAAGAGATCGAGGTGGCTCGGCGCGCCGGCCATGAAGAGATGGATGACCGCCTTTGCCGTGGGCGCATAATGCGGCGGGCGCGGGGCCATCGGGTTGGACACGATGCCCGCGGCGCGGGCTTGCGCGCCGAGCTGGTCGGCCAGCAAGCCGGCGAGGGCCATCTTGCCAACGCCCACGCCGCAGTCGCGCAGGAAATGGCGGCGGGTGATGTCGAGGCAGCGGTGTTGGAAGGGAGTCATGGGAAAGTGCCGAGTGATCAGTGATCAGTGATCAGTGGAAGCCAGTGATGGGCAGAGTGGGGAAAGTGCTGAGTGAGCAGCCTGCCCTCCGTAGGCTTTGCGAAGGAGGGTGATCCGTGGAATCCGGTGAGTGGGAGTTTGGGGAAAGGCGAGGGAATCAGCTTTTGGTGACAAACTCATCCATGTTCATCAGGGCTCGGGCGACGGCGGTCCAGGCGGCCCGGGCGATGGCGGTGTCGTCGGTGCCGGGGCCGGCGAGGGCCTTGGCGGATTCGGGGGCGGCGGTGAGGCGCTGCTCCTGCTTTTGCTGGAAGTCGAGGACGGCGGCGGTTTCGGCGGCATCGGGGCCGCGCGAGAAGCAGCGCAGGAAGGCATCGGTGATCTTTTGTTCGGGCGTTCCCGGGAGGGCGGCGAGGCAACTGCCGAGGGCTTGCGCGGCTTCCATCATGGTCACGTCGTTGAGCAGGCTGAGCGCTTGGAGGGGGGTGTTCGATTTGTCGCGGCGGACGATGCAGATGTCGCCGGTGGGGGCGTCGAAGGTGTTGGCGAAGGCGAAGGGCGCGGTGCGCTTGGCGAAGGTGTAGAGGCTGCGGCGGTAGCGGTCCTCGCCGGTGCTGGTGGTCCAGGTGAAAGCCCCGTAGGTTCCTTCGCTGGTGATGCTGGCGGGCTGCGGTGGGAACACGCTGCGTCCGTACATTTTCTCCGAAAGCAGGCTGGCGGCGCGCAGGGCGGCATCGCGGATCTCCTCGGCATCGAGCCGCAGCCGCGGGCCGCGCCAGAGCAGGCGGTTGGCGGAGTCCTTTTCCTCGCCGGCGGCGGTCGAGCGGCTCGATTGCTTGTAAGCGGCGCTGGTGACGATCAGGCGGTGGAGCTTTTTGTTCGACCAGCCGTCGTCCATGAAGCGGATGGCCAGCCAATCGAGCAGTTCCGGGTGGCTGGGCAGGTCGCTCTGGAGGCCGAAGTCTTCCTGGGTCTTGACGATGCCGGTGCCGAAGAAGGTGGCCCAGGTGCGGTTGACCACGACGCGGGCGGTGAGCGGGTGGTCGCGGCTGACCAGCCAGCGGGCGAAGCCGAGACGGTTCTTCGGTTCGCCGGCGGGGAAGGGATTGAGAATCGCGGGCGTGCCGGCTCCGACGGGGTCCTTCGGCTGGGTCCACTCGCCGCGGTGGTGGAGGCGGGTGACGCGCGGATTTTCCGCCGGGCGCTCCTGGAGGACCAGCGTGGTGAGGCCGGGCGCGGGGTTGCGGAGGCTTTCGATCTCGGCCCGCTTTGCCGCGAGGGGCGGGGCGGCGAGGAGGAATTCGTTGCGCAGCGTCCAGAGTTCCGCGGCGCTGGGGTCGGGCCGGTGGAGCAGGCGCTGGGCTCCGTCGGAAAGCGGGCTGGCGACGATTTCCCCGGCGGCGGTGGTGAAGGAGATGCGGAACTTGCCGAGCGAGCACGCGTAGTGGCGGCCGAACATCATCGTGAGCTTGAGGTCGGACGCGGTCAGCGGTTTCTCCAGGCGGAACACCGCCTCGTGCGCGCGGCCCTGGCCTTCGGCGCAGCTCCAGCCGGTCTCGGGATCGCCGTCGATCGCGAGCTGGGCCTGGGCGTGCGGGCCGAAGTTATTCTTCGCATAACTGTGGCTGGCGCTGGCGATCTTGACCGGCTGGCCGCCGGTGCTGAGCTGGAATTCACCGAGCAGGAAGTCGCCTTTCGGTCCTTCGTAATAGGCCATGCCGGGGCCGCGGGCGGGCAGGCGCGGGTCGGGCAGGGCTTCGAGGCGGATGGCGGTGATGGCGGCGGGGAGCTGCTTGAATTCGAGCTGATAGGTGTCCGCCTTCGTGATGTCGCCGGAGACGAAGACGGTGGCGTCCGGTTCAATGGTGAGCAGCGGGAGGTTCGAGCTGGCCTTGGCGGGAGCGACGGGCTGCCAGGCGGCGGTGCGGGTGCGTTCGCGGGTCAGCCATTCGTCGAAGGCTTTCACGAGCAGCTCCTGGCGGCGTGCCTCGCGGTCGGGGATCGGGGCGGTGTCGGCGCCGAAGCTCAGCCTCAGCCGGCCGATGGTGTGGTGCGAGCCGTGGGCTTGCCGGACGATGACGGTGACATTGTCGGCGGCGTCGAGCGGGCTTTCGAAGTCGAAGGTGGCGGACTTGTCGCTGTGGAGGTCCGGGCCGCCGGTACCGACCGCCCAGCCGGTGCCGGGCTTGCCGTCGATGGCCTGGTCGACCGTGTAGTTCGGCTGCTGCGCGGTGGCGGCGGGGCGGACGAGTTTGAGCGGCTTGCCGGCGACGAGGACTTCCAGCTCGCTGAGCACGAAGTTGCCGTTCGGCGCGCGGCCGGGGCCTTTGCCGGGCAGGGAATCATCGGCCAGCGCCTCGACCCGGAGCCGGGTGAAGCGGCCTTTCAAATCGGCGAACTGGACGGTGGCGGCGCTGGTGTCCGGGCCCGGTGCGGGGAACAGCAGCGAGCGGTCGTCGAGGGCGCGGACGGCTTCGGCGGGCTCCGCGGTCACGGCGGCGAGCGGCGTGGTCCAAGCGACCGGGCCCTCGTCGACCGGCCATTGCTGCGGGAGATCAGCGAGGAGTTTTTCGGCCCGCGCCATGCGCTCGGCGGCCTGACGCTCCTGGTTGGCGTCGGGCAGCTCCAGCTCGGGTTCGTCGGCATTGTTGAGGAATGCCATGATCGAGAAGTACTCGGTGTGCAGGATCGGGTCGTATTTGTGGGTGTGGCACTGGCAGCACTACAAGGTCAGGCCGAGCCAGGTCGCGCCGGTGGTGGCGACGCGGTCGGTCATCGCGTGGTAGCGGAATTCGAGGGGATCGATGCCGCCTTCCTCGTTGACCATCGTGTTGCGGTGGAAACCGGTGGCGATGAGCTGGTCGGTGGTCGCGCCGGGCAGGAGGTCGCCGGCGAGCTGCTCGATGCTGAACTGGTCGAAAGGCATGTCGGCGTTGAGCGCCTTGATCACCCAATCACGGTACGGCCAGATGGTGCGCGGGCGGTCTTTCTCGTAGCCATTGGTGTCGGAGTAGCGGGCAAGATCGAGCCACTTGCGCGCCCAGCGTTCGCCATAGCGCGGCGAGGCGAGCAGGCGGTCGACGGCTTTTTCGTAAGCATCCGGCGCGGGGTCGGCGAGGAAGGCCGCGAGTTCCTCGGGCGAAGGCGGGAGGCCTGTTAGATCGAAGCTGACGCGGCGCAGCAGGGCGGACTTGTCCGCTTCCGGCGACGGCTCGAGACCGGCTGCCGCAAGCTTGGCGCGGACGAAGGCATCGACCGGATGCGCCGCGCCGGCCGGGACCGGCGGCAGGACAGGAGCTTGAAATGCCCAGTGTTTCTCATATTTCGCCCCGCCGGCGATCCACCGCTCCAGCACGCGGATCTGCTCCGCGGTGAGCAGCTTTTTCATCGAGGGTGGCGGCATCACCTCGTCCGGGTCGGTGGTGTGGAGGCGTTTGAGCAACTCGCTTTCCTCCGGCTTGCCCGGGACGATCGCCGGCGCGCCGGACTCGCCGCCAAGGAGCGCGGCCGCGCGGTCGTCGAGCCGGAGTTCGCCCTCGCGGGCTTCCTCGTCGGGCCCGTGGCACTTGAAGCAGTTGTCGGAGAGGATCGGCCGGACGTCGCGGCTGAAGGACGGCACCTCCCCGGACGAGGCGGCCGCGACGCCGAACCAGACGGCAAAAACGCGCTTCAAGGTGGATCTGGACATCGTCTGCACGGGAAACGTTACTTGCGCCTGTGAACTTTCGCAGCAACCGATAGGGAAGCCGGGTGAAACACGTAGCTGCGCGCTCCGCCTTCCACCGCCTATCGTTCCGAACGAAGAATAGTCACCCCAATTCATGAAACGCCTCATTTTTACGGCCGGTCTGGCCTGCTCCCTCGGCATCGCCTTTTCACCTCTCCCGCTCGATGCCGCCCCGCAGTGGATCTGGACTGCCAAGCCGGCCAAGGACGGCGAGAAGGCGACCTTCCGCAAGACCTTCACGGTCGCCGGTCCGGTCAAATCCGCAACGCTCCAGTTCACCTGTGACAACGGCGCCACCGCCTACCTCAACGGCACCAAGATCGCGAACAATGCGGACTGGAACAAGCCCACCAAGGCGGATCTTCGGAACCTTTTGAAGGCCGGGGAGAACGAACTCCGCTTCGAGGCGACAAATCAGGATGGAGCGGGGGGCTTCGTCGCGACCCTCGAGATCGTCGCGAAAGGCGGCAAGAAAACGCTCGTCGAATCCGGCCCCGATTGGTCCGCAGCCCCCGGCGGCAGCGCGGATTTCAAACCCGCCGTCGCGATCGCGGCCTACGGTGCCGAGCCCTGGGGTAAAGCATTGGCGGGCGGCGGCGGCGGCGGTGGTGGCGGCGGCGAGGCTGTGCCTGAGTCGGCCGACATCCAGCTCGCCCCGGGTTTTGCGGTCGAGCTGCTCTACACGGTGCCAAAAGAAGTCCAAGGTTCCTGGGTGGCGATCACCGAGGACCCCAAGGGCCGCCTGATCGCCGCCGACCAATACGGTGCGCTCTACCGCGTCACCCTGCCTGCGACCGGGTCCAAGGAGGCCCCGAAAGTCGAGCCGCTGGCCATGCCGGACGGCAAGCCGGAAGGCGGTGCCCATGGGCTGCTCTACGCGTTCAATAGCCTTTATGTGATGGTCAACGAGAAGCAGTCCAAGGGCCTGTGGCGGGTCACGGACAGCAACGGCGACGATCAGTTCGACAAGGCCGAGTTCATCGCCAAATGCGACGGCGGTGGCGAGCACGGCACCCACGGCCTTGCCTTGAGCCCGGATGGCAAGTCGATCTACTTCGCCAACGGCAACCACACCAAGCTTCCGGACAAGCTCGCCCACGCCCGCCCGGTCGCGATCGGCGAGGACCACCTGATCACCCGGCTGTGGGACGCGAACGGCCACGCCCGCGGCATCCTCGCCCCCGGCGGCTATGTCTGCAAAACCGACCCGGAGGGAAAACGGGTCGAGTTCATCGCGGGCGGCTTCCGCAACCAGTATGACATCGCCTTCAATGCGAACGGCGAGCTCTTCACCTTCGACTCCGACATGGAGTGGGACCTCGGGTCGCCGTGGTACATGCCGACCCGCATCAACCACATCGTCAGCGCCGGCGACTACGGCTGGCGCTCCGGTGCCGGCCGCTGGCCGGAGTATTACGCGGACTCGCTGCCCGGAACGGTCGACATCGGCCCGGGCTCACCGACCGGCACTGTTTTCGGCACCGGCGCGAAGTTCCCTGCGAAGTATCAGAACGCGTTGTTCGCGCTCGACTGGACCTACGGCACCATGTGGGCGGTCCACCTCAAGCCGGACGGCGCGACCTTTAAGGCCGAAAAGGAAGAATTCGTGGCCGGCAAGCCGATGCCCTTCACCGATGCGATCATCCGCCGGGCCGACGGCGCGATGTATTTCACGACCGGTGGCCGCCGCAGCCAGTCCGCGCTTTACCGCGTGACCTACACCGGCACGGAAAGCACCGCGCCCGCCACGCTGCCCGCCCCGACTGCGGAGACCAAGCTGCGCCACAATCTGGAAACCCTGCACCTCGAAGGCACCGGCCCCGATGCCATCACGAAAGCCTGGCCTTATCTTTCCCACAAGGACCGCTACATCCGCTTCGCCGCGCGCGCCGCGATCGAACGGCAGCCCGCGGGCGCATGGGCCGACAAGGCGCTGGCCGAAAGCGACCCGCAGGCCGCGATCGAGGCCCTGATCGCGCTCGCCCGCGTCGGCGACAAGTCGCTCCAGCCGAAGCTCTTCGTCGCCCTCGGCAAGCTCGACTTCACCAAGCTCCCCGTGGAACTCCAGCTCCCCTACCTCCGCGCCTGGCAGCTCGTCTTCACCCGGATGGGCAAGCCCGCGCCGGACGTCTGTGGCAAGATCGCCGAACGCCTCGACCCGCTCTTCCCGACCGCCGACCCGCTGGCCAACCGCGAGCTGGTCTCGCTGCTCGCCTACCTCGGCTCCACCAGCATCGTCGCCAAGACCGTGCCGCTGCTCGATACCGCGAAGGACGCCGACATCACCGTTGCCAGCGAAGCCGTGCTGTCCCGCAACGACCGCTACGCCAGCGCGGTTGATGGCATGCACGGCAGCCATCCGAACCGCCAGGCCATCGCCTATGCCTACGCCCTGCGCGAGGCCAAAGCCGGCTGGACGCCGGAGCTGCGCAAGGCCTTCTTCGGCTGGTTCCCCCGCACCGCCAAGTGGAGCGGCGGCAACAGCTTCAAGGGCTTCCTGACCAACATCCGCAAGGAAGCGCTCGCCAACGTCGTGACCGACGAAGCCGAACGCGCCGCGCTCGACACCCTCTCGACCCAGGCCCCGCCCGCCCCACCGGTCAACATGGTGATGCCGAAGGGCCCCGGGAAAGACTACAGCGTCGATGACGTCGTCGCCCTCGCCGGCAGCGGCTTGAAAGGCCGCAACTTCGAGCAAGGCAAGGCGATGTTCGCCTCGCAGCTCTGCATCAACTGCCACCACTTCCTGGGTCAGGGCGGCAATAGCGGCCCCGACATCACCGGAGCCGGCAACCGCTACACCATCCGCGACCTCGCGGAGAACATCATCGAACCGTCCAAGGTCATCAGCGACCAGTACCCGACCGAGCAGCTCACGCTCAAGGACGGCTCCGTCGTGGTCGGCCGCGTGGTGGTCGAGGAGAACGGCAAGATGTTCGTGATGACCAGCGCCCTCGCCCCCGACGCCCTGACCGCGGTGGATGAGGGCAAGGTGAAGTCGCGCCAGCCCTTCAACGTCTCGATGATGCCGCCTGGCCTGCTCAACTCATTGAACAAGGACGAGTTGCTCGACCTCTTCGCCTACATGCTGTCCGGCGGCAACCCCGAGGACCCGCGCTTCAAATAGCCTTCCGGCCGGCCGCCTAGGCACGGATTTCCAGCGCGCACGCGATTTTTCGGAATCGCGTGCGTTTTTTTGAATCCGATTCCGGAGCCGCTGCGAACTCCTCGGTGAACCACCAATTCCACCATGGCCCGCGACTCCGACAATAGCCTCGATCTCTACCTGCGGGAAATTTCCCGGACACCCCTGCTCACGATCGCCGAGGAATGCGACCTCGCCGAGCGGATCAAGATGGGCGACGAGGAAGCCCGCTCCCACCTCATCCGCGCCAATCTGCGGCTGGTCGTGAAAATCGCCCGCGACTACTCGGGCTACGGCGTCTCCCTCAACGACCTGATCTCCGAGGGCAACATCGGCCTGATGCAAGCGGTGGAACGCTTCGACCCCGAGAAGGGCGGCAAGTTTTCCACCTACGGCGCCTGGTGGATCAAGCAGTCCGTCAAGCGCGCCCTCGCCAACCAGAGCAAGACGATCCGCCTGCCCGTCCACATGGTCGATAAGATCGCCCGGATGCGCCGGATCGCCTCGATGCTTGCCGAAGCACTCGGCCGCGAACCGACCGACGACGAGATCGCCGCCGAGCTCGGCTTGCCGCGCCAGAAGATCGCGATGCTCAAGCAAAGCGCCCAGCGGCAGAGTTCGCTCGACGCCCCGGTCGGCGAAGGCGAAGTGAAGCTGCAAGGCGACATCATCACCGACGAGTCCGCACCGGACCCGCTCGAAGCGCTGACCGACAAAAATCTCCGCGAGCAGATCAGCGACCTCCTTCATGTGCTCAACGAGCGTGAGCGCAAGATCATCGACGATCGCTTCGGTCTCAACGGCCTCAAGCCGATGCTCCTCGAAGACGTCGGCCGCGAGTTCGGGGTGTCCCGCGAGCGGATCCGCCAGCTTCAGAACGTGGCGCTCGCAAAGATGCGCAAGGCCCTGATGAAAAAGGACAAGCCGGCTACCCATCTGGCCGATCTGGCCGAGGCCTGAGGCGGTTTAAGGAGCACTTCCGTCCAGCGCGCGGGTTATCACGCGAATAAATCCGCGAACAGCGGGTGCCGGGTTTTCCACCCGCACCCGCTTTTTGCCGCCCGGGCACGGCATCTCCTCCACATTGCCGCTCCAGGGTCCGCCGCCGGTTTTCGCCGCAATCGTCGTCCACTGGATCAGGTCGATGGATTCCTGGATCCGGAATGCCAGCGCGGGAGCCGGGTCATGCCGCTCGAACTCGAGGCGTATGTTTCCGCCGACCCGTTCGACTTGCTGGGTCGCTCCCAGAAGGTCGCGTGCCTTCATCGCTTCGAGCCGGGTCATCGCTTCGAGGAAGTAGTAATCGCCGTAGATCAGGGACCGGTTGTTGTCGGTCCACCGCGCATTGCCTTCCTTGAGAATGCCCGGATTTCCGGTGTCACCCGCCGCGCAGAGATAGTCGGGCGCGCTCCCCGCATCCGTGCCGTCGTAGGCAATCAGGCATTTCAGGATATCCTCGGCCGCCCCGAGGTAGCGCGCGCGGTCGGCAGGCTCCGACGCGAAACCGGCCAGCTCGATCAGCCCCGCGGCAGCGATCGCCGCGGCCGAGCTATCACGCGGCGTGAATTGATGGGTTGCAGGCTTGTCGTCGCCCCACGGTCCGTCCGGCTCGCCGAGGGCTGCGTCGAAATCCTTCGGCGGCACGTGGTCGCCAATACGATGGTTGTAGGAGTCGGCGGCATGGTAATGCGGCAGGTGGTCGAGGAAGTAGTCCGCCACCGCTTCCGCCGCGGCGAGAATGTCCGCGGCGTGGGTCCCCGGATCACGGCGCGCGTGCCGGTAGACCGCGCTCAGCCCATAAATCGCCCACGCCTGGCCGCGCGCCCAGGTGGTCTCATCGCCATAACCCTGCCAGGTATTCTTGCGCTCGACCTCGCCGATCTCCGACCCGGTTTCGAAGTGCCTCACGACATGATAGGTGCCGCCGTTGGCCCGCAGGTGGCGGGCGATCGACGTGCGTGCGTGGACCAGTGCATGATCGAACCACGGCCGCTGCTCTGGCAGCCGGCCGTTCAGCTCGTAGGCCATCAGCAGCAGCTCGAGGTTCATCAGGTTGTCGATGCAGACCGGATACGGCGACAGGAACCCGTCCCACGAGCGGATGAAGCCCGCCGGCACCGGAACACCGGACGAGTTCGGCTTGTTGAAGCGGGCATCAAGTTTGCCGGCCGCCACCGTGATCGCATTCCGGGCAAATTCCCGGTAACTGCCGCCGGGGTCGGTCAGGTCGTCATGGAAATACCAGCCCTTACCCATCGAGCCGAGCAGGATGAAGCCGATGTCGTGGTTGGTGTTGGTCGATGTGGCCAGAGCTTGCGACCAACCGGTGGCGCGCTGCCGCCACGCATCATCTCCGGTCTTCTGCGCCAGCATCCATAGGGTCCCCGGCCAGAAGCCGGCGTGCCAATCTCCCGCGTTGTTCGTGACCGTCCATTTCCCGCTGCTGAAATCCCCGATCGTTGGATAGCGGGTGAACATTCCCGGTGACTTGTAGGTGCTCTCCATCCACGCCACGGTCGTGGCGCTCCGCTGGCCGGCCACCGTCCACGCATCCGCCATCAAAAGATCGAGCTCCGTCGTCGCGGAGGATCCGGCGACTTGGAGCAGCACCGCGAGGGCGGGAAAGAGCGGACGGAGGACTCCGCGAGGGACTCGGGCTTTCATGGGGGGACGGGACTATTACCGCACGAATCTTTGAAAACCAACGAACAATCCGCCAGCTGACCATCCTGTGGCAGATCATGCCACGGAATTGGCAGGACATGCGGAACTCGGCTCGCCCGCGGAATCGGGAAGGCTCAGGACTAGCGGTGAACGCAAGATCCGCGGGAATAGGCCGGGCCGGGCCGGTTCACTTCGGTGCCGGTTGTTCCAGCAAAGCGATCAGCCGGTCGAGCGCGGCGAGATTCACGCGGAGGGTGACCGCGGAATCGGTCTCCGGCAGGTGGTCGAGGATGCCGACCGGGCCCTGCCAGCCGCTCTTCACCACGTGGCGCAGCATCTCCAGCTCGCGGGTGCCGTCGCCGGGCGGGAGGATCTTTTTCCCGAGGGATTCGCCGTCGTCGACCATGCCGTTGAGATTGAGGGCGAAGAGGTGCGGCTTCATCGCGTCGAAGAGCTGCGGGAACTTCTGAATGTGGGCGTGGCCATGGTGGAAGTTGTATACGATGCCGACATTCGGCAGGTTCAGTTCATGGACGATCGCGAGCTGGTTCGCCGGTTCGCCGAACCAGCCGCCGTGGTTGTAGAGCGCCAGCTTGCAACCGAGCGCCTTCGCCTCGATCGCGAGCGGCCGCAGTTGATCGGCTGCCGCTTTCACTTTCGCCGCGGGGTCCGCCCCGGCGGGTTCACCGATCATCACCCACCACTGCGGATGGATGTCGTGGCGGCGGATCACCTCGATGATCTTCCGCGCGTTGGCATCGAGCGCGCCGGGCATCCACCAGGCGGTCAGCTCGATCCCGCTGCGCTTCATCGCGATCACTTCGGCGTCGAAGGAGGCCACGTGTTCGTCGCGCCAATCGTAAGCCAACCGCGAAAGCCCGAGTCCTGTCAGCATCGCCGCCCGCTCTTCTGGGCCGCGCTTCTTCGCGTCGAAGGGCACGATGCACCACGCCACCAGATTGTCGCGTTTCAGCAGCGCGATGTCGGCGGAAAGGGGCAGGGCCGTGGCAATCAACAGCGCGAGGATCCATCGGAACATCCGCCGCTAACGGGGCTGCACGCCGACTTCTTGCGGCCGAGCCCGGGGCCGCGTGCCACCGGCTTGCCGTAGCACCGGCAAAGCCATCCTTCGGCGATGCGGCCTTGAACAAACGGCAAGCTTCCGGGGACCGTTCTGCGAGCCGGTGGCACGCGGTCCCGGGAAAATCACTTCCACTCCATCTCGATCAAGGTCACGCCCTGCCGCGCCAGCGTCACCATCACCGCGGAAAGGTTCTCCTCCTCGATGAAACGCGGCTGCTCGTCGACCGGCGCCAGCTTGCAGGCCTGCTCCAACTCCGCGATCTGCTCCGCCGTCGGCTTCTGCGGCGAGCCCATCGCCAGCCACGCGGTGAAGGAATTCGAATGCGTCTCGTCGACCAGATGCCGCGTGACCTCCGGCACGCCCTTGGGCGCGCCTAACAGATCAATCCGCACCTCGGCATCCGGGCCGCGGACGTCGTCGTCGTGGTAATGCCAGACCAGCACGGTCACCTTCTTGCCGCTCATCGCCGCCAGCGCGGACACGTCCGGCTTGCCGCGGACTCCGGAGCGCAGGAGATCGGGCAAGGACACGGCGTAATCGCTGATGACCGGCAACCGCAGCCCGTCCATTTTCGAGAACATCCGGAAGACGTTGAGCACCGGCTTGTCGATGCCGTTGGTCGCCAATGACCGGAAGCCGGCGAAATACGGCTGGTCCTCGAACTCGAAGGCCCAGGTCAGCGCTCCCTCGAGGTTCACGCCGTGCTTGTCGGCGAGGTCGAGCTTCCGCGGGAAACTGGCCGCGGTGTAGCTCGAATACATCGTGCCGTTGCGGTAGGCGAGCTGCGGCCCCTGGCAGGCCGCGCAGCCTTCGGGATCGGACTCGCCGATGACGATCGGCGTGTCCTTCAACTCCGGGTAGCGGGCGATCACCGCGAAGGCGCCGTCGATGTCGCGGAGCTGGTTGGCCATTCCCATCTGCACTCGCCCGCCGACATCGCGGGGCTGGCCTTTCGCGTGGAACGACACGAAGTCGAGCGGCGTGCCGGTCTCGCCGGTCGCGTGGTTCTTCCCGCGCAGGCAGTGCTCGATGAAGTTCCGCAAGAAGTCCCCGCCCGCGCCGCCGGCCAGGTCCGGCCCGCCGACCTTGGCTTCGGGGATCGCGCGGCGGACGGCGTGGATCGCGTGGTCGTGCAGTTTGAAGAACTCGTCGCGCGTCCCCCGCCAGTAGCCGATGTTCGCTTCGTTCCAGGTCTGCCAATACCACTTCAGCACTTCATCTTTCCCGTACTTTTCGGTCGAATGCTTCGCCCACTGGAAGACCAGCTCTTCCCACTTCGCCCAGTCTTTCGGCGGATAGGCCCAGCCGGTGTAGATCTCGTCGTACTTCGCCCGCGGCGTCCAGTGGTGGCGATAGGGCTCGGGCTTCACCGACAGCGCCTGCGGCATGAAGCCGATCTGCACGTACGGTTTCACACCGTTCTTGAGGTAGGCGTCGAAGATCCCGTCGACGATCTTCCAATCGTAGACCGGATTGCCCGCAGCGTCCTCGGTGTAGGCATTCGTCGAGCCCCACTTCAGCGCCGGCGTTCCGTCGCCGGTGACCAGCAGGCTGTGGGCGCGGAAGAAGACCTGCTTCGGCTTCAGCGAACCGAGATGGCCGAGCAGTTCGTCGCCGTGCTTCATCGTCGCGTAGTTCGGCTCGTCCGCGCCGAAGAAGCGCCAGATCGGCTTGAGTTCGGCACCGGGGCGCTCGAGATCGACACGGATCGTGACGGGAAAGGTCTCCGCCGCGGCGAGCCCGGCCAGCGACAGGAAGAGGAGAGGGTTTTTCAGGGTCATCGGACGGGAGCGTGGCGGCTTCGGAATCGGGCCGCCATTATGTTTCCGACACGATCGGGTGATCCGATGGCAGCAATCTCCTGCTTTAAGGAAGGCCCGGCCGGTGATAGGCTTCCGGTCATGTTCTTGCGCGCCCTCGTCTTCCTCCTCGGCCTAGCCTCGCTCGACGCCGCGGCGCTGCCACGCATCGCGGTGTCCGCGGACGGGAAACACTTCGTCGAGAAGGGCAGCGACCGGGTGTTCGTTCCCTGGGGCTTCAACTACGACCACGATGCGAAGGGCCGGCTGATCGAGGACTACTGGCACGACAAGTGGCCGGCGGTGGTCGGGGATTTCGAGGAAATGAAAGCGCTGGGCGCGAATGTCATCCGCATCCATCTGCAGCTCGGCAAGGTCATGAGCACGCCCGACCAGCCGGATCCGAAAACCTTGGCACGCCTCGCTCGGTTGATCGACCTCGCCGGCGAAAAGGGCCTCTATCTCGATCTCACCGGTCTCGGCTGCTACCATGCGAAGGACGTCCCGGCCTGGTACGACGCCCTCCCCGAAGAAAAGCGCTGGGCCGTGCAAGCCCGCTTCTGGAAGGCGGTGGCGGAGACCGCGAAGGGCCGGCCGGAGATCTTCTGCTACGACCTGATGAACGAACCGATCGTGCCGGGTGGCGACAAGATCGAGACGGAATGGCTCGCGGGAGAACTGGGCGGGAAGCACTTCGTCCAACGGATCGCGCTCGATCCCGCCGGCCGCAAGCCGGTCGAAATCGCCCGCGATTGGGTCCGGCACATGAGCGACAGCATCCGGGAGGTCGACCGCGACACGCTGCTTACGGTCGGGGTGATCCCGTGGGCCACCGTGTTCCCGAACGCGAAGCCCTTGTTCCATTCGCCGGAAGCCGGCAAGCCGCTGGATTTCGTCAGCGTGCATTTTTATCCCGAGCGCGGAAAGATCGACGAGGCCCTCAAGGCACTCGCCGTGTATGAGGTCGGCAAGCCGCTGGTGATCGAGGAAATCTTCCCGCTGAAATGTGATCTCGTAGAGCTGGAAAACTTCATCGACCGCTCCAGCGCCACCGTCGACGGCTGGGTTGGCTTCTACTGGGGAACGCCGCCAGACCAACTCGACAGGAAGGACCTTAGCGGCGCGATTACCCGCGGCTGGCTGGAGTATTTCCAGCGGCACGCGGCGAGGATGAAAGCGGGCGGGAGGAAGATGGGAAAGCCGGTGAAATGACGGGTGGATCCGTAAGTCGCGACTACAGGCTCAAACCCGCTTTCAGGGAGGAGGTCGCGGTCACCGGCAGGCTGGAAAGGCGCGACTGACCATCGAATCTCTCCGCCAATTCTCATCGGGTGGGGCCTACTGCTTTTCCTGCTTTTTCGGCTCGGACTCGCGGGCGATCTCCTCGGCGGTGACGATGCGGAGGACATTCAATCCATGAAAAGCCGTCAACTTGCCATCCTCGGAGGTCCATACCTCGCTTCCCTCGGATCGTTCCGGCTTTTTCTCCCACTTCACCTTCCCCCCGCTGGCAGCAAGCAACGCGTCACATTCCTTTTCGCTCACCCGGGCACCCCCGGGGCTATTCTTGGGTTTGACGAATTCAATGGCGACGGCCTTTCCGTCATGGAACTTGATGTGGATGACATATCCTGCCTTCCGATAGGTGATCTCGCCATCTTGAACCGGTTCGTCCTGTTTCAGTCCGTAGCGTTTGGCACATTCCTCCGGTGACTCGCCAATCCGGGCGGAGGCCAGCGGGACAAGAAGGAAGAGAAGGAGCAGGGATTTCATCGCATTACGGCATTGGCGCTTCCAGAAGTGGTTTCACGGCAAGCTTTCAACAACGACGGCCGTTCATCCCGCCGCTTGCGGCATCGGCGGCGGCACGTTCGGCGCCGGCGGCTTGACCCAGGCGGGGGCCTTCGGGGTGGCGTCGGCGTAGATGCTGACCAGCGACATCCCGATCAGCCCGACGAAACCGGCGTAGCCCGCGGTCATCGCGGTGGCCATGCCGACCACGAAGGGCGTGAAGACCAGCAGGCCGACGACCATGTAGCTGGGCTTCACCTCGTAGGCGTGGACCACCAGCCGCAGCCGCGAGCGGGCTAACGACAGGCCGAGCAGGGTGTAGCAGACCGCGGCGGCCACGGCATTGAGATGATAGAACAAGCCGCAACCTTTGGTCTGCGCGGCCGAGGCGGCGAGCGGGATGCCGCAGCCGACGATCAGGGAACCGGCGAACAGCAGCATCACCCCGATCCGCGCCATCAGGCCGCGGAACGACGAGGCCCCGATCGCCCCGGCGCACATCATCGCCGATAGGGCGACCACGGTCAGCGACAACGCGAGTTCATCGAGCACCTCGATCGCCCCGACGTTGTAGCGGACGATCACGTAAGGCAGCAGCGAGACGAAGGTCAGCACGCAGAGGCCCCACAGCGTAAGGAATTTCCCGCGCACCACTTTCCAGCGGCTGAGCTTGGTCAGCAGCAGCAGCTCGTGGTTTCCCTCCTCGAGTTCCTGGCCCATCAGGATCAGCCCGCCGAGCGGCATCACGAAGGCGCAGACGATCATCACCACCCACCAGAAAGGTCCGGCGTCTTCGAGCATCGTGACATTGAGCATCCCCGAATACTTTTCGAACGAGGGCCCCGAGCTGTTCTGGAACTCCACCAGCAGCGCGAGCACCGCCAGCACCTGGATGCCGAGGAAGGGATAGACGAAGCTCCCGCGCCGCATGTTCTGGCGCAGCTCCTTCACCAGCATCGCGCCGAAGCGGTCCGGCAGATCGTCGTTTCTCACGCTTTCCACGCCCTGCATCATCCCCGGTCCGCCGCTGCGGGCAAGCCGGATCCTTCCGACGATGGGCCTTGCCCGCCCGCCGCGGCCGGTCTAAAGCAGCCGCCGCCATGGCGCAGATCAACTCGAACTTCCTCAAGCTCAAAGCCGGTTACCTCTTCCCCGAAATCGCCCGCCGGGTGAAGGCCTTCTCCGATGCGAATCCGGACCTGGCCGCCAAGATCATCCGCTGCGGGATCGGCGACGTGACCGAGCCGCTGCCCGCCGCCGTGCGCGCCGCGATGCACGAGGCGATCGATGAAATGGGCATCCGCGAGACCTTCAAGGGCTACGGCCCCGAGCAGGGCTACGAATTCCTCCGCCAGGCCATCGTCGACAACGAGTTCGCCGGCCTCGGCATTTCCGCCGACGAAGTCTTCATCTCCGACGGCTCGAAGTGCGACTCAGGCAACATCCTCGACATCTTCGGCAAGGGCAACGTCATCGCCATCACCGACCCGGTCTATCCCGTTTACGTCGACACCAACGTGATGGCCGGCAACACCGGCGACGCGGATGAGAACGGCGCCTACGCCGGTCTCGTCTACCTGCCCTGCAACGCGGCGAACGGCTTCGTCGCCGACCTGCCGAAACAGCGCGTCGACCTGGTTTACCTCTGCTTCCCCAACAACCCGACCGGCGCCGTGGCCACCCGCGCCCAGCTCGAAGCCTGGGTGAACTACGCGAAGGAAAACGACAGCATCATCTTCTTCGACGCCGCCTACCAAGCCTTCGTCCAGGACACCACGGTGCCCAAGTCGATCTTCGAGATCGAAGGCGCCAAGGACGTGGCGATCGAGTTCCGCTCCTTCTCCAAGAACGGCGGCTTCACCGGCGTCCGCTGCGCCTACATCGTCATCCCCAAGACCGTCAGCGGCAAGGCCGACGATGGCACGCGCATCCCGCTCCACCAGCTCTGGAGCCGCCGCCACAGCACCAAGTTCAACGGTGCCAGCTACCCCGTCCAAAAGGGTGCCGCCGCGGTCTTCTCCGAACAGGGCAAGGCCGAGGTGAAAGCGCTGATCGAGCACTACATGGGCAACGCCAAGCTGCTCGTGGACGCCGCCAAGTCCGCCGGCCTCACCGTCTTCGGCGGTGTCAACGCGCCCTACGTCTGGGTCGGCTGCCCGGCCGGACTTTCGTCGTGGGACATGTTCGACAAGATGCTCGGCGAAGCGCAGGTCGTGATCACCCCCGGTGCCGGCTTCGGAGCCGGCGGCGAAGGCTGGTTCCGCATCTCCGCCTTCAACTCCCGCGCCAACGTCGAGGAAGTCTGCCGGCGCTTGCATTCCGTCTTGGGATGAGGCGATGAACCGGGGAAATCCTCCTTTCGCGGGGAGGTTTGCCTTGGTAGGCTCCCGCCATGTCGAGCCTTGCCGAAGTCCAGAAGCAGGTTGCCGCCTTGCCGGTCGAGGAGAGGGCCTCGCTCGCCAGCTTCCTCCTCCATTCGTTGCCGGATCCGGATTACGACGTCTCCGACGAGGAGGTTGCCGAGCGAGTCCGGGAATCCAAGGCAGGGGAGATTGAAATGCTCTCCTTCGAAGAACTGCGGAAGGGCGTGTTCACCGATCGCGGCCGCTGATGCCCCGCTTTCACCCACAGGTCCGGCGGGATGTGGTTCAAGCCTTGCGCCACTACGACTCGATCAGTGATTCGCTCGGCGATGATTTTTGGAAGAAGTTCGAAGACACCTGCCGCCGCGTCGAGGCCCATCCGGAACGGTTTCACCTCGATTCGAGCGGTTGGCGGCGCGCGGATCTCGACCGTTTCCCTACCACCTGCTTTTCTACGAGGAGCTGGACGGCGTGCGCATCATGACCCTGCGTCACAATCGCCGGAATCCCCGCTTCGGGTTGCGACGCAAGTGACACGCCCATTTTTGATTCTATCCGGCTCCTCCCCGCCGCCCCGATTTTCCATTGGCCATTTTCTTCAAGCCCCGGCATTTTCACCCATCATGTCCACACCACCCGCCCTCCCCGCCAATCCCGCCGAAAGCTTGCAGGAGTTCGTTGCCCGCACCGCCCAGCGCGACCTCGGCCACGGGGTCTTCGAGCTCGAGTCGCCGCGCTTCCTCGAGGTGAACCTGAACGGCCGGATGAATACCAAGACCGGCTCGATGGCCGCCTACCACGGCAACATCAAGTTCACCCGCGAAGGCATGCTCGACCACGGCGTCGGCAGCCTGCTGAAGCGCGCGATTTCCGGCGAAGGGATGCGCCTGACCTACGCCGACGGCCAGGGGAAACTCTACCTCGCCGACCAGGGGAAGAAGATCATCATCCTCAGCTTGAAGAACGAGACGCTGGTGGTGAACGGCAACGACGTCCTCGCCTTCGAGCCGAGCCTCCAGCACAAGATCACCATGATGAAAAAGATCGTCGGCATGATGGCCGGCGGCCTCTTCAACGTCCGCTTCGATGGCAGCGGCCTGCTCGCGATCACCAGCCACTACCAGCCGCTGACGCTGCGCGTGCAGCCTGGTCGCCCGCTGATGACCGACCCGAACGCGACCATCGCATGGAGCGGCAGCCTCACGCCGGAATTGAAGACCGACGTCTCGCTGCGGACTTTCCTCGGCCGCGGCTCCGGGGAGTCGATGCAGATGTGCTTCCAAGGCGACGGCTTCGTGATCGTGCAGCCATACGAAGAGGTTTACATGCAGCAGGCGGGCGGCTGAGCCCGCCCTTTTCCTTGACAATCAAGCATCCCGCCGGAAACTCCGCCCGAACTCAACGAAAGGGGAAATGGTGGATAGTGACCTTTTGCATACGGAGAAGATCCTGGCGGACCGGAAGACATTCTTCCTCGATCTCAAGCAGAACTCCCGCGGGATGGTGGTGAAGATCACCGAGGACGTCGGCGGCAACCGTGACACGATCATGGTGCCCGCGGAAATCCTCGGCGACTTCATCGCGGCCTTGAGCGACATCAAGGACACGGCCGACAGCCAGTGACGTTCCGGCGGTTCCCACCCACGCCGCATTTCGGATCCGGTCTGAAGCCTGTTTGCCTCAACTCCCTCGGCGCATGGAAGCTCGCCGCCGGATCTTCCTGGAGCCGGTCGCGATGGAAAAGTCCATCACGCTTGAGCTGTTGCCCGTCATTCAAGCATCGCCAAGAAAGTTATTCCCGTGACGGCCAGCGCATCTCTTGACGTGGTCGAGGCACATTCCTAGCTTCAGGATCGATGCTTCGAAAATGGTCCAACACCCGGGGGAGTCTCGAAATGCCCGGCATCCGGCTGATGCACACGCTGCTGGCGATGCTTGGCTTGCTCATGCCGGCCGCGGCGGAGGTGGAGCCACGTCGCGCCGCCCCTCACATCGTCCTATTCCTCGCCGACGACCTCGGCTGGGGTGACGTGGGTTTTCACGGCAGCAGGATCGCAACACCGCACATCGATGCCATCGCGCGGAGCGGCGTGCGGCTCGAACAGTTCTACGTCCAGCCGGTCTGCTCGCCCACCCGGGGTGCATTCTTGACCGGTCGCTATCCGATGCGGCTGGGGTTGCAGGTCGGAGTCGTCAGGCCCTGGGCGGAGCATGGTCTTCCCCTGGGTGAACGCACGCTTGCCGAAGCACTCCACGATGCCGGCTACACCACGGCCATCTGCGGGAAATGGCACCTTGGCCACGGGTCGCGCGACTACCTGCCGACGAGGCGCGGCTTCGACCGGCAGTATGGCCTCTACAACGGGGCGATCGATTACTTCACGCATGCCCGCGACGGCGGCCATGACTGGCATGAAAACGACAAGGCCAGTTACGACGAAGGCTACGCCACGGACTTGATCGCGAACGCAGCCGTCAAGATCATCGCCGGGCACGATCCGAAGCGCCCGTTGTTTCTCTATGTGCCCTTCAATGCACCGCACACTCCGTTGCAGGCACCGAAGGGTTCTATCGAGAAATACGCCCACATCCCGGATCAAAAGCAAAGGACCCATGCGGCGATGGTCGCCTGCATGGACGATGCCATTGGCGAAATCCAGGGAGCGCTGGACGAACACGGTTTCAAGCGCGAGGAAACCCTGATGTTCTTCTGCTCCGACAACGGCGGAATGACTGGCTATGGTTCCAACGGCGAATTGCGCGGACAAAAGGGACAACTCCACGAGGGTGGCATCCGCGTCCCGGCCGTCATGTCATGGCGAGGCAAACTGACGCCGGGCGCGGTGGTGAATGCCCCGCTGCACATCGTCGATCTTTATCCCACCCTGCTGAAACTCGCCGGCGGCAATCCCGACCAAAAACACCCGCTCGACGGCCGCGACGCATGGCCGGCCATCGCTGAGGGCAAACCCAGCCCGCACGACATCATTGTCCATAACGTGACCCCCTGGTCCGGCGCGCTCCGCATGGGCAAGTGGAAGCTCGTCCACAACGGTGCCATCCAGGCAAATGCGATCAAAGGTCCTGGCAGTGACACCTTTGAGCTCTTCGACATCAGCGCGGACCCTAACGAAAAGACCGACTTGTCCCGTGCGCATGCCGACATCTTCACGAAGCTCCGGACAAAACTCGAGGCACTGCGGGCCGAGGCCGTGCCGCCCAATATCCCACCCAACACCCCGCCTGCCGGCTTCGTCGCGCCCAAGGTCTGGGGAGAGGCGCCCGTCAGGTGAGCGGTCTGTTAGAAAGATTGCGCGACGCTTCCATTCAAGATGGCTGCGACGCTCCGACAACGCGCCGGTCATGAAGCCAATGACGATTCCGGCGGCTTGCCAAACCGCCGTATTTGGGGTTCCGTTCGAGGCCTGATGAAAGGCTTCCCTTCCCTGTATCCCGGACGCTTTCTGGCCATCACCCTCGCCGGGCTTGGGTTGGGCTACATGGCCGCCGCGGTTTTTTGCCAGTCGCAGCCGACGGTCTATCGCTCCACGGTGCTGGTCGCGAAAACGGACCACATGGATGGACCGATCCGGCTCGCCCCCATTCATGCGGCCCTGATCCGGCGCGATTGGGAAGACGACTGCCAGCAGCCGCTGTCCCTTCCCGCCGGTGATTTGTCCCAAGCGGTTTCTTTTGTCCCATCGCCTTATGGTGTCGAAGTGGAGGTGCTGTCAGACGATCCGAAGAAGGGCATCGACCTCGCCGTCCGGGCGGCGGGATTGTTCCGCGGCATGGAGCAGGAAATCGCATTCGCGGCGATGGACCCGAACTCCATTCCCTACGCCAACGCCGACCAGCGGCGGGAACGCGTGGAGGCGCTCCATTTGCGGACTTTGTTAAACGAAGACGCGCGCGCCGCAGGATTCGCGGATGCCTTTGCGGTGCGGGAACGGGCGAAGGCGAGGGATCATGAGGCGGAAAGGCTGTGGGAGTCGGAAACCTTCCAAGCGCGCTGGACGATGTTCGAGGAACGGGCGACCCGCATCGGCATCGACTCGGTGCCGGGCGACCCCTTGACCGCGCCGCCGGCGATCCTGGCCCGCAATCTCGAGGATCTCGATTACTGGCCCGCCATGATCGGCCGCTGGCTGGATCGCGGCATGGGGATCGGGCTCGTCTTCGGGCTCGCGGCGGCCTTCTTCCTCGCCCGGCGCAGGCCGGGGATAGAAGTCCCGGGGGCGGAACCTTTGCCGGAACCGGCGGCTGAATGGTGAGCGAGGCGTGAGAGTTTGCCGGCGTGAGAGTTTTCCTGTCCCTCTGCTATCCTCCGAGGGCGACGCTTTGCCCAAGGGTGATGCTTTGCCTATCCCCCTGTTCTAAGCGACGGCCGCACCGGGTGTTTTCATTGGATGTTTACGGTTTTGATGACTTGGCAGGGAGGAGGCCGAGCATACCGCGGCCCATTGCTTCGCCGACGAGCCAGTAGGACTCGCCGTTGGCGTGCCAGTGAATGCCTTGCTTGTTACCACCGAAGGGATCCTGCGGGCGGTAGAAATCGCGGGTCTCAACGGTGGCTGCTGCGTCCTTGAACTCGGGATGCTTGGAAACCGCGAATTGCGCGGCGATGACCTGCTCCGAAGCGACCTTGATTTCGACCTTACCGATTTCCGGGTTCCGGCCGCCGAAACCGGTGACGGCGATGACCGACTTCATGGCCGGCGCGCCGAGATCCTTGCGGAGGTCCTTGATCAGGTTAACCAGATTGGTTTCGTATTCCGCAGCGGCTTCGGGATTCATGTCGGATTCCCCTTGGTTCCAGAAGAACCCGACGATTTCATGTCCGGCTTCCTTGCGATGGTTCGGAACGATCTCCGGTAGCTTCCCGATGGCGTCCTTTACGGCCTGGACGATCAGCGGATACTTTTCGCCTGTCGTTCCGCCAGAGCTTGGCGGTCGCATGTCTTTGGACAAGCTGCAGCCGCCGAAGGCGACCTTCACCAGAAGAACCGGTTCATCGTGATAGTCGCCAAGTAGGTGTCCGATGGGTAGTTCCGGACCGAATCCATTGTTACGGAACCCCCCCATTCGCGTCAGGTTAAGCCGCAACACACTGACGGACAGTGAATTAAATCAGAAAAAAGATCGAATTTAGTGTTGACAAGGTGAGCGGGCCGG
>Ga0247843_1003438_pt1 | contig 26040 bp, 31 predicted proteins | sample LaCruzMarch2017__FD_192420 | JGI IMG/M metagenome (GOLD analysis project Ga0247843, IMG submission 192420) | Freshwater microbial communities from meromictic Lake La Cruz, Castile-La Mancha, Spain - LaCruzMarch2017_8m | ecosystem: Environmental > Aquatic > Freshwater > Lake | place: Spain...
CGATGCAAGCGGCTGGTACGCTCAAGGACGCAAGCATAGAAATCCATATGACGGGGGATGAGGAGGATGCCGGCGACCCGATTGACATCACCCGTGCGCCGTTGATCGCAGCAGGGAAAACCGCCGACGTGGCGCTCGATTTTGAAGGGCTTTCGATTGAAAATGGCAAGGATATGGGCGTTATATCGCGGCGTTCGTCCAATAGTTGGAAATTGGAAGTGTCCGGCGTCACGGGACACAGCTCCCTGATATTCGACACCACTTATGGCGATGGCGCAGCTTTTGAACTTGCGCGCATCCTGCACCGATTCCGTACGGAACTGCCAGAGCAGAGCCTGACGTTTAACGTCGGCTTAGTTGCCGCCGGGCAGGAAGTGAACTTTGATACAGACGGCGTCCGCGTAAGCGCAAAGGGCAAGACCAACATCATCCCCGGCTTGGCCATTGCGCGCGGCGATTTCCGGACGTTGTCCGAAGAACAAAGCGCACGTGTCCGTACAAAAATGCTGGATATTGTTGCCGTATCGGCCCCCAAAACGACAGCGACGATCAGCTTTGATCCGGGAAGCTATCCCGCAATGGCGCCGACGGATGGCAACAAGGCGCTGCTGGCTGGTCTTAATGCCGTCAACCGCGACCTCGGGCTTGCGGAACAGGCCGTGCTTGACCCGTTGAAGCGCGGTGCTGGCGATATCAGCTTCGTCGCCAATGATGTGGATGGACTTGTCGGCCTTGGCGTCCGCAGCAAGGGCGACCACGCGCCCGGCGAGACCGTCGATCTGGCGAGCATCAAGCGTCAAGCAAAGCGGGCGGCCATATTGATGACGCGGCTTTCCCGCGGGAAGTAGCGTTGCTGGAGGCCATTGCACGGCTCATTTGACAGGAGCGCTCGCGCCCAACTACCGTCGTCCCAGCGCAGGCTGGGACCCATCACGTCTGTCGGCCGAAAACGAAAGGCGCGATAGGCTCCAGGCTACGCTGGAGCGACGGCTCCGGTTTATGGCCCATAAAACCCATGGCCCTGCGTTTCAGACCCCGGTGGCTGGACGTAAGCCAAAGAAAAAGGCGGCGCATTTCTGCACCGCCCTTTCCATGTCGATTAGTTCTAAGTCTTTAGACTACCGTCCCTGACGCGACGCCTTACCGAAGACGCGATATTGTTCGTTGCCGACAAATCCGAACTTCGTAATGCCGCTGCGCTTTACAGAAACCAGTGCCTTGTCAACGGTGTCATAAGGCGCCGTTGGGGCTGGCTGGAACTGAAGCTCTGGCTCGGGTTTCATCGAACGAGTCCGCACCAGATATTGCTCCATCTGCTGCATTGTCACGGGTGTGCCATTCCATTGGATGCTGCTGTCTGGAAGAATGATGATCTTGTTAATAACAGGATCGATCGGAACGTCCGGCGGTGGCGCATTAGGATCGTTGACCGGAAGGTCGATATTTACGGCGTGCGAAACCGGGGGGATGGTGATCATCAGCATGATGAGGAGAACGAGCATGACGTCGATCAACGGCGTCGTGTTCATTTCCATCATCGGCTGGCCATCATCGTTACCGCCACTCATTGCCATGATGATTGCTCCTTAAATTGCTTACTGGACATTCGCGTTTTCGAATGGCGACGAAATGAAGCCAACGCGCGCGAAACCAGCCATTTGCATGGTGTAAATTGCACCACCGATGCAACGATAGGGCGTGTTGATGTCACCACGGATATGCGCCTCAGGCAACATTTCGGGTAGAATTTGACCGGCGGCAGCAGCTTCCGGGCCACCGAGCTTTTCAAATTCGGCCTTCAGATGCTTTGCAGCACGATCGACCAATTCAGTCGAATCAACCGGGGTAACATTCCAGTAAATGCGGCACTCACCATTGGGGTTTGCACCTTCATACGCCGGATCACCCGGGTCACGTCCGGCGACATCAGTAGTCGTCACTGACAACAAAACATTTTCACGCTTTGCTTTCGTCGGCTCAAACTTGATGATCGGAATGTCCATTTTCACCGTTTGAATGGCGACTGGAATTGCGATGAGGAACACGATGAGGAGCACCAGCATGACGTCGACGAGCGGCGTCGTGTTGATGTCAGACATTGGCGCATCACTGCCGCCGCCTCCTGAACTGATTGCCATTGGCCAATCCTCTTCTAACTAAATTGGGTCAAAAATCGAGCGCCAGCACATTCTGGCGGATGGGCTGCGCGCAAACGCAGCCCTCACCCAATCTTACTTCTTAACCGCTGCGGGCGCTGGCTTGCCTGGTGCGGCTGCAGCGATCGCAGGCTTTACGCGACCACCCGAAGAGATGTGACCAAGCACATCGTTCGAGAAGGTAGCCAAGCTACGTGCGATCGTCTTGTTACGGGCCTGAAGCCAGTTATACGCAAGAACAGCAGGAACAGCAACGAACAGACCAATTGCGGTCATGATCAATGCTTCACCGACAGGACCAGCAATCTTACCGATGTCGGCCTGACCAGCGATACCGATTTTGATCAGCGCCGAATAGATCCCGATAACCGTACCAAGCAGACCAACGAACGGAGCAGTTGCACCAACGGTTGCGAGGAACGGAAGGCCGCCCGCAAGCTTGTTGTTGATGGAATCTTCCGACCGCGCCATCGCTCCATGCAACCAATCATGAGCTTCGATTGGGTCAGTCAAAAGGCTATGCTGCTTTTGCGCAGCGATGCCGTCGTCGACGACTTGACGATATGCGCTGTTCTTGTCGAGCTTTGCAGCACCTTCTTCAAGCGTTGCAGCGCGCCAGAATTGCGCGCGGACTTCTTTATACTGGTTCAGAACCTTCTGCTGTTCAAACAGCTTAGTGAACATGATGTAAAACGAGAAAACCGACATGATAACCATGACGATAAAGATCGACCATGAAATTGGGCCGCCTTCGTTAAGCGCAGGGATAAGACCGAATTGTGCGGCCACATCTGGGTTTGCGGCACCCGCCGCAGTCAGAAACAAAATCGACATTTTAACTACCTCTCAAAAAATAGAACTATCTAGCAAAATAGACCCGGCGCGAAGGCTCCCCCTTTGCCGGGTCGTAAAATTATTTCGGTATCTGCCAACGTACGCGGTTTGCGTAGGAGCCTTGAACCTTTTCACCATTACGAACGGCAGGTTCAAAGCGCGCACGACGCTTTACGTTGGAGCAAGTTGCCGCGTCCAAATCGTCGTGACCACTGGACTGCGTTACAGTGCAGTCGACCACGCGACCATCGACGCCGATCGTGACACGGAAGCTAGTGGTGCCTTCACGCTCCTGCTGCAAGGCACGCGACGGATAGTCGTTCGTGTTTGCCCAGTTGCCCGGATTACCCCGTGGCTTCGCTTCAGATGTTGGCCCAGCCGGTGCCGGTGGCGGTGGTGCTGGTGGCGCAGCCGTAGGCACGATTGGTGCAGAAGGTGGCGGCGTAGCAACGGTACGAATCGTTGGCGGCGGCGTCACCGTTTGAACCAATGGCGGAGGCGAGACAACGGGTGGCTCGATCTGCTTTTCAGGCTCGGGTGGTGGCTCTTCTTCTTCGGGTGGCTCTTCTTCCTTCACGTCCACAACAGTCATCTTTTCCTTAATGATCGTGACCGCATCATATGCAAGGCCAGTCACCAAGGCATAACCCAGGAACGCGTGCAGAAGGAGTACAATGACGACAGAAACCAAACGGTTTGTGCTCATCCCATCTTGATCAGCATATGCCATGCAGAAACAACTCTCCTACCTTCAAAACAACACAGTACGCTTTGGGAGCATGCTTGAACATGCCACCGATGTACGCTCACGATATCGAATTCTATTTTTTTTTGCTCGATTCACCGATGCATTAGCCAACCCTTAGTGCCCAAGCAATCCGGATTCTTCGATTAAGATGCAATTCATGGATGGGTAGGCAATATCCTACAATATGATAGAGGCATAAACGAAGTCCACGGACGGTCAAAAAAAGGATGATGAATGCGATTCGTGCATGCAAAAACGGGTTTATGCTTGATTTTAGTAGGCCTCAGCGCGGCAACTTCGGCGCAAGCTCCACGTGACCTGCCGCCGTCCTTTGTAATCGAGGCCGATACAGCAAGCTATGCAGATATTGCCGATTTGGTCGTGATATCGCCTCTTATTGTCGATGTGACCGTTCGAAATGTCCGAAAATTGTCTGCTGAACAATCGGTAGGTGTCCCAGCCTCGCTCGAACGCAACCTAGTTGAAGCCGAAGTCATGGCGTTGATTCGCGGCGAAGGCGGCATCACCCCGCGCGTCCGCTTCCTGCTCGATGTGCCAAAAAACGCGAAAGGAAAAATTCCTAAACTGCAAAAACAACGCATATATCTGTTTGGCCGACAGGTGACTGGTCGACCCGGCGAAATCCAACTGGCACGACCAAATGCGTTGGCTTTGTTTAGCATAACGAATGATGCGCTCGTCCGCGCCATCACGAAAGAGGCTGTCCAAGTTGATGCGCCGCGACGCATTACCAGCGTGAGCAGCGCCTTTCACAGCGCCGGGACTATTTTGGGGGAAGGCGAAACGCAGATTTTCTTGAAAACAGATAATGACCAGCCGCTATCGCTCACGATATTGAGCCGTCCGGGCCAGCAAAGGCAATGGGCCGTCTCAACAGCCGAAGTCATTGACGCGTCAGCAACCGCACCGCAGCGTTTTACCTTATTATGGTATCGCCTCGCATGCGGTCTTCCGCGCGCTCTGCCTTCTGACCGGGTTGAAGGCGCATCCAATGCAAATACCGCCCGCGCGCAGGCTGACTATAAATTTGTGATCGATTCGCTTGGGCCATGCGGGCGCAAGCGGTGAAGATACCGTAAGTGCATACGGGGCTGCATTACCCACCCATGTCGTAATTCTCGCGAAAGCTGCCCTTAGCGCGATGCGCCCGGCACCCACAATATATCGCCACCGCGTGTTGCGTTAATCAAACGGCACAATGTGAAGAGATAGTCCGACAGACGGTTGAGGTAATGCAATGCGTGCGGGTTGATCGCCACTTCAAGCGATGCGGCGACAACTGCGCGCTCGGCGCGACGCGCTGTTACCCGCGCCATATGCATCTGCGCGGCTGGCAAGCTGCCGCCCGGCAGGATGAAACTTGTCAGCGGCGGAAGTTGCGCATTGGCATTATCAATCGCTGTCTCAAGCCATTCAACCTGAGACGCAATTATCCGTAGCTCCATCGGTGAAGGTTCGAAACTCTCCCCCGGCGTCGCAACATCCGCACCTAAATCAAACAGGTCGTTTTGGATCCGGCGCAGTTCCTTGACCAAGGGCGTATCGCCCTCATCTGTGGCAAATGATTGGATCGCAACGCCCAGCGCGCAATTGGTTTCATCGATTTCGCCAATGGCATGCAACCGCGAGGCCGTTTTCGACACACGAGAGCCATCGACTAGGCCCGTGGTGCCGTCATCGCCAGTCCGCGTGTAAATTTTGTTGAGCTTAACCATCAGCGCTCTGCTTATTGCGATCCGGCAACAAGTACCAAAACAGCAATCAACGCGACGGTAATTGCCTGCCACTTCACACGTGCAAACATCATCTTGTTCTGAACCGCCAGTGATTTGGGCAGGCCGGCCTCGTCCACATCGGCCGGACGTAGATTGGCAAAAGCATGCAATCCGCGGATTAACGCGAAAGCAACGGCACCAGCGGCACCAATGATGAGGAGAACCAACAATATAGTCATCGGGAGAAGTCCTTGTTCAGGGCCAATACCCCGTTACCGCCTATCTAGGCATCCGATAGGGAGATTCCAAGCGGAAGCGTTCGGTGACGCAAATTATCTATGAGTTCGGTGCCGCTTTCGCCTGCCAATCGGCGGGCGGACAAAGCGGGTGAGGATTTGCTCTTCGCCAGTTTTTCGCCTGTGCTGTCCAGCAAGAGCGGGTGATGCCAATAGACTGGCTCCGGCAAGTCCAGCAGCCTCTGCAGCAGTCGATGCATGGCGGTATAGGCGAACAAGTCCTTGCCGCGCACCACATAGGTTATGCCATCACCGGCATCGTCCACGGTCGCGGCAAGATGATAAGATGCTGGCGCGTCCTTGCGCCATAATATGACATCGCCAAATGCCATTGGGTCTGCAAATTGCTGCCCCGCCGCCAAATCCATCCACATCAGCGGGCCGACCAAGTCCACGGCCTTTTTTATGTCGAGGCGCCAGCTAAATGGCGCATCTCCCACAAAGGGCTGGTCCCGGCAGGTGCCCGGATAATGCGGGCCGTCAGGGCCATGGGGCACCGGCTTATGCTTTAACGCCTCGGAGATGTCGCCTCTGGTGCAGCCGCAGCGATATAACAGGCCAGCGGCGTTCAGCCGATCACGCGCGGCCACATAACGGGCGGTGTGTTGCGATTGGAACTGCACATCACCGTCATGCGCAAGCCCCAGCCATTGCATATCGGCAATGATCGCTTCGACATGCTCGGGCCGACTGCGCGTCCCGTCAATATCCTCGATCCGAAGGCGAAACTGACCACCAAAGGCGCGCGCAAATTCATGGGCACATAGCGCCGAAAAGGCATGCCCCATATGCAACTGCCCATTGGGACTCGGGGCAAATCTGGTGACCACCGTGCCCTTCGGCTCGACGATCTGGCCCAGATAGGAAGAGATTAACTCTAACGCTGTCAAAAAATTATCCCCAATAATACCATATTAGGTAGCTTTACCCTATTGACGTCACAATATGTATAAATAGGTTGGCGACTGTCAGAATGCTGTAACGCTGATAGGCTTAAAGCATGTATGACAAAAGAGGAGTAGGGTTCGACTGATGTTGCATACCGGAACTTTCGAGGCGGCGGGCCGGGCAAGGCACCCGGAAAATTGCCCTGCGCTTGTGCTGAATGCGGATTACACTCCATTAAGCTATTATCCGCTGAGCCTTTGGCCTTGGCAGGCCGCAATTAAGGCGGTTTTCCTCGACAAGGTCGACATTGTCTCCAACTATGACCGGTATGTGCATAGTCCAAGTCTGGACATGAAAATTCCGTCGGTGATTGCGCTACGCCAATATGTGAAGCCGTCCGAATATCCCGCATTCACTCGTTTCAACTTGTTCCTGCGCGACAAATTTGAATGCCAATATTGCGGGTCGGGTGACAATCTGACCTTTGACCATATCGTCCCACGTCGCTTGGGCGGCATTACCAGCTGGGAAAATGTCACCACCGCCTGTTTGCACTGCAACCTTAAAAAGGGCGGCCGCACACCAAAGCAGGCGCATATGCAACTCAACATGGCAGCGATCCGGCCGACAAGCTGGCAATTGCAAGACCGGGGCCGCGCGTTTCCGCCGAACCATCTGCATGAAACATGGCACGACTGGTTGTACTGGGATATTGAGCTGCAGGGCTAAGCCCTTATTTCGTGACCGTTAAAGCAGGCACGGCGCGTGCCGCATCTTCCGGCGTAATTCCCGGTGGCGGGGCAGCAGCGATCCGTTCTTCGCCGCGCATGACACGGCCCGCGCGCTTTATCGCGCCGTGCAACCGTGGATAAATGCCGCAGCGGCACAGATTGGTGATCGCGGCGTCAATTTCAGCATCGGTGGGATTGCTGTTTTTCTTCAGCAACACCGACGCCGCCATGATGACGCCGGAGATGCAAAAGCCGCATTGCGGGACATTGCTGGCGACAAATGCCTGTTGCAACGGATGGCTACGGTCACGGCTCAGGCCCTCAATCGTCGTGACAAAGCGTCCCTCCGCCTCGGCTATGGTCACAAGGCAGGAACGGATCGCCTCACCATCAATTTCGACCATGCATGCACCGCAATCGCCAATGCCGCAGCCATATTTGGTGCCCGTTAAGTTCGACGCGTCGCGCAACGCCCACAATAACGGCGTTTGCGGGTTCATCTTATATTGGACGGGACGGTCGTTGACGGTGAATTTGGTCATGCAGGCATTGCCTGTAAGTGGCCTTGAAAAACCGTCAATATAAAACCGCAGTCCTGAGCCGCCAGCGCGAAGGCGCTGGCGAAAGTCGAAGCGCGCTTTTCCGCCGAGCAACGCGCTAGACTGTTAAGCGTTCTTCTAAGGACGCAGTTGCTTCGCAACGGCTGCTCAGGGCTAGGGTCATTTGGTCGACGTCAAATCAATCCCGCCAGCTTTTGTCGATTTGGTCGGCCTTGCGCACCATCGCATCAAATTCAACACGGCCAGAACCTCCGGGGGGCGATGCCATATACAAATCGCGCTGGTGCACGGCGATAACTTCGGGCGACACCGTGATAGGCTTACCCATTTGCAGCGTCGCCATCTGATGCTCGCACGCGCGCTGGAGCGCCCAATATTTGATAAAGGCGTCCGGGAGCGTCTTACCCATGACGACAGGGCCATGGTTGCGCAGCATCAATATCCGCTTGTCGCCGAGATGTTCGACCAGCCGCACGCCCTCTTCCTCGCGCACGGTGACGCCTTCAAAGTCATGATAGGCCAATTGACCCATGAAGTTGCATGCATAGAAGTTCACAGGCTGCAAGCCGCCTTCAAGGCTGCACACGGCTACGGTTGCGGTGGTGTGCGTGTGGATGATCGCATGTGCGTCAGGCAAGGTGCGATGGAACAGGCTGTGCTGGACAAAACCCGCTTTGTTCACATGCCACGGGTTATCGACATCGATCTTGTTGCCATCAATATCAATTTTTATGAGGCTCGATGCCGTAATTTCACCGAAATGCATGCCATAAGGGTTAATCAAAAACGCGTCGTCCTCGCCAGGCACTTTGACCGTAATGTGGTTGAACACAAGCTCATCCCAACCAAACATCGAAAATATCCGGTAACAGGCCGCAAGCTCCTGCCGCGCGTTCCATTCCACCTCGCTATATTTGCTATTCGACTTTAATTGGGTAGCCATATGCTCTCTCCTCCTCTTGCGTTGCGTTGCATTATGAAACGAACAAGGCGTGAGGGCAAGTATTAGGCGATTGGACAAAAGGTGATAATTTTGTCGCTAGTTACCGCGCCAAGACCGCAACCAAGCCCTCAAAAAGCGCCATTTCCGCTTGATATTTGGCGGCGACATGGGTAAGGGCCACAGCAACACGCCGCCTGTCAGCGCGGCTTTTTTCGTCTTTAGCCTTTCAAAATGGCGGTATTAAGCCATTTTGCCGATTCGATGCGGAGTTAAGTTTTTTATGCAAATCATGGTTCGCGACAATAATGTTGATCAGGCCCTACGCGCGCTGAAGAAGAAGCTGCAGCGTGAGGGTGTGTATCGCGAAATGAAGCTTCGTCGTCATTTTGAAAAGCCATCGGAAAAGCGCGCGCGTGAAAAGGCTGCTGCTGTCCGTCGCGCACGCAAGATGGAGCGTAAGCAACAGGAACGTGACGGCGCCAAATAGGCGTCGGCGATCTGCAACAAAGAAAGCGCCTTCCACTGGCGCTTTTTTTTGTGTCTAGAATCCGCGCCGCTTTCTGCTAGTTAGCGCGCAACCCAGCCAATAGGAATTTCTGCATGTCTGTCACCGCCGTCCCCATTCAGCCTCTTAAAAAAGGTTCGCTCACCAAATATTGGGCTGCGATTGCGTTGGTTCTAGCCGCCGGTGGCGGTCTTGCATATTGGGGTACCAGCGACGTGCGGCAGGAATTTGGCGGCTTTGTGACGACGCCATCTGGCCTGCGCTACAAAATTATGGAAGCTGGCGAAGGCCCCAAGCCTTCGGACAATGACGTGGTCCTCGTGAGTTATAAGGGCATGTTGAAGGACGGTACGGTTTTTGACCAAAACCCGCAAGCTGGCTTTCCTGTCACGGGCGTTGTCCCCGGCTTTTCCGAAGGCCTGAAAATCATGCAGCGCGGCGGTAAATATCGTCTGTGGATTCCAGCTGAGCTTGGCTATGGTCCAGAGGATCAGCGCAACCCGCAAACAGGCGAAGTTGCCATTCCGGGCGGAAGCGAACTGACATTCGATGTCGAGCTGCTCGAGTTCAAGTCGCGCGCCGAGATCGAAGCAATGCAAAAGCAGATGCAGGAGATGCAGCAGCAGCAAGGCGGCGCAGGTGGCCAAGCCGGCGGCGCACCCCAAGGCCTGCCACCCGAAATTCAGGCACAAATCGACGCCCGAATGCGCGGTCAGTAATTGCGGGGGGTTAGACCCCCTGCAACAGCCCCTCATCCTTGATCCGCTTTTGCCAATAAGCGGGCGCTAATTGGTGGACATTGTTGCCGTCGCTATCGACCGCAACAGTGACGGGGAAATCATGCACTTCAAATTCGTAGATGGCTTCCATGCCTAAATCTGCAAAGCCAACGACTTTACTGCCCTTAATGGCGCGGGCGACGAGATAGGCGGCGCCGCCAACAGCCATCAGATAGGCGCTCCTATGCTTGGCGATAGCTTGCGTTGCCGCCGGGCCGCGTTCGGCCTTGCCAACGCAAGCGAGTAGGCCTTGCTCAAGCATCATATCCATGAACTTGTCCATGCGCGTGGCCGTGGTTGGCCCTGCCGGTCCGACGATCTCTTCGCCAACCGGATCAACAGGCCCGACATAATAGATCATCCGCCCCTTGAAGCTGACGGGCAGTTCTTCGCCCTTGGCCAGCATATCGGCAATGCGCTTATGGGCGGCGTCGCGGCCAGTCAGCATCTTACCGTTGAGAAGCAAGCGGTCGCCCTGTTTCCAGCCGGCCACAATCTCCGGGGTCAACATATTGAGGTCGACACGGATTGCCGCTGCGTCGGGTTTCCAATCCACCTTGGGCCATTCGTCCAACTTTGGCGCCTCGAGATAGGCAGGGCCAGCCCCATCCATCGTGAAGTGGGCGTGGCGCGTGGCCGCGCAATTGGGAATCATGGCAACGGGCTTGCCCGCGGCATGACAGGGCGCATCCATGATCTTCACATCCAGGATGGTGGAAAGCCCGCCAAGCCCTTGCGCGCCAATGCCAAGCGCATTGACCTTGTCAAAAATCTCGATGCGCATAGCTTCAATGTCGTTCTGCGGCCCACATGCTTTCAATGGTCCCATGTCGATGGGCTCCATCAAGGCTTGTTTGGCCAGCAACACGCAATGTTCCGCTGTACCGCCAATGCCAATGCCCAACATGCCGGGCGGGCACCAGCCAGCGCCCATTTGCGGCAGCATCTCCACGACCCAATCTACTATATTGTCCGACGGGTTCATCATCTTGAACTTCGACTTATTCTCGCTACCGCCGCCCTTGGCGGCAACGTCGATGGACACTTTGGAACCAGGGACGAGGTCAACATGCAGGACGCACGGCGTATTGTCCTTGGTATTGCGCCGTGTAAAGGCGGGGTCTGCAAGCACCGACGCGCGCAGCTTGTTTTCAGGGTGTAAATAGGCGCGGCGGACGCCTTCGTCGATCACGTCCTGCAAAGATGTGGAGCTATCCTCCAAACGGCAATCCATTCCCCATTTGACGAAGACGTTAACAATGCCCGTATCTTGGCAAATCGGGCGATGCCCCTCTGCGCACATGCGGCTATTGGTTAGGATCTGCGCGATGGCATCCTTGGCAGCAGGCGATTGCTCCGCTTCATACGCGTCGCCCAAGGCCCGGATATAATCCATCGGGTGAAAGTAGCTGATATATTGCAACGCGTCGGCCACGCTTTCGATCAAGTCGGCATTGCGGATGATTACAGTCATATCGGCCCCTACGCTTTCAGTATGACATGCCCCTTAACGCGCTGGAGCGCCTATTCAAGCGTCATTGCAAATCCTAGTTTGCAGGCACGGCCAGAACGCCGAATATGTGCCCCCAACCGATATATTCATTTTGGCATGTAAAAAATATACATGTCTCCGTTTTTCATCTTGCGCTCTGAATTTCACTTAGGAAGTCCGCGCGTCGCTTGTTGTTACGACGCGCCAAGGTGCGATGAATGGAATCACATGAGCGACGAATTGAGATCGGGATTTTACATTTACCCCTTGCGTCTAAGAATGAATAAGGCACAATGGGTAGCGGGTGGCCATAGGGGGCATTACCACAGTTTGTGCTTTATGCTTAAGCAGACGAATGTGTCGGCGGGGGCATTTTTTCCCGTCGATAAGCTGGGGACAAGTCAAAATACTGCCCCTGACAAGGTCAAAAAATGCTAACAGGGAGTTTCGTGCCCTGAGTCGAACAATATGGGAACATCGGTTCCCGCCAAGATACAGCTGGTCGCTGGATGTCGGAAAACCGACAATCAGTTTCAGGGTGCCGCAATGAACGGAGCTACAGGTTAAAATGGATTTCAGGGATACAGGCCAAGGGGCGGACGACATGACCGCAGGAATGATGACGGATATGCTTGAAAAAGTAGCTGAAGCGGCAAAGGCGCAGATCGTTGAAGCCAAGACGCCTGCGTCAAGCAAGTCCGTTGACGTACGTCGTTTCAATGTCGTCACAGATTCTTCACGTGATGCCTTGTTGACCGAGTTCGGCAAGGACACGTTGCAGGATCGTTATTTGCTGCCCGATGAAAGCTATCAGGACCTTTTCGCACGCGTTGCGTCGGCTTATGCCGATGACGAGGCGCATGCGCAGCGTCTTTACGACTATATTTCGCGCCTGTGGTTCATGCCGGCAACGCCCGTATTGTCCAATGGCGGCACGGGCCGTGGTCTGCCGATTAGCTGCTATCTGAACTCAGTCGATGACAGCCTTGAAGGCATCGTCAACACTTGGAACGAAAATGTCTGGCTCGCGTCGCGCGGCGGCGGCATTGGCACCTATTGGGGCAATGTCCGTGGCATTGGTGAGCCTGTTGGCCTGAATGGCAAGACCAGCGGCATCATTCCGTTTGTCCGCGTGATGGACAGCCTGACACTTGCGATTTCGCAAGGTTCGCTGCGTCGTGGCTCTGCGGCGTGCTATCTGGACGTTAGCCACCCTGAAATCGAAGAGTTCCTCGAAATCCGCAAACCATCTGGCGACTTCAACCGTAAGGCGTTGAACCTGCACCATGGCGTATTGCTGTCCGACGAATTTATGGAAGCCGTCCGCGCTGGCGAAGAATTCCACCTGCGCAGCCCCAAGACAGGCGAAATCCGCAGCACTATCGATGCCCGTTCCTTGTTCCAGAAACTGGTGGAAACCCGCCTTGCAACTGGCGAACCCTATATCATCTTCAGCGACACCGTGAACAACGCGATGCCAAAGCATCACCGCGATCTGGGGCTGAAGGTCTCGACATCGAACCTGTGTTCGGAAATCACTTTGCCTACCGGGCGTGACCATTTGGGCAATGACCGGACGGCCGTATGCTGCCTGTCGTCGCTGAACCTTGAAAAATGGGACGAATGGAACGGCGATAAGGTCTTTATCGAAGACGTGATGCGCATGCTCGACAATGTACTTCAGGATTTCATTGATCGTGCGCCGGCCGAAATGTCGCGTGCGAAATATTCGGCGGGACGTGAACGCTCCATCGGTCTTGGCGTCATGGGCTATCACAGCTTCCTACAATCCCGCGGCGTTGGCTTTGAAAGCGCGCTTGCCAAATCATGGAACATGAAGTTTTTCAAACATGTCCGCGCGCAAGTGGATGAGGCATCGATGATGCTCGCCAACGAACGTGGTGCCTGCCCCGACGCTGAAGAAATGGGCGTGATGGAGCGCTTCTCCTGCAAGATGGCGATTGCACCAACCGCATCGATTTCGATCATCTGCGGCGGCACCAGCGCGTGCATTGAACCGATCCCGGCAAATATCTACACGCACAAGACCTTGTCGGGCAGCTTCATCGTCAAGAACCCCTATCTCGAAAAACTGTTGCAGGAAAAGTCGAAGGATTCGACCAATGTCTGGAACAGCATTTTGGAAAAGGGCGGCTCGGTCCAGCATCTCGATTTCCTCACGCCAGAGGAAAAGGACACGTTCAAAACCAGCTTCGAAATCGACCAGCGTTGGTTGATTGAACTGGCCGCCGACCGCACGCCGTTTATCGACCAAGCAACCTCGCTGAACCTCTACATCCCTGCCGATGTGGAAAAATGGGACCTTCTCATGCTCCACTTCCGCGCTTGGGAATTGGGCGTGAAGTCGCTATATTATCTGCGTTCGAAATCCATTCAGCGTGCCGGTTTTGCCGGCGGGGTTGAGGCGGACAATACCGCCGAAGCCCCCGTCATCGAGCTGGCGGCCCAAACCGATTATGAAGAATGTTTGGCCTGTCAGTGACGTCGCCCCAGCGTAGGCTGGGGCCCATTACGTCTCGCAGTCGAAACCGATAGGCGAGATAGGCTCCAGCCTCCGCTGGAGCCACGAGAAAACAAATAAGGGGCAAATCCCCGCATATCTCCCCAACGGGAGCTAAAAATTGGAGCATAGAAGATGTCATTGTTAGAAGCGCGCAACAGCTACAAGCCCTTTGAATATCCATGGGCCTATGACTTCTGGAAACGTCAGCAGCAGATCCATTGGTTGCCCGAAGAAGTGCCCTTGGGAGAGGATTGCCGCGATTGGGCGCAGAAGCTTTCGGATCACGAACGCAACCTGCTCACACAAATCTTCCGCTTCTTCACACAAGCCGATATCGAGGTGCAGAATTGCTACCACGAAAATTACGGCCGCGTTTTCAAGCCAACTGAAGTCAAGATGATGCTGACCGCGTTCTCCAACATGGAAACTGTCCACGTCGCGGCCTACAGCCATTTGCTCGACACCATCGGCATGCCCGAGTCCGAATATTCGGCGTTCCTCGAATATGAAGAAATGGCGGCGAAGGTCGATTATATCCACCAATTCGGCGTCGACACCGACGAAGATATCGCGCGCACGCTCGCCATGTTCGGCGGCTTTACCGAAGGCCTGCAATTGTTCGCATCTTTCGCGATGCTAATGAACTTCCCGCGCTTCAACAAGATGAAGGGCATGGGCCAAATCGTATCCTGGTCAGTCCGCGACGAATCGCTGCATTGCGAAGGCATTACCAAACTGTTCCACGCGTTCTGCGCCGAACGTGGCTGCCTCACCAAGTCGGTGCGGGAAGACATTATCGATTGCTGTCAGAAGGTCGTCCGTCTGGAAGATAACTTCATCGACCTCGCGTTCGAAATGGGCCCAGTCCCCGGCATGACCGCCAAGGAAATCAAACGCTATATCCGCTACATCGCCGATTGGCGCTTGGGCCAGCTTGGTTTTCAACCCATCTACATGGTCGAAGACCACCCGCTGCCATGGCTCGCGCCATTGTTGAACGGCGTCGAGCACGCCAACTTCTTCGAAACCCGCGCCACCGAATATAGCAAGGCGTCAACACGCGGCGATTGGGGCCAAGTATGGAACAGCTTCGACAACCGTAACAAGAAAGACGTCGCCGAGATCATCATCGCCGAAAATGACGGCATGGACATGTTTGAAGCGGCTGGGGTTGCTGCGGAGTAGAAAGACGCCGACGTGCCTAATGTCTTCACTTGGAACGGGAATCGCTTCCATTTCTTCGCGAATGAAGGCAATCCGCCTGAGCCTCTCCACGTGCATGTTTAACGTGCAGGGGCGACGGCTAAGTTCTGGCTATATCCGGAGGTCCAACTAGCGTATAATCGAGGTTATGACGCCCGCGAAATCAAGCAGGTCGAGGCAATCGCGCGCAAACGGCGGGATGAGATTGAGGATAAATTGAATGACTTTTCGCCTGAACCAGTCGCAGTCCGCTTTGACGCAGACAGCTTCTGGGTTGATCTAGAAGATGGCCGCACCCTCGGCATTCCGCTCGTTTGGTTCCCTAGACTTCTCAACGGCACAGCCGAGCTGCGTGATAAATTCTTCCTAAGCCCCGATGGCATCCATTGGGGAGAACTGGACGAGGACATCTCGATTGCCGGATTGCTTGCCGGGCGCGGCGATCAGACATTAGCGCGCCAAGCTGCGGCGTGAGGCGCGTGTCAGAGGGGACGTTGCTTACGTGGGTGTTTTTTGGGGGGGCCATCGGCGCCTATGCTGGCCGCGCTGTATTCCGGCACAAGACGCGCAAGCAGCCCTTTTCCAGCCACCTCGACCAGACCGCGATACTGCACGTCTTTGCTGCCCCGCTGGCGGCGGTCTGTTTATGATGATTGTCGCGCGTCTGGGTCGGCAATAGGGGCGTTTCAGCACCAGCTGCGCCGGCCGCCTTCATAATAACGGGCGAGCCCTTCGTCGACCAACACATCGCCCAGGCTTTCCCCGCCGCGCGTCAGGACGCGCAGTTTGCGGCCATAACGATCTTCGTCGCGGTCAATGCTTTGCAGGGTGAACGGACCGGCATTGACAAGTTGGTGCAGCCGCCGCGTTGCTGCGGCACCGCGCTCCGCCTCGGCTGCGCAACGCGGTTGATGGGTTTCTGGCGTATCGATATCGGCGATGCGGATCTTGCTGCCGCGATACCAAATCGTGTCCCCATCCACGACGCAGTTTGTGCCCCCGCCGCTTTTGCAGAGGCCAAATGCAGCGGTTTCGGTATCGGTGACGGCAAAGGCAGCGGCGCTGCCAACCGGGGCTGGGCCAGATAGCGTCCAGACGCCCCAAAAAACGGCAGCAGACAGCATCGCGGTAAGCGGAAGAAATCGGTTCATACCTGCACTGGACCTTTGCGTATGACAGCAGGGCCCGCACGCCGGGGTGTTACGCATGGCTTCGTAAACACCGCCGACCTTCGGACATTGCCGCCAGATGTTACCATGTTTTACATGTTAGGCTCAACAATTGGTTAACGTCGCGGTCTGTTATGTCGGATTTGGTGCAGTCGGGTTGCCGATTTCCTTGCACAAAAAAACCGCCGGGGTTTCGCCCGGCGGTTGTGTTCTAAGGCTTAGGCAGATGCCATTGCCGCAGGATTAGCTGTGCCGAAGGATTAGAAGCGGACGCCAAGGCCGACAACGGCCTGATGGCGGTCAGCGTCGATTGTACGGTCAAGATCATTCTGGCCAATGTCGAGATTCTTGTAGTTAGAATAGCGATATTCCGCCTTGATGAAGCCGCTTGGTCCAAGCAGGTTGAACTTTTGTTCAATCCCGGCGCCAATACGGTAGCCGTCGGCTGTCGCACCATTGTTGAAAATCGTGCCAGCGCCATTGTCAAAACGGCCTTCGAACTTTGCATTGGTGTAACCACCCTTGGCATAGATCATTGTTGAAGGCGAAACGGCAAAGCCCAAGCGCGCGCCGACATACAGGTCACGGTCAGTGTTCAAACGGAATGAATCGCCAGTGGTCACCAAGTCATTGGCCGTGCCGTTAACGTCGGAATCGGCAAATTCGCCTTCGATACCAACAATCACGCCACCCATTTGAAAGTCGTACCCAGTGGCCACGCCATACATTATGTCACCGTCACCATCGGCCACATCGTCATAACCCACGAGTGCTTCGATATGCGGCCCTGTGAACGGGGCGGCTTCCTGCGCAAAGGCAGGGGTTGCAAGTGCAGTGGAGAGGAGGGCTGCACCAATTAAAAATTTACGCATTTTTAGTTTCCATTTTCAGTCAAACTGACGCCATCCTTGCGACGTCGTTACCCAAATGCCGCAGCGGCGCGGATAGTTTCATGAATATAAAACAACAAAAATGCTGTGACATCATAGACACGCTTTGGGTCTGCCACAAACCGGCTTGCCCTCATGGTCCGATTTGGACATGGATAGCGCATGGAACACATGCCGCAGCCTGCCACCGCCTTCAAAATCCTGACAGCAACACAATGGGCACAATTTGAAGCGGACGGCGTCTTTCAAGGCGCGCCGGTTGATCTGGCGGATGGCTATATCCATCTGTCGACGCAAGATCAGGTTCAGGGCACGCTGGACAAGCATTTTGCCGGGCAGGATGGATTGGTCATTGCCGAGGTGGATTTAACAGCACTCAAGGGACTGATCAAGTGGGAGCCGTCACGCGGCGGTGCGCTTTTTCCCCATATTTACGGTAGTTTGCAGATGCGCGCGATCATCGGACATTTGACCCAGATCAAAGCATGACGGAACTTTGTACCCCATAACGACTTTCCTAACTGAAGGAAACCGCCATGGACGTTCTACAAATTCCCGCCGTCGCAATTTTCACGGGCATGATCACATCATTTGCGGTCATCCTGCTGTTCGTCACTGTGGGCGACGCTATTAGACATTAGGGTCAGGAGCGCCGCCACGATTGCCGTGGCTGTCGACGTCGTCGGGCTCCAGCGCCGACTCACCAAAGCTGTCCGGTTCGTCGTCGCTGCGCTCTCCGCGATAGGCATCCATGTCGATTTGCCCGCTGCGTTCCATCTGGTTCATATGGTCCACCACATCCTGCGTGTCATCGGGATCGATCTGCGCAGGATTGGTGGTTCCCCCATGTTCGCTCTCCAGATTGGCTGACCTATCGGCAATCGCGCGGATGGCATCGTCGGACACGGTTTGCGCCTGCGCTGGTTCGTCGTCTTGCTCGCTGTTAACACTCTCCGGCGTGTTCTCCGCACGGTCGACGGGTCGGCTATTTTCTGTTTCGGTCATGAAGGAATCCTGTCCTGAAAGTCGATAGACGCAAACGCGCATAAAGAAGGGCTGTTCCCTGAGGCGTTTCAGGGTGCCCAGTTAAAGGCTTCAGCGCTTTGCCCCAGGGCATTCCCAGCTTCATCAAAACGTCGCTCCATAATGCGCCCGGCACCATCATGCCCGACCGCCAATATCGTGCTGCAACGTGTGCCATAAACAGCGTTGCGGATGAATATCGGATGCGCGTCCATATGGGTGGCATAAGCATCACCCAGAATGTCAAATAGCGCCATGGGGTCATCGGCGCTACCGCCAAGCCAGTCCATTAAAGCGCGGTTCAACCGTTCTTTGCGCGGCCAGCGTTCGCCCAGCACCGCATTAGAGAGACCGTGCACTCCGGGCCCTAATGCGGCGCGGACTTCATTCGGACGGTTCGACAGATATTGGAGGCCTTGTTGATCACCAATCATCAGACTGAACGGGTTGAAAATGTCCAGATTGTCCGGAAACGCGCCGCGCGCCAGCCAATCCGTGACCAGCGCGCCGCGTGACGCCTTTTGCGGATCCGGGCTGTCTGGAGTTCGGATATTGGTAACTACGCCGAAGCGTCCGGTGTTGCTCACCCCCATCCATGTGCCTTGCGATAAGATATCGCGCCCAGCCATAATCGACGGATCGTCTGGCCATGGCCCCAACGGCGCTGATGACCGGGCGTGAAATTCGTCGCGATTTCCCGAGACGATCAATTGCCAACGCGGATGCGCATGCCATGCAATCGACACTACGCACATGTCTTGTTTCGATGGGCCCAGGTGATGCCCAATGGTTAGCCTTTATGGCCGCTTTGGGATAAATTTTCCGGGCAAGGCATCACAACGGCTTTTCGTAAATACGATATACTTTGTTGATCTCACCATTGATGGCCTCGCCCACCGAACGCATCGGGCCATTGTCGTCCAGAACCCAACCAAATTCGCCTCGCGTTGCGCCAAATTTGCTGGTTGAAGCATCGCGAATATAAGTAACCATCATAAACGCCAATTGGCTGGCCAATCGTGTTGCCTGTAATTTTTTAACCACGCCCATCAGTGGCACGCGCATCGTGCGGACTTTGGGGGCGCGCAACCACCAAAGCAGTTTCGCCCAGTTAAACGGGAACAGCGATCCGCCAAAGGTACCAATTTTCTCATTGATATCGGGCCATGTCATCATGAATGCCACGGGCTCTCCATCAACTTCGGCAATGCATATCAAATCGTTAAATACGATGGGCTTAAGTTGCTTTCCGGTGTGGGCGACTTCTGCATCCGTTATTGGCACAAAGCCCCAATTTCCGCTCCATGCATCGTTCAATATCGACAGGATGATGGCCGCTTCGGCATCAAAATTGGCCTTATTGACCTTCCGAATGACAATCCGCGCATTGCGTTCGCCCGTCGCGACGATACGTTGCACCAAGGGTGGGAACGGCACATCAATCGGTATTTGATAGGTATAAAGGTCCTTGACACCAGCATAGCCCGCCGCCTGTATCCACGCGTCATATGCAGGGTCATGATGACCCATCAGCACCGTCGGGGGGTGGTCATGGCCTTGCACCAATAATCCCGGTTCTTCCCATATCGACAGGCTCAATGGCCCAAGTGCGCGGACCATTTTTTTGTCGCGCAGCCAGCCTTCCGCTGTTTCAATCAGCACTTTTGCAACATCGGCGTCTTCGGCTTCGAAAAATCCCCAATTGCCTACACCCGGACCCATGCCTTGTTCCGGAGGCTGCGCCAAAGCGAGATAGTCCAAATGCGCCGAAATGCGACCAACAATATGTCCATCCCGCTCGGCTAGAAAAAGCTGCGCTTCGCCATGCTCGAACCACGGGTTTTTACCCGGCGTGATCGTCGCCATGACTTCGCTTTTCAAAGGTGGCACCCAGTTCGGGTCGCCAGCGTATAAGCGGAAAGGCAGATCGACAAAGGCTTGCTCGTCAGCCTTTGTCGAAACCAAGCGAATTTTTATGTCTGTCATATGTTATCCCTGAAACCTTGTACGACCTGCGCCGTTTATTCTTCGGTGCGGACTAAAACTACCTCACCTATCAAAAAGAACAATAAAAACGGCCCCCATGCTGCAATCCATGGCGGATAAGCGCCGAGATTACCCATGGCCAACGCAAAGTTATCGGCGACAAAATAGGTAAAGCCCAAGGCCATCCCGATGACCACCCGCAAAAAGAGCGCGCCGGATCGGGCAAGGCCAAAGGCTGCAACTGCGCCAAGCAACGGCATCAATAATGTGGACAAAGGCCCGGATAGCTTGTGCCATAATATGCCTTCAAGATTATCCGTACGGCGTCCAGCGGCCTTTAAATCGTCAACCGCGCGCTTCAGCGGCAGGAACGCAAGGCTGTCGCCATCGACTTTAACCAAATTGAACCTGTCCGGCGTGATACCTTTACCGATGATCATGCTATCTGCCGTCGTTCCTGTTGTTGTCGCCACATTGAACGATTTTGTGTTCTCAAGTTGCCAAGCGTCGCCGATGTAACGCGCGCGGGTAGCGGTGACAACTTGTCGCAATCCGCCATTGGCACGCAGATATATGCGGATGTCCTCTAACACCGTGTCATCGCCAGAACCAACGACGTTGCCGGCCTTGATAATGTCATCGCCCTCACGCACCCATATATTGTTGCGGGCGTTGCTATCGGGGGCCACCGCGCCATATTCCGCCTTCTGCCACACCTTTAACTGCGCAGTATTCGGCGCAACAACGGCACCGTTGAAGGCAAAAGATATCAAAGCCACACCAAGGCTGGCAACGAACATCGGTGCCAAAATTTGATGCGCCGATAACCCAGCAGCTCTCATCGCCACAACTTCACTGTTCTGGCTTAGCCCCGCAAAAGTTATCAGCGTGCCCAGCAATACGGAAAAAGGTAGGAACCGGGCAATAATCTGCGGCGCGCGCATTGAAATATAGTGCAGAACATCGCCTTGATCATTGCCGGGAACCGAAAGAATTTTGCCGCTTTCCCCCAACAAATCGAGCGTCATCAATATAAGAACGAGCATCATCAGCACCGCAAAACTGCGGACAATGAACAGCTTTGCCATATATATAGTAATGTTACGCGACGGGAAAAAATGCATGATCTACGGCTCCGCCGATGACGCGGGCATGCCAAGGGTCGCCAACCGCGATTTTCGGCCAAAGCGGAACAGCCGCTTTGTCCATTTGCCAGCATTTGTGAAAAACGCCTCAAGCGCGCCGATTGGCTGTCCGCCGGGCACATGCGCGATGATATGGTACATCCACAGGATCAGTGCTGCGAACACCAGGAATGGCACCCACAGGGCAATGACGGGATCAACGATGCCCATCCCACCCACGCCTTCGGCATATTCGTTTATCTTATGATAGGTCACCACCATAACGATTGATAAAAATACCCCAAGCGCCGACGTCGACCGCTTCGGCGGGATCGCCAATGCCAATGCAAGTAAAGGCAGCAAGAGCATCATGGCGACTTCCACCAAGCGGAAGTGAAAATTTGCCCAAGCCCGGTTGCGGTCAAGCTGGGGTTTCTGAGCATCACCGCCGATTTGGATCAGCTCAGTGAGCAGATATTCGCGATCCTTGCCACCGCGCGTGCGGAAACTTTCAATCTTTGGCAACGGAATGGGGATGTCATGGCTTGTAAAGCTTAACACCCGCGGCGATTCATAACGGGGCGCATCGTGCACGAGCGTTCCTTTTTCGAGCCGCAGCAAGATCGTATCAGGGTCATCGGTCCGCAGAAACTGGCCTTGCTCCGCCGTCACCGCAATGGTCTGCCCGCTGTTGCTTTGCGCGAAAACAAACATGCCAGACAATTCATTGCCGTTATTTTTGCTCTCATCGATACGCACGGTCAGATTTTTGCTAACATTGTTGAATTCACCCACCCGCACCTTTGCACCAAAGGCGCCTGATCGAAGTTCAAAGCGCAGTTCTTCATAAAGATAGCGCGCGCTTGGCTGCAAGAATCCAACAATGGCAAAGTTAACGGCGGCAAGTGCAATGGCCAACAGGAACGGAACGCGCAGAAGCCGGAAATAACTCATGCCAACGGCGCGGAAAATGTCGAGTTCTGAAGACGTCGCTAGGCCTCGGAAGGCCAATAAGGCACCAAGCAACAAGCCAATAGGGATGCCCAGTGACAGATATTCAGGTATCAGGTTGGCGAGCATGCGCCATACGACGCTGACAGGTCCGCCCTCTGCCGCGACAAAGTCGAACAGGTTCAGCATCTTTTCCAACAACAGCAAAGATGCCGCAATTGCCAGCGTGGCAAGCAACGGCAACATCACGCGCCGGAAGATATAACGGTCAGTGGCAGTGATAAATTTCAACTTATGGTCGCCCTGTCACCCTAATTTGGCCGCAAACTAATCCGATAGACGGTTACAGGTTCAGGGGCAACATCGATGCTATCCCAAAAAACGGGAATATCAGACATAGAGTTCCAGGAGTTCCAATATGAAGAAATATGTCGCCCTTTTGGCTGTGGTTGGTTTGGTGCTGGTTTCAGGCACAGCAACCGCGAGCCAAGAATTGACTAACGACCTTTCGCGCTGCGCACCCGGCAATGGTCCCGCGGTGCTGGTTTCCGTACGCGGCATAAAAGTACCGAGCGGCAACATCAGGGTCCAATCCTATCCCGCAAGCCCAGACGCATGGTTGGCCAAGGGCCGTTGGCTGCACCGCGTTGAAAGCCGCGCAAGCGCAAGCGGCATGGATATTTGCATTCCCGTACCGTCCGAAGGCAAATACGGCATCGCCGTCCGGCATGATCTCAACGGTAACGGAAAAACCGACATCACCCAAGACGGCGGCGGATTTTCGAACAATCCAAGCATAAGTATTCTGAATTTGGGTAAGCCATCGGTGCACAAAGTTGCTTTTGCAGCAGGGCCTGGCGTCACCCGGATCACCGTCAATCTGAAATATATGTAAGGACGATATTTGGCTTTAGTGGCGCTCCTTTCGAACCCCAATTCAACTGGCAACAGGTCATTGTTGCCTGCGGTTCGAACCTATTGCGCTAAGAACCCGGATATCTTCCATTACGAAGTCGAAGAAATGGGCCAGATTGCCAAAGCGTTGGAAATGATTGCCCGGGTGAAGCCAAAGGTGCTTGTCATCAATGGCGGCGACGGCACTGTTCAATCTGCGCTGACCGAGCTTTACCATGGCGGCCATTTTGAAGGCACGCCGCCGCCGGTTGCGGTGTTGCCAAACGGCAAGACAAACCTGATTGCGCTAGATTTGGGTGTAGAGGGCGATCCGCTTGAAGCGCTCGCACGGATCATGGAAGTCGCAAAGGGCGACCTGTCCGAACATATTGTCGTGCGCGAACTTATCGCACTGAGCGACGGCAGCGAGGACGCACGTCCGGTTCTTGGAATGTTTCTTGGCGGCGCGGGTCTTGCCGAAACAATCCTATATTGTCGGCATAAAATCTATCCCCTGGGGCTGCCCAACGGGCTAAGCCATTTTTTGACCGCAATTGCCGTGATTTTCTCAACCTTTGTCGGGGTCAAGGCGAGCTTTCTGCCCGAACGGTCCAAGCCGGTGAGCATCTCATTCATCCGCAACGGAGAATTGCAGGGCACTTTTGCGGTGCTGATTGTGACGACGCTCGAAAAATTGCTGCTTGGCGGGCAAGCCGGAAACAGCAAGCAGCGTGGGCTGATGAAGTTTTTGGCGGTTGACCAAGCCCCAATGGCCATGCTGAAAATGATGGCGGCGTCGCTGCGTGGTAAATTGGGACAGACAGCGATGACAGGCGTGCATTTCCAACAAGGTGATGTCATTCGTATCGATAGTGAACAAAGTAGCGTTGTTCTGGATGGCGAAGTGTTTGAGGCTTATTTGGGCAGCCCCATTGTTCTTCGGTCCACGCCGCCTGTACCGTTCCTCAAACTTGCCGCTTAACAAGCCGCGGTGAACAGGGATAAAACCCCCGACATGCACTCGCTTACGCAACTTGTGGCTGAAGAGCTGGCTGTTCCAGCGCAAGCGGGTGTCTGCGACTTTGCCGCGCAGATTGCCGCGCAATATGGCGATGCGGCGCGCGCTGTCTTATTCTATGGTTCTTGCTTGCGATCCGAACAATTGCGGGGCGAAATGCTCGATTTCTATCTCATCGTTTCGGACTATGAGGCCGCTTATGGTAAGACGTGGCTTGCGACTTGGAACCGCCGTTTACCGCCCAATGTTTTCCCGTTTCAGCATGATGAGCTAATCGCCAAAGTCGCGGTGTTGAGCGAGAGAGACTTCCATGATCTTAACCGGCCCGCCGCGTCTGCTGTATCGGTGTGGGCGCGCTTTGCACAGCCGTCACGCCTGGTTTGGTGTGCCGACGAAGCTGCCCGGGTATCCGCGGTTAATGCTATCTGCGGCGCGGCCCCTACCTTGTTGAACGCGGCGCTGGCGTTTGTTGAACGCGAGGTTGATCTGCTTGATTTATGGCAATCCGGGTTTCAGATGACCTATAGCGCCGAGTTGCGCGCCGAACGTAAAGACCGGCCATCGTCGTTGATCGCGTTTGACTCCGGACGCTACGAACGCATCGGGGCTGCCGCCTTGCATCATACGCAGATCGCCAACGCACTGCGCGGCGGCAAGATTGTGCTGCTGCCTGATGTCGATGGCAGAATTGCTCTCGAGAAAAACCGATGGCCAGGCCTGCGTCGGCGCGGCAAGGCGTTGACCATTGCACGGCTTGGCAAGGCCGCGTTCACCTATGCTGGCGGGATCGATTATCTGGCGTGGAAGATAAACCGCCATGCAGGCACGCACATCCATATTCGGCCATGGCAGCGCAAATGGCCCTTAGTCGCCGCTTTGTTTCTGGTGCCGAAGCTTTTGGCGAGAGGCGCGGTGCGCTAGGGCATAATGCGTTTGCCCTGTGCCAACAGCACAATCGCAAAGACCCCGGCATAACCGGCAGGCAACAACAGGCTATCAAGCCCGAAAAAACCGAACAGCATCGCGCCGATAGCAGCACCACTGACAAGTCCAATCCATAGCAAAAGATAGGGCACCCACGCAAACCGCGCGCCGCCGCTCATCAATGTCGCAAGCCCCTGACCAATCTTAACCAACGCGCCCGTCATATAAGTGAGCCCGAAAGAGACCGAGCCCTCGCGTTCAAAAAGCGTGTTTTCCAAGCCCATGCAAAATGCCGCGAGGCAAAGGCCAAAGAGCAGAAATTCGAAGCTTGCGATTACAGGCGCGGCAAACAGCAATATGGATATGATGATGAGGATATATGCCTGCCGCCGCGAGGGCGAAAGCGTGTTCTGGCGGCCAATAAGCGATCCTGCAACCACGCCGCCGACAAAGCTTAACAACAACAGCGACACCATGCCGACATAGGGCGCGCCTTCGACCACACCGACGCTAAAGCGCGTGGAATTGCCGCTCATAAAAGACAGGAAAAACCCGCCGCTAGCCAAAAAGCCGATGGCGTCGACCATGCCCGCCATGGCCGCGAAACTTACGGCCAATATGCGGGCATTCCGGTCAAGCCTGGTCATAGGCCAGCCGTCAGATAAT
>Ga0247843_1003440_pt1 | contig 26026 bp, 20 predicted proteins | sample LaCruzMarch2017__FD_192420 | JGI IMG/M metagenome (GOLD analysis project Ga0247843, IMG submission 192420) | Freshwater microbial communities from meromictic Lake La Cruz, Castile-La Mancha, Spain - LaCruzMarch2017_8m | ecosystem: Environmental > Aquatic > Freshwater > Lake | place: Spain...
AAGGTTGCACTATATTGTGAGCTTAAGTCTACGTTAGGTAAGAGATGAGTGGCTGAGTATCCTCTAGGTGCGGGGAATGTGTGGTTCTGGCCACGCCGGCCAGACCGTCAGGATTCCTATGCATCAATCACGCTGGGTCTGTGACTGCGTGGTACTGCTGCTGATCTGCTTGGTGGTAGTGTCTTGCTGAATTGGACGAGTATTACGTGAAAATGGCAAAGGAGGCATTTTCATCCCATCTTGACGGATATTCTTTGACCCACCATCCCCGCTTGGATGTTTTGCATTATATTTGCTCTGCCGTTCCACCCTTTGAGTGGGTGCCGCCAGTAAAAATGCAGCTTCTTCAGAGTCAGTTGGTAACACGACCGGTAAAGAAATCGCACAAGTCACAGAATGAGGTGATTGTGGATGATGGCGGGGGGGTGGTGGCGGCGGTAGACACTCCTTTTCGCGATCATTTTGATATCCGACCTTGACCTTCTTTAACATGTCATTGTCCTTCATCGTTGTTTGATGATGCTGATGCCGTGCTCTTCCACCCGTAGGTAATCCACCATCTGCAGGCCAAGACTTACCATAGTAGTTTTCATCGACAGTAACTTGTCGAAAGTTGATCTCGTCATCGTCCTTCATCAGTTGATGCTGCTCCTGTGATCTACCACCCGCGGGCCGACTCAAGTTTTCAGATGCCTGTCGACGGGCCACTGTACTCCTCAAGTTAGTCTCCGAATAATTATGCTTCTTCTCGAGTCCCCTAACTGGATTCAACTCGAGATCGCTATTATCCGAAATAGCTCGACGACTTGGAGAGGTAACCCGTGCCCCGATTGGGAGTGGTGGTAACTGTCCCGTATGCACCCGTGTCTTTCTAGACGATTTAGCAGTCAAACGAATATCAATGTCATTCATCTTCCGTGGAGATGGCGATGATGATGATGATAATGGCGGCGGTCCTGGTGGACTACGATCAACACCGCTAGGCGTAGCTCCCTGACGACATACGGACTTTGAGAGATGGGTGACAATTTGGTCCTGGTCGAAGATGATCTTTGCTGCCATTCGATTGGTGCACTTGCTCGTCGTGTCGACGGCGGCTTCGACGGCGGAGCATGTTTCAACGCTTTTAAGTGGCGTTCAAAGGCCGTACGATCCTGCCACGACGATAATTCTTCGGGCTGCCTGTCATGCGTAACAACAGTGGGTCTGCCCTCGCCCGGATGCTTGACCGAAGACGATGATAATCTTTGGTTCCGTTCGGGTGGCGTACTCGTTTGTCGTTTTAATGGTCTCGGTGGTGTTGGTGGCTTCTTCGCACTCCTTTCATTGCCGATGGCATGACCTTCCAACACTCGAGAGTGTTGATCGGTAGGTTGATCCTCCCCCTCTTGCTCTTGCGTCGAGGTAGCAAAAGGATCTACCGTCTTCGTCGCGCTACTCTTGAATCCCTCAGTCCCCAAAGTAGATATAGACGGTAATGAATGCTTGCTGACATATATGATAGGATGATGATAACTACTATGTTCGTTATAGTCCGTGGTGTTGTTGGCTCTATCATCACTGTTGACGGGACGGTCCACTGTAGCGAGGGCACTCGACGACGACAACTTTCGCCGGTAGTACCCGACGTCTAAGTAAGCCCGATCAGCAGCTCCGATTGTCGTTGTATTCTCGTTCGACCTTTGTATGCTACGACGTGATGCAAATCGATCCACGTCAATAATTACTATCTCATCAAGACTTTCTCGACGATCGTAATGCTCGCTCCAATCGACATGCACCCCGTCAGACCCGGGCGGGTACGACGAAGAGTGACGAAAATCATCTTTACTACTTGATGGAGGAGTGGCTTCTCGGGACGACCTTGACGCAGCATGAGCATGATATACTTCGGCTAAACATTTCTCAACGTCGCTTCGATCGACGGCATTGGAGCAACAACAATCCGACTCATCAAATGTCGCTGCTCGTTGGTACGCAGCTTCGATGATAGCTTCGACCTCGTTACTACTCATCGTCGTCGTACACATTGACTTCGACTCCAGACTAACACAACTCTCTTGGGGAGACAAGTCCCAGGGGGAATTTCTTAGTACGAAACGTGCTGGCTTACTCAAGCCCCCTCGTCGGCACAGCCCCCGAGCGGCCAGGCCCTTGCCTTTCTTGTAAACTGTTTGCAATAATTACGGTAGGGGGCCTCACTTCTTCACTAAAAAAATTGCTTGCAATATTTATTTTCTCCGGATTGATAGCTATTGGTAGGTGTCACAGCGAGAAATTCTTTTCGTCAACAACAACAGGTGGTTATCCACATCCTTGGTGGGGTTGGAAAACTATACAAACAAAGAGTTTGACAAAAAATGAGAACAAGCAGTAGGAGTAATGTTGGCGCCGAGTCGCACGAATACGGCTACATTGATGACGGTGGCGGTACTCGTCGTCGCGGTCGGTCGATGACGGCTGGTCCGATCGCGGATGGTCACCACGATGACGAACGTAAAAGGGGGGATGAAGATTGTTACAATCGCCATCATCGTCGTCGTCGCAGCGATGGTGGTAGTAATCGACGCGGATGCGCTGCCACCGGACGTGCCGTATCTCTCGGTGACGATGCAACGGGGCGTGGTGGCGGCCGTGGCGTCGACAAGGAGGCAAGAACAGCAGCCGCAGTCAACAACAAGGCTGGTAGTAATCGTCCCACCAGACGACGTAGTACGACCGAGGAAGCCAAGGCGACGGCACTCGACGAGGAGTTGAGGAATAGTAGGAGGGGTAGATCAATAACCTCCCGTCGTTCGAGTCTACCTCCATCACCTCCTCCCGTGGGTATTAGTTTTCGTGACCGGTGGCATCGTTCACGATCAGGTTTCTCAAACAAGAAGACGACGAAGAAGAAGAAGGATGGGATAGTATGGAATGAAATTAAACACCCAACAAAAAGTAGTATCGATAGTCAATTCCTACGAACTTGGGCTATTAATAATAGTCGTAGTCGTAGTTGCAGTACAAAGAAGAAGAAGAAGAAGAAGAATGATGGTGCACCAAGTAAGGAGAAGTTGTCAAGGTCCAGAAGTAGTAGCAGCAACATCAATAACAGAAGAAGAAGAGAAACAACAAGTCTCAAACCAAAACATTATCGTCAACTTATTGTGAACAAATTATTGAATAGCGATATACCATTATTGTTGGGCAAGGAGGAGAGGGGGGATAGACTGCTTTCCCAACGGAGAAGGAATAAATCAGTCCCAGCACGACTTGGGCATAGGGTAACATGGTGGAATAATAGTGCTACCACCAACAAGGAGGAGAAGGATTCATCAACAAGTGATGGTAGCAGTACTTGTGAAGAAGAATACAGTAGCCAAAGCAGCGAAGAGAGAAGAAGGAGTAGTAGTAATACTATTCTTCGTAGGGGAAGCAGCACAAGTACTAGTAATCCTCATGTCACGAAGAGTCCAAGCAATGGAATACCACGACGTACACCTACTAGCTCGTTAACTCCACACGGACGTACACCCAATAGCTCGGCAACACCACGACGTAGAGGAGGTAGACCAATGTCACGCCATGAGCTTCGAGTCGCTGTTACTCCTATTGCTGGGGAAGAGGAAGAGAAGATGCGCTACCAAGCTCAGCATCGACGATTGCCTTACACTAGCGATGAGATTTTATCAAGGAGGGGTAGGAGAAGGTCTACGTTGGATGAGGGAAGAATGCCACCTGTGCCATTCTTAAACAATAAACAAAAGCACAAGCAGTATCATCAAGGATCGGACATTGAATGTAGTAGACGAAGATCCATGTCCATGCCACCGATATACACACGATCACAACAACAACAAAGACCACAGCGACATCAACAACAGCAGGAGTCTACGGGTCCAGTTATATACTGTGACAGCCTTAGAACTTCATTAGTATCTTCGCTAGCGTCTATGGACTCAGGTTGGGTGTATCAACGCACGAAAGCTCATCGTGATACAATCAAGTTAATTGAAACCGAAATAGAAAAGCGTTTGATGGCTAGTAAAAATCGTCGATCCAAGTTTGATTTGAAACATCAACAGCTACTACCACAGCCATTACTGCAATTGGATCCTGTTGTTGTTATTACCTGTGATGATAATAAAACAAATAATGATCCCATATCACAAATGGCATCCGTCGATTCAAGTTGGATTTATCAACGTGAAAAGTCTAAACGTCGATGTAAACGTAAGGATGAGAAACGTCATCAAATTCTGAAAGAATTCTTATCCACAATTGAAAAGACAACAACAAGCAAACCGTTGCAGGTTCGTCGTAGGGCAAGTTCGTGTCAACCGAAATTGTTAACTGACGGAAGTAGTATACCATTATCTCCTAGACGGGACTTAATTGATGTAAGATCAACGGTAGCAGTAAGACAACAAGAAGGAGAGGGCCCGTGTGTACACATTTCTAATGAAGAAACACCAAAGAAACGAAAGCACGAGTTTGACATTTCACATTTGTTGACTAAAGACGAACGAAAGATCGAGGGAATTACAACATCAACTGTACCATCGAATATGGATATTTCAGGATCAGATGTAAAGACTAGGACAACAACCTCACGTACTGACGGTTCGTCGTGGGATGTACGTGTTCCTAATCCGATATCAAGCTTACCCGGAAGTTCCTACGATAGACAATTGACAAATAGTACGAAGACACACTCGTTACAGAGTGTGGAAATTGTAAGTGTTGAGGAAGAAGGACATGTGAAGACTACGAAGACATCGCCATTGATGGTTTCTGCCTCGGATACGAGATCATCATCATGGGGTGGTGGATATGAAGCCAAACCTTCTACTGTGTGTAGTAGTAATAAATCCGTACAATCAACATGTGGATCGAATGCACTTACACTGTTTGGGGATAATGGCACACTACGTGGACATTCCAAGGATGGGAGAAGCAGAGATAAACCTTGTTTGCTGGATGCGAAAGTGTCAAGTGAGGATGTTACCGATACTTCTTCCTCGTTGGATAGTAGTTCAAGTAACATGTGTCATGTACGATGTGTCTCCCCCGAAAACAAGATCATTTCCTCTGTTGTCGAGAACGACCATGATGTAACACCGATAACGAATAATAGTGGCAAGCCCTACTTGACCAACAAGAAGTTTGTCGTTCCTCCGTTACATTCCGAGATCCGTTCGAAGATGCCAAAGCACCTTTCGTCTTACTATGAAAAGGAGAAGAAGAAGGCACAACATATGGACTCCTTGAATGAGTCTGAAATCTCTGGTCTAACACCAGTGGCGTTGCGTTGTCCTCCTAAACCACCTCCACAAAACTTGTTGAAGTATGCAAGTCGCTCCTCCTCTGTTCATAAAGAGACGAAGAATGAGAATAATAATAACGGCTCCACTACTGATTCCACCGATGAAACTGCTGGGTCAAAGGTAGGGCTTTATATTGACATCAATACGAACTATACTTCTCAACTATCAGAATTAAGCTCACCAGCGAGGGTCCCACCGATGCTCGTTGAGGCTTTAGTTGAACGTTATCGTCATCTTTCATCCCACACGAAGAAGAAGAGACAGTCACAACCAGTACCTACCATGCGTGAACAAGTTTCAACGATGACAATGGAAATGCCTTCGTCTCATCATTCATATCCACCACGAGATCATGTTCACAGTAGCAGCTGCATAAGAGAAGCGGGGAAAGACTTTCCATCAAAGGTTTTGCCTCCTCCTCCACGAGATCCTATGCCTGGACCACCTTTCGTTCAAAGTAGGTATCCGCACAACAATAAGACAAATACGAATGATCCATCATCCAACAGTAGAGGCTGGTCATCACTCCAAGACTTGAAGCCTTCGATTAATGACCAGAAGAAGGATAAGTCAAGGACCCAACAATTACCACGAGCTACAACAAGACAACCGATGGAATGTGAAACTATGCATCAATCCAACGACAACAGGGTAAGAAAGGTTGGCTCGCGTGATAGTCCAGATGGTGGTGGTGGCATGTCACCACAGCAAAAGCGAACAGGATTCTCATCGTGGAATGGAACAACAAAGAATCATGCACATGGGATGATATGGGTCGATTCCCAGGGTAATCCAGGACGGTATTCGGGCAAAATGGAAAATGGAGTCCCACATGGAGTAGGTGTCATGACATATAGCAGTGATGGGTTGATAGCTGAGGGTATGTGGGTACATGGACGACTATTGAGAAACGTGACATAAATTGATTCATGAGTACAGTTAATTCATTACATATAATTGTGTGTATCGACAACAGATAGAAACATGATGAAAGAACATTATTATGAAATTTGACTCAATCTTCCGAGATTCCAATGTATATGTGTCAGCGCAGCAGCATAAATCAATCTAAAACTTTACACCCACTTGTCATCTGTAGACACTGTACCCTCCTTGTTGAACTTGGGTGGACGAAAGGTTTTACTTGCACTTGAAAGAAAAATCTTCTTCTGTCTTGTTATATTCGGTGACAGACCTGGCGATGATGATGTTTTGTACTGTCGCTTGTCGACGGGGGGACTGCTGCTACTTAAAACGAACGTAGACGATGACGTCTTGTACTGCCGTGCGGGAGGACTGCTACTTAAGAGCGAAGAAGTATGATCACCACTGCCGCTTCGACTGCGGCGAAGGAAAGAGTTTTTGTCACGAGGAGCAGACTCTACCACTGATGATTTGTGATCTTTTTTATCGCCGTCAGTGCTACCGCTGCGGGTCAGTCTCTCGGCTGCAGACTGCTTGCGTCTCTCACTTCGTTCCAGTGATGCTCCCAGTGCTCCTGCTGCTGGCGGGACTACCTCCTTCTTACGATGCATTCTGATAGTGAACAGTTCCAGCGCAGGCAGGGTGAGTTCTGCCGCTGGGTCCTCGACCGATTGTCTCCCTCCACGCTTCATCATTTCCTTTTGTGGACTTGACTTCGTTGTCCTCAGGAACGGAACTTCCGAGCGGAGCACAACCTCACACAGTCACAACCCATCTGAAAATACAAAAGAGGCTGTTGTGCGAGAATTTCGTCCCTTCGAATCGATTCGGAATTTGGACAATTTCTTATTCTAACCCTATGTGGGTCGAGCTATTTGGGACGAGCTAAGGATATTCTCTTTTTTCACTTCGATTCGGAAATATGTATTATTCCTCGAGAATAGAGGGACAAATCATCTCTCACAATATATTGGTTGGGACGGATGCACGCCTCTGACATTGTATGAATTGCTTGTCGCGGAAAATAACAAATGACGCGGGGAAAAGCTACGGAAGCAGTGGTACTGATTGACGAAGTTGCTAGCCACGAGCAAGCATTTTCACGGTCCTGAACATTCATATTATCACCAAGGAGGTTTCATTGGCGTTCGAACGGATTGTTGCAGAGCGTGAAGTAGCCAATCTGTAAATTTGACTTGACTTCAAGTCTTGTTATTTGTGTAATATTGCATATGTAATTAATTAGGAGTATAGCTACTATCTATTGCATGGTACATCAACTATTCGCCCATCCACATCAACTTGCAGCCGTGTTATTCCATCTTCATTGGCAATTAGTGCTCCTTGTCCAGTAATGTCCCTCTCATCTCTGCTGCTCCTACTGCTACTATTACCAACATTGATTGTGGATGTATATGATCTAGGATCTAGAGTAAATCGTACCCAGTGTTATGTTCTCTCCTCCACCTCTTCCACCTCCTCTCAACGAAAGTTTTTTTTTGTCTTCGTGATCTTTCTTGTCGCTGCCACTACCATTACGGATCAGGCTCTCTGCTCTGGACTGCTTGCGTCTCTCACTTTGCTCCAGTCCGGCTGCTCCTAGTGCAACTGCTGCTGCTGACGGTCCTTCTGCCTTCTTTCGATGCACTCTGATAGTGATACCACCCGAGTTGTGGTAACCACTGCTGCCACAACGTAACAGTGCTGGCGTAGGCAGGGTGAGTTCTGCCGCTGGGTCCTCGACCGATTGTCTTCCTCCACGACGCTTCATCTTTGCTAAGGAATATTCTCTTTTTTCCTCTTCGATTCGAAATAAGATCGAATAAGATACCAATCCCTTCAAACTTCAGTAGTCGCAGTGACAAAACATTTTGCCCCAGAGAAAGTTAATTCTTGTGAACCCTCGGAACGACGCCGATTGAGGTAGGTGTTTGACCACAAACGTACTCACACAACCATGATCCATTGTCCCCATAGAAATCCATTTCCACCACATACAATTCACATCTGCGTCACAACGCACATCTGCTGGTCACACATGCGCACCATCCGCCGGAACAGAAACGAAGCCGATAGGAGCTTCGCCACTTTGTGTCATTTTCACTGGTCCATAACCTGAGTGGTGCATGGAACAGTAAGTATTTTTTTATGCATGAGAAGTCCTAATCTTCGAGCAGCTTGCCTTCCGCTTCAAAGAAAGGAGACTTAGGGATAATGGCAGATAGATGATGGTGGTACAAACCATATTGTATTTTTCCAAGAAAGTGATGCTTTGTCAGACGAACAGGAACGAAGCCAATAAGTGCTTGGCACCATGAATTTTCCAAAATTATGTCCCCATAGAAATCCATTCCACCACATACAGCAATACACCACTGCTGGGGATTTTTGGCACATACCATCGGAAGGTACTAACAAAGTTATACTCCGAAAATCTCCAGCAAAGACTAACTTGTGAAGTAGCTCAGTAAAAAAATTCAACTAATTTCATTTACAGTGGCTCCACAGTACTGATGGGGTGGGTTTGGTCTGGGTATGCTACCATATGACATTTGACCACAGTAGAAAGTGAACAGTTACCTTCTATATATTAAGACTGATGTTAGATCCAGTCTGAAGTTGTCTGTACCCTCTACCTCTACAGTCATGGCAGTCGCGTGTTGATTTGTACTCAGATATGATACACATGGAACATAGTCCTTGCCATTTCAGGTATGGGGCTGCATCCTTATGCCCAGCCACAGTAGCAGGCGCTGAATTGCATTAAATATGTATGAAGAAGACCTCCTATGAGTATGAAGTGGGTCGGGGACCTCAATCAAAAGAACTAACAGAGACCCACCTCCCACCTCATATACCAACAACATCCACTCTCAGCAGGTCTCAGAGAGCAGAGAGCAAATATCAGGGTGTGACGGCATACTTATGACCTGTAGCTACTGTAACAGGTGCTGAATTTCATTATATGTTGCATTCTTACGTTACATCCGCAAGCAAGTGGAACAGTTCAGTCAAGACGTCTCATCCAAGATGATTGAGAACATGTTCCACCGATACATCCCAACACTGTCAATGACAACTAACAGAGATCCAAGGCAGAACAATGCCGAGATGCAAAGAAATGTTGGTGGCAACGCAACTTGTCAAGCTAGGCTTCCTTTTGTCTCCTCTTCGACGACGAAAGGTGCCGACACTCCCTTTAGCTAGTAGCATCCGTAGAAGTTAAAAATCCCCAAACCCACCAACCTAGAAGCATCTTGTTTTGCCAACAGGGGTCGGGCGAGGGGTTGAATCAGTATTAGAGGAGCATGATTCCAAACCCAATCGCTGTCTGATAACTTGCCTCACTTGTTATATATATATACTATTACTCAACGGATACAAGACGAGCTCAAGCCTCTGGTTTCAATGTCTATTGACCTTCTCACAGAAGAAGTTCAGGGAACACTTCCCAGGAAAAATGGGGCAGTTGAGTTAAGTCTCTCCTTTGTGAAAGCCCCAGCATAAATCATCTTGATAAATCCATGAATTAAGTCAAGGAGTAATCAAAATTCTCTCCTTATTACCTACCTACTCACTGTTGTGTGTTGGAATGTTGATGGTGTAGTTAATGGTAAAAATAATGAATTCAATATTAACTGATCATTCTTTTTTAGTTTTATTAGTTTTCGTCAATGATTGATTTTATATATTATGTCTTAGTTTCATGGTGGGGGGGGGGGGAACAGTAACACTTCATTACACAGTGCTCTGCATTCGTACACATCATTTAGATTTGTTTTCTCTGTCGAGCAAAGTAAGATTATTTGATGATATATTACATATGTATATATATGGTTCAGGACTGATATATATTGACAACAAGAGAACTTATTTATTCACTGGGGAGATTCTTGGATTCCTTGGTGGTGCTGGAGGTGGGACTCTTACTCCTGTTTCAACATTCCTCATACCCTCGTGTAATGTTGGCAGTAGCTGCTGTTGTGATGTCTCAGCAGCCAGTGATGGTGATGGTCGGTGCTTACGTTGTGGTGGTGGTGGATATTGTTGCTGCTGCTGTCTCACTATCGACGATGATGGCACCATGTTCCTTCTTCTAGGTGGTGGTGGTGGTGGCAGTGGTACTAGTGCCCTACCACTGCCACTTGGTCTTGAGTTACTAATACTACGTTTTATAAATTCTTTCTTTCTCAATGCTTGTGCAAATATTGGTTCAAATGATTCTTTTGTTAATGTAAGTTCCGACATTTCATTGGTAGCATCGATATCAATGTCAATGTCAGTACCAATACAGAATGGTAATTTGCCATCATTCTTCATCTCACGCCTACCAACTGTAGAGGGCATTTCTTCAAATAATGAGTTGTCATCAGACCCATCATCATTGTTATTGTCATTGTTGTTCGTGCTCTTTCCAATATTAACATTGATTATAGTAGTAGTAATAGTAGTGTCAACAATCAACTTCTTATCATTGTCAACAATGGTGGGATCTTTGGGTAGTAAGGGTGTGGTGTCTGCTGCTTCTGCTACTGCCACAGCTGCATCAGTTAGTACTTTTTCTTCATCATAATTTGGCATGGGAAGTAATAGTTTATTTTCAACCTCCCGTCGACGCGGTTGTTTATTCCTACGACGACTTTTTGACCTTGCGTGTTGCGGCTGCGCTGATTCGCCCCGTTGTTCTCGTTGTCGTTGACGTCGTAATGATGAAGCAGCTATGCGTTTCTTTTCGCCGTCAATAAATTGCTTAGTAAATGGGACCATTGCTCTACTCTCGTCGATATTAGTTTCTGATGGCATCAGTAACAGTAGTCTTCTTGACTGATGATGACATGACTTTGATCGAATCCTACCACTACTACCACCCTTGGACTTAATTACACCACCACCACCACCGCGTGATGATGATACAATAATAGTATCTTGAGACTTCGAGCGACGATTATTCCTTCTCTTTTTAATTGGCAATATTGGTACCTCATCTAAACTTTCTACATCATTCGATCGTCGTTGTGCACTACTAACGCCGTTGGTTGCAGTTGTAGTAGTTGTATGAAATTGTCGAGTTGATTTTTTAATATGTGAACTATGTTGCCGATGTGGCTCATGCTTACTATGACTCCTACTGCGATCATGACGTACATTATTACCAGACGTAGTACTCCTACTCCTTCTTGATGGATGATAGTTGTTGGTTGGATGTGTCGTAGTAGTACTTGGGCGTCTCCTTTCATCATCAGGAGGAGGATACTTGCTACTACTCCTACTCGTGCTTCGTTTCTTGTTGGAATGATTATTATTACTACTACTTGCACTCCTCCTCTTATGTCCCGTTTCAGACGTTGATGGTGTCCTCATCTTCTTCATCCTTTGATCATGACTTGCACTCCGTCCTCTTTGAGTTGTATTAGTAGCTTGATGATGATAATTATTATTCGTACTACTACTGCTACGTTGCTTCACATCCTCCTTCTCCTCCCCTACCTTCTTCTCTTTCTTGCTGCTCTTATGTTCTTCACGACGCTGAGCAGAAGAAGAAGGAATATGCCGACGACTATTATTGTTAGCAGTGGCAGGTTGACTTGAACATCTCCTACTCTTTGTTCTCAACTTAACATCATCTCCAGTCTTATTGTGACCATTACTAGTAGCAGCAGGCGGCATCGGATGGTGACTACTACTTGAACTTCTCCTCCTGCTTGTTGGATGATGATGATGATGATCGTCCTTCTTCTCCTGCACCTTTGACTTGTCATGCTTGGAAGATACTCCCCTACTCGCTTCGGCTTTGTTCTTTTTCTCCTCTGATGAACTTGATGCCTTCTTGGAGGGTGGTGGCATTGACTTGGCTCGACGTCCTCCTTTACTATCGCGTTGAGTAGTCTCATTTCGTCGAGCTGCGGGCTTCGTTGCGATGGGTATCTCCTCCACGCCCTCGTCCTTCTTTTTCGAGCAGCTGCTCTTTTTTCGTCGATTATCGCCATTATTACTATTCTTGGAATTTAGCACCGGCATACTGCTACCAAAGTCACCCTTCTTTTTCTTATCATCATCAGTAGCCGCTCCTCTCCTCGTTCCTTTCATCCCACCACCCCCTCCAATTCCCTCGGAGGACGATCGTTCGTACTCTTTACCAGAGGAGTGCATATTTTTAGATGCAGCATTCGTCGATGTTGTTTTGTTCCCCGCAGCAGCCGCCGTTGCCGCTGCCGCAGTCGTTGGCTTTGTGGAAGTCGACCTACCCCTCCTCCGCCCAAGGGCATGCTCGCGTGTCCGAGATGAGCGACGCACACGACCGTGACGATCATCTCGTCGCGACGATGATTTATCGTTCTTCTTCTTCTTTTCATCCCCACCACCATCCTCGCCGCGCTCGCTAGACGACGACGATGATCGGGACGAGGAAGGCGCGGTCGTGGAACACCCTCCTCCTCCGGCTGCAGGTTGTGCAGCCTTGGGCCGCTTGTCTATGGCAGCCGTTGGCATTTATTTCTCAAGAGTACTTAGGAGGACTACCCTGTCATTTATATCTGTTCACTAATCCGAAGTATTATCAGCGTTTCTCTGATCAAGTATCTAGTTATCAATCTGAGATAACTGTGAGTGCTGTGAGCTGAACTTCTCTATGCTACAGGGCCATTGCAACAACAGCCCTGTGAATGAGTGTTCTTTTCCAAAGTCTTTTTGGGTTCTTCTCTCAAGGAGTCGTTTTAAACTCAGCGTCTCAGCGGGAAGCCAAAAGAGGACAATCCACGAACCGGAAGGGAGAAATGAGTCGCGCTTTTGAAAAATCTAAACGTCACTATCATTAAGTATATTTTGTCACTATTTGGACAAACACTGTCACTATTTGGACAAACAAACTGTCCGGGCCTTCGGACGCTGTGTCCAAAAACGACTCCAAGTGACCTGTGGGGTAAGCCCTACCTGGTTTTGGCTCGGTTGACGTACGTACTACAGCCCGGTTGATGGAAGCGTTTCGCGTTTTCGTTTCGGTGGCCCTGAGCTTTCAGAAATGTGTTGGGCTGGGCCTTGTTTTTTTAGCTAGGCAGAGCATCGTGAGACTGCATGCCTCTTCAAAACTTGAAACGCTCGGCCGATAATAAAAGAACCAAACAGCTCTCCTAACGATGAGCTCACCAACATTGACACCGTCACCGTTCCTTGCTGCCAGCGAACGACGAAAGTTAATTGGTAAATTGAAACGTGAAAGTCAACCACAACAACAACAACAGTCGTTGGAAGAAGCATTGCAACTACAGCAGCTATCGACTGGGTCTTCTCATAATCCTCATGGTGATGGTGTGACAGCAGCATCTAAATACCCACAACTGCCATATAATCGTGGCGCAATGGACAAGAAGAAGAAGAAGAAGAAGAAGAAGAAAGGTCGGGGAGTAGCAGCAGCAGCAATGGCAGAAGAAGAAGAAGAAGATGATAACAACCAGGAGGTAGTGGCATTAGTAGGAACAATGGAGCAACCATCATCATTGCCATTGTCGCTATTAGAGCGGAGTGAAAGACGACACAAGCAGCAGCTCCTGTTCGCAGATACAGCAGCAGCAGTAGCAGTAGCAGCAGTTGCAGCAGTCACCACGAAGGAATCAATGTCAACGAATATTGCACGACTCCAACGTTGTAATAGTAGTGATAACAAGTTTATTCCACCCACACCGAGTAGTAGTGGTGGCAGCGAGCGTGATAAGAAGATGAGGCTAGATCGTCGGAATTCATCAACTACCACTACTACTACCTCTACTACTGTCACTACTACCACAATGGACAATAATAAACAGATTATTAACAGTAATATTACAAATAATGTAAGTGCAGTCGTTAGGAACAACAACAACAACAACTACAATCACAATACTAACAATACTAATAGTAGTGCTGCTGGTGGTGGTGGTGGTGCTGTTAGTAAACGACAATATATGTCATCCTCATCACCGTGCCTCGTGCCTATCACCAGTCATTACTATACAAAAGAAGATTGTATTATCTAGTGCGAGTAAAAATTTTCGTCAACCGAAGAAATCAGAATAAAATTGTATGACATAATGTTGTTGTCGTAGTAGGTCGTTTATAGCGTAAAAGGCGTAGGAATAACACAAAGTCAGCAGGCAGCAGGCAGCAAGTGCAACAGCAAAACCCAAGTTAAACTGATAATATAAGACAAGAAGATGATGTGTGCGTGAGTAAGCAAAGTATATACATACATACTATATTCAAAACAATAATAAGCAAAGGAATGAAAATCAGGGGGATGAAGTAGTATAAGAGAGACAGAGAGAGAGAGAGAGAGTGATAATAAATCTAATTTTTTTCCTCCCTACATGAATCTTGTTTTGAAAAAGCGATATTGGCGTCATTTTTAGAGAAAAAATCCATCACACGTACACTTTCCCAATGCGTAAAACTCTCTTCTTTCGCCGCACTGAATGTCTGCTGAGCCCTTCAACGACCTCCAAATCATTACTACCACGGTCTTATTCGCTATTGCCGTCATTGTCGTCGTCATGCAGCTCTGCGAATTCGAATCATCGTTGCATCGGATGTTCGAGATCGACGACTCGACCTTCTATTCTTTCAATGTCACAGGATGGCGTCGATTCGGTCACAATACCAACTACGTCTAACGTCTCTAACATTTCCTCGTGGAAACAACGTCTACTGTCCTGAGCGTCGTCGTGAACTAAGTGCAGCCTCGGAGAGTGCAGCCGCGGCAAGTGCGGCCACTGCGCCAAAGGAGAGGCGCCCGACGAAGAACCGGAATGGGAAGAAGAAGGCGAAGAAAAAGAAGCCGGTGGTGGTAAAGAAGAACGCAAAGACAGTAGGGTTGGCGGCCGACTATGAGGATAGGGAGGTGGACTCGGATTATGAGGATGAGGATGAATGTGATGAAGACTATTAGTCTTGTTAAAACGTTGTTGTTGTTATGTTGGCACAATTTGTTTCCATCACAATCTGAAATGTACCCTCGAACAGTGAAAGAAATCACCATTCATTAGATATACCATAAATTCAAAACCACACACGTTCTCTCTGTCCCTCCTACTCTCACTCCACACTTGTGATGGAATCATCTACATTTCCTCTCTCTCTTTCAATCTCCTCTTATGCGTTCCCACCCAACACAAACATGTGTACCATGAATCATTTAATGTCGATTCATTTATTTACTTTTTTTTAGTATCATTCCAATCAAAGGAATGTTTACCAGACTTAAATATATACTGTTCAATCTGTTTACTCGTCCTTGTATCATTATTGAATTTACCAAGCAGGCCCGTCATTTGTAAATATTCATCCTTCCACGATAATCCCAAGAATGTAAATACGCGTTCCATAACAATAGCGGGCGTGCTCATCAATTCCTCTTCATTGATAATTAATATTGGCCGCGTTGGATATTTGCTCATCATTAAACACACGTTGTTAAATGTAGCATCATAGAACTGACGGAATGTTTTATAGGGTTTGGGCGGATTACTATCACGTCGATCCCATGATTCTTTCAACTTGGTATAATTCTTCTTGGTAACAATTATTGGTACATTATCAATACGTGTTTTTGATATAATCTTTTCAAAGTGTGCTGGATATATGTATAATGGCGTTTTGTCAATCATTTGTGTTGGTTTCGAGCAGCTAGGATCGTCATTAATAGTATTGAACAGGTAGGATCGATGACGCAATATGTTGTACATTTCCATATGGTTCGTTGCCTTCTTCATAATGGCAACATCTTGTGGATGCAATCGATAATTAATATCTAGTATGTTATTACTTGCATTATTCCAACCAAACCATGGTTTCACATTTTCGATCTCCGTGGGGTTATCGGCCAATAGGAAACCTGTTTCGAATGCACCAATCACACACGGGGCATTGTACAAGAGTGATCCGGTGAGCGTCGTGCCGGAATGTTCAAGACCGGTAACTATCGCACGTAGACTCATGGTGGAATAATCACGTTGATTTTGTCGTTGTTGTTGAGTGTCGACGACATTATTGAGTACATCGTCCTCTGCATCATTACCACTACTACCACTCGCGAAGAAGCCAGGACAGAGTAATGGATTTTCATGCATTGGCGTTGTTGTTGTTCTTGTTGTTGTTGTTGTTGTTTTGCTATCCCTCAACAGTGTGTCATACGTCATTAATGAAGACGAGGCGGTGGACGAAGAAGACTCAGAGTAAGGAGAACTGAGGTAGGTCCTTCGGACAGTAAACACTATTTCACATAGAACGAAGATTGGAAAGAGGAAGACACTTAGTCGGATCAGGCTGGATGTTGGAAACTTCAATTGTGAAGCAGAAGTCTTTGATGTGCCGCCGCTGGTGATGACCATGGTTATGCCGTCGTCGATTACAGCTATTCCCTCCCTGGATGAGATCATCAAGCTAAGAGACAGACACGTCGTTGTTGTTTTCGTTGAGAAAAATGAGACTGAACCGTCTCAAAAGAAAATTGGGATCCCGCCGGCGGGAAAGACGTCCCACCAAAAAATCACAGCTCGAACTCCCACATCATGAACGCCCTCCCATCACGCCTACATCGTCTTCTACGTGCTCATGCGACGGCATCGCTGGACGTAGCAGCAGCAAGGCGCGTTAGATTCGTCGCACAATCATCGTCATTGTCATCTTCCGCTGTGCCATCCAAGTACATGCCACCAGCAGCCGCAAACAACATCACCAACCGCAAACTAATGAAGAAGAGGGAGTATGAAAACAACAACAACAAGAATAAGAAATCACCCCATTCCAAACTATTACGCGTGTGCTCGCCCCAGAACGCCAATGTCCACTTTGCCGCCATCGAGGCCGACATGTTACGTCTTGATTGGTCAACGTCGATGGCAACATTGGTCGAGGCCTGGTTGGGTAAATATAAATTTGGTAACTTTATCGAATTGGAAGGTAATGTAAGACAATACGTAATACGTAATATGGTCGATTTGTTATATTACGAAAAGGATGATTATATCATCAACATCTCACAAACAACAACATCATCGTATAATAAAGATGAAGAAGAAGACGAAGAAGATGGTGTAGCTTCATCGGATGATGGTGATGGTGGCAGTGGTGGTGGTGGTAGTCGTATTTCATTATCGGATCATATACGATACAAATTATTCCCGTATGAACGCATAATTAAGGAGATTGTACGTTGTGCCATCATCCCCATTGGAGAGAATAACATGAAGGAGGAGGAGGAGGAGGAGAACAACAGTAGCAGTAGTAATAGTAGTAGTAGCAGTAGTTATGAGGATGTACTTGAGAGGAGGATGATGCATTTACTAACTGCTGGTAAGCTCCTTGATGCAATGATGACATTGGATGGAATTAGTAGTAGTAGTAGTAGTAGTAAAGAGCAGCATAATAGCAACAACAGCAACAATAGTGTTAGAAGTAGCAATAATGTTGTACAACGACTAGAAGGAGCATCTTCATGGACTGTCCATCATGAGACATGTTCGGACTGTTTGCGGCTAGTCGTATCGGCCTGGTCATTACTACATCGTCGTCATTCATCAACTTCTTCTAAACTAATGACAACAACAATGATGACAACGACAAAATTAGAGTACGAATTATTACTCTGGACAGAAAGGTGGATTGATTTATGTAACGAAAAGAGGAGGGGTATAATATTGCCCTCTGATGAAATACTGCTTACAGATATTGCAAAAATATCTCTCAAGTTCGAGAAATTTGCAGAGTTGGATAAGAAGATACACAATCTACTTTCTTTCATGAATGCATGATCTTCCGAAGTCATATTTTTTGAGTTGTGCCTTGGTATTTTAAGAAATAGTTGTTCTATTTTGTTTTTAAGGCTTGTACATCAAACAAAAAATATTCCAGCTATATACATTTTCCCAACCTGACTTGGTACCTGACTGGGTAATATCATTTTAAGCATACCTATGCAAACAGCAAAAACAGTCCCCAGTGATAAAATAAAACATCTAACAACTGAAACCCAAGTCCAGATCTATTTATCCATCCAGCGCTAGACAAACACACACACACCCCTCTTTTCTCGTTTATTTCTTATTCGCCTTGTAATAGTTAATCAAACCATTCGTGGAACTATCATGACTAGTAATCTCACCATGGCCCTCCAACTCGGGCAATATCTTCTTTGCCAATGCCTTCCCAAGTTCCACACCCCATTGATCAAACGAATTTATCTTCCATATGGCACCCTGAGTGAAGATTTTCATCTCATACATGCTAATTAGTATCCCGAGCATACGCGGGGTGAGCTTTTGGAATAGGAAGGACGTGGATGGACGATTGCCCTCGAATACCTTGTGCGGGACTAATGCCTCGATATCAGATGGAGACATTTTCTCGGCCTCAAGTTCGGCACGGACTACATCGGCACTTTTACCGAATGCCAGTGCCTCAGTTTGTGCGAAGTAGTTGGATAGCAGAATGGGATGATGATCTACTGGTGCACCTAGGTCAGACGCAACATTGTTATGCGTCTCGATGGGTGCAAGGAAGTCGCATGGTATAATCTTCGTTCCCTGATGGATAAGCTGGTAGAAGGCGTGCTGACCATTTGCTATATAGAGATGTAACAATTGGTTAAAATGTACGAGAATGGTTGAAGAAGAAGGAAGGAACACAATTTGGATGCACCACAACAACAACAACAACTTACTCCCAGGTTCGCCCCAAATGATAGGTCCAGTTTGGACATTCACCCTCTCACCATCCACACTTACATACTTGCCATTACTTTCCATATCCCCCTGTTGGAAGTATGCCGCAAAGCGATGCATGTATTGATCATAGGGCAATATTGCCAAGCTCTCGGTCTTGTGGAAGTTATTATACCAAATACCGATTAAGGCAAGTGTGAGTGGAATATTCTCCTCAGGCTTGGCCGTTAGAAAGTGTTGATCCATGGCATGTGCTCCTCTATTGTTGGTATATAATACATGAATATGTCGAGGGCGAGAGAGAGAGAGATAAATATAAAGGAATGTGTTGTTAAGTCTTCTCTCTCTCTCTCTCGGACAAAAAAAGATGGATGGAGGAGAAACACCATCATCTATAACATACTCACTCATGCATTTCCATCCAAGCATCAAAGCCAAGACTTAAAGCAATCGGCGTACCGATCGCACTCCACAGACTGTATCGTCCGCCAACCCAATCCCAAAACCCAAACATGTTGGTAGTGTCGATCCCAAAGGCAGATACGGCGGCGGTATTAGTGGATAATGCCGCAAAGTGTTTGGCAATGCACGTGGGGTCGTTATTATATTTGGATAATAACCATGCCTTGGCAGTGCCTGCATTTGTCATCGTCTCCTGTGTTGTAAACCTATATACACAAAAGAAGAAGATGTAGGATGAAGGATGGTGGTAGGTGTGAGAGAGAGGTTGTGTTTAAAAAAAGTAGTAAAAAATATCTAACATCACCAAACCTCACGTCTTGGATGCAATCAAAAACAACGTCGTTTCCGGATCGCACTGTCCCAATATCTCGGCAACATGCGTCCCATCGACATTGGAACAGAATAACATTTTCAAATCGCGTTTGCTGTACGGCTTCAATGCCTCCGTCACCATCACCGGTCCCAAGTCGCTCCCACCAATGCCGATATTCACTACGGTGTCGATGGATTTGCCAGTATGGCCCTTCCACGCTCCATTGCGCACATTTTCCGTGAACGTTTTGATACGACGCAGCACATCGTTAATCTCCGGCATGACGTCGACCCCATCGACGTAGATGGGGGCATTGCCCTTATTGCGCAACGCGACGTGCAGGACGGCCCGGCCCTCGGTCGTGTTGATTTTCGATCCGGCATACATGTCCCTCGCCTTCCGAAGGACGCCGCATTCGTCGGCCAGTGCGTACAGGCATTTCATCGTCTCGGACGCGACGCAGTTCTTGGAATAGTCCACGAGGAGCGCATCGTCGTCGAAATGGAGCGACATTTCATCGAACCGTCGTGGATTCGACGCGAAGAGATCTTTTACGTGCGTCGTTGCCATTGTGGTGGCATAGTGTGCCTCGAGGGCCTTCCATGCCGCGGTGTGCTCCACTCCCGTCATGATGATTGCTGCAATTTAAGTGTGCTGAAGAATGGAAGGTTTTGATGAGGATCTTTGGTGTATCTTTTCGGTCTGTGTAAAATACTTTAAAATAGTCTGAAAACAGGTATAGGCGGGAACTACACTTTCTCGACCACGAAATCCACAGTCAGCATCGTCGAACAGCTCTGGCGGCGGAACGTGCATCTCGCGCAGTTACTCGTCTCGTGTGTAAATCAAACGCATAGAAACAACAATATACAATGGCAGGTACGAACGGCAGTAACGGCGAGAATGGCAACGGCGCCGCGGCACGAATCGGCACGACGAAGGTCAAACAGGGCCTCGCGCAAATGCTCAAGGGCGGGGTCATCATGGACGTGATGAACGTCGAACAGGCCAGAATAGCCGAGGCGGCGGGCGCGGTGGCCGTGATGGCACTGGAGCGCATCCCCGCCGATATACGACGGGACGGGGGCGTGGCCCGGATGAGCGATCCCGCCATGATACTCGAAATCAAGAACGCCGTGACCATCCCGGTAATGGCCAAGGCGCGCATCGGACACTTCGTCGAGGCGCGCATACTGGAGGCGTGCGAGGTCGATTACATCGACGAGAGCGAGGTGCTCACCATGGCCGACGACGTGCATCACATAGACAAGGTCCCCTTCGACGTCCCGTTCGTGTGCGGGTGTCGCGATTTGGGCGAGGCGCTGCGACGCATCGCCGAGGGCGCCGCCATGCTCCGGACCAAGGGCGAGGCCGGCACGGGCAACATAGTCGAGGCCGTGCGACACGCGCGGACCGTCCAGGGTCAGATTAGGCGATTGGCGGCGTTGGGCAAGGACGAATTGTACGTCGCCGCCAAGGAAATGCGCGCGCCGTACGAACTCGTGCGTCGGGTCGCGACCGAGGGACGATTGCCCGTCGTCAACTTTGCCGCCGGAGGCGTTGCCACGCCCGCCGATGCGGCATTGATGATGCACCTGGGCATGGATGGGGTATTCGTGGGCAGTGGCATCTTCAAAAGTTCCGACCCGGAGGCGCGTGCGCGTGCCATTGTACGTGCCACGACGCATTACATGGATTACAAGGTATTAATGGAGGCGAGTACGGGACTGGGGCCGGCCATGGTAGGCATTTGTGATATTAAAGGTGATCCTGTGAACTTTCGTGATCGGGAGGGGGGCGAGTATGTCTATGAGGGTAAGGTCCCACCCAAAAGGGAGCTTCACGGTCATACCGAAACTCAGGTGTATGGAAGTTCCTGGGCCAACTAACAAGGTAGAGGGGTGGAGAATGATTGAGATGATAGAGAAAGTGAGAGCGAGGTCTGGGAGTGGAGGGTAATAGTTTATTTGGAGATTTTGTTAGTGCTGAGGATGTAGGATGGTGATCTGTGAAGAATTTGAGTGAGAGGATGAGTATGGAAGCAGACATTCAGTTAGATAGAGTCATAAATTCAATGTCTTATTCAATATTACATATACGCCATCGAACATTTTGAGACTTGATTCAAAACCTTAGAAGTGAAACAAGAGGGACAGAACAACAACTGAAGTCAACAAAGGTGATACATTTGGTGCCACCAATACACTACTGGTACTGCTAGTTTGTATAACCGTGGAGAGTAGCCATGGTGGTGTTTCGTACAGTGATTGCTCTTCTACCGAATTGGTGTCATAATCAGTTGAATTGTTATATTCTCCTACTACACCACCTGAATATTGTGTCAATTCATTAGTCTTGGGGAATGGTTCAATTGTTGCTCCTGTTTCATTGAATGGACGGAGCGATGGAGATTGGGAAGGATTTGCTATGATCTCGGGGCATTTTACTTGACTGGCAACTGTGCATAACTCCAGATTCTTATCAAAGAGAAGGTCTATTCCACAGTCATATATAACATCCTCGAAACAGCCACTATGACACCAGTAGTATTCACGGCAGCCATTACGAGATTTCCAACCTGTGTAGCCCTCGCTACACAGAAAAGAACTTACAGTATGTTCACATTTTACTGGTGGGGATGGTTGGTTAGTAGTTGGTGAAGCTGTAGGTGCCATCGATGCGAATTCAAATTCAACTGCTTCGACTAAGCCTATAATATCTGTCAACTCTGTTAACGATTCAAAAGATGTTGGTTTGTGTGAAGATGACATCATCGTCACTTCTTGTGATGGCTCAAGTGAACTTCTTTCATAGACAGAAGTAGGCGCAGGTGACGAATCAACCTCATCGGTAATGAACGCATCAATGTTAATACCACTGTAGTTTCCAGTGTGTATTTCGCTTGAAGTTAATGTCGATGGAGGATCAGAAGATGCAATCGATGGTGAGGCTGTTGTGCTATCAACGCACAAGAATTCTTTCCAGCAATATGTTCCATTGGGACAGTCTTCTTGCAATTTGCACATTGTAGCAGTACCGCAAACTGCTGCAAGCTCAGCAAATGATTGAGCACAATATTGACCTAGCACACCATTGTTTGTATTTGCTAACGATGTCTCACAGGCATCTTCGACCATGAAGCACTTCGAACCATTAAAGCAGTCACCGTCGGGACAATCATATCCCTCCCTTGTACAGTAGTTTTTGAGTGCATCCTCTTGGGTCTCGCCACACTTTAATATCGTGGCACTAGTGATGCTGGCTTCCGACCAGTCCTCTTCATCCATATTTTCTATCTCTAATTGAATCTCTCCGATCAATTCGTCCGTTGCAAGTTGAGAGGGAGCAAGTGTCGGCAGTGCCGTTGTGGGTGAAGACTTTGAAGGCATTCTAGATGACGGAGAGTTGCTGAGGATATAAGTTGATGTTGTCAGAGTAGGCGCAACGGTGGAATCCAAAATCTTGATTGCATTCGAAGGCAACGCAGTTGATGACTCCTGTATTGTGGGTGTATGTGAGTCATCTCTTAGTGATGGAGTTGGAGAGGATAATGTAAGCATCGTCATAACTGATGTAGGCATCGATGATGTAGCTCTTGAGGGTACTAGTGAAGAAGTAAACTGTTCCTGCACGTAGTCGTCCATTGTTGATTCCGATCCAGTAGTTTTTGTTGCATTAGTTGGCAGACTATCAGCATACTGATAACAGAAAGGACATTGTCCATCAGCCAAGCATTCTTCAAACGTGTCAGACATTCCAGAGCATCCATCTAATGAGGAGATTTTTGTCATGCCAAGCAAAGATGCAGCATGACAATATCTATTGAGACGCATTTTGATTGCACTATGATGCCACCTGCAATGCAAGAGTAAAACAAGTGAAGATAATGAAATAAGGCACACACGTTGGTTTCAAGTAAGAATTACACATGCTTCCCATGTGTCACTTACCCTCCTTTGTAAGCAGGACATTCGAGACCACCGTTGATGTTACTCAACGTTCCACCAAAGTCTTCATTCATCATTATTTCCTTGTGACAAGTCCATCCCTCCTTTACGTTCTCCATCCAAAAGAATATTGCAGTGCCCCATGTATATTCCGCAGAAGTTGCAATCTGCTCGGGGTCGTTACAAAACGTGTCAGCATCTCCGGTTAATGCAACCGATGCACGCACGTAGTTGTAATTCCACGAAAGCTGTATCGCTCCACGGCCATAAAATACTTTGGATGCGTCAATATAACCAGCCAAATCGCCCTCTTCCTCGACCTGAGTTGTTTCATTACAAGCGCAACCAGTCGGTGGCATAAATGTCGACTGGCAGTATGAATTATATGGAGAATTCTCAGCAACCATCGATAACAAACACGTATGTGTGGTCCAATTGTATTGATCATTGGTACACGGCTTGCAATACACCTTTCCCTCTACTTCTTTCCGATCTCCACATACCAAGTACTCACGTGCGGCCTCATAGTCGTCTGACTCGTGCAGTGTATTCCCAAGGAACGCTGCTAACTCAGCCCTGATTATCACCTCATTGCCCATTGCAGCAAACTTTTCTGTATGATGTGCATTGTAAGCATCGATGGCTGTACACAAACCATCGTACGTGTATGGAAACGTTGCATTCGGAGCTAACATGTGAAACAAGTCCTCCGTTAGTATTTCGCATGGACTACGAACGTCAAGTGCCACTGAAAACCCACTCGCTGGTGCCGGTGGCTTCTTCGGTTGGGTATTATCCCAACACCAACATAAATCAGGAACATCGCAGGGCCAGTACGACTGTTGGCCGTTCATACAACCAGCGCAATCCTCATCGGCCGTTGGGGTGAGTGCATTTTGATTCCCCACACATTCCTCCGTGTCAAGTGCACCACATCCCTTGCATGCCTGTACCTTCGCTCCTCCTCCTCCTCCTTCTCCAGCATTATCAGCATCTTCCGGAGGATCACGAGGCTTGGACGTATCCCAACACCAACATTCTGATACTACATCACACGGCCAGTACTTTTGTCCATTAGCACATGCCGCACAGTTGTCGTCAGTGACTGTCCGTCCCACACACTCCTGACCATTAGCAAAAATGCAGTTGGAACAGGCTTCGATTCCAGTTTGTTGGAGTGATCGACGATATCGATTGGGAATATTTTTTGTCAATGGAGCTGGGCCCGACGAAAAGGCTACCATAGTCCAAATGGATGACATCATTCACTTGCTCCACGCAACTACCTGAACCCTCCCTCAACCACTTACTTCGTTTCAGCAGGCTCGTTAAAAGCTGAGAAGAGAAAGGAGTAGAGAGATATCATTAGATAAGGCTGTAGTACCTTTTAGCACGTACTTCTATTGTGTTCGCCATGATATTCAAGCCTGCACACCAAACGAGTCCGTGCCACAACTTCAGGCATCTTTCAACTTTCAACAAAATGGAGGAGAATGATATGGAAGTTTCAGTTGGTCGGCTTTGGGAGCCGCTCCCTGCATAATGCGAAACTGCATGTTGTAATCATGTTGACATACTCTATGAAAAAAACCCAACAATTTTGATAACCCAGAAGCAGAAGAACTCACAATAATTTCAAAGCAGGCATCTATCAACAATGGAGGAGATTCAGAATGATACGGAACTTGATCGTCTTTGGGAACCACTCCCTGCCAATATTTCTTAACAGTCCCGCAGACTAATCTTGCTAATACTACTTAATCGACAAGTTAGTTGCGTTTTGGAGTGATCATCTGACCCCGCTTTACAACCAATCGACGACTTTATGTGTCTTGTGCGGAAATTCTTGGATTCTGGCATTGCATTATCTGAAATTAGGAAACTACCTCCTAGCTCGCAATCTATTACTTAACGGGAGCTTTATGCAAGAGGCGTATTATACACCAATGTCACGCATCATTGCATGTCATTGCATCTATAAATGATGTTGGCTATACAACACAAGCGTATAGTTTAGTTCCACGCTTCCTGACTGCGATAGAGGCAGTTGCGAAGTTAGAAACAATGCACTGCTTTCTTATTCACGCCAATCTACAAGAGACTGGTCCCCCGCAGGCATTAAGACAAAAGTAAACAGTGTTGTCATGAGCATGTCAAATGAGTATAATACACCAAGAAACGTGGGTCCTTCAGACACCAGAGTCGTCTGTGTTGTCTATATAGATGATGATACCAAGGAGGAGATCAAAGTGGAAATAGGACGATCGACCCATCTCAAATCCGTGTTCAATGAATATGCCGAAAATGTGAGCACATCTCTGAGGCAACTTTGCTTCTCCTATTGGCAAGACACTGTTCCTTAGCTCGGTAAAAAGCCAGACT
>Ga0247843_1003443_pt1 | contig 26014 bp, 24 predicted proteins | sample LaCruzMarch2017__FD_192420 | JGI IMG/M metagenome (GOLD analysis project Ga0247843, IMG submission 192420) | Freshwater microbial communities from meromictic Lake La Cruz, Castile-La Mancha, Spain - LaCruzMarch2017_8m | ecosystem: Environmental > Aquatic > Freshwater > Lake | place: Spain...
GTGTTGGTTGATTTGAAACGTTTGTTCAAACAGGCGATGTCGGAACATCGCCCGATCAACCAGCACCAATCCTTTCTAACAATTTAACGGGAAAAAATCCGCTTCCCTCTACGGAGTCGGCTACCTGAAGCTGCTGGCGAATCTCGAAAGCAACTCGGTGCTCAAGTGGATCTGGGAGACCTCGCCGCACTACCATTTCGCCGACCCGACCGAGCGCCTCCGTTATAAGCTCGGCGCCATCGCCTGGGACAAGTTCCCGCTCCTGCTCGCCTACTTCGGCGGCATCATGCTGGTCCACGCCTTGATCTCCCGCCTCGTCTTCCGCGTCCGCGCCACGGCCTGATCCGAAGCACTCCCGCCACCTTCCGTCCCTCTCCACGATGAATCTTCGCAACATCGCGATCAACATCTCGCTCGCCGTCTCCGGCGTCGCGCTGTGGTCCTTTGGTGCCAACCGGTTGGCAACCGAAGGAGACTTCGACTACCGACCCAATCCCCTCGGCCTCAAAATGAGCCCCTACGGCCAGGTCATCGCCCTTGCCGTCCAAGGCGGGATTGACTCTGACTGGCACGGCACGGAAGCCCGCACCGGAGATCATGCCTGCAGCGCTTGCGGCCACGATCACGGAGCCGAGGAAAATTCTTGCACCTCCTCCAGCGAATCCCTTGCTGAAGACAAGTCCTTCATTGGAAAGATCGAGGAGGCCGTCGCCGAACGCACGAACCCACGTCCGGCCACCCGCGGCCACAAGTTTTATCTCCGCCGGCAAGTCGAGGACCGCCTGCGCTTCGCCTACGAGTTGGATCCTTCCAACTACGCGAACTACAACTCCTACAATCTCTTCCTCACCGAACCGGCCGTCGGCACCCGCCGGGTGCTGACCGACCGCGTGATGTCGCTGGCACGACTCACCATCGATTACTCGCTCCGCGAGGATTCCGATCCCCGCCCCGCCCTCACCGCCGCTTCGGCCGCCGGAAACATCTTGGAGCTGATGTTTCTGCACCAGCAGAACTACTCGATCGCCGACATGCAGGAGCAACTCCAGATCCTGGATTACTCGCTGTCACAACATCGCACCTTGGCGACCCGCTGGATCGAATCCGGTGACTTCCAACGCCTCTCACCCGCCCGCCAGGGCGAGATGCTCGATCGCTTCGCCTTCGTCACCAAGGTCCGCGACGCCGCCGCGGCGACGATCCGCCGGCTCTCCACCATCTCGCCCGACCAGGCCGCCATTTCCCGGTAAACTCCGGATCCACTCCTCACCTCCCGATCTTCATGTTCACCGCCGTACACGAACCGCCACCACTTCCGGTCAGCAATGGCCCGGTCGTGGCCCCGCGTTTCGTCGTTGGCATGGACGGAGCCACGCTGCTGGCGATCATCTTCCGGGTCTGCAAGGAAGTCCGCGTCTCGGACATCCAGATGCGCTCCGACCGCCCGGTCTACATCCATACCAACAAAGGCGTCGAAAAGCTGGATTTCCTTGGCATTCTCAAGGCCCGCCATTTGGACGAGATCCTCAAGGAACTCATCACCAACCGCGAAAGCGCCAGCCACGGCTTCGGCGAGGAAGACGACCTCGGCCAGCGGGTGGAAGACAAGATCCAGAACGCCATCCGCGATTTCTCCGAACGCAAGGTCGCCGACTTCTCCTGCAACGGCATCGTCATGGGCAACAACGGCGAACGCTCCGGCCGCCTCCGTATCCAAGCCCACTTGAGTTCCTCCGGCCTCGGCATCACCTGCCGTATCCTCAACGACTACATCCCGGAACTCGAAAGCCTCGGCATCGATCCCGATACCAACACCGTCCTCCGCCAAGCGGTCCAAAAGCGCGCCGGCCTCTGCCTCGTCACGGGACCGACCGGTTCCGGCAAATCGACTACTCTCGCCGCCCTGATCGACTGGCTCCGCCGCAACCACGGCAAGCACATCGTCACGGTCGAGGACCCGATCGAATACCAGTATCCGGATGACATGGACGACCCCGAGTATCCGGGCCGCCGCATCCCCTGTCCCAGCGTGGTCACACAGCAAGAAGTCGGCCGCGACGTCCACTCCTACCGCCAGGGCCTCAAGGACGTTCTCCGCAAAGCACCCCACGTCATCCTGCTCGGGGAAATCCGCGACCGCGAGGCGATGGAAACCTGCATGGAAGCCGCACAAACCGGTCACCTTGTCCTTTCCACCCTCCACACCACCGGTGCCGTCAAGACCATCGGCCGTATCCTCGAACTCTACCCTAAGGAAAGCCACCTCTCGATCCTCTCGCGGCTTTCCGAAATCCTCATCTTCATCCACTCCCAAGGCCTCCTCAACGGAATCCAGCGCCGGGTCCTGACCTACGAGTTCCTCCAGAACAACGACGACGCGGTCGCCTCCGCCATCGCCAACTACGACGGCGGTGCCCGCTCCCTGGAAGACGTCATCCGCCGCGCCGGCAACATCGAGTGGGATGCCAACCTGCGCCGCCTGATGCGCCAGGGCCTCATCACCGAACACACTTTCGAGAACGCACGAATGAACCGCGACGAATCCGAGATTCTCTGATTCATCCGGGCGCTCTCCATCCGACAAAACAGACAAACAAGATACACACCCAAAGACAACACACCACACATGAAACTGACACGTAACACCAAGCGCGCAAGCGGCATGACGCTCCTCGAACTGACGGTCGTCATCCTCGTTTTGCTCTCCCTCATCTCGATCCTCTTCATCGGTGCCCGCGCCTGGAAGAAGGGTTCCGACCGTGCCGCCTCGATCCTGACGATCCGCAACGTCCAGCAGGCCGTGCGCTCGTTCTCGAACATGAACGGCCACAACCCTGGTGAAACCGTTGCCACCCTCCAGACCGACATCTTCGGTGCCGGCAAGTTCATCGAGAACGACCCGACCGCTGGTAGCCACCCTGCCGGTACCGGCGTCAGCTACACCATCGCCGCCGCTACCACCATCCCGGTTGTTGGCACCCTGTATCTGACCGCTTCCGATGCGGAATACGCACCGGCCGTCGGTAGCACCGACGACTGGTAATCCGCTCTTTCCGGAGCGTCCCGCAAGGTCGACCTCCGGAACCAGCCTCGGTCTCCCGTCCGCTCAGGCGGGCGGGAGACCTCCCTTTCCCCCACCCCTTTTTCCCCCCGCCGATGCAAGCACCCTCACACCCTTCGTCCCTTGGTCGCCTACCAACATCCCGCGGGTCTCAATCCCCTTCAGCGCTTCCGCCAGGCCGGTGCCATTCTCCGCGGCACTAGCCGTGCCGCGAATTCCGGCTGGTATCAAAGCGCCCTCGAGCTGGACCTCCAGCTCCACCTCCGAGTCGATGGCAACCGCCTCGACTCCTTTCTCTACGACGCCCGCTCGAAGCAATGGAGCGCCGGCCCCGCGATTCAGGAGGAGTTCGCCACCGATCTGACCTTGGTCCCCGCCTTCGCGGCCGAAGTCATCGCGTGCGCCCAGAAAACCGGCACCTCCGCGATCGGGGTCGTTCTCCATATCGCCGACGAATTTGCCACCTCAGAGCTCAAGCCCGAACTGGACAATCCCGGTGCCCTTGCCGAGTTGCGCACCACCGTCGAAAACGACCCAAAGGCGGTTCTCGACGACTCTTCGGTCTCCGCCACCGAATCCTCCTGGCGGCTGATCCCCTACCCTGCCGCCGGCAGTGAAGCCATCGCCACCACCGTCTGCATCAGCCGGCACTGGTCCGGCTTCCTCGATGAACTGCGGAAAATCGGCGAGGAAAAGAACTTCCCCCTCGTTACCCGTGCCATCAGCGCGCCCCTGACCTGCCTGCTGGCGCTGCCTGACCTCAAGACCACCGAGCTCACCCGCCTGCTGATCGCGGTGCTGCCCTACCCGCGCTTCACCCTGCTCGCCTTCTTCAACGAACACGGCGACCTGAGGCTTCTCCGCACTCTCCAGCACCGCGGCCAGCGCCGGCCCACGAACCTCCGTCACGCCGCGTCCACCACCGCCGCAGCGCTTGAGCTATCCGATCCCGAAGTCTTTCTCTTCACGATCGGTGAACAGGCCGACCCCCAACTTGCGGCCGACCTGCAACTGGTCTTCCCCGCCGCCTCGATCCACGGGATCGACTGGTCGGGCACGCCTTACAAACTCTCGTCCACCGGACTCGGCTGCCCGGAACCGATGATCGCCACGGCGCTGTCTATCACGCCGGATTCGCCGCTCGCCTCCGCCCACACCTTTACCGTGCTGCGTGGCGATGGCTGGGCGGTCCAGGATTTCATTCCCGTCGCCAAGGAAGCGTCCGAGGTCTATCCGACCCGCGGCGAGATGAAGCTACTTCGCTCCGCCCGCTACGCCCGTCTCGCTTTCGCTTCCGTCGGCCTGCTGGCGCTAGCTTGGACCATGCTCCAAATGGTCGACATGATCCGCAAACCGGAGTGGGCCTTCGATGCCAAGGACGGGAAGTCGCAGCAGCAGCGGCTTGCCTTCCTCGCCACCGAGCGCGCCCGCATCGACCACTGGGACAACCTGCTGGAAGATCGCTCCAAGGCCTGGGCCTCGATGGAACTCGTCGGCGGACTTTTCCCGGACAACAGCGGATTCCTCGTGAAGAGCTTCAGCCACATTATCCGCACGGACAGCGCTCCTGGTCAGGCGAAAGTCGGGTTCGTCCGCGAATGGAAGATCACCGGCCTCGCCCGCGAGGAAGCGCTTGAGCGCCTGGCGATCCTCAATACCCGCGACGGCATGTCGGCGATCTTCAACGGCGTCGCCACCGTCACCGGCAATACTTCATTCCGCTCGGACCTCCCAAACCGGAGCCTCGTGGTGAACGTCCGCACCCTCGAGAACAGCGGCTTCCGCCAGGGACCGATCGATGAACTCGCCCGTCTCGACGAGTCCACCTACCCGTTCTCCTTCGACCTCTCCATCCAGCAGCGCTTCGAATCCGCGGATCCCATGGCCGTCACGTCCGCCAAGGCACCCTGACACCCCGGAGCGGATTCACCCCACCCTCACTCCCCGCAGCTCATGTTCTACCGTCAATCCATCGTCCTCTTCGGCTTCGTGCTCCCATTCGTGGTATGCGCCGCGATCGTCGGCGGCGGCGTCGCGTTCAAGGCAAAAGCCGCAGCTTCGTTCCAACAGAAGCAGGCACTCTACAAGAGCTCCGAAACGAACCGCATCGGAGCCCTCGGCATCGAGGCTCAGGTCAGCAAGAAGCGCCCGCACGTCGAGCGCTGGATTTCGCAGATCGAAAAGGAGACTGCCAACTCGATCACCTCCCACCTCAAGGAGATCGGCGACCTGCTCCCGGCCAAGGAATTCCAGCAGACCGCCTTTGAGCGACCCACCGGTGCCACCGGCTTCGCTTCCGTCTCCGCCCAGAACTCCTCGCAAGTGAAACTCGCCTTCCGCGGCACTTTCCGGTCGATGCAAAAGGCCTTCATCGAACTGGAAACCCGGATGCCCCAGCTCCAACTACAGGATCTCAAGATCGACCCCAGCTCCTCGTCGACCTCCACCCTGAACTTCCAGGTCACCTACACCGCTTGGGAAAAATGAAAACACACCCGTCGTCCCCATCCCTGCAAGCAGCCGTCGCGGCCTTGCTCATCCTTGGTTCCCTGCCTTCCTCGGCCCAGTCCGCGGAAGGCTTTGACACATCCGGAGTGGCCCCGGCCGAACCCGCTCCCGCAGCCAAGCCGGCGGAAAAGCTGGAGCTTCCCGCCGCCGGAACCGACCTCGGCCCGTCGCGCTATGCGGGCGACGATATCTTGTCCTACGTGCAAGCGCTCTCCCTGCGCTTCTCCATCCGCCAGCGCGCCACCGACCCTTTCGGCCGCTACCAGGATCCCGACTTCAAGGCCCCCAAACCGATGCCGCTGGCCTCGAAGTCGCCTAACAAGACCTCCACCCCCGCCGCCCCGACCGCCTTTACCGATATCATCGCGGGCATCAAGGTGACCATGGCCAACAAACAACACGTGATCATCGAAGGCCGCGACCGCCCGTGCAAACCGAAGGATGTGATCTCCCTGATGTTGCCTAGCGGCAAGGTGGTGAAAGCCCAAGTGATGGCCGTTTCCAACACCAAGGTGGATTTCCGCAACGTCGAAACCGGTGAAACGGCCACCCTACGCCTTTTTACGCCTCCACCCGGCATGAAAAGGACCACCAAGGACGTCGGACCCATCGCCGTGCCCGGCCTGCAACCGACCGGTGGCGACGCTCCGATCATGATCGATCCGGTCACACCCGTTTCAGGCAATCCCTGATGCCACTGCTCTCTCTCACACCTGTCCCACACCCACACCGCACCAACACCCGTCATGAAGCCTGCAATCGCCGTCGCCACGCTGCTGGCCCTGCCATTCCCAAGCGCCTTCTCCCAAGAAGACGCCACCCTCGCCATCGGACCCGCGGAAGCGGCCGAAACCGGCATCCCGGATCTTCCACCGCCCGCTCCGGCTCCCGAGCCGCCTCCGGCACCTGCGGCTGAACTGCCGAATCTCCCCGGAGACCCGCAAGCCCCCGGCCCGCCCGTCGCCCCTCCGGTCGAGCCCGTAGCCCCTCCCGCTGACCTCAATGCCGCCGGTGCTCCGGCCGCCGACCCGGCCGCCGCCGTCAACCAGGAGATCCAAGAATCCGAAGAGGGCTACCTGATCAAGGATGCGCCGATCAACGACATCTTCCAGTTCCTCGCCAAGCAGGCGGGCCGCCAGTACTTCCACAACGCGAAGCTTGCGGCGCCCGACTTCCGCGTCACCGGTCACCTCAACGACGGCGACCCCTTGCAACAAATGGAAGAACTGGCCTTCATGTATGGCCTCACGCTCTACACCAAGGGCAACACGATCTACGCCCTTAGCCAGGCGCAGCTCAGCCAGCTCCCCAGCGCCGAGTTCACCTATCACCTCAAGTATCTCCGCGCCACAAGCGAAGAGGACGTCGCGAACATCAAGACGCTCGTCCAGCCGATGCTCACACCGGGCACCGGCATCGTGAACTTCGAGCCGAAGACCAACGCGGTCATCATCATCGACACCGCCCATCGCATCGAGCAAGCCAAGAACCTGCTCCAGAGCGTTGACCAGGCCAAGGGCCAGATCGTCGTGGAAACCAAGATCATCCGCGTGAACAGCACGGCAGCGGAACGCACCGGTGTCAACTGGTCCGGCTCCCTCGGCGAGACGGGAACCACGCTCGAGGTTGCACGCAGCTTGAACTCGATCTTCGGAATCCAGTCTGCTTTCGACGACGACTCCATCAACACCAGCACCGGAGTTTCCGAACTCTACGGCGCTTCTGAAAACCTGGTTCTCAGTCCGGTCCAGTTGAGCGGCGTGTTGCGGGCCATGGCCGAAGGCAACTTCGCCACCCAGGTCTCCAACCCGACCCTCATCACCGAGGACAACGAGCAAGGGGCCATTTCGATCATCGACCGTATCCCGATCATCACCACCACGATCAATCAGTCGAACGACTCCACCAACGTCACCGAGGAAGTCCGCTACAAGATTGATGCCAGCGACAAAAGCATCGCCGAAGACCCGGAAAAGCATCGTGAAATCGGGATCTCCGTGGTGGTGACCCCGACCCTGCTTCCCGACGGCACCATCCGCATGCGCCTCCGTCCCCGCTCGGCACAGATCGTCGAGCAGATCACCGGTCAGTCCGGCAACGTCTACCCGCGCGTCACCGAGTCGATGATCGAATCGCTCGCCCGCGTCCCCGACGGCCACTCGCTGGTCGTCGGCGGCTTCTACGGCGAGGTGGAGAACAAGGACAAAACCAAGATTCCGCTTCTCGGTGACATCCCGATCTTCAACTTTTTCTTCAAAAGCAAGGATACCGTGAAGGAGAACGCCAGCCTGGTCTTCATCGTCACGCCGACCTCCTACAATCCGGCAAGCCGCTCGGCCACCGGCAGCCAATCCAGCCGGATCCACCGCAATGTCGCGCTCACCCAGGACCACGACTGGGTGGACCCCACCTGCAATCCCGGCCCGGCCCACGAACCGAACCTGCGCCGCGGCGTGCGCGGCCTGAAGGTCCAAGAGGCTCCCTATTATCCGACAGAGGCCGAATTGAACCGGGCCGACAACCAGGCGTCCCAGCCTGCCGCCGCGTCCGCTCAGAAAAACCGCTTCGCCCGGGGAGGCCGGAAGTGACCTGCCGGCGGGGACCCGGTCTCCGCCCGCTCGCTTTCCCACAACCACCGCCATGTCATCCCCCGTCCCATCCATCCACGATACTCAGGTGCGCAAGCCCGGTGATACCCTGCGTCTGCTGAAAGACTGCATGGAACAGACGGTCCAGGCCCTTCAGGCCACCGGGATCGCCACCGAGACCGAGATCGCCCGCACCCGGGTGGTCTTCGAGCGATCTGTGTCCCAAGGCGCGCCGATGGATCTCCTGGAGATCCTCGCCCGCGTCCAGGGAGCGGAGGAAGAACATGTCGGCATCGAGGTCGCGCGGATCACCCACGCGGTCTCGATGGTCATCCATCCCTCACCGCCGATGGTCCCCTTCGCCGGCAAGCTCATCGCGCCGTCCGCCTTCTACGAGTCCTTCGACCAGCTCCACAAGTCCGCACGCGCCCTGCTTTCCCCGATCATCTACGCCGAGGATACGGACTCCATCGGGACCGGCGCCCTTAACCCCGTGGCCGCGCGAATCATGGCCGAGGAAATCCTCGCCACCGTCGACCGCCGCTTCGGCATCAAGCCCTTCGTCACCGCCGTCCGCATGGACTACGAAAGCTGGAGCTTCCTCTCACGCAAACACTTCGGATTGTGATCGACTTCGACTCCATGTCCTTCAACGAGCTGATCAGCGGGCAAATCATGCGCGCGCTGGCCAACCACGACCCCCAGTACGGCGAGCTCTCGCACGACCAGGTGGCCAACCGCGTCACCCGCTATTGCTTCATGGGTGCCGTCGCCAAGATCAACGGCCTCGCCTTCTTCCCGAAGGTCGCCGAATTCTGCGACGGCTCGCTCCACACCTACTGCGACCCCACCGTCCTGACCCGCGGCCTTTTCAGTCCGCTTTCGATCACCGGCGACAAGCTGATCGTCGCCGTCGCCAACCCCTGGAGCCCGCTTCCCGACGAATACCTCGCCCCGCGCTTCCCCGACCTCGAGATCGTCAAGATCGTCACCCTGGCTTCGGAAATCGCCCGAGCCATCGAGTCCGTCGCCACAAACTCCGGCCCCAGCCGCTCCGAACTCGAAGCCATCGACGTCGAGGACAACGACGAGGGCATACGCGACTTCGACGTCACCACCGACTACACCGAACCGATGGCGCAGTTGATCGCCACGGTCATGGCGGACGCGGTCAAGACCCGCGCCTCCGACATCCACTTCAAGGTCGAGAAGGAATCCTTCTACTATGCCTACCGGGTTGATGGCGACATCGGCAACAAGGTGGAGATCCCGATGAAGCTGAAGGACCGGCTCGATGCCTTCCTGCTCAACCTGATGAAGCTCCCGACCGAGATCCGGGCCACCGCGCCCGGCATCTCCGGCCGATTCACGATCTCCTATTTCCACCGTCCCATCGACATCCGTTACGAACGCCACCGCACTTACCGCGGCTATCACGTGACGATGCGTCTGCTCGACAAGAGCAACATCAACGTGACCCTCGGCAAAGGCACCCTCGCCTTCGACGAGGAAACCCTTTTCGAACTGAGCAAGGTGATGAAGGTGCCGGCCGGCATCATCGTCATGTCCGGCCCCACCGGTTCCGGAAAATCGACCACTCTCAACGCCATCCTCCGCGAGCTCAACCGGCCCGACGTCAACATCCTGACGCTGGAAAACCCGGTGGAAGACGAAGTCCCCGGCATCACCCACTGCGACCTGCGCAGTGCGAAGGAATTCAAGCCGATGATCGCCTCGTTCATGCGGTCCGACCCTGATATCATCCTGATGGGCGAGGTGCGCGACATCGAGTCCGCGGAACTCGCCATCGAGGCGGCGGTGACCGGCCACAAGGTCCTCACCACCATCCACACCCCGCGCGCCTCCCAGATCATCGAGCGCTTCGAACAGCTCGGCGTCGAACGATGGAAGATCGCCCAGACCCTCAAGGCCGCCTGCGCCCAACGTCTGGTCAAGCTGCTCTGCCCCTACTGCAAGGAAGCCTGTGACGGGATCTCCGAGCATGACCGCCGGACCTTCAATCTCGACGACTCCTGGGCCACCATCCCGGTTTTCGCCGCCAAGGCCGGCGGCTGCAGCGAATGCCGCAACTCCGGCTACAGCGGTCGTACCGCCATTCTCGAAATCATCCCCATCACCCCGAAGACCTCGGACATGTTGTCAAAAGGCGAGATCTCCCCCTACGACCTGGAAATCAAAATCCAGGAAGAAGGGAAGCTCCCCAATCTCCGCCGCAGCGGCCTGCGCCTGCTGCGCGAGGGAAAAACCGACATCGACGCCGTTTCCAAGGTCATCGACATGACATACACCGATGAGTAGCGCCACCGCAGCCGCCAAGCCCGGAACCTCCGCGAAAACGTCCAAATCGGATGCCGCGCAAGGCTCGTTCAGCTTCCTCAAGCAAGCCACCGTCAAGCCGTTCACCAAGAAACAACTGATCTCGTTGTTCCGCGGTCTCGGCTCGATGCTGCGGGCCCAGATCAACACCGCCGACGCCCTGAAATACTACGGCCAGGGGCTTCAAGACAAGGTGATGGCGGACGCCCTCGTCAAGATCCGCGAGGACATCAACGCCGGCGTCAGCATCCACGAGGCATTCAAGCGCACCGGCCGCTTCAGCGACATGGTCATCGGCCTGGTCCAGGCCGGCAGCGACGCCGGCCAGCTCCACGAGGCCTTCACCTCGCTCGCCACCCGCTTCACCAGCGAGATGCACTTCAACAAGGCGATCAAGAAGGCGACCGTGATGCCCGGCGTGATCATCGCGGTGCTGGGCGGTGCCTTCGTCTTCTCCCAGGTCAGCATCGTTCCCCAGGTTCAGGACATGCTCAAGCAGGTCAGCCAGACTCCCGACGGGATGACCGCCATCGCCTTCAAGGTCAGCGCCTTCACCAAGGCGGTTTGGCCCTTCGTACTGGTCGGCGTGATCGCCACCGGCATCACGATCTGGCGCTCGGACAAGGTCCGCAACCTGCTCCTCGGCCTGGGAATGTCGAAATGGCGGCTGCTCCGGCTGATGATCCTCAGCCTCCGCCAGATGACCTTCCTCGCCACGATCAAGATGCTGCACGGCAACGGCATCAACCTGGCGAAATCGATCCGGGTCTCCGCCAACAGCGTCAAGGGCACACCCTTCTATCAGGAACTGCGCGACGCCGCCGACAAATACGAACACTCCGGCGTGCCCCTCTCCACCGCCTTCGCGAAATACACCTCGGTCGATTCCCAGGTGGTTCACATGCTCTCGATCGGCGAGAAATCGGCATCGCTCGATAGCCAGCTCGGCATGCTCGCCCAGATGTATGAAGAAGACTCCACGAACCACATGGCGGCCTTCACCGCCACCGTGAGCTTCCTCGTCCTGCTGATCGCCGTCGGACTCATCGCCGCGGTCTTCATCGGCACCTTCCTTCCGATCTTCCTGATGGGACCGAAGATGATGAACAGCGGAATCTGACCCGTCTCCAACACCCACCCTCACGACCGCCATGCAACTGACCCGACTCGACCGCTGGCTGCGCGAACGCTTCGTCTACGAGACCCACATCTACACGTTGCGGCTCCCGGAGTCCGTGCCCGCCGGCGTGATCGCTGAAGAACTGCCCGAATCTCCAGGACGCAAGTACAAGCATCGCTTCATCCTGCGAAACGACAACGCGGTGAGCTCGCTGATCGAGTCGCTCCGCGACGGCAACCAGATGTTCACGACCCGCGTGGTCGATCGGGAGGCATGGTATGTCCCCCTGATCGCACCCAATGGAAAGTCGATCACCTGGTGGTTCATCTGGCTCGGCATCACGCTGGTCGTGGTGTTCTTCCTCGTCCACCTCGGCCGCTTGGCATGGGCCAATCCGGAACTCCGCCAGAACGTCGCGGAAGCCTTCGAGATCCTGAAGGGCTGACCCTCAGTCCCGCCCGACCTTCCAGATTCCGAAAAGCTTCGCATTTCCGTCTTTTCAATTAATCTTTGGTTTCCTAACGTCCCTTCCGTTCCCATGAACTTCACGTCGTCCACCAAGCCGCAATCGCGCGGTTTCACCCTGATCGAAATGTCGATCGTCATCTTCGTGTTGCTCGCGATGATGACCTCGGGCTTCTACGTCAACAACGTCGTCGGGGATTGGAAGCTCGGTCGGGATGCATCCGAAACGCTCCGCACCGTCTACGTGGCCCAACGGACTTATCTGGCCGACAATCCCACCGTGGCGCTGACCTCGCTCACGCCGGCTCTTTTGTTGCCTTATCTTCCTAACAATCCCGCAACGTTCCCGACCGCCAAGTCGCTGCAGAGCGCCACCCTATACGCCCGGGTCAACGTTTCCCCGCCCTACATGACCACCAGCAGCGGCGGGATTTCAGGAACCCGCTACGACCCTTCGAAAACCACCACGGATTCCCTGTGGGACGTCGGCGAATGAAACTTCCGTCCAGAGCCCTCCTCGCCGCCTTCGCCTTTGCGCTCACCGCGCAAGCCGGAGAGGGAGAGTTCGGCTCGTTCGGAGACTACGTCATCCGCAGCCAGACGAAGATCACTGGCAACGGCAAGGTGGTGAAAGTCCCGATCAAGCCCCTCAAGCTCTCGGTTTCGACCGACGGGGTAACGGTCCGACTTTCCACCGGCAATCAGCCCGATGGCTGGTCGTCCTTCACGATTTACCGCTCCGATGGCATCGGCCAGCAGAGCGTTCCCGGCGGACCGCTCGAAGTGGTTCCCGGCGTGCAAGCCACCAGCGATCACGGTGGCGTGCACAAGCACCTCCGGCTGACCCGCGATTCTTTGACGCTGACCGTCTTCCCCGGTGTCTCCGACCAGACCGTCATCACCCATGCCATCCTCGCCGCCCCCTCCCCAGATGAGCAACCTGCCACCGGTTCCCGAGAAGAACCGCCCGCACCTTGAACTCATGCGACCTCTGCCGACCACTACTCAAGCCGCACCCCTGGCCGCGAAACCCGCGCAGCTGGCGACCGCGCCCCAGACCTTGGAACTCGGACCGCTGAGCAACTCGACCTCCCCGGCTCCGAACCGCCGCGCCGCCGCTTGCCCGGTGCAACGTGCCTACCCATGGCTGCTGCTCACCAGTACCGCGCTCGCCGCTCTTTTCTGCGGTCTCTACATGACCAAGCCGGTCATCGTCGCAGGTCGCCAACCGGGTCCCGCAGCCACCGCCAATTCCCCGGCCCCCACCCTCGCCTCGATTCAGCCAGATCCGGCCGACTCCCTGCTGCCCCGTGCGGGAGCGCTGCCGGGGGACATCACCAAGCCTCAGCCCGCGGATCCCCGGCGCCTCGCTTCCGCCCAGGCCGGTCCTGAAAACGCTTTCGAAGAGACCAACCTCCAGATCCAACACGTCCTGAAGGCACAAGGCCCGAACGGCGAAGACCTGGGGAAGATCGATCTCAAGGTGCCCGTTCTTTACCGCAGCCGCGCCCTGCGCTGGACCCCGGAAGAAGTCGCCAAAGCCCGCGAGCTGATGGTCCGGATCGGCAACTATCAAGAGGCCTCCCGCATCATCCGGAACGAGGGAAACTCTTTGCTCGCCGAGTGGAATGCACTGGTCGGCAGCTCGATCCCCACCGCCGTCCTGCGTGCGGATAGCCCGTCTTTGACCGGAGACCTCAAGCCCGCCGCCGGCACCGAAGGTCTCGACAGCACCCAAGCCATCGAAATTCAGAACCGATGACCCCGCTCCGCCCACTTTCCGCCTGCATCGCGCTCTCGCTGGTCGCCGCCACGGCTCAAGACATCGCTCCGAAAGAATCGGAGCGGGATTCCATGATCTCGGCCCTGACCGAAGGCTTCGAAGACGAGGATATCCCGTCGGTGACCGTGGACATCAGCGCCACCGATGCCTCCCTCGCCGAAGAAGACGCACCCGACGCGACCTCGGAAGAAGCCGACGCTCCGCCTTCTGACGAAGAGTTCGCCGGGGAGCCTGTCGAAGAAGAACCAGCCCCTCCCCCGGAGCCGGAAGGCGTCACGATCCATGTGGAGCCAGGCCGTGACGGATCCACAAAGGTCGATGCCGCCGCGGTGAAACTTCTCGCACCCTTTCCCGCGAAACCTCTCTTTCAAGCACCCGTCGGCTGGCGGCTCGAGCATCCCGGCGACGTTCCCGCCTTTGTGGAGAAAGTCCAGTTGGCCAACGGCACCACCATTTCACTCTCGATCCGCCCCCACCTGCTGGTCCCGGACGCCGATGGCCAGAATGTCCTCGCCGTGAACGAGCCGGGCTACGAACCGGCTCTCCGTTACGCCCAAACCGGCACCATGAGCGCCATTCTCAGTGAGTCCGCCGACCGGATGGAGGAGGATTCACTCAAGATGAGCGAAGCGCTCGATCGCCTCGGACAACTTCTCAGTTCTCTCCCTGCTGCCCCCGAAGCCCCCCCTGCCAAGGAAACTTCACCCGTCAAAAAGCAGCGATGAAATCCAACCTCGTCCCATTCGCCTGCGGCACCGCCCTCGCCCTGATGGCTGGCGCCGCCGGTTCCCATTGGTTCTCCGTCCGTGACATGGCCACCCTGGCGGCGGTGCTCCCGTCCGACCTCGCACCCGCGAAAGCACGCCCTGCAACTCCCCTATCCAAGCCGGACGACGGCTTGGCCAAGGAAACCCGCAATGCCATCGCCGAAGCCCGTCGCAACCTGGCTACCCCGCAAGCCAAGCCGACCGCGCCGACCACCGCGCCAGCAAGCGACGCGGATCGCCGGATCGAGAAATTGCTCACCCTGCTCGAAGGCACCGAAGAGCGGAACCAGGAACTGCTCGACCAGATTGCAGGAACCAACCGCGACCTGCAGGAACTCCGCTTCCAAGTGGATATGTATGACGGGCAATTCCGTCCGCTCAAAGTGGAGGAAGAACCCGCGATCTACGACGATGGTTCTTCAGGGGTGCTGCCTCCGATCGAGTAACCTCGGGGGCCTTTCACTCACCACGGCATCGGAAACGCCCGGTTGAAGGCGAACACCTTCTCCCGGATCGCGTGCAATTTCGCCTCGTCGCCGAGCACCGCGAGCGCCTCGGCGATGAAGTCGGCGACCTGCTCGACGTCCTTTTCCTTCATCCCGCGGGTCGTCACCGCCGGGGTGCCGATGCGGATGCCGCTCGGCTTCATCGGGGTGCCGGTGTCGAAAGGAATCGAGTTCTTGTTCACCGTGATGCCCGCCTCGTCGAGGGCGTGCGAAGCGTCGGAACCGTTGAGGCCCTTCGGCCGGAGATCGACCATCATCACGTGGTTGTCGGAGCCGCCGGAAACGATGCGGAAGCCGTGATGCGTGAGTCGCGCGGCGAGGGCCTGCGAGTTCTTGATCACCTGCTCCTGATAGCCTTTGAAGTCCGGCTTGAGTGCCTCCCCGAAGCAGATCGCCTTGGCGGCAATCACGTGCATCAGCGGGCCGCCCTGGATGCCCGGGAACACTTGGGCATCGATCTTTTTGGCGAACTCCTCCTTGCACAGGATGATCCCCCCGCGCGGACCGCGGAGCGATTTGTGGGTGGTGGAGGTGACAAAGTCGGCGTAGGGCACCGGGCTCGGGTGAACCCCGGCGGCGACGAGTCCTGCGATGTGCGCCATGTCGACGAACAAGTAGGCTCCGACTTCGCGGGCGATCTTTGACATGCGTTCGAAATCGATCACCCGGGAATAGGCGCTGGCCCCGCAGGTGATCAACGCCGGCTTGCACTCGCGGGCAAGCTCGGCCAAGGCATCGTAGTCGATCCGCTCGTCATCCGGGCTCACGCCGTAGTGGACCACATCGTAGAACTTGCCGGAGAAATTCGCCTTGTGGCCGTGGGTCAGGTGACCGCCGTGGGCGAGGTCCATCGTCAGGATCCGGTCGCCGGGCTTGAGGACGGAGAAATAGACGGCGGTATTCGCCTGCGAGCCGGAGTGCGGTTGTACGTTCGCGTGCTCGGCACCGAAGAGCAGCTTGGCGCGATCGATGGCCAGTTGTTCGACGACATCGACGTTCTCGCAGCCGCCATACCAGCGGCGGCCGGGGTAACCTTCGGCGTATTTGTTGGTCAGCACCGAGCCCTGGGCTTCCATCACGGCGGGCGAGGCGAAGTTTTCCGAAGCGATCAGCTCGATGTTGTTCCGCTGCCGGAGTTCTTCCGCGACGATCGCATCGTAGATCGCCGGATCGGTCTCAGCGATGCGGGAACCGGATGACTTGCACACCCGGCGTTCATGGCGGCCACCGGCGAAAGACGTGTCGAACCATGCTTCGAGCATCCCGCAAGCGGTGCCGAAGTCGACGGTCGTGCCGCCGATGCAGAGGACGTTGGCATCGTTGTGCTGACGGGTGATCAGCGCTTCCTCGACTGTCCGGATATTGGCGGCACGGACATGCCGGTGGCGGTTGGCGGCGATGCAAACGCCCACCCCGGAAGTGCAGCACAAGACGCCGAAATCATGGGTAGAGTCCGCGACCGAGCGCGCGACCCGATTGGCGAAGTCCGGGTAGTCGACCGATTCCAAGCCGTGGGTGCCGAAATCGGTGACCTGAATTCCGGCCGATTTCAGATGGGCGACAAGCTGGTCTTTAAGTTCGACTCCGCCGTGATCGGCGCCGAGGGCAATGCGAAGGGACTTCTGGCTCATGGTGATGGCTTGGGGCGCGACGGAAATTGGCGCGGAGTCTGAAAGTGCCAAGTAAGAAGTGCCAAGTGCCAAAAAAGGCGGCGAAAATCCCGTGCCGCCCCGATTCAGTGGCTGTTCCCTTGGCACTTGGCACTTTCCCTACTTGGCACTTCCCCCCAGCCAGGTCTGGTCGATGAAGGCCACCAAGGTGGGAATCGCCCGGTCGAGGGTTTTACCCACCTCCTCGTAGGCCTTTTTCCCCATGCCGATGGGGTCAGGCACGTCGGCGGCCACCCCGCGACCGGGAATCTCCACGAACTCGCAGACGAGGAAGAACTTATCGGAGTAATCAGGGAACAGGTTCTCGAGGGTTTCCAGATGACCGGAGGTCATTGCGAACACGTGGGTCGCCTGCTCCAGCAGTTCCGGCGACACCGGCTGGCTGGAAAACCCTTCGAGCGTGATCCCGCGGCCGGCGAGGAATCTCACCGTCTCCGGATTCGCCTCGTCGCCCGGGTAGGCGGCGATGCCGGCTGAGGCTACCTCAAAGTCCCCACGCTTCTCTACCGCCTTGCGGAACATGCCCTCGGCCATAGGGCTGCGGCAGGTGTTTCCCGTGCAGACGAACAGAATCGATTTGCTGGCAGCCATCGGCGTGCACCATGTCGCCCGGCGCTCTTCGGGTCAAGGCGGAGCGCTGTCTGCGAATGCACGACAACCTTACCGCTTCAAGCTGAAGTCACTCCCGCGCGGAACTACTTCCACATCTTCAAAACATCCAAAAATGCCGGCAGGTAGCGTTGCGCCTTCGCCTCGCCGATCCCCGGCACCGCCAGTCCCTCCGCGACCGTGGTCGGCCGGTAGCGGGCCAGCGCCTCGAGCGTCTTGTTGCTGAAGATCACATACGGCGGCACCTCGTCGCGCTTCGCCAGGCTGGAGCGCAGGTCGCGGAGCATCGAATAAAGCCCGCCGTCGAAGCCTTGGTCGGCCAGCGAATCGACATTGCCCGAGGAACTTCCCGTTCGCAAGAATTTCCGCAGATCGAAACCCTGGTCTGCCAGCGAATCGACGTTGCCCCCGCCGCTGCTTTTGGAGGGCCAGGCCAGCCGGTATTTGCCGCCGCCACGCATGACTTTCTCGCCCAGAGCGGTCAGGGTCAGCAGCGGGTATTCGCCGGCGTCCACCCGCACCAGACCCGCGTCGCCCATCGAACGCATCAGCGCGTTCAGGTATCCCGTCCCCTGCTCCTTCAAAATCCCATAGGTGCTGAGATGGTCCAGCCCGCCGGCCAGGATCTCCTGCGAGCGGCTGCCGCAGAGCATCTGCACGATCTTCCCCCGCCCATAACGACCCTCCCAACCGTCCGCCGTCTTGCGCGACATTCGCGCCACGCCGCTCAGCGCCTTCCGAACGATGAGGCCCTCCTCCTCGGTCGGCGCGCGCTGGTCGTGACCCTCACTGTCGCGGCAAATGTCGCAGTTGCCGCAGACATCGGCATCCTCCTCGCCGAAATAGCCGAGGATCCATTGCTGGCGGCACGTCCGCGCATAGCACAGCTCGACCATCGACTTCAGCTTATCCCGGTCGCGCCGCTCCTTTTCCTCCAGCGCCGCCTCGTCCAGCTCCAGCGCCCGGGCGAAAACGTCCGGCTTCTTCAGCCGCGTCCCGCGCAGCCGCTTGCCGGGGATATCGAAGCGCTCGATGTAGCCGGCCCGTCCCAGCGCGGCGAGCGAACTGCTCACCGCCATCGAGTTCTTCACGCCCGCCCCTTCCGTGATGTCCTCGATGGTACGATGAACCTCGTACTCCTTGTCCGCGGTGTTCAGCAGGTATTGATAGACCTCGCGGATCGTGTGGGCGCCGGGGTTCGCGCCCTCGATGAAAAACTCCTGCGTCCGGGTGTCGGCGTAGTTGAACAGCAGCTCGCAAGTCGCCGCCTCGCCGTCCCGGCCCGCACGGCCGGCTTCCTGGTAGTAGGCCTCGACGCTGCCCGGCACCTCGAAATGGATCACGAAGCGCACGTCGGAGCGATCGATCCCCATCCCGAACGCGTTGGTCGCCACCGCCACGTCGGCCTTGCGCTGGAGGAAGATGTTCTGCGCGTTCTCCCGTTCCACGTCGCTCATCCCGCCGTGATAGGCGATCGCCTTGATCCGCCACGCCGCCAAGGTCTCCGCCACCTCCTCGACCTTCTTGCGGGTCGCGCAGTAAACGATACCGGTCTTGTTCGCCGTGACGATCTCGCGGATGCGGTCGTATTTCTGCTGCTTCTTTTCGACCGCGGTGATCCCCAGCGAAAGGTTCGGCCGGGCGAAGCCGCTGACCACCTCGAAGGGCTCGCGCAGCTTGAGCACATCGAGGATGTCCGCCCGCACCACCGGCGTCGCCGTAGCGGTCAATGCCACGCACTGCGGCCGGCCGATCTTGTCCAGCGCCTTGCCCAGCCGCATGTAGTCCGGCCGGAAATCGTGGCCCCACTGGCTCAGGCAGTGCGCCTCATCGACCGCGAACAGCGAGACTTCCACGCCCTTCAACGCACTGAGAAAGGACTCCGCCCGGAAGCGCTCCGGCGCGACATAGACCAGCTTGTAGCGGCCCGTCCGCATGCCATCGAGCCGCTCCTTCTGGTCCTCCCAGGCCACCGTCGAGTTGATCAGCGTCGCCGGGATGCCCTTCGAAACCAGCGCGTCCACCTGGTCCTTCATCAGCGCGATCAACGGCGAGACCACCAGCGTCACGCCCTCGAAACACAGCGCCGGCAACTGGTAGCACAGCGACTTCCCGCCGCCGGTCGGCATCACCACCAACCCGTCGCGGCCGCTGGCGATCTGCTCGATCACCCGGTCCTGCCCGTCGAGGAAGCCGCCGTGCCCGAAGTGCTTCTTCAGCGCTTCGAGCGGGGTCTGGGTCAGGACTTTTGGTGCGGCGGACGGCATGAACTTGTTCAGATGAACGGAGGAAGCCCCCGCGGTCAAGCCGGGGTTCAGGGCGAACCGCGAGCAAGGGCTGCCCAGCCCCACTCCTAACAGTAGTTACTTGTGACTTGAAAATTCAGGTTTCCTGGTGTTTCTAAGGAGTATGTATTTTTTCAATTTCGAGAATGCAAAGCTTCGCCTCAGGCGGGGACTTTTGGGAATTCTCTGCCTGGCTTCCTGCCTGCCGACCCATGGAGCCGATCTGGCAAGCCCCTCTCAGCCGGCGGTGAACGCGGCCGTAAGCACCCAGTTGATCACCTTCCGCCGCAGCTTCTCCGGCGGGGCCCACACCAACGGAGCTTGGTTCGGCGGAGCCTCCATCACTCTGGCCGTCGCCAGCCACGCGGGGAACACCAGCGCCGACGCACGCCTGCTCGAACAGATCCGCCACACGCTGACCCCGGGCAACGAGCCCACCGCGAACGGCGGCTACCCCGCCCAGCACGAGCGCCACGCCACCGGCATGTTCGTGATCGTCAAAAACACCCCGCGGATCTGGGACCAACTCACCGCCGCGGAGAAAGCGCGCATCGATCTGATCATGAAGGCCACCCTCGTCGCCAACGCCTTCACCACCTCCGACAACAATCCCTTCGTCAAAGCCAATACCCAGGAATACGCGCTGGATGGCGATAGCAACCTGAACCGCGACTGGAACCCGAACTACCGCGAGGGCATGATCGGCGGCGTGCTGACCGGCCTCGCCTATTTCGGCGGTGCCGCTCCCGCCCAGGCGATCCTTTCGAGCTACGACCACACCGCCTTCGTCGCCGAACTCACTTCCAACAACCTCCCGAACATCCGGGAAACCTTTAACTGGAAAGTCGCCAACCCCACCTCAAAGGCCCCGACCGGGAGCTCCATCAAGTCGGCGGTCGAAAACTACAAGTATTACGGCTCGGCGCTCACCGACTACATGAAGATCTATCAGGCCCTGGTGAGCGATACCTACGGCCGGAAGGTCACCGCCGGCCTGAACAACGGGGCCGGGATCGGCGGAGCCGGCAAGATCGTCAGCGGCGCGGACACCCTGCCGAACAAGGGCGTGAACGGGATGTTGAAGGAATTCGACGCCGTCGATGCCAACGGGGCGCGCAGCTCTTTCGTCTATGCTTTCGACGGCTACCGGCCGCACTTGACCAACCAGCTCGCCTTGATCGTCGCCGGCTTTTGGACCAAGGGCAGCACCGTGGCAAACCAGGCCGTATCACTCATGAACGTCGGCAACACCGACCTCTGGTACAAGGCGGAAAAGGGCTACATCGGTTACGCCAAGGGCCAAGCCCAGGCGACCGTGGACTACCCGTCCTACAGCGCCAGCCGCGGCTTCATTTACAATCGTTCGTTGTGGGACGACGTCCTCCGCCCCTTCCATGACCTCCCCGGCGGCGGCGGTCCCGACCCCGATCCCAACCCGCCGGCCTTTGTGGCGGGTGCCCGCGTCACCAATGCCGCATCCGCCCCGTTCTACGCTTCGGCTTCCGCGACTTCGGCTCTGGTCGGAACCCTGCCCGCCGCTTCGTTCGGCACGATACTCGCCGGCCCCACCGACGCCGGCGGCATGACATGGTGGCAGGTTTACTTCGACAACGGCCTCACCGGCTGGATCGACGGCACCGCGATCGCCGCGGCTCCGGCATCCGAATATCTCGTCTCCGGCAGCGGCTGGCAAAACCGCTCCATCCCGTCCCAAACCGGCAGCTTCTCGATTTCCTTCAACATGCGCCCTTCCGCCACCGGGATCGATGCGATCACGGGCCTCTCCACCACCAGCGCCTCCGCTTTCACCCAGCTCGCCGTGGCCATCCGCTGTGCGACTTCCGGAGTGTTCGACGCCCGCAACGGCGGTGCTTTCCAAGCAGCCAATCCCCTGACCTATCAGGCCGGCGTGACCTACCGCGTCGCACTCACGGTCAACGTGGCCACCCGCACCTACTCGGCCACTGTCACCCCGCCCGGCGGCAGCGCGGTCATCATCGCGAACAACTACGCCTTCCGTACCGAGCAAGCCGGCGCCACTTCCCTCGCCAATCTCGCCGTCTTCGCCCAGACCGGCTCGCACACCACGTCCGCCATCACCCTCCAGGCCGCTGGCGGCCCGCCTACCGCCCCCACCGGGCTGCGGGTCGTGACCAACTGAAGCGGCTCGCGCGCCTCACCCGATCAAGTCACCGATCGACCCGAAGTCCGGCGTGAAGAGCCGCTTGTACATCCGCGCCGCATAGCCGTCGGTCATCCCGGCGAGGAAGTCGCACACCAGCCGCGCCTTCTTTTCCTCGCTGTCCGCCTGCCCGATCTCCGCCGCGGCATCCTCCGGCAGCAGTTGGAAGGCCTGGCCGTCGATGCTGCCGCCGGTGACGTAGCGCTTTGCCAGAACATCCCACAGCCCGTGCAGCAGGTGGTTGCCCTTGTGCTCGAGCTGCTTGAGCTGCGGGGAAAGGAACACCACCTCGAAGGCCAGCTTCTTGAACACCTTCGACTCCGCCTTGAACACGGGATCGATGGCCAGGCGGAAGCGGTAGCGGTTCGTCGCGCCGCTGAGGAAATTCACATCGTGGACCAGCGTCGTGGCGCGGATGTATTTGCCGATCCGCGAGCCAACGAAAGGGTCGACCTTGCGCTTGCGGATCGACGCGATCAGCTCGCCCAGCGGCGTCCCATCGCCCACGGACTCACCGTGCTTTTCCGCCCAGGCCTCGATCCGCTCGATCCGGAGAAAACCGGCGCGCACGCTGTCGGCCAGGTCGTTCAGCGAGTAGGCGGTGTCGTCCGCCCAGTCCATCACCTGGCACTCGATCGACTTGAACGAATCGCGCTCCCTGCCCGGCGGCAGTTCGGCAGGGAAGTCGTTGCCAGCCATCGCCCAGTCGAGCCACGCGTGCTGGAAATCGTAGAGAAAATGGTGCTCCGGCAGCTTGCCGTCGTCCTTCAGCTCGCTCCACAACGACTTGTATTTCAGCACCGCGTCGAGGAAGGCGCGGGACGGGTCCATCCCGGAGCGCCTGGCGGAGAAGATCCGCTCGGTCAGCAGCCGCAGCGTCTGGGCATTTCCCTCGAAGCCGCCATACGGGGCCATCAGGTGATTCAGGGTCCGCTCGCCGGCGTGACCGAAAGGCGGATGACCGAGGTCGTGCGACAGGCAGGCGGCTTCCACCAGGTCGGGATCGATGAAGAAGTCCTCCTCCAGCAGCCCGCCCGGTGCCTTCAGCCAGTGGCAGATCGAGCGCCCGATCTGGGCGACCTCCAACGAATGGGTCAGCCGCGTCCGGTAAAAGTCATACTCCCCGCTCCAGAAGACCTGCGTCTTGTTCTGCAAACGGCGGAAAGCCGGCGTGTGCAGCACCCGGTCGCGGTCGATCTGGAACGGCGTGCGGAAATCGCCGGTGTCGGCTTTCCCGGAGAATCGCTCGGTATCGAAGGCGCCGTAGAAGCGGTTGGGCATCGCGGCTGTCCCTAGCGGGCGCGGCCCGGCATGGCGAGCGCCAAGGTGGGATGCGAACGAACCGCAAAGTCGCGGAGGTCGCAGAAAAGAACGCAAAGGGAGAAACAGCTGCTGAGTTCGAGCATCTGCCTCATTCAGAAAGGTCACTAAGGTCAATACCGTCAATATCGACACCCCACTCTGCTTCCTCCCGTCTCCGCGTTCCCCTCCGCGGCCTTCGCGCCTCCGCGGTTCGATCCCTCAAAAAGAACAGGAGCATCCTGAGAGATCCCCAATTCCCCGCCCGTTTCCGCCTGAATCCCCCACAGCGACCTCGCCATCCGCCAAATCCCCCGCTTTCATCCCGAAAACCATGAACCGGTCCCCTTTCTTCAAGCGCCTCTTCTTCTGGCTGTCCGGCGCCGGCACCGAGACCCTCGAGCAATGCCCGAACTGGGAGCAGCGCAAATACGTCGCCTTCGGCGCCACCGTGCTGGTGCCCTGCGCCTTTGCCTTCATCGCCTGCGCCTACGCCCTCTCGACGCTCACCGATAATCCCCGCGTCATCTACGGCGTCGCCATGGTCTGGGCCTTCATCATCCTGACCATCGACCGCGCCCTGCTCGCCGGCTACCGGCCCTTCCTCTCGTGGTGGCGGAAGCTGTCGCAGTTCTCGCTGCGCCTGATCGTCGCCGTGCTGATGGGCCTGACCATCGCCCACCCGCTCGTCCTGCTGCTGTTCCGCGACACCATCAACACGGTCATCGAGGAAGAACGCGCCACCGAAATCGCCCAGGAGCGCGGCAAGTTCGCCGTCGCCAAGGAGAACGTCCGCGTCGAAATCGACCAACTGGAGGCCACCATCGCCGCCCAGCGCGAGAAGTGGAACGAGACCTTCCAGGCGAAGTTCATCATCCAGGACAAGGAAGACGCCGACTCCGCCATTCCCGGCCTGACCGCCGAGCAGCAGACCGAACTGAAGGCCGCCACCGACGAGGCAACCGCGCCGTTCCGCACCCGGCTCGAGGTCGTCAACAAGCAGTCCGACGAACTTTCCCCTCAATATGCCAAGCTCCAGACCGAGCTCGGCTTCTGGCAGGCCGAGTTCGAGCGCGAGCTCAACGGCCAGCGCTCCGGACTCCGCGGCGAAGGCCCGCGCGCCCGCTCGATCCGCTCCGACCAGCTCGAACCGCGGCGCGAGGAGTCCAAGCGCCTCGGTGCCCTGCTCGAACACCTCACCGCCGAAAAGGCCACCCTCCAAACCCAGGCCCGCGAGGCCGAGAAAGGCGCCATCGCCACTTTCGAAACCCGACTCGCCGAAATCGAGAACGCCAACAAGGCCGAAGCCGGCCGCGTCGCCACCCTCAAGCGCAAGGTCGAGGAAAACCAGGCCGACACCTTCGTCGTCCAGCAGAACGCCCTGCGCGATACCATCAAGCAGCAGATCGACACCCGCCTCGAGGAACTCGACCGCGCCCAGGACGAGCTCGCCGCCGTCGCCAGCGAGGAGCGCACGCGCATCGACGCCATGATCGCCGAGCCCCGCAAGGACATCCTCACCCAGACCCTCGCCCTCCACGGCCTGTTCCGCGCCGGCAACGAAGGCGGCCAGTTCGCTTTCGCCACCTACGTCATCCTCACCCTGCTCTTCATGCTGGTGGACACCATCCCGCTGATCGTGAAGTTCTTCACCAAGCCCGGCCCCTACGACACCCTGCTCGACCGCGACGAGATCACCTTCGACGGCGAGCACCGTGCCTTCCGCTCCAGCCACGCCCGCTACATGGATACACTGGCCGCCGGGAACCTGATGGGCGTCACCCGCAACAAGCGCCTCGAGAACGCGCTGGTCGATGGCGTCGAGCACAGCCGCGCCGCCCAGGAATTCCTCGACGCGCTGATCCAGATGGAAAAGTCCTTCGCCGAAAAGATGCGCATGGAGCAGGAGGAAGCCTTCCACGCCGGCCCGGAAAAGATCGCCGCGCTCGAAGCGATCAAGAAGCGCTTCTACGAGGACATGCAGCACCGCATGGAAGTCTTCTTCGCGGGGCAACGCGCTTAAGGAGTGTCGACCTGTGGTCGACACTCCCGCGTTGACCACAGGTCAACACTCCTTATCCTCAGACAATGTCCCGGGACTATTTCGACCCATCGAAAGACATCCAGAAGCACGGCGACAAACTCCCCCATTGGCAGCAAGGCGAGGTGATGCAGTTCGTCACCTTCCGCTTGGGCGATGCGATTCCGCGGGAGAAGCTCCAACTATGGATTGAGCAGCGGAAGATCTGGCTAGCGCATCACTCGCAGCCATGGGATCCGGCAACCGAGATGGAGTATCAAAAGGAGTTCATCTGGAAGCTCGAGCGCTGGCTCGACCAAGGCGCTGGATCCTGCCTTCTCCGTGATTCCTCTGCCCGTGACCACCTCGCCGGATCGCTGATGAAATTCCACGGCGATCGAGTGGAGCATCACGCCTGGGTGATCATGCCGAATCACGTGCATCTTCTGTTCACCCCGCACGCACCGCTAGAAAAGCTGATCCAGGCGTGGAAATCGACGTCGGCCCGGCAGATCGGCAAGGGGAGCATCTGGCAGCGGAACTACCGAGACACTCTCATCCGCGATGCCGACCATTTCGAGAATGCCGTCCGCTACATTCGGCGGAATCCGGTAAAGGCGAAGCTCCCCGCCAATGACTTCGCCTTTTGGCAGAGCCCTCGGGCGGAACGCCTGTAAGGAGTGTCGACCTAGGGCGTTTGGCTGGAGGATTCATGGGAACGGCTTGGCTTTCAGGATCAGATCGATGGCCAGCTGCTTTCGATCTTGGTAATCGACGATTAAGGAAGGCAGGTTGTTCTTTTCGTCGAACGGGA
>Ga0247843_1003444_pt1 | contig 26012 bp, 19 predicted proteins | sample LaCruzMarch2017__FD_192420 | JGI IMG/M metagenome (GOLD analysis project Ga0247843, IMG submission 192420) | Freshwater microbial communities from meromictic Lake La Cruz, Castile-La Mancha, Spain - LaCruzMarch2017_8m | ecosystem: Environmental > Aquatic > Freshwater > Lake | place: Spain...
CACTGTAACAGTCGAGGGCATTGTGGACGGCCAAGTGGTTGCCGGCACAGGCAATGACACGATTGATGCCTCCGACACTTCATCGGACAGTTTGATCAATGCCGGCAATGGCGACAACGACGTGGCTATTGGGGAGGGCCACGCTGGCGAGATCGTCACCGGCACTGGCGATGATTTGGTCACCGTTGGTTTTCAGACGGCCAGCGGCAGCGTGATCAACGTGGGCGGCGGTGACAACAAAATCACCATCGACGATGATCATTTTGGCTCGGTCATTGCCGGTGCAGGCAATGATGAGATGACGGTTGGCGACGATCTTGACGAAGGAAGCAGCACCAACCTGGGTGAGGGCGACAACGTTCTCACCGTCAGTGATGACCTCTATGACGCCACTGTTGTCGTCGGTGACGGCGACAACCGCATCGTCATCGGCGGCGAGCTGGATGCGGACGGCGAAATTGTTGTCGGTGAAGATCATGACGGCGTTTACGGCAGCAGCATCACGCTGGGTGACGGGACCAACCGCGTCGATATCCTCGGCATTATGGACGACAGCGACGTCACGTTTGGCGATGGCGATGGCAATGTGCTCAACGTTGGCGACGATGTCGATGCATCAGTGCCTGGCACCATCACTTTCGGCGGTGGTGATGCCAACGAACTGAACATCGGTGGATCGCTGATCGGTGATGCAGTGGTGTTCGGAAATGGCGCGAGCAACAGCGTCACCATCGGTGGCGATGTCACGGACGGCGCTAGCATCCAGCTTGGCAATGGCGGCAACACCATCGACATCGAGGGTAATACCCGCTATTCCAGCATCACTCTTGGCACCGGCAGCGATACGCTGACGGCCGACAGTGGCATATTCACCTCCACCGTCAACATGGGCGGCGGTGCGGATACGCTGAACCTTGGTAATGGCAATGAAGATGTTGGCGTCGGATACTGGTTCCCCGATGACGCCGAGAAGTCCGTCATCGACATGGGGTCGGGCAATGACGTCGTGAACATCCGGTCCGACGGCGGCAATCTTGACGACGCTTTCGGCTATATCTACTCCGGCGGCTTCGTGCAGGGCGGCATTGGCACCGACAAGATGGTGTTCACCGCCGAGACTAGCGCCCGCCTGATCGGCCGTGACATCAACCAACTCGTCACCGTGGATTACAGCGAAGTATTGTTCGAGTTGGGCCAAGTTATCACGGTTACCTTCGCGCGCGGAGATGAAACGTTCGAGGTTGACTACACGGTTGTTCAAGGCGACTTCACCCAGGGCCCCGAGGGCTTGGCCGAGAAGGTGGCTGAAAGCATTGCCGACCAGCTCAATGACGATGACGCATTTGATGCGCTGTTCACGGCCACGGCCGTAGATGGTGTGGTCACCATCGAGAGCGACGAGCCGCTGGAGGATTTTGTCCTCGGCAGCAGCGTGGGCGACGTTGAGGTGGTGCAGCTTTCCGACGCGGAAATCACCAGCGTCGAGACACTCGATTTGGTGGCAGTCAACAGCGACGGTGATGATGACATCACCATTAATGCCGATTTTGAACTGATTGAGGGCACCAACACCGTAAACCTGATCAGTCAGGTTGAGCGCATTGAGGCCGTTGATGACGAGGGCCTGAATGGCGAATACACCGTGTTCGGTGAAGATGGCCCGACCACCTTCGAATTGGATGAACTGAATGGCGGCGAGGCCATAACGGTGAGCGGCCACGAGACCAGCGCCACGGGCAACAGCCAGGTGTCGCGCATCTTTGTCGACACCGACAATGACGATCACGTGGTGGGTGATACGCTCAGCGTGACCATCAATGACGTCACCGTCAATTATGTCGTTACGGCGGCTGATCTGAATGCAGCAACCGGCCTGGCGGATGCGAACAAGATCGCCGCCAGCCTTGCTACGGCCATTACGGCTGCCGCCACGGCTGCCGGCCTGTCGGTTTCGGTTGACGCCGGAGTTCCCACAAGCGGCCCAGAGGTTCCGCGGATCACCCTGATCGGCCAGCCTGGCGTTAGCTTCGATCTAGAAGTTGAGCACACGCGCTTTGGGGCGTCAATAATCGACAGCCTGACTGAAGAAGATCAAAACACCTTCAACATCGCTGACAAAATGGGCGACCTGCGTGTCGGCGACGTGATCACCATCACCGTTGGTGATGATGAGGCAACCTACACGGTCACCGCGGAGGATTGCGAGCGCCTGGAAGCCGATGCCATCGTCGCGTCCTTTAAGGCCGCCGAGATTGGCCTTGACGGTGACTGGGGCGTGCTGACCAGCGAGGATGATGCCACGCTGACGGTGACGCGCGTGATCGACCTTGTGGAAGAAGAGCGCGATGGTGATCAGACTACGTCTGTACTCGTGCAGGCGGCGAGCGACACCGACGACGGCGATGCCGACGTCGTCATCGCAGCCACGCTGGCGGATGACGCTACCGACACGACAATGGATCTGACCGTCGACGGAGAGGGTGACTTCGATCTGGCCATCTTGGGCGGGGAAGATGCGGGCTTCAACGACCTGGAGTTGACCCTTGGGGACAGCCATGATCACACCATTGACACCGGCGGGATTGGTCGCGGTGAGGTCAGTCCGATCATCCAGATTTTCTTGGGGCTGGTTCAGGAAGAGGATGTTGGCTTCGTTCCGGAAGCTTTGGATCTTACCTTCCTTGACGGCACCATTATCCGGATCACAGATGCAGGCACAGACAGCGGGTTCTTTGGTATCGGTGGCGAAGACAGCACGTTCGAGATCTCGACAGATAATGGGTTGACGTTTGAACCTTCAACTTCCGAGGAGTTGAGCGGTTTCGACGAGCTCGACATCGAAGCGCTAACCTTTTACTCCGGTGAGCCCGGCTCGGTCGGCGTGGACGAGTTCGTCGTCGGCTCGAGCGACGTGACTTTCGGCAACTTCCGCGACAGCATTACGGTAAGTGACGAGAGTGGCGTGAACACCACCGGCTCCGATATCGTGCTGGAAAATGTTCTGGCGCACACGGTGACGTCGACCTCCAAGGCCAACATCACCATTGATCAGTACGCCACACGTGACGGCGGCGGGTTCTTCTTTGGCGGCGAGGACCAGCTGGAGGGCGATGACATTACCGTCACCACCGGCACTGGCGATGATCACCTGATCACGCTGGCGCAGTCGGCCCTCACGGACGGCAGCTCCATCGACTTGGGCTCTGGCGTCAACACGCTCAGCCTAGGCTTCGGCAGTGGTGTGACGGTGGGTGATGGTGTGAGCCTAGACTTCGGGTCGATTGACTATTCTGGCGGCCTCGCTGTGTTCGAACTGTTGAACGATTTGGACGACGCGGGCGACAAGGAACTCGTCATGCCGGGCGGCGTTGATGATGTTAAAGAGCTGAAGGTTCAAGACTTCAATCTTGTAGGCGGCCTTACAATCATTGGCGCTGACAACGATTTCACCATCAGCTCGACCGATGATTTCGAGGTGTTCGGCGCGCTGACCATTCAGAACGCGGCGGGTGTAGACATCACTGGCGATTTGCTGGTGCAATCCGACGATCAAATCCATATCGAGATCGGCAACGCCCGCCTGGCCTCCATCACAGCACATGCTGATGACGATAACGAGGTGCATATCGACGGCAACGACGGTGGCGATTTCATTGTTGGCGATGTGTTGCTGAGCAGCGCCACCGACGATGCGGATTTTGAAATCAACGAAAACACTGATACTAGTGTGTTCCTTGGAGATTTGACCGTCACTGGCGAAGACGCTGATCTTGAAATCAACGACAACGCCGAACTGACCGCGACGTTTGGAGATGTGGTTCTGCTTGGCGGTCTTGATGCGGATGTGTTTATTGAAGGCAATGAGGACAGCAGCATTACCTTGGGCAGCGTTTCGGTGACCACGGATGATGCAAACAGCTCAAGCGCTGTGGAGTTTATCGATAACACCGGCACTGTTCTCGAGATGGGCCCGTTGACCATGGACGTCACCGGGGGATCACGAGACGCCGATCTGCAAATTGGTGAAGCGAGTGCCGATGATGACTTTGGAGGCAACGACGGTTCGTCTGTCACCATCGACGGCCCGATCTCCATGTTTGCGAATGACGATATCGACCTGGACGTCAGTGGTAACGATGCCACCAGCGTCAGCCTGGCGGATGGCTCGGTCATCACGCTGGAGACGTGCGGCGGAGACGGCGACATCGACGTTGAACTGAACCGCAACGAGAACAACCACCAGCCACTTGGACCCGATCCTCTCTCGGATGAATTCATCTTGGATTATGCGGTGACGCTGGGTGACATGGTGATGGATGCCGGTCGGCGAATCGAACTCGATATCATCGGCAACGATGACAACACCTACTTCGGTGAGTTGTCGGTGACGGTTGGCGACGTGGACATGTTCGCACACGGCTATAATGAGCTGAGCATCCTCGATAACAATTCCGTGACCGTCGAGATCGGCGAGATGGATTTGCGGGCGGAGAGCTATGTTGAGCTGATTATCGACGACAATGACGGCCGGATCTATGACAACACCCTGGCAAACCCGAACCGTGAGGAGCCAGACTATGCCTCGGTCACCATTGGTGACATCACCTCGGTGTCCGATGGCCTGACCTACTTTGGGATCGGCGACAATGACCTGGCTCAAATCACCGTTGGCAATGTGTCGCTGACGGCTGGTGAAGATGCCGGTATCGAAATCGTCAGCAATACCGACATTGGTATCGGTGAAGAACGGGATGCCGCGCAGACGGAAGTCACTCTGGGTGACGTCACGATTGACGCTCAGGGCCTGGCTGGGCTTAGCGTTGGTCTGCACTTCAGCGGATATGGCGGTTTCTTCGGTGTCAGTGGCCCATTGGAAGGCGGCAACACTAATGCCATCATCGAATTGGGCGACGTGTCTCTGACCGGTTCGGGCGAGGATGCTGCCACTGATCTCGTTATCGCCAACAACCGTGGTGATTTGGGTCACGGCTCGGTTGAAGTGGGCTTAGTCGAAATGACTTCGGAAGGCGACGCCCAGTTCTTCGTCTACAACAACATCCTGACTGGTGTTAGCGGGGCTGACGCGCATGATATGACCGTCGGTAACGTTACTATGTCGGCTGACCAGGATGCAAACCTCGCCATCTCTGACAATGGCCTGCAGGAGTTCGTTGACGAGGCTGATCGGGTCCTCACCACGATTGAGTTCGGTGACATCTCATTGAGTGCCGGCCTTGACGACGTCGGAACTACCGACAACGCTCAGGTGGATATCGAAGGTAATGATAATATCGACCTCGAAGCCGGCGGCGTGACCCTTTCGGGCAACAACACGGGGCTTTTCGTTAACGACAACTTCTACACGGATGCCCTGCTGGGTGATGTCGATCTGACCTCCACCGAGGCAGGCACGTATGTCGCGGATGTGACCGTGAACGGCAACCGATCTTCTGTCATCGAGATGGGCACTGTCACAATTGACAGCGAAAACGATGCCCTAATCGAAGTGGTCGATAACTTTGCCCACTTTGAGGGTGAGGATGACACTGAAGTAACCCTTGGCAGCGTGGATGTGCAAGCCGACGAGGGCGCCGAGTTCTTCGTGTTGGGCAACAGCGACACCAGTGTCACCATCGGCATGGATGCCGTGACTGCTGGCGAGCGTGGCACTATAACGATCGCAGCGGCCTATATCGGTGCGTATGGCGAGGAGCCTAATGGCTTCGCGGTGGTTGCTGGTGAGGATACGGACGTTGTCCTTGGCGATGTCGAGTTGACGGCAAGTGGCTCTGGCACCGAAAGCGATGTCGATGTCTTAATCGGGGCCGTCAATGACTTCGGCGAAGACAGCAGCATCGACATGGGTGACCTGACGGTCAACGCCGATGGCGACGGATATGTCACACTCTTCGGTGAAGACGGCAATCTGACTGCTGGTGATATCGTCATCAACGTCGGCTTGGATGTGACTGTCAACTCCGATCTGTACTTCCGCGTGGACGACATGGATGGCAATGCCGACAATTCGGAGGCGCCTAAAACGCAGACGATCACGCTCTCGGCCTCGTCGGGCGGTGCGGCAGTTGGCACGGTCCACGCCGTGGTGAGCGATGCCGTTGACTTGTCGGCCCTGACCATCTTCGGCACCAATGCCGAGGTGTATCTGACCGGCGACATTGGCACGGACACTGCCGGTACCACCGCCTTCTCGCTCGACCTGAGCGGCCTTGACGGTGAATTTGACGCCGAGGCGATTGATTATAATCCGCTCGGACAAAGTGTCTCAGATCAGGCAGGGCAGGACGACGGCACTTATGTCGAAACCTGGGACGCTGACTTCGGCACCGACAACGTTCGCGTCATCATCGGTGCGGGTGACATGATCTACAACGCCGCGCACTCGTCATGGTTCACGGGCGTTGAAGATACTTTCCCCGCCAACGACTGGGGCTCGCCGTTTACTGACGATGAAGATGGCTGGTACTCGCTTGGTACGGGCGGCGACTTCGAGCCGACTGCCATGGTGCAGACGATCGATTTGGCTGGCACCAACAATTGGACTGCAGGCGATACGCTGACTATTGACTACAACAACGAGACCTACACCTTCACTGTTGGCGCAGGCGGTAATAATTTGATTACCACTGGTACTGGCAATGCTGGCACCGACGCGTTCTTCGACGACACTGGTCTGACTATTGCGTTGGGCGAGGACGACGGCTTTACCATCACCGGCACGCCGGATGGGGCCGAGTTCGATGCCATCTCGGAGTACTCGGCGTTGTTTGGCAGTACGGAGGTTTTCGACGGCTCAAGCAGCATCGTTGAGGAAGATCCGGCGGAAGACAACTTTGGCCAGGAGGCCAAGGAAGCCTTCACATTCACCGGTGACACGGTTGGTGAGATCGTTATCGGCGGCTTCAACCCAGGCGAGTGGGGCGCAGTAAATCCGAACAACGACCGTCCGACAGATCGTCTGGACTTCAGCCAGTTTGACTGGAACGGCGCCGCCGCCGGCAATGGTGTGGCTGACCTCAACGACTTCGAAATTGAGATTGACGACGGTGACGGTTACTTCAAGGATGTGGTTATCACGTACATCGGAGAAGAAGATGTTGAATTCGGTGAGATCCGCTTGGTGGGTGCCGGTGAGTTCGACAATGCAGTCGAACTGGTAGCCGACAGCTTCGTCTTCGGCTGATGACAGTGCGGGGGTGGTGGTGACGGCACCCCCGAACACATTTTGACACGGGGGGGCATGCGCCCCCCCGTTTTTTTATCTGGAGTTTAAAATGTACCAACGGCTCGTTGCGCTGGATGCGGCTAGGCACGCCAAACTAGGCGTCGTCCCCCTGACAAATTATGGCTTCGCTAAGGCAACGCTCTCGATGCCAGTAGTTATCAGTGAAATTGCCGACATCGCACGGGAATACCCCATCGTGTTCCCAACACAGGGGAATATGCCGGTGGCGCTGATGGGTGTCGAAGCGGGCAGCAATGCCTATGTGGGTCCTGAGGGCGATTGGCGTGCTGTTTATGTGCCGGCGTATATGCGCGTCTACCCCTTTGCCGCCGTCAGGGTTCCCGCGTCGCCAGAAGGCGAGGCTGCAGAGCCACGTATTGTTGTCTCAATCGATGAGGCGTCGCGCCTCGTGCAAGAAGGCGAGGGTGAGGCAATATTTGATGATGAAGGCCAATTGGCGGGTCCGGCAGCCACGGCAGTGGCCCTGCTAAGGCGTTTACGTGCCGCAAGCCTCCGCACAGAGGCGTTGGTGCAGGCGATTGATACAGCAGGCCTGTTATTAGAGCAGCCGATCCGCATCCGCGCCGAAGGGCGGCGGGACAGGGAAATTACGGGCATTCGCGTGCTAAACGAACGTGCCCTCAACGCACTGCCCGCCAAGAAGTTCGAGGCGCTTCGAAAGGCAGGCGCCTTGCCCCTGATCTACGCTGCCCTGCTGTCGTGGGCCAATTTCAGCCAAGGCCCTATCGGAAAGTCGCATCCGCTAGTCGGGGGAGCGGGCGGGGCAGACGCCTAGAGAAGCTACCGAGGGGGGGAACTCGGTCAGGCAGCTGCGTTGAATAGAGCAAGATCGGCCGAACATACTGAGCCAACGCTGGTGGGTACGAGTGTCAGCTCTACGCCGATCCTGATCGCCTAGTCTTCACCAACGAGACCTTGGCCAGCATGAAGTCTCTAACTAGAGTTGGGTCAGGAAAAGCAAGGCCCTCTGCTTTACCGCTATTTACAAAAACGGGCACCGGATATATAGAACCGCGAGTTCCAATCTCTGGCGTCACATTGGCACGCTATGGCCCCCACAAGTTGCATTTGCCAGATGGATGATAAGTAATGAAGCTTGGTAGTTTAAAAAATGTCGCGCGCGGCGCCATCTTTCATCGCGGTTATGTGCGTGGTGGGGATTATCGGGTGCGCAGGCAGTCTAAGCGAATTGCCGTGGCAATTGTTATCCTCGCAGCTGGATTTTGTGTTACGAAACCAGCTTATGCCCTCACAGAGGAGCAGGCACAATACGGCCCTCCGAACCCCTTCAAGGCGCAAGCGATTGCCGCCAACAGTCAGGCGCCGGGCGCGCCGCCGACAATACCTGCCGCCCTTCACGAAATTGCCGTTATCGCCACTGCGCAGCATCCCCAGATTAAGGTTGCACTATCCCAAGTGCGTGCGTCTGGTTATGATGTAAAGGGTTCGAAATGGCTGCGATTTCCAAGCGTGAGCGTGGAAGCGCTCGCCACCTCTCGGGGGAGCGTCAATGCCGACCAGAATGGTACTGTCCTCAATTTGGCGATTGAACAGCCGATCTGGTCAGGTGGGCGCATTCTTGCTGCCATTGGTCGTGCCAAGGCCCAGTTGCAGGTTCAGGAGCGGGCGCTGGATGAAGCGGCTCGCGACCTAACGCTGCGCGCCATCCAGGCTTATTTTGACGTGGCCCAGGCAGCTTTGCGTATCGAGGTGCTGGGGCGCGCCTTGGCGCAGAACAGAGAGTTTTTGGGGACGATTTCGCGACGTGTCGAGCAGCAGATCAGCCCACAGTCCGATCTTTCCCTGGCGGGCGCGCGCGCGGCGCAGACAGAACAGCAGCTGGCTCTGGCCCTTGCCCAGCGGCGCAGTGGCCTCAACACACTTTACGAACTGACTGGCAATCCCAGCTTTGACCTTGGCTATGTCGAGCGTTATGACCCTGCGCTACATCATCCCGACCTAGATGGGGCCGTCGACCTGGCGCTCGCCTGTGATCCCAAGTCAGCACGCTTAGGTGCGTTGGTCATTGTAGCCGATGCCGACCAGAGGGCGGCAAAGGCGGCGCTACTGCCGCAGCTTCTTGCACAGGGGTCGAGCAACGAGATACTTGGAGAGCGTTTCGGTGTTGTGCTTCGTGCACAGTCCGGTAACGGGCTGTCACAGGCTGCTGCGGCACAGGGTGCAAGGGAACGATCGCTTGCTGCGGAGGAAGGCGTCGCCGCTGCGCAGCGCGAGCTGCGCGAGGCACTTCGGCTTGATTTTGTCAACAATGCAGCTGCGCGTGAGCGCCTTGTGAGTGCCGGAACTGCGGCTGACAGTGCGTCTGACGTCGCTGGCTCTTACCGTCGCCAGTTCATTGCAGGCAAGCGCACTTGGCTGGATGTGATGAATGCCCTGCAGGAAGCAACGAGTTCCCAGTTGGCGGTTATCGACCTCGAGGTCACCGCGCAGTTGACCAGCGCCCGCATCGCCTTGCGCACATGCGCCTGGCAGCCACGCGCACCTCTTTACGACATGGATCCCCGCAATGTTAACAAATGAACCCGTCTTCACGACGGTTGAGCGTTTTGCCCGGTTGAAGGGAGCGGCACTCGCACCGAACTGGAGCGCCGAACTGGAACCCCTTGATCCGACGGACCTCCAGTCGCTTGAGCGGATGACGGCGACGCTGGGTTGGCCCGAGCCATTGGCTCTAGTTGATCGTCCACGACCAGACCAGTTCCCGCTGCTTGTCTGGTCCCCCGAGCAGGGGCTGATGATTGCCACGCAGTGGCGAAGAGAAGATGTGTTGCAACTGCATGGCGGCAAAGTGACCGAGTTGCCATGGACAAGCTCCCTCGTTTTCTTCGATGTGATATTCCCCGATCCATTGCAGGGCAATCAGCCGATACATGCAATCGACATATTTCGTCGCGCCATAAAGCGCCGCAAAAGCGTGCTGTTGGCTGCCGCACTGGCGACAATCGTCGCGAACATCCTGACGCTGGCGACCTCGCTCTATTCAATGCAACTGTTTGACCGAGTTATCCCCCTCGGCAGCTTCTCCACGCTTTGGGTACTAACGGTCGGCGTGCTGATTGCACTGGCGATTGACTGGGCGCTTCGAAGCACCCGGGCGCTGCTGATCGAGCGCGAGGCGGGCAACATCGACGCAGAGGTGTCCGAGTATTTCTTTGCCCGAGCACAGTCGGTCAGACTAGACGAGCGGCCGCCAGGTGTGGGCACGATGGCAGCCCAATTGCGTGGGCTTGAACAGGTGCGTAGCCTTATGTCCTCCGCATCCATTTTTGTTATGGCTGACCTGCCCTTTGCACTCTTCTTCGTCATTGTGGTCTTCTGGCTGGGCGGGGTCGTCGCCTTGGTTCCCATCATCGCTCTCCCGCTTGCGTTGTCGATCGCCTTCCTGATCGGGCGCTCCTTGCGCATAGCCACCGAACGCGCCCAAGTTAGCGCGATGCGAAAGAATGGAATGCTAGTGGAATCGCTGGACGCGGTTGAAACCATCAAGGCCACGCGTGGTGGGTGGTTCATGCTTGCCCGCTGGAACCGGCTGGTGCATGAAATTCACCATCATGAAGATCCGATAAAGCGAACCTCGGCCATCACCACAACGGTGTTCTCGACACTGCAGCAGATTGCCTATGTCTGCCTCATGGCGGTCGGCGCCGTTGAAGTGTCGCAGGGACGCTTGACCGCCGGTGGTCTGCTCGCCTGCTCAATCATTGGCGGCCGCATCAATGGGCCGCTTCTCGCAATGCTGCCCAATCTAATCGTTCAATGGGGCTATGCACGCTCGTCACTCAAGGCACTAGATGCGATCATTGCCTTGCCGGTTGACACGTCCACCGAAAAGGGCGCGTTGCGCCCCGCCACGCTGGTAGGGCCTCTGCTGTTGGAAAATGTTCATTTTGCCTATCCCGGCGCTCGGGAAGGGCTAGACATCGAACGCCTCGAAATCCGCGCCGGAGAACGTGTAGCCATTATTGGCGGTATAGGCTCCGGCAAATCCACGCTCCTCAGGCTTATGGCTGGTCTCTACCCGCCCCAGCAAGGCTTGGTCCGTTTGGCGGGACTGGATGTGGCGCAGGTTGCGGATGATATCCTGCGCGACCACGTGGGCTATTTGCCGCAGGATTACCGTCTAGTACACGGATCGTTGCGCGAAAATCTAACAATGGGCCTGCCCAATGTTTCCGATACGGAATTGCTGGACGTCGCCAAGGTTACGGGATTGGCCGCAATGATTGCGGCTCATCCTAAGGGGCTTGACATTAGCATATCCGAAGGTGGTCGCGGCCTTTCAGGCGGGCAGCGCGGTCTAGTGGGGATGACACGCCTTGTATTGAGCAAGCCAAGGCTCTGGCTGCTCGATGAACCAACAGCAAATTTTGATCAGGCCACCGAAGGCATGGCCATGTCCGCCGTCGCGCGTCAGCTTGGTCCAAGTGACACGCTTGTGCTAGTCACGCACCGCATGCATTTACTGGCCGGGGTAGAGCGCGTAATCGTGCTGGCGCAAGGCAAGATTGTCATGGACGGACCTGCTGGCGAAGTGATAACCCGTCTTAAACCCAAACGCCCCGCGCCCCAGGTCATTAAGACCTCGGTTCGGGCGGAGTGAAGTAACATGACATTCAAGCAGCGCCTTAAGTCCATTGGCCTCGGCGGATTTATAATCCTTATCTCGGCAACCGCAGTCGGGAGTTTCTTGACCTGGGCAAACTGGGCCGAGCTTGACCAGATCACTCGCGCCACCGGCAAGGTGATACCGATCGGCAAGGTTCAGGTAATCCAGAGTGTTGACGGCGGCGTCATCGAGGAAATTCTCGTCCGCGAAGGTGATGTCGTCCAGAAGGGTCAGCTGCTCGTCTTGATAGACCGGGCGAAAGTGCAGGCCGCTGTCGACGAAAGTCGCGCCAAGGTCGCTGCATTCAAGAGCATCATGGCGCGCATCAAGGCAGAACTCTATAATCAGCCGCTGCAATTCCCGACCGAGGTGAAGGCCTATCCAGATTTCATAGCCAACCAGACAGCCCTCTACCAGAGCCGACGGCAAACCATTTCCGCAGAAATTGAAGCCTTGAAGTCCGTCCGCAATCTTATGCAGGAGGAACTGGAACTCAACCAGCCGCTGGTTGCCAGCGGTGACGTTGCGAGGGCCGAAGTGATCCGCATGCAGCGCGGAATAGCCGACATAGTGGGCCAGATGGTCAATCGGCGTTCAAAGTATCAGCAGGACCTGCAGACGGAGTTTGCCAAAGTTGAGGAGGAGCTGTTCAGTGCCGAGCAGACACTGGCCCAGCGGGAGGAAGCCCTTACAGCAACACGAGTATTGTCACCCACCACCGGTATCGTCAAGAATGTCCGCTTCACGACGGTTGGCGCAGTGCTGCGGCCAAGCGATGAAGTGATGCAGATCGTGCCGACAGGCGAGCGGTTGATCGTGGAGGCGCAGGTCTCGCCGCGTGACATCGCCTTCATTCGTCAGGGCCAGACGGCGTCGGTGAAGTTCGACACCTATGACAGCGCCATTTATGGGGCAGGGGCAGGCATCGTATCCTATGTCAGCCCGGATACGTTATCTGAGCAGAGTGAGGATGGCCAGACCACGAACTATTATCGGATCAACCTCACTGTCGATATCAAGCCGATGCGCCCGAAGCGGTTGGGAGAGAAAATCATGATACAGCCTGGCATGACCGTCATGGCTGAGATCAAGACTGGCGAAAACACGGTCCTGGGCTATCTGACCAAGCCCATACTGAAGACCGTTTCGCAGTCCATGGGCGAACGCTGAGGCGTAACCGGCAGGCCGCGCGGGACGGAGGTGACGAACCAACTCGGCGGGCGCCTTGTCCGCTGCCTTAACAGCCCAATCTTCATCACCGAGCCAAAGACATTCCACACGTGGCATTCCCGCGTCACATTTGGTTGCGATTTGACAGACCATGGCGGGGGTAGTATCCGGTGCCATCTGTCAAGAGAGTTGACCAGCAACTATCAACCTTAACGTTTGACCTGCTCCCGTTAAATTGGTCCATTTTTGTGTGAAAAATCTCGGTTAGGTTTGGCAGGTGTCAGCCAGGAGATTTTGGCATGAAGCAGAGTAGGTTCAGCGAACAGCAGATAGCGTTCATATTGAAGCAGGCAGAGGATGGAACGACGGTCGAGGAAGTCTGTCGCAAGGCCGGCATATCGATCCAGACTTACTATCGATGGCGCAGTAAATATGGCGGATTGATGCCATCGGAGATGAAACGGCTAAAGCAGCTTGAGGAAGAAAATGTTCGGCTCAAGCGATTGGTGGCGAACCTCAGTCTGGACAAGGAGATGCTGCAGGATGTCATCAAACGAAAGCTGTAAGGCCTGATCGGGCCCGTGAACTGGTCGGCTATTTGCAGTCCAGTTACGGGGTCAGTGAGCGGCGGGCCTGTGATGCGTTCCCTTCAAGCAGGGCAAGCATCCGTTACAAGTCCCGCCGTCCCTATCAGGCCAGTCTTCAAATGCGGATCAAGGAGCTTGCGACAACCAGGGTGAGATACGGGTATCGCCGTATTCATGTCCTTTTGGTGCGCGAAGGTTGGGCTCTCAACCATAAGCGTACCCGGGGGATTTACCGGGAGTTGGGCCTGCAGCTGCGCAACAAGACGCCGAGGCGAAAAGTGAAAGCAAAACTGTGCGAGGACCGGGTACAGGCAACTGCACCCAATGAATGCTGGTCAATGGACTATCTGTCCGATCAACTTTTTGATGGCCGCAAGATCCGGGTGTTGGCGATTATCGATAACTTCACCCGGCTATCGCCTGCGCTGGATGTTCGGCACAGTTCAAGGGGAGTGATGTTGTTGATACGCTGGAGCGCATAGCAGCGGTTTATGGTCGCCCAAGGCGCGTGCGGGTGGACAATGGCCCGGAATTTATATCCAAGGATCTGGACCTGTGGGCTTATCAGCATGATGTGATACTTGACTTCAGTAGGCCCGGTAAGCCTACGGATAACGCCTATGTCGAATCATATAATGGCCGCGTCCGGGCGGAATGCCTGAACGCAAACTGGTTCTTGGGTCTGGCAGATGCGCAGGCTAAATGTGAGGCGTGGCGGAGAGATTATAACGAAGTCCGACCGCACAGCTCCCTTGGCAACCAAACCCCAATGGAGCGCGCTTTTGCATCAGGGCAGGCATGCCTGCCCTGATGCAAAAAGAGCCGGTCTTTCTCATAAAGGTCGGACCAAAAAAGGGGCCAGGCTCAAGGCAATCATGCACTAACAATCAAACCGGACCACTCAATGGGGGCCGGTCAGTCTCATAAGCGCATTTTTGTTGGACTTTGGACCCTGGATCAAGTCCGAGTGACGGGAACAAAATAGGTTTCGGTGAACGCATCTTGGTATTATCGATCTGGCAAGGTGCTAGTGAGCATAGCAACAATTTTTTGTCGCTCCTCTAAGGAAATATCATCCTCAAATTCTATTTTGTTAAAATATTGCGTCGGACTGCCATGTTTAAGTAAATAATGAGGGGGCACTCGCACAGAAATATTTTCAACCGATTTGTTAAATGCGTTGAAATAATAATTTTCAGATTTTTTCGAAACCACCAGAATAATTTCAGGGCAACTATCAGGAAGTTTATTCAACAGGTCATGAAAAAGGTGCGGATAAGTTTCAAGATCACCTAACTGCGGCTGACTATTTACTTCACAGATAAATGTGTCACTTTCCTGCAATGAGACTGCCGCATCTTGTGAGATGAGATCAATAGCAGCTACTTGTAACCGCAATGTACGGGCAGCTTGTATGCATAAATCTGCTATTTCGGGGTGAAGAAAAGAGAGAAAGTTCTGCGACGACCCACCACGGCTTTCGTTTGAAGTTACGGCCAATACTATTTCTTCACCCAACGAGGGAGAAAAGTCAAAATCCAAGCCTAACTTTTGCAAATTTAGTGCTGTCGTGTAATCTTTTGGTATTGGCTTAATTGACGAATTTATAGAGTTTCGTTCTGGTTTTGCATTTTCAATATCAATGAGTTCGCTAATGGACGAATGCCCATCACCTATTATAGATGGTGGATTAGTCTTCCATGCATCCATAACCTTTCCATGATGCAAATGAACTCGGTAAGTGAGACCCTTGACGAACTTTTCGATGATAAGGTTGTTGAAATCAGAAGAGGCTTTCTCAAAGCACTCCTTTAGTTCAGAAACATCAATGATGTTTGCAAAAACTCCCCGACCTTGCTCTTCAGCTTCAGGCTTAAGCACTACCGGGTAACCAATATTTTCGGCATAGCGTATTGCATCATCAACGGTGCGCACACGTGCTTGTTCAGCAACAGGAAAGCCCGACATTTTTAACAGACGGTTGGTATCCACCTTACTCTTTGCCAATCTTACGCCAATGGCACTTTCTTCATCTGTTACTGAACTATTAAAGATCCTTGAACCAATTCCATATCCAAAGATGATGTATTGTTGGTTGAATATCTTGAAAGGGATTTTGCGTTCTGCCGCCGCCGCGATGAAGCTACCTGCATTCGTTCCTGCGGGCAAAAATACTCGTGCTTTCCGCTTATGATTTTCCAGAAAGTCGACTGCCTGTTCCCTCAAATCGGCTTTATCCGTCATTTCCAGCAGAGACTTTATTAAATTTATATTAAATCTGCACATTTCTGTAGATAGCGTCGGCAGAGCAAAACAGAGCGAATTTTCTTCTTGAAGCACACGAATCGGCGTAAATCTCTGATCCCCACAATAATGGTTCAGCGTATCCAGAATTGTGACAAAAAGTGCGAGCGGTGAAGCTGGTTCGACTGCCACATCGCTATCGAAGAATCTGTTATGGTCATAAAACTCAGGTAATAATTCAAGTAAATTTTCTAATTTTTCAAAAACATTTTTAAAATTTACAAAAACGTCTCTGAATATTAAAATAAAGGATGGCTGAATAGCGCCGTATGCGTAACCCTCTATTTTTTTTATATCTACTTTCATAAATAAACCTCAGTTTTTTCTTTTTCTTTAATTTCATTAAAAATGGAATTATTTTCTACATATCGGAATTTTATTAAATAATTCTAAAACTGAGATGGTCACATTTTTTCGCCAGCCGGAATCTTCATAAGACTGACGTCGACTTGGTTGAGTGCTGATACCGTATTGGAAGTCTTCATCGAACACTTTTCTCTCAATTTCGGTCATTTGAGACACACGCTTACCCGCAAATGACGCTCTGATTGCCTGTCTTTCCTCCTCAGTCATAAAAATCACCTAGATTGAGCCCGTGTTGCTTACAACTCATCTTCGCTTCGGATCAGCTCGATGACTTTCATCTTAGCCTCGCTGTTGCCATCGGTATACCGCTGCGTGACAGCCAGCGGTGAATGCCCAGCCAGCATCTGAACATCTCGCAATGACCCGCCAGCTGTGCTTATCTTGCGGGCGGCTTTGGTGATGAGTGCGCGCCGCTCGGAATGCGACGAGAAACCCAGCAAACCGATAGCCTTACACCACGATGCAAACACGTTCACGATAGATTTCGGGGTGGCTTTCTCCGAGCGTTCAGTCGTAATCATATGGGGTGAAGATTTATTAAACCTGACAGGCTCTCGCGGTAGCGCCGATGGTTGTAATGCCCGACGAACGCTTCGATCTGCTGCTCAAGGTCGCCGAGCAGGAAGTAGTTTTCGAGTAGGATGCGGTTCTTCAGGGTCTGGTGCCAGCGTTCGATCTTGCCCTGGGTTTGCGGATGCAGGTCACCGCTGCCGCATGCTACTTCCTCATCTCGTCGACGATCAAGAATCGTTCGTTGCAAAATATCGGTAAAAGCTGCACTATTTATCCCCGAGAGCAGTTGCGCCAACTTATACCGACAAAACGTAAGGTCCCGCGGCGCCTTGCAGCACTGCGCGCGCTCAAGTGCCCAAGACAATCTTGTCCTGTGTTTTGGTGTCAAAGTCGCTTGCGTCATGCCGTTCATGCAACTGGCTGGCGGGGTCACCCATGACGCGGTTGACCATGCGTCCACGCTTGACGGCGGGCCGCTCGGCGATTTGATCGGTCCAGCGAATGACATTTTTATATTCATGCACTGAAAGGAACGCGCCTGCGTTGTAAATCAATCCTTTGACCAGCGCGCCATACCAAGGCCAAATCGCCATATCTGCAATGGTGTAAGCGTCACCCGCCATATATTTCCGCTCTGCCAAATTGCGGTCGAGAACGTCCAATTGCCGTTTTACCTCCATGGCAAAACGGTCAATGGCATATTCGATCTTAACCGGCGCATATGCATAAAAATGACCAAAACCGCCGCCCAGATAAGGACCACTGCCCATTTGCCACATCAGCCAGTTGATAGTCTCGGTCCGCGCGTGATGTTCGGTCGGGAGGAACGCACCGAATTTCTCCGCCAGATACAAAAGGATCGCGCCCGATTCGAAAACGCGCGTTGGCGTTGGCGTTGAATGATCGAACAAAGCGGGGATTTTGGAATTGGGGTTGGCATCGACAAAGCCACTTGAAAACTGGTCGCCGTCGCGAATGTTGACCAGCCACGCATCATATTCTGCACCTTGATGGCCAAGCGCCAGTAACTCCTCAAGCATTACGGTGACCTTCACGCCATTGGGCGTGGCCAGCGAGTATAGCTGCATCGGGTGTTTGCCAACCGGGCGCTCCTTGTCATGGGTTGCGCCTGCAATTGGCCGGTTGATATTCGCGAACTGCCCGCCATTTTCGGTATTCCATTCCCAGACGTCGGCGGGGGTGTATTCGGAAAATGTCTGGGTCATGCGGGTTCCTCAAATATTCAGGTGTTGGTGCGATGTAGCGCTACGCGCGCGTTACGCCGAGGTTTGGGACGGCGCGCACACATTTTCAAGTTGACGCGAACGTAAGGCCCGGCTTTAATTGGGTAATTACGAAATGGGAGCGTCAATATGTCCGCCACATTAGAGATCAACAACGACATCGCCTTGATCCGCATGGACGACGGCAAGGCGAATGCGATCAACTTCGACATGTTGGCGTCTTTGAACGCCGCGCTCGACACTGCCGAGGCCGAAGCAAAAGCCATTGTCCTGACCGGACGTGAAGGGCGGTTTTCGGGCGGGTTCGACCTGAACGCCTTTGCCAGCCTTGGCTCTGATGTTTATAAGTTGCTGGATGCGGGCGCGGAACTGGTGCTGCGCCTATATGGCGGACCGCTGCCTGTGGTGGCCGCCTGCACCGGCCATGCAATCGCCATGGGTGTGTTCATCCTACACGCTTGCGACACGCGCATCGGCACCGCTGGCGACTATAAAATCGGCGCGAATGAGGCGATTACGGGTATGAACTTGCCCATCTTTGCAATGGAGCTGGCGCGGGATCGGCTACATCCAACACATCTGACCCGCGCGATGATTCAGGGGTCTATTTACAACCCGCAAGGCGCGCTGGAAGCGGGCTATTTTGATATGCTGGCGCAAGCCGATGAGGTGGAAGCGAAAGCCTTAGCCGTCGCCGCCCAACTCGCGCAGCTCCCGGCCGCTGCATATGCATGGAACAAGAATGCCATCCGCAAGTCCACCCTCGACCGCATCCGCGCAAGCTTGGGCGCGCATCATAAGCTTTAAGGCGCGTTAGTCTGCACCAACCCCGCACACGCCTCCGTCGCCCACGCCAGCGCTTCACCCTCCAACTGTGGCCCGACAATCGCAAGTACCTTAATGTGGTAATCATTCCACCAGCGCAATTCGTCTGCATTGAGCAAACTGACGTCCACCAAATTCTTTTCAATCGGCGCGAAGGTCAGTGTTTCAAAACCGAAATAGCGTCCTTCCGCGCCCGCAATCTGACGTTCTTCGACCAGCACCAGATTTTCGATGCGGATGCCATATTCGCCTGATTTATAATAGCCGGGCTCGTTCGACAGGATCATGCCCGCTTGCAACGGCTCGTCGCTGCCCGCCTGACCGCCAGCGAATTTGGCGATGCGTTGCGGCCCTTCATGCACCGCAAGGAAGCTGCCGACGCCATGGCCAGTGCCATGGGCGTAATCAAGGCCGGCCTGCCACAGAGACGCGCGCGCCAGACTGTCCAATTGCGCACCTCTGGTGCCTTCGGGGAAAACGGCGCTGGCCAAGGCAATATGGCCTTTCAACACACGGGTGAAGCGGTCCTGCATTTCTGCGGTGGGATCGCCCGGGCCGACCCAGATGGTGCGGGTAACGTCAGTGGTGCCGTCCAAATATTGCCCACCGCTATCGACCAGATAAATGCTGTTGGGTTCAATGTCGCGGTTGGTGCTTTCATCGACCTTATAATGGCAATGCGCGCCATTGGGGCCAGTTGCAGAGATAGTGTCGAACGACAGATCCTTGAGCATGCCGGTATCTTCGCGGAAAGCCTTTAGCCGTGCGGCGGCGGATAATTCATTCAATTCGCCTTTATACGCGGTTTCGCGCATCCAATGCAGGAACCGGCTTAACGCGGCGCCATCGCGGGCTTGCGCGGCGCGGTGGCCAGATTGTTCGATAGGGTTTTTGACCGCCTTGGGCAGGATGGTCGGGTCGCGCGCCTCGATGATGTGCGCGCCACCAGCGTGCAGTGCGCCAAAGATTGCGGCGACCGCCCGGTCGGGGTCAACGGCAATGCGCTTGCCCTCCATCGACCGCAATTCTGGCACAAATTCTGACGGATCGCGCAAGCGCACGGCATTGCCCAGATGCGCGCGCACCGCGTCGTCAATCTTTTCGGGCGCGACAAAAAGGTCCGCCGTGCCATCGGCATGGGCAAGCACAAAGCTGAGCGCGACGGGGGTGTTCGACACGTCGGAGCCGCGGATGTTCAGTAGCCACGCCACCGAATCGAGCGCGGAAATGACGGTGCTGTCGAGCGTGTTCGCCGTCAGCCACTCGGCCACAGCGGCGCGTTTTTCGGCGCTGCTCTGTCCTGCATATTGGGTGTCATGTACGATGAGCTTGGCGACGCTTTTCTGCGGCTGTTCGGCCCACACCCTGTCGATTGGATTGCTTTTGACCGCAACGAGTTCAGCGCCCTTGGCGGCCAGTGCCTTGGTTGCACTTTCGACCCAGCCTTTGGTGTGAACCCATGCGTCATAGCCGATGCGCGCGCCACCCGGGGCATATTCGTGTAACCAGTCGGCAATGCTGGTTTGCGGCACGCCCACATATTGCCAGTTTTTGCCATCGACTTGTTCCCGCACTTGAAGCGTGTAGCGGCCATCAGTGAAGATAGCCGCCTGTTCAGACAATACCACGGCCGAACCCGCGGACCCGCCAAAACCCGTAAGCCAGCCAAGCCGCTGCGCATAATCGCCGACATATTCCGACATATGTTCATCACAGATCGGCACGACAAATCCGTCGAGCTGCTCTTTCTTCAATTGCGCACGTAGGGCGGCGAGGCGGGCTTCATAGGTAGACATGTCGGACTTCCGTTCATATGGTTATGCTATCCATATACGCAAGGAAGTCGTCTCATGAAAGCACTGCTCCCTCTCATTTTTGCAACCAGCGCATTATCCTCGCCCGCATTTGCCCAGAAAGAACCCATGACAGAAAAAGCCACCGCGCACATCAAGCCCCCTGTTGTCGTCAAGCGTCCGCATCAGGCGACCCATCATAATGTGACGATTACCGATGATTATCACTGGCTGCGCGATACCAGCTATCCGACGATATATGACAAAGAGATACTAGACCATCTGGGCGCCGAAAACGCCTATTTCGAAGCACAAATGGCCCCGCAGGCTGCTCTGACCGAAACGATTTTTCAAGAAATGAAGGGCCGCGTCAAAGAGGATGACAGCAGCGTTCCGCAAAAGGATGGCGATTATATCTATTGGTCGAAATTCGAAAAAGGCGCGCAATATCGCAAGCATTATCGCAAGCCCGTCGCGGGCGGCGCGGATCAGCTTATCCTTGACGAAAATGCACTGGCAAAGGGCAATGCCTATTTCCGCCTTGGTGCCGCAGAGATCAGCCCTGACGGTAAGATTTTGGCTTATGCCTATGATGATAACGGGTCAGAACGCTTTGACCTGCATTTCCGCAATTTGGAAACCGGCGAAAAATTGGGCGACATCATCCCCGGCACGCTGTCCAGCATTGTCTGGTCATCTGACGGCAAGGGCGTTGTCTATGGCCTTGCCAACGACAATTGGCGCACTGACAATGCGTGGTATCACAAATTGGGCGATGAATTGAGCAAAGCGAAGCTGCTCTATAAGGAGGAGGATATCGGCTTTGGCGTCGGCGTTGGCCTGACCGCGCAAGAGGATTGGATCGTCATTGGCACGGGCGACAATGTCACCAGCGAAGTGCGCTTGGTGCCCGCCAATGATCCAACGGCGACGCCTATCATGGTATCCCCGCGCAAAACCGGACGGGAATATAGCGTTGATGTCCGCGACGGCGCATTGTTCATTCTGACCAATGATGATCATGTGAATTTCCGCGTGGCCACCGCCAGCATGAAAGCACCCGGCGACTGGAAAACGTTAATTGCTGGGTCCGATCGCCATTATTTGACTGGCCTATCCTTGTTCAAAAACTTCTATGTGACCGAAGGCCGGATTGATGGCCTCGATCAAGTGGAAATTCGCGATTATGCCGACGCCAACAAAGTGCAGGCGATCAAGTTTCCTGAGGCAAGCTATGAAGCCGGCTTGGGCGATAACCCCGAATATGATGTGACGAAGCTGCGCCTTGGCTATGAATCGATGGTCACGCCGGACACGGTGTTTGATTACACCCTCGCCGATGGCCGGCTGGAAACATTGAAGGTGCAGGAAATCCCCAGCGGATATGACCCTTCCCAATATGTGACCGAACGTGTGATAATCACGGCGCGCGATGGGGTGAAGGTGCCAGTGTCGATCCTGACCAAAAAGGGATTCAAAAAAGACGGCAGCCACCCGCTGCATCTATATGCCTATGGCGCTTATGGCTATGCCACGCCGCCGGGTTTCAGCGCCAACCGCCTGTCGATGGTCGACCGTGGCTTTGCTTATGCCATTGCGCATATTCGGGGCGGTGATGACCTTGGCTATCAATGGTATCTGGATGGCAAGCTGACAAAGCGCACCAACACTTTCAACGACTTTGTCGATGCGGCCAAGGGCTTGATCGACCTCGGTTTCGCCAGCAAGGGCAAGGTGACCGCAAGTGGTGGCTCGGCTGGTGGCGAACTCATGGGCGCTGTCGTTAATCAGGCACCGGAATTGTTTGGCGCGGTGGTTAGCCATGTCGCCTTTGTTGATGTTCTCAATACGATGCTCGATAAAGACCTGCCCTTGACGCCGGGCGAATGGCCCGAATGGGGCAACCCGATCACCGACAAGGCTGCGTTTGACTATATCCGCAGCTACTCGCCTTATGACAACATCGAAGCAAAGGCCTATCCGCCGATGCTGTGGACCGCAGGCCTCAACGACCCGCGCGTCACTTATTGGGAACCCGCCAAGATGGTCGCAAAGCTACGCGCCATGAAAACCGACGACAATGTGCTTTTGCTCAAAACCAACATGGGCGCAGGCCATGGCGGCAAGTCCGGACGGTTCGAACGCTTGCGCGAAAATGCCGAGGAAGCGGCGTTTATTGTGTGGCAGATGGGGTTGGCCACATCGGGCAAATGACGCCCTTCACCCAAATCTTCACCGTACAACCGTACGATATTGCCGCGCTGGAGCATATCATGGCGCCGGCTATGCTGGAAATGATTGGTTTGAGGTGTCTGACGCTTGCGAGGTTAGATGGGGTAAGAAACAATGGGGCTGTAGGTTTATGCAGAAGCGCGGGTGACCGATAATTTCATTTAAAAAATGACGTCACTAAACTCAAAGCGCATCCCCATTCCTCGGCGTTTCTCCACGTTCCCGCGTCATCACTTCCAACGCCGCGCCAACATCCGCCCGCGCCCGTCGTTCCTCGAAAAAATCTGCAGTGCGCAATGCTGACAGCTTTTCGGCTACCGCTGTTACAATCAGCTGGTTAAGGCTAGTGCCGTCTTCGCGCGCAACCCTCTCCAATTCACGTTTCAGTGATGCAGGAAGGCGCAGGGCATAGTTGCTTGCAATACTCATGTCCGTTTCTCCAATATCTCACGTGGCGAGGCCAACGCAACGCCGAACCGTTCCGCAGCGCCAACAAAATCCCGCCTGTTGAACGTCACGATTGTCCGGTCGTGCGCATTGATTGCGGCCTCTAATATCATTTCATCATCCGCATTACGCAATTGCGGGCGCCAGCGGAAATGAATTTCTATCGGCGTCGCCAAGGCGGCCAACGCGTCGATCACATTCATTGCTTCGGCCGCCGTCAATTCGCCCGCGCGTAAATGCTCTTCACGCATGACAACAGCCTCATATTCGAGCGCCATCGCGACGGTCAGTTCAATATGCATTTCACCACGCAACACGCGTCGGACAATCTCCGCCGACGCACCCTTTGTGCTCCGAATTGCGGCCATGATAACATCGGTGTCCAAGATCATGCGCAATGGTATCATATCGTTGGCGATATGTCAAATCCATTGGTAGCGAAACTCATCAACTTGGCACAGCTCCCGGGATTTTAATATGTGTGTAAATAAATACACACATATTGACTTTGAATCGCTAGCGCTTTAATGCATTGGCATGGAACGCGACAGCAAGCGCATTGTTAAAAGGTTGCTGGCTGAGGGCTTTGAGCGAGTCGCGGTAAAGGGTTCGCATCACAAATTCCGAAAGGACACGCAGGTTGTTGTGGTGCCGCATCCGAAAAAGGATTTGCCACTTGGCACCGCACGCAGCATCGCGCGGATGGCAGGTTGGCTGGCAGAAGGTACGAAATGATGATCGTCTATCACGCCGTAGTGCATAAAGATGAAGATAGCGCATGGGGGGTGCATTTCCCCGATCTTCCCGGCTGTTTTTCGGCTGCCGACGACCTCGCCGACGTGCAGGCCAATGCCAGCGAGGCCGTGATGCTGTATCTGGAAGGCGAAAAGGCACCCGAGCCTTCGGCTATAGAGAAAATTCGCGATATGGCCGCCGACGATTTAGCCGAGGGCGCATTCCTGCTAGCCGTGCCTTATGTCTATGTCAGCAACCGGCCACAACGGATCAACATTTCGATTGATCGCGGGGTTTTGGACGCCATTGACGCTGCTGCGACTGCGCGCAAATTGACGCGTAGCGCTTTCCTAACCGAGGCCGCACGCAACGAAATTGAAGGGCGGCATTGACCCACTTCACCCAAATCTTCACCGCGCAGCCGGACAGTATTGACGCGCTTGGGCATGTCAACAATGCCGTCTGGGTGCGGTGGATACAGGATATGGCGACGTCGCATTGGCAGGCGGTTGCTGCGCCTGAACATATCGCGGCTTATCATTGGGTCGTGACGCGGCACGAGATTGACTATCGCGGTAATATCGCGGCAGGCGAGAGCGTCACGGCACGCACATGGATTGAGAGCGAACCCAAGGGTGCCCAGTTTGACCGGCGCGTCGATTTTGTTGATGCCAAGGGTAAGGTGATCGTGCGGGCGAATACGACTTGGGCGATGATTGATAAAGCCAGCGGACGGCTGGCCCGCGTGAGGCCGGAGGTTTCTGCGCCGTTTATGGCGTGACTTTTGTGGGCCTAACCCTAAAAATCAATCGCAACGCCCTTTAATTCCCAATCCCCGTAGCGGACGGGATCGGGTCGATCGGCGTCGGGCTCCGGCGCGCGGCCGACCTCTTTGGCTTCCGGGATTGGCGGGCTTTTGGAGAGATATTCCGGCGCTTTGACATGTGGTGGACGGGTGCCCATAGTTCGAATTTCCTTGAGCGAAATGGCTATCATTGAATATCGGCGTTCACGGACGCATTTGCAAGATGCGGTATCGCAAGTGGGGCCGCGCAAAACCGCTCTTCACTTGTGTGCCGCAGACGCCTAGTGCGCTTGGTCATGACTGACGAAATTTCTGGCTTGCCGACCCGCCGTGCCGCCTTGCGGTTGCTTGATACCGTCATGCGCATGGGCACGCCGATGGACCAAGCCACCGCCAACGCGACTAAGGGCCTGTCGCCACCGGATCGCGCTTTGGCGATTGCGATTGCGCAGGAGACTTTGCGCTGGTCGGTTGATCTGGATTATCTCATCGACAGCAAGACCAAACAAGTTCTGCCAGATGACTCCAAGGCACGGATGGTGCTTCGCCTCGCAATGGCGCAGATTTTGCGCTTGGGCACACCTGCCCATGCGGCAATCGCAACGGCATTGCCCTTGGTCGATGGCGGCCCAAGGCGGCTGGTGCATGGCGTGCTGGGATCATTGCTGCGCGCCCAAGTCGCGTTGCCTGAATTGCCGTCTTTGCCTGAGGCGGCGATGATGCGCTGGCACCCAGCATGGGGCGACGACATGATCGCTGGCGCGCAAAAGGCCTTGTCCGAACCGCCGCCATTGGACCTTGCCCTGCGCACGCCAGTAGAGACAGCCGCATGGGCTGAGCGCCTAAATGGGGTCAGCCTGATGCCCGGCCATGTGCGTTTGCCGCGTGGTACGGCGGTAGAAGAACTTGACGGCTATGATGAAGGCGCGTGGTGGGTACAGGATCTGGCCGCAAGCCTGCCCGCGCGGCTTTTGGGTGATGGCGCTGGTAAGCGCGCGCTTGACCTGTGCGCTGCGCCGGGGGGCAAGACGATGCAACTTTCGGCGGCAGGTTTTGCGGTAACGTCGCTCGATAACAGCGCGCGGCGCATGGACCGGTTG